>Ga0335078_10001150_pt1 | contig 40077 bp, 44 predicted proteins | sample Lox_Sample_32_FD_206711 | JGI IMG/M metagenome (GOLD analysis project Ga0335078, IMG submission 206711) | Soil microbial communities from Loxahatchee National Wildlife Refuge, Florida, United States - Lox_Sample_3.2 | ecosystem: Environmental > Terrestrial > Soil > Wetlands | place: USA... | reverse complement strand
ACAGTAATATAATGACCTCCTCTCAAAGCCATCACGGGACAATAACACATGCGTTTGCACATCCTCTTCAACGGCTCAAGTCGCCCTCTCGATCATTATCCCTTGTATTACACACAGTGGGCCTCTGCTCCTTTGCAAAGAGCTTTCAATATCTTCACGACCACCCAAATCCCATCAATCAGAGCTACGGTTGGCATTTCCAATATCTCACCATCCTTGGTAATACAGAATCAACCTCACTTTGCTCACTCATTTAGGCCTTCTCACAGCAACAGTTACATTCGCTGTAGCCGCTCTGGCCGATTTAGCCGATTCAAAAACACTCTTTCAAGTCAAAAATGCTTTGGTCCTTATCTCAGCTCCGGTAACATATTCTTTCTTATGCATAAGAATTTCGGCTAATAGTGCAACAGCTTGAGGCTCTAATCACGATCCTCTATTGGTCGATACATTTCTACGATCGCACGCTTTTAGTGGACCCCACAATAGCTCCTCAGCTTCCGCTGTTAGATGACATGGGATTTCATTTATTCCCGACCTTGTTCTTGATGTTTGATACATTGTTCTTTTCACCCCCGTGGGAAACACATGCGCTAGCCGTGTTGATGTTTTTCAGCGTCTTTGCCGGGGGCTATTGGATATGGGTTGAGCATTGTTTTGCCCATAATGCCTTCTATCCTTATCCACTGATGGGATTTCTAAACAACCGACAACGAGCATTACTTTTCACATTCGCTACGTTGTTGTGTTGGTCAAGTTTCCTGAGTGTTCGTGGTTTGTATAGGAAAATCAACGGAAAGTTAGAAACCAAAAAGTGGCGGAACAAGGAAAATTGAATAAAACTGGTTTAAGAGCATAGAAACTGCTGTAGGCGTTCGGTTGAACTATAGAAACGTCCGAGTATATCACTTTCATGCTCAGGGAGACGCTCTTGTATACGTAACGGACCGGTGTTGAAATCTGTTGTCGGATTGGCCCGACCAATCCAGCCACTTGAAAGTGACCTGTTGATGCGCTTACAAATTTCCTTTACCCAACGCCTATCGTCAACTTCAACTTCGTTGCGGCTGTTAAGCACTTTAACAATGAAAGCAATGTGGAATGGAACTGTCATAGGTACATCCCAGACAAGCCAGAACTGACAATGCAGCCGAGTCAAATGACACTGTTGTGGTAGAGGTAAGAGCATACACGAAACTCTATCTGATCTTCAAGGGCAATCATTACTTTCCTCGCGCTTCTTTGGACGACAAGTATCTGGAACCCTCGGATTCCAGGACCCACTGTTTTTGGAAAGGCGACGCAAACTATTACAATCTAGTCATAAGTTTGTTCTCCCCTTCTCATGACGACTGATTCCACTAGACGGCGAAAGAAATAAGGATGCAGTCTGGTATTATCCTAGGCCACTCGACGGCGCTCAGGCCGTGAAGGATCGCGTCGCCTTCTGGAAGGGAGTTCAAGTCATTCCTTGAATGAATTTTGGAATCTATTACTAGCCAGAAAACATTATTAATCCCCGCAAGCTATAATTCTCTGCACTGCGGCGTCAGACTCGTTCACCCACTAGACATAGCAATGCATAACAAAAGACAAATGACAATTTCTCCATCCCAAAATCGCGCCTTAGCAAGTTCGTTGAAAAAATATTCTGTCCATATTTAAAATTTGCCATCAAACGCAAAGCTCTCCGAAATATGACATGTGAAATGCAAGGACGCAATACATTAGAGCGCACCTCGACGTGTAAGCATATCAAACCTGCTGTAGGTGTATCCAACAAATGCCAGATCCTTCTTATCATCCCCATCGACATTCGAATCCATCTGCACTTCCGGTGGAGGGACATTTTGCGGCACTTGTTCCAGATCCTCGATAGGGAAGTATGCCGTATCAATAATGGATTTGAGCTGCGGAATAAATGGAGCCTCACATTCGCGAATATGATCCCAGTCCACGCCAGCGAAGAACGGGTGAGCTTTTATCTCATCGGCGCCATTCCGACCAATACGTTGCTCAGCCGAAGTCATCATTCTAATTACGTTACTTGGAAATCTGTGAGGAAAAAAATACCTTCGCATGAGATCCTCGGCCTCGAGTGAGAGATGAATATCATCGGGAAAACACAAAGTTTGCCTCCAATGTTTGATTTTGATGTACGTTTCGTTGCTGTTTTCACCACAAAATGGCGGGTAACCACACAAGCACTCAAACATGATCGCCCCGAGACTCCACCAGTCGCACTCCTTGCCATAGCCTTCCCGAGTAAAGATTTCCGGCGCAATATAATCAGGCGTTCCTACTGTTGAGTAAGCCATTAAACGGCGATTGTTTCGCCGCATCGTCAAAATTCGCTCTCGGTTCTGAGGTGTCATCGTAAGATGAATTGGGTCAATGGCCACAGACTCTCGGCCACTCTGAACGTTTGATTGGCCATCAAAAAGTCGAGCATAATACGCAGAGTCGTGATTTGCATGGAACCCCGTCGAGAGCCCAAAATCAGAGAGTTTGATATGCCCATCTTTATCTATAAGGATATTATCGGGCTTAATGTCGCTGATTATTAGCAAAGAGTAAGCGCTTAGATCAAACCGGTGGATAAAGCCGAGTTTATGTACGGCTTCGATGGCAAGTACACATTCTGCCATGTAAAACCGAGTCATATTCTCCGAGAACGTGTCCTCCTTGATCAATAGACTCATCAAATCTCCACCAGGGAGAAACTCCATGATGAGGTAAAGATACATTCGATCTTGAAATGAATAGTATAGGCTGCAAATCCATATGCTGTCACTTTCTGCAAGCACGTCCCTCTCGCTTCGAACATGGGCCAATTGCTCCTTTTTGATCGCGTCTGTCTTGAGGATTGTCTTCATAGCGTAAATCTTCCCAGTATCCATCTTTTGCACCAATCTCACCTCACCGAAGGCTCCTTTACCGATGACACGTAGGGTATGAAAGTCGTCCAAACCTAATCGAGTCCGCCGTAAGCGCAGAAAAGACGATTCTTGTTTGCCTAGTGCAAGTAATTGTCGATTTTTCCGTTCTTCGGAACCTCTCTCCTGTGCTAGCCTGGCCTCCAACTCGACCCGACTGATATTATTAACTCATTCAAGCAGTCGGAAAGGAAGAATTACCGTTGATTTCGTTCGATGGCCTGCTCCACCGAGACCTTGTATAGGTGTTCCAATTTGACACGAACAGCGTCAGCTCGATCAAGGGTGTTTCGACTAATGCCTGCCGTGCTTCTATTGATAATGACGCGACTTGTACTTGAAGATGTCTGCTGTTGCGTGGGAAAGGCATGCTGTCTTGTGGGACTCGGTGTTCGTCTGTCAGCCCGTTGATATTGCTGTGGGTGTTGGAGCTGTAGATGAGCAAGGCGATTTTGCATGTCCATTTGTTGTTGTACATACAGAGCCGATGCTGCTTCTTGTTGTTGCTGCTGCGGCTGTGGTTGATGATGATATTGCTGTAACGGGGAGGCCATGTAATGTGACTGTGGGTATTGAATATATGGTGGATTTAGTTGTCCGTGATACTGCTGTGGTTGATATTGTTGAAAGATTTGCTGCTGCACTTGTTGTTCTTGTGGTGGCTGATGCTGATGCTGTCTCAATTGTTCACCCTCGTGTGTTTGCCGCTGAGAGGATGGCGTATAGTGCGAGAATGGGGGAGAAATATTGGAGTTCATCGTGTGGTTCGAAACCTCATATATATTTGCTGAGGTTAAAAAAAGGGGTTGGGTCAAATGGCCAAAGGAAAAGAGGCCTGAGCGTCAGTAATTAAGCGATATAGAGCAACAATTCTGACGACACAAATGAGGGCTGTCAACGTACACCAATACAGAACGAAAGAACGCGACAAATCCAGAAAAACAGAGTCGTATGTAGGTAGTGGGCAGAGTAGGGATTTTGGCGCTGCTGCTGTTTAGCCGCGTCTAACGATCGTGCTTTTTTCTTCAAAGGGAAACTCCACCCTTCCTCCAATGGGAACGCCGACTTAGTGGAGACCGCGAACCAATCATGTCGTCCTATTCCTTCGGCGCGGGAACGGATATTCGCATCTTGGGTTGACCTGCCAGTGCTGCAGCTGACAAGCTCTATCCTGTTGTTGCTCGTAAATTTGGTGACATATTTGCTTCGCAAATGGAATATTTTCAGCTCATTGATGGAGAGCTGGCTGCAGCTAGCTAAAACCTACAGTGTGCATATGACATGCTCATCAGCTACTAGTAAAGATATACATCAAATGCAGATTTCCAGTGATTACTTTGGCATGAACAGTAGTATAATACAGCAGCAGTATCTTCATGTAAAGTATTTCCAGTCTTTTGCAGGTTGGACACTGCACTGTGATAACAATTTCAATTGCATCATCTGAGATACTAATAAGACAGATTAAGCCTGAGGAGTCCACAATTTTGTCATACTGTTTTATAGTTATGTTTAGGATGTTAACTTGAATTGTAGCACAAATTTTGACATCATGCTCTATATGCATTGCATTCTCACTGGCAGATGTGTCTTTTTTCCATTACGACTGTACTCATATTCACATGTATAGCTCAAATAATTAGCTAATAGTGATACCAGTGACCAGGACCTAGCTAAAAGCCACTTGTAACTAGTAGCTGTAGAGTTATGCCGTTTTGAGCTTAATCAATTTACAATTAAACCTGCCGGTATAGTACTGGGCCAGTACTACTAGTAGTTGTAAACCAGGAAGAATTTGCACCCATGTCTACCAGCTACAGTAAGAAGCGAAGTTAGCTGCAGCCTGTAGAGCCTAGTAGTAGCTGTCAGCGCAGCTGTAGACGGCCAGTGTGGAACTTCCCGGCTCCAGTGTAACAATTTACAAGTAGAGTTACTAGATGAACTACTGCAGCTGGGAATAGTGCTGGAGATTGAATTTTACTACTGTTGACTACTAGTAAGTGACTGCTACAGCAGTGAATTATTGAAGTAGTTTATGATTCAAGTACTACTGATAGTACTAGGAGACTTCTAGGTAAGCGATATACAGTTGTACCTAACAATCTCAACATACCAGTGTTTCATAGAATGACTTCAATCCAAAGATATAGAATGTCTCAACCCAGGTATAGACTCCGGATCTGGGAAGATTACATTCTGTGGTTATTCAAGTTAGTTATTGAAGTTGATTACTTTGAAAGTTTTAAACTTCAATATGGCTCATGTTGCCATAGCCACAGCTGGCTGAGATTATTATCTATAGGTACTAGTGCTCATAGTACTAGTGATATATTATTTAATTGCATACATGGGTCTACACATTTATAAGTCACTAGTACTGCTTTATATTGCTTCCCTACTAGTATTCATGGATCCCAAAAATGCCTTTTCCTTTTTTTTTTTTTTTTTAAAACATTTTAACGTGATTTTTCAGATTATCATTAGTATCTAAAATGTTTATATTATTGTTTGACATTTTACATGTAATCTGTACTTTTTCTTTTCCAGAAAAAAAACACATTTTTTGGATCAGCAGGCCTACTACTAAGTGCGTCCTAGCGCTGCATGTTCCGGAAGATGGTATGCTGCATTCTAGACACCCGTCTTGCTAACTCACCAGCTACACGATAAAAAGCTTCCTGCAGACTGTGCCTCCGTCATCGACTTGATCCCGATCGATAGGTGATAGCTAATGTTTCATAATACTGAACCACTGGCTGATGAAGGGGAGGGTGATAGTAGATTCACGAGGAAATCGGTCACGAGAGAAATCATTCGTGTCTGAGCACTAAAATTCAGAAGTCGAAGTGAGCCAATGTCATACGTTGGGTCGCAAAGTTCGTGATTTGCCCCAGGTAGGAGGACAAAGCGGCTCTTATGAGCAATGCGATTCGGCAACGCTAGATTCTTAGTATATGCTGCTTGCCATTTCTGGAGGAGGTCGACTTTATCCACAAAGTCTGGAACATATTGATCGAGTTCCCCATAGATGACCAAAACGGGAGTATCTCGCCAGGCTCCATCCCCCCATATGTCCTTTAGACGACGAGAATCTAAGTCAGAGGAAAAAAAGTCGTCGTCTCCCTGTTGTGAGCTTGATTAACGAGGACTTTTGTGATGACCTCAGGACCTGCCAGCGACAAAAATCGGTAAGCAGTACAGGGGCTTCCACCAAGATATTTCCCGAACTGCCTGGGGACCAATTCTAGACCGTCACCGGTCTTAACCATCTGTGATGCACGCGACACATATTCTGTCCATTTGTCGTGGCCAAGTTTATACTTAAGATATTCTCGATCGCTAACGCAGGCTTGAAGCTATTTCCGTCAGCCAGTGTCGAGGGTTTGGAATACAATTACTCCACAGGGAGATGACGAAGATTTTTGATTGCTTAGCCGATTGAGGACATAGTGTATGGTGTTTTGCGACCCAGTGGAATGCCCCATCAAAACGACGTGGCTCTTCCCTGCGGCGTGCAAGTAGGAAATACATTCGGATATGTCTTCAAAATCCCTATTCAAGCTTCCGGTCCCGAAGCCGAGATAGCTACTCCGCATATGCAGCTGACATAGGGACCAATTGCGGTTCTCTAGTTCTGTGGAGAGCTTTTCGATGTAGGGGGTCCCCATATATCCCTGGCGCGTTAGTGGCCCATCAGCGAAACAAAGCTCACTTCGGTCAACCCGGCAATGAAGAGCAGACAAAACGGCGATTTCCATGCAGCACTCTCGAAAGTAGTCAATGCACCATGCCTCTTTGAGTAGACATGTAGCCTACCTACCAAGGGACTCATCGTCTACTGATCGTCGTCGATCGCGACAAGGGTCGGCACCGATTGTCACGGATAGAGGATTCCGATTGTCAGGATAGATTGTGACTAACACATCTTCACTGGGTTAGGGGTGGGTAGGGTGCAGATCAAGGGGGGGAGGTTATACGGCAGTGGCCGGAAAACTTTAGACACCTTTTTTAAGACATAGCAAAAGAATTGGATTTAATCTGTATACCCTTTTCGGTCGGCTGCAGCAAGAATGATACTACTCTAGCATAAAATAGTTGCCAATTGGGGTTTCAAGTGGCATGGGAATTCAACCATCTCCCCTTGGATTATGGTACCTAAAGATGGGTTACCAGCTCGCAACGACCGTCCATTATGAAAGGTACGGTTGTGAATGAATCAAGGACCTTTCGCATGGATTCTCACAAAAGTTTAAATCAGACTAACTATGTAGGAGCGACCTACGAAATTCCGCTTTGGGGTCGCCCCGGAAACAGGTACGAAAAAGTGTCGAAAAGCGGCCAATCATATGGCTTTCTAAAGGGTCTCATTACACAAGTATGGCGTGGAGAATTATGGAATGACGTAACTGAGCTGCAGGTTTAGAAGCGGGTCCCTGAACACAGAGAAATGAGGTTTCCTCACTATGTCAAAATTAAGTGGATAATTTGATAATTACCCCAGTACGTTGGAGGAGGGGGCCTAACATCATTCCATCATTCCATTCTCTTTGCTTCCCTCGTTCAAGCGCCAACCCTCCACCCTCCTCTATTTACTTGGATCACCCCATCGTCATACCTCTCCTTCCCTCATAGTCTCACCTCCTTTTGTAACACGTACCACATTGTTATCGCCATCGTGCCTCTCCTTCCTTTTTATCATTGTCTGGGGGTCAATACGATTATAGATGGCGGGAGGGCCTGATTCCAGTCCACTTTCAATCCCCCTAGACGGGTTTGCGATTTGCAATTCTCGAGGACGACGAGTATCGTTACTCAATGAGGACGAGACAGATCCCGGTTCCCGATACGAGTACTCCCGTTCCCCACAACCATACCCCTCACCCACCCAATCGTACGACTCTCAAATCTCTCCCAGAGTCGATGCTCATGGCTTGAAATCTTGTTCCTTACCTTCTCCTCCTGCACATCAATCCTCACTATATATCCCTGAATCTCCACACCTTCCACCTGTCAGCGACCTTATATCATTCACGTATCCGCAATATGATGCCGAGACAGACAGATCGCAGAATTCATCCATATCTTCTTTGTCATACTCACGTCGCACAAGCACAACACCGTCCACGAGTCGAAGGAACAGTGGTCAATCCTCGCAAACTAAGATTTCTAAGAGACGCTATGAATGCGCCACTTGCGGAAAGACATTTACAACTTCAGGACATGTAGCACGACATAATCGGATTCACACCGGGGAGAAAAATTTCCAGTGTCCTGAGCCAGGATGTTCCCAGCGGTTCTCTCGTCAAGATAACTGCATGTATATGATTTCTGGGTTCGACGCTAACATATGCTCTTTAGGCAACATTATCGCACTCATAAATCACACTCTCACGTTGACGTTTTTCGATCTCCCGGCTGGAAAGCGTCGTCGAGAACGGCCATCCGTAACAAGCGAAAACGCACGAAAACCGACGCTGCGAATGTGCCTAGTGACCCGACCGATAGATTGAGCGCCCTGGCAGCTTATATTTCTGTGTATGCTTAGTTATATCGTTTATACTTTGTAAATAGAAGTGGAGATGGCTTCATGGTCATGAACATCTCTAGGGAATGTGGGGTTGTCGAACAAGTGGGATATCTGATGAATGTCAATATGATTGTGCATATTAGGGTGTTTTGCCTAAGCTTCCATATGTATTTACAATTTTACCTTAGCGGCTCCATCTTTTCCGTATGTTTCGAATCCCAAAAACCAAATAAGAAACCAGGCGTCGAAATTGTGATTGACGTCATAGCGGGTTTTGATCGGCTGCCAGGATTTAAAGGTGACTGCACTTCCGCTGAAGTCCCAAGGTCAATTGCGTATCATGGGTATCCTAGACACGTTTATCCTATTTGGCTGATTTGTAGACGTGTTCTAGTAACCGGGCCTTATATCCATTGACATGCTAACTAAACAATAGTTATTATTCTTACGGCTCCGCTGCTTGGTCTGTCCTCCAGGCGGCGCCTCTGGCGCTCGCGCCGGGCACGTCCTCATTGCAACTTATCTGACCCCTAGCCATTATAATTGCTGCTCTTTCCCCGGATGTACGAGAGCCCACCCCTCTAGAAAGCTACCTCTGCCGAGCACTTGCCCTGACTTTATGTGCGTATGGGGTTCTTGTTGTTCTATTAACCGGCTCAGTGCCGTTGACGGTCAGCGGGTTCGCGATCTATCCTAATAACAGTCATCCCTGAGGGCGAAAGCGGACGAGGAGCATCCCACCGCACCGTAACTCGACATGAATGCCTGCCTAATGAATTAGTTACACGATGCCAACTCTAGTCATCAGCCTCTCCTTTCATGCTGCAACCGCATTTCTGCAATATAGTCAAGCGATGAAACGTAAAGGAGCTCCATACTATTTCGCTTCGGCTGTAAATGCGCTTTTATTTAGCATTGGTCTCTGGTGTTTACTGTTCGCAACCGAACGAGGACATATTTCTCGAAAGGTAAGTATATTTCTCAACCTAAGCTAAACTATCAGACTGGAATAGACCAGGTAACACCATAGGCTGGACTGTGTTGCTGACAATGAATAGCGTACAAGTGGGTACCCGTTCTCTAATAAGGAGGCGAACAAGCGCAAATAAAGCAACACCGTAGCGCTCATGAAAAGAAGCGAAATCAATTGGTTCATACATAGCTTAAGACATAGAATGAAAATCGTCGACATGGATTGAAGGTGCTCTTGATGTGTTCCGCGATGCTCCATGGGCACTCCGAAATTCGTTCTGTACATAAACCTTGCCCCCGCCTCCATTTCGTGGGACTTGTGTTGGGTTGAAGCCTGATAAGAGGTTTCTTTGAGATTCCTCTTTCGGCGTCGCAGCTTTATCCTGGAAGAATCGGTCTCTCCAGAAAGTGGGTGAGAGGGAGCGCTGAAACGGCGAGTGGTCGGGTGAGGACAAGTTTTCTATGTAGTCCGTACAGTTGATGTGTATAATGTCATCGATATCGGCGTCTTCTGCCAGTGAGATTGGTTTTCAAACGGTACTACCGAAATGATCTTCATCCAGCATTGGGGTCATAGAACCATCTACGTACCTCCAAAGCAACTCAAGCTCAAAATTGGGCGGAAGTTCGGAGCTGGGAAGCTCCAAGGAGATCCGGTTCAACCATTCCTTGAGAGAGGGATCGCCATGTTGTTCCTCCACCACAGCTTGCAGATTCTGAATTTCAGGCTCTCGGTCTATACATGACGCGAGCAACAACCGTAACGATCTCAACCACTTGTACGAGTAGGTCCAATGTCTCTTCACTATCCAAAATTCAACTCGGGAAAGCACTTCCGCCCAAAGCATCATCATTGGAGCTTGTCCTGTCGATCGAAGCCATTGAACGGCCCCAATGTCCCCGTCCCACATCAACAACCAATTACTTAGCTCAGGTAAAAGGTTTTGTAAGTTTCGTCGGACGCTGCTAACCAAACAATTATTTATGAGAACCTCTTCTGATTTCCACCCAGGTGTCAAGAACGACAGGCATAATACCGAAACTCTAAAATCGTAGGGGGACAATCGGCCCTCGTCGAGAATTTCACAAATGACGATTTGTGCCAGCTCGATCCTTTGGGAAGAATTTGAATTGAAATCAGACTGAGAAGACACCGAAACCAGGGTGGATAAAATCGCCAGAACTGCCCCCTCGAACTGTTGCGAAGCACGTAACAACACATAATCATATGCTAATTTACAGACTTTGAGCGCGCGCACGCAGGTTTTTGTTAACAATAGGGCGTCGCTGGTTCTTTGTTCGTAGCGGTTTCTCGGGTCGTTTAGATGTTCGAGAAATGTCTCGCGAAATTGTACCATCCCTAGAATAACTTGGCAAGCAGAGATAGAACATCGAATGAGGATATTTTTCATATTGTCTCCAATACAGAGCTTTTGACCTGGAATACATCGATTAACATCGCCAGGTAAAGGGAACGGCGGCCTCGAATACTGAAGACAACCAGGAAGGAGTTCTTCCCCATGGACAAGGACTGAAATCGAGTTGGAAAGTTCGTCCAGAAGCGCTGCAAAGAGAGAGATGGCAGAGTATGGAATGCTTCGATCGGAGAGCGCTGACAGGATACAAATTGGGCCTGTTGGTGCGGCGCAGATAGATGCGAAAGAAGACAAGGACATCGAGAGATGACACAGAGAGTAATTGTCAGTCCAGAGGAGATGGGGGTGATCGAGAAGTTCTAAGATAATGTCAATTTGCGGATGGTGTAGGTTGTTAAGAGATGACGCAGAATGGACTGGTGCAAGCGATTCTTGGTGAATCAATAATTCTCCCAGCATTTCCTTTCCTCTGTGTGAGAGAAGATATTGATATTGAAGGCCGGTTTGAAGCATTTGGAGAGCTAGATACTGGGACATATCGCAAATGGTTTTCGAAGTTGAATGTTTTCCCAGCGCGACAAGGAAAGGAGGCCAAGAGGACTCAAGTAGAACGGCACATAAAGCCTAAGTATTAATATAAAGGTTCTGAATCGGAAATCAACCTCACGTCCACACTCATATGCACATAATTTTGCCAACTCAAGGCAAGCATTGACTACAGCATCCGAATTCCGACGTATCTGCTCAAGGTCTCGGAGGTCAACTCTGACAATAGCTCGGGAGATTCTCCACACCTCGTGAAACATGGTTAGGGAGAGCGCCAAGTTCAGTTTCGAGGATCTGAATTGAGGCATCATATCGAAATTGAAAGCACTCTGTCGAGCGAGATCAGCCAGACCATATACACCTTGGCTCCTTCGAAGCTCTCGGCTTAGAACAAAGTTTTCATGTTCGTTTCCAATGAATGTCTTGACCCACATTTCCTCCAAAGTCGAATCTTCGAAGGCGGTTGCTAGCGCTATGATGCCATTACGCGACAGAATGAAGGAGCCGTAAAAAGACAATAGAGCTGCAAGACTTTCGTTCATCAGACTCGAGTCGGCCTTGCCTACATCACATACTGAAATGAGATGTATCGAAAGAAGGCAATAGAAATTCACATCGATTGTGCGAAAGCTGAGCTGAGGTGCTGGTGAAAGAGCTAGAAGATGTGCTAGGTCTTTAAACTGTCCAATGAGTTCTCGAACCCCAATTAAGGAATCCCAATTGGGAGTCGGAATGCTAGGTAAGTTCAGAATGGACGATCTAATCAATCTATCGATCCGTTTCAAGGCAGAAGTATGCAAATCAAGGGAAAGATTGAAAGAGGTGCTGCGACAAGGTATGGGTTGGGAAAGTGTTTCTTGCGCTTCAGAGGGTGGGTTGGAAGAATCCAAACCAGGAGACTGGTGGGAAATCTGATGGGGCCCGTATAGTAAGAGTGCAGTGACAATGACAGGGAATGACTGACTGTTGCACTCAACTAGACAATCTAGGAGAGCTGTCTGGAGTGCATCTCGCTTATAGATGTTAGAAGAAGCTAAAGGGATTAGATACCGATATTCGCGTCGCTCTATCGCTATCAGAAATTTCCATCTCTTGATTTTCAAGCCGCTCAGACGTACGTAAACCGAAAGTTATCCAAAATGTGAATCATATACCCCCAGTTTCTCATCGCCAACTGAAAGGGAAGAGAGCTAGAAAGATTTCTGCAAAAAAGATGTATCGAGTGAGTGATGGAGAAGATCTGAACTCAGCCGATAGAAAGGGGAAGTTGACGATAACAAAGTATGGAGATGCTCTTCCCCTGACGATTTTTCCCCTTTATCGTACCAACTATTGATGGGTATTGTAATTACATACTAAATAGTAAATAAAATATGTAATGTAAATTTATATAAAATATTTACGTAATCTCAGCACCTGCCGATCTCTTCCCCAGTGAAGGCAGAAGGGTATGTATGTTGATGTCAAAAGACAGCAAACTCAGATACAAAGAATCGGCGTAGATAGGCAACATCCTCCTTCTTCATCAGGGGAACGTAAGTGTCATGTATTGGCCGTTAGGGATCCCGTCGTCTTACTCACTTCCACCAACTTCTTTTCATCAGTCCCCAAATGCTCCCTCTTCGAGGAGCGAAGGTCCTGGACCGGAAAACAACCAACCTCTCGTCTCAATAGCTATAACATCTTTAGGAACACTTCTGGCCACAGCCACAACTCATGAAATCTTTATATGGCAATCTAAAGTAGGTCACCCTCTATACCCATGTTACATGAACTCACATTCGCCCCAAAAAGCCCTTGGCTGTAGTTGCGTCACTTTGTCGCTCGTCTTCGTCCTTGAACGCGCATGGCGAGACCGTTAAAGTCGATCTGTTCTTTGATTCTGAGAGATCCCCTCAGCTAATGATTTCGACGAATAAGGATTACTTGATTTTCTACACAATTGTCGTGTCCCATTCCTCAACCTCCCGATATAAACTCGAAGTGTTGAAGAGCGGTTCTCCTCAGAGACGTCGTTCAATAGGCTCACCAATGGACGTCGATTATTTCTTACCCTGCTATTTCAAATATAGACGAGCGATCAAAGTCGACTCAGGCCTTTCATGGTATCCATCCTGAAGTCGTTTCTAAAGCCCCCTAGTGTAATTGAAATTCCCATCGATAACACACTGGTTATTGCTACAAAACGCCCGCCCGCGATCCAATCCGTAATCTGGGAAGACCAAAGCAACCGGTCGCATACCCAACTGCTCTCAAAAATTCCTTGGCTCAAAACGAAAAGCGCAATCGCCCACATGTCCTTTGATAGGCCGACAAATCTTTTTGTTTGGGTATCTCAAGACGGAAAGGCGTATGTTGTTCGGAAACCAGAGGTAATGAGCCTGACTTCAACTTTTACTGATTGGACTAGTTTGGAGAGCCATGGACTGGCTGGCTATTCCACGATAAACCACAACATCCCGCGCAATCTGTATCGATTAATGCGCGATTTTCCATCATCTCGGTGGCTTGTGGCAGGTTGCCTCCAGAAGCTGTCAATGATATTAACAATTACTAGCGGATTAATTGAATTTTATGTGGCGAAGGATTATTCAGGGAACATCCCCTTCTCCCATCGAATCGCAGTGGGAAATTCAAAGGAACCCGAGTCGAATCAAACCCCCATAATCAAGAAAATCGCGTTCTCACCTGATGGCTATGTGCTCTTTGTTGGAACAAATATCGGTTGGCAATTGTCAAGTGTCTATGGACATCTAATCTGTGCGGGGCCCGAGACGGTTCAATCTGCCCTGTCAGGATTGACGGCTGCAAGTGTTACGCCCGCTACGGATAGCTCAATACCTTCCACTGAGGACTGTGCCTGGGCAGCCTCGGGCCTGAATATTTTCGCCTTTGGCCGCAATCAGCGGTGTTTCCAAGCAATTCCTCTTGCCAAGAGCTCAGTCACGAATTTCTACACACTGGTATAGTTTGCTGACAAAGGATCTCACATTCAGGATGGAATGCTGGCGCCGCTGTTACAGATTGAAGGGGGATTTATGGTCTACAGGGGACTGGTGCAGCGTGCGTCAGACGTCATCAACCCGGAGTCCAAGGCGTTCTCAAGGTTTCCCCTCTTGCCTGACTATGAGCAAGAAGAGTCCCCTCTACGCTGTATTTCGGTGTCCCCTGATGGCCGATATGTGTCCGTGGCCGGCAAGGTTGGATTTGCCCATTTATCAACTATAAGCGGACGTTGGAGGGTCATGGATACCATGGAGCCGGCGTCTCCAGAATCAATATATCAGCGAGATGCCGCATTACAGGTAAAGGGGGGAATGTGTTGGTACGGGAATCTTTTATTTCTAAGCACAGACCTTGGCGAAAGTCATGAAGTATTGAGACCGATGGGAAAAGCTGACCTATTATTAGATTCGTATTTACCATCGTTATTCTACATCGATGGCCTCGAACTCCTTTTTGTATCGTGAAGTTCTGTCGTCACCAATATTAACTATGTCTATTGTCGGGGACTGTCTCCTGGTGTTTTGTCAGGACAACACACTCTCTCAATTCTTGATTATCCCTCAGAATGAAATAGGAATCCATCCAGATTCACCGAGGCTCGTTCAGCTGGGGCAAATCAATTTCCGCGGGATTATCCATTCTCCAACCCGAGTGCGGGCCATTTCGTGGATCTTACCCCCCGAACACTCTGGTTTCGTTCCTGGTGGTCATACAAATTGACTATTTTAGGAATAATCGACCCAGCAGAAGATGCCGCTATCGCAACTGTCGTCTTTCTCCTCGATGGAAAGTTAGTTCTCCTTCGACCTACGACACGAAAGGAATCGCAACTTCCCGACCTAAAGTACGACTTGAAAGTGCTTTCAGACAAGGTTGAGTGGTTTACTACTTATACGGAGGGAAACAAGCAACTCATATCGCCTACCTTGGTTGGTTCTATTTGGGCATGGGATGGGAAACATTTGAATGTATATCCTACATGATTCTGACAAGTTTTTGGTGCTGATAAAAAGATCTGGCTCAATCCTAATGACCCCCGTGGGTTCAGCGATGCTCCAATTCTTCTCGAGGTTGAATTCTATCCCCTGACTATATTGCCCACCTATGGTGTTGTAGCTGGTCTGTCATCTCAAATGGTGCGGCCTAAGTCGACTGAGTCTGGTTCATTCCGACTCCAGCCTTCGGTATGTTCCAACCCGTTCATTTCCCGGATTAACTGGGACTCTCAGGTACAACTCTTTGTACATCGAATGCTTCACCGGCTGCTTGAGATCGGAGATGGCGATAAAGCCTTACGATTTGCATCTGAGTTCAATCAACTGGAATATTTCACGCACATCTTAGAGCTTCTGCTTCATGATATTCTTGAGCACGAAGCTGATATATCCGTTCCTCAAAACGGTGCATCTTCTCTCTAATTGTCACTCATATCAGATGCACTTCTCCCGCAAGCAATCAAGCTGCTTGACGAATTTCCTCGGGATAAACTGGACGCTGTTGTTGGGTGCACCAGGAAAACCGAGGTGAGATTGTGGCAGTATCTCTTCAAATATGCGGGAAGACCGAAGGACCTTTTTGAGCAATGTATGGAGCGAGGAATGTTGAAAAGCGCCGGAGGCTACCTCCTGGTTTTGCATACTCTGGAGCACCTCAGGGATAGTAGCGAGGCAAGCAACTGTTACGTATAGACGAGCTAATTATTCCATAGGATACCGTTCGGTTGCTCAATAAAGCAGTGGAGGCGGGCGACTGGGACTTATGTAAGGAGCTTGCCAGGTTCTTAACATCTTTTGACAGTCACTTCTCGTATTTCAAGCACTCACTGTAGACACGGGAAACACGCTGCGCCAGGTGTTAGCACACAGTGGCTTTGGATCGTCATCATCGATAGCAACCCACCGTCGTAACTCTGGGTTTATGCTAGTGTCGGAGCAAAATGTGCATAATCGTCTGTGATTACTAGCTATGCGGCGAGCGTGTTTCGAAAGTAGGATTTCTATGAAACGCATGTCGAACAAGGATAGATCTCGAGTAAGATGGACTCTAGTGGTGTCGATAGATACATGCCCGATAGAAAGATACAGTCCTAAGTCACTAACTCGCCGAATCACCCTCTTCATCTCTCTCGTCCTCGTGTGATGCAAGCCTTCTCTGCACTTTTTCTCGAACTTGATCTTGCCAACGATGTATCTCTCCATATTCACGGATTTTGAACCCGAACAATTTCGGTACATACTGTAATGAGCCAGGAAGCTGAAACTGATCTACCCTCTCCGCGGTCTTTGGCGGAATTAAGTTTGTGAAGCACTGAAGAAAGATGTGTGGAAAGCTCGTTCCGAAATATGCTCCGTCGATAGAAGCGTGTCTAGAAGATTTTGGCACATATATATCCTCACATCGAGGGCAGTAAAGTTTGACAGGCGAAATGTGTGGTGTGTCTGATAATCCAACCGGTAAGAGGGGTTGGTTTCGGCATAAAACACGATGGCATTGACCAAACTGGACCTTGAGGAACTTTTCTCTCTAATAGGTCAACTGTGACTTTCAACGTGGAGCTTATACCATCTTTTGAAGACCACGAGAGGTCAGAATATATCTGGCGTGCAACAGTCCATAAAGATGACTTCCTGCTTTTTCGATAGCTTCGCGTGTCTCAACGTCTACACTTTGGTCTAGAAGTTAAACAGTGACCAGCTTTGTTAATACCAAACGTATCCGTGATCAGTTCTAGTGCGTCATTATAGTGCTGGACTTCATTGTTAAGGTAAGTTAAGTTAAACCGATCGGTGATGTAATCTTCGTCTATTTCACAAAAATATTCGTTCCCCTTGCAACCCAGGAACCAGGATACCCATGAGTTCGCATAATCACTGTCGGTTGCCGAGGATTCGAACTCATCCATGCCGGTCGACCGCACTAGTGCCGGAGTAAACTTGAAGAGGGCTAGGATCGTTATCCACAAATCCCTGCAAGGTGTGTGGTGCGAAAATAGAGTGGCTCAGGTACGGTTCAAAATCCGGCAATATGAATACTTTCGCTTTAGCGGACACCGATGCGCCGGGACACGCATGCTGTGCATCGGAAATCGGGCTAATTCCTGTCTGTCACAAAATTCGGTCATCCTCGTCACTATTTGAGTCCTTGGTATCAAGGCAGCTCACATCTCATGGATCCTATAATCATCGGGTGTACTTGTAATAGTTTCTGGCTGCAATCGGCTTCCTAGGCAGACACAGCAATAGGCATGGCAATCAGGCTAGCTAGTATAGTATGCAATTCAGGATGAGACCCTTACACCGTTTTCAAAACCTACTAACCTGAGGCGGACATAGATGAATCTAGCAAAAACTTCAAGTCAACTCCACTGGCACAATTCTGGCAGGACGCAAAACATCATGCATAATTGTTGACAGTGCAGTAGTATGGCTGTAGTAGTAGTAATGTCAACAAACAATCAGAAAGTTGCCTGTGTGCATTTTTTCATCAATATTTCCAAGGAGTTGATTTTAATGAACTTGTACAACTTGAATTTACAACTTCGAGTTTAAGTTTAAGTTGAACGTGTGCATAATTTAGTAGTAGTTACGAGTACTGTCCCCGTGAAAACTACCAGTAGGATGGTTTTTAACATGTTTCATGTATGCCAATGCACTTTATAGCTATGCTGTCTTCTTTTTCTCTCTTTTTTTTTTCATTGAGCGTAACTTTAGGTTACTATGTTTGATTCAAAATATCAAACCGTGTAAGAATACTGCAGACCAGGAGTCTAGGTGGCAGTCGTCTGCATGCAGTGTTGGTTTGCTATTCATGCACCCGTTAAGAGTGCACATCAGCTACAGCCACAGTGTCTGCAAACAGGAGTGCGATTGCGAGTTCTATAGCTAGTAACTAATACATGAAAACATGTGTGTACTGGCGCCCAGAAGTGAACTACTTCAACAACATTTTTGATCTACTAGTACTGATCTACTTTGCATACTACCAGTACTGCGATGACTGGCATCAATATGTGTATGCCTGCCAGTGCAGCTAGCTGCAGCTGCTCCATTGCCAGCAATTCTATGTATAACTTTGACAAGTCATAGATGAACCCCGACAACTTGGTATAATATCACCACTGTACTAGTAGCTAGATCGCATGCATACAGGATGGAAATTTCATGAGTCCGATGCAAGGCCTTTGTTAAAACCTGCAGCCGGGGACATGCAGACGAGTAGCAATAATAGTACTGCCAGTATTACAGCTAGCTACGTCAGTATGAGCTGGGAATCATGATCCATCACGGACAGGACCAAAGGTGAACGACATGCCTCACCGGCCGGTGAGGGGGAGGTCAGGCTCCAGACAGAGCAATTCGATGATAAATGAATTATAACTGGTTCGAAATTCGGCAACAAATGGACCTACTACAGACATTACCCACGAAGCTGAGTCTGCCGGCTGCCAGCAAACGATATTAACAACGGGTATCTCAGACTACATACATAGCTACTGACTAGCTCCGACCAGGGTATCTCAGAAACTTCCTCGCAAAATTCCATTACAGCAAGAAGGCAAAGACCGACAGACTCGAACTCAACAATATTGCCAATTTTCTGAATCTCAGGAGACTAGCAGAACCACTGATGAACATTGGTAGATTCGTGGTTTGCGTTTTCACCGGCATTGCTGTGCATGTCGATGTGACTGTTTTTGTTTTCCTGACCGTGTAAAAGCATTCGACACAATCGCACACATCCGGGTCTACTGTTTGCGTGGCTGAGGGCAGCGGGCTTGCTGGTTGAACGTAGATTGTCTTCGTCAAGCTTTGCTCGTCGACATAGACAATGTCCGTTTTCGTACACCCACAGTCTGGGTCGACGTAGGGCGTCGGGGAAGGTACAAGGAGAATCTGAACGATTTTCGCAGTTAACGTTTCGGCGGTGCTGGGATCTGTGGAGCAGGGCACGGTTGTGGTGACGGTTGTGGTGGAAGTCACGGTGACAGCTTTGACGATGTCGGATACGAATTGCTGTGTTGTCGTCACGATAATCGAGTTCTGAATGAAAATGTTGATATTCAACGGAAGAGTGGGTGTCGGACTGCTAGGGCCAGCACTAGAGACCGACGAAGATAATCGTATGAAAAGACCATTGGTTGTACGGGCGGGTATCGTATTTGTTGGGGTGGAGACTGACGAGACTGACGTCTGTTTAACCACGGCGTTCGTCAATGTCGAGTCAACAGGATCGGTGCCCGTTGGAGATATGGGGGTAGTAGTAAGAACAGAGGGCGCTGAGGTGATGACCAATGCAATGGTCGAGCGTGAGATTGAATTGGTTGATGAGGAGAGATCTGAGATGCTGGTGGACGTCGTTGCAGGAGTCGAAGAGGTAGCGTTCGAGACAAAAGCCGAGGCGACAAGTCCATTCACTGTTCGGGACGTACTCGATGTGGTTGCGATAGAGGAACCAAGGGAAACATTTGACGCCGAGGCTACCGTAGAAACCACCAAACTATCAACGGTGCGGGATGTAGGGGTACTCGAGGCGGACGTGGTCGAAGCAGATGTCGAGAGGCCCGTGGAGACGATTGTATTGGTAGTCACTACAGTTGTGATGACTTCCGACGACGTTCCGATTGTAATCGTGGTTACCAAAGCTTCTGTGACAAGACTGCCCGTGGTAGCCAAGAGAACCGCCGTCGTTGTGCTGCCATTATTGACCTGCATCGTTGATGAGTTGCTCGAGGAATCTGTCGCAACGGTGTCGGAAGGAGAAACAAATCGTATAGCATTTGGGAAGGGTGTTTCAGCAGTCATCTGAATCACCTCCGTAGTTGTGCTGTTGGAAAAATCTGCCTGAGCGATGGCGCCTTGGGAGGAATTTGTAGCCAATGCGAGATACACATACTGCAAAAACGAGGTTCCAAAACCGTACTGGTCACCTTGGGTGAATTCAAAAAGCGATTGGCACAGACCATCGGGGCCGACTGCTGAACTGATGAAGGCAGAGACGGGAACAGAAATCTTGAAGCCGGAATCGAGAGAAAATTCTATCTCAGATACGTTCGGGGTGCAAGGGATCAGGAGAGTCGAATTTTCGTAGATCTGAGCATCGAACAATCGTACGAACTCTGCTTGCCATGCCTCAGGTAGTAAAATACCGGAGGTGGTGGTGTCGAAAACCATCTCCACTCGTGAGAGGGTAGTGGCGGTGTTCTTAGATCCAAATGAGACCTGGGAGAGATATACTGAATAAGATACTTTAGGATTGACGAGATCGAATAGGTATAGAGATCCGGTGTACTTGCTAGTGTCGATCGCGCCGATGATGATTTCGCCAATTGCAGTATTTGGGTTCATCCAAAGTGAGAAGCCGGGATACTGAATATTGCCCTGAGAAATGAGGGTGCTGAGGAACGACGAAGTGGAGTTGGTCGGTGTGCTATCCTCATTGCAGCCAGAAAGCCCAACGATGCCACCGTAAGAGTGCATTTTATGGATAGTAGAAACGTTTGAGCTTTCGATTTTATGAGTATAACCGAAAGACTGTTTTGAGAGATGGACGCCTAAGAAAAAATTAGATTAAGATCAAGAAATTATTATACCTCCGATGACTACCAAATCCTCATACACGGTGCCGGTGAAAGTTACCGAGGTTGTTGCCAACTCGAAAGTCTCACTGAGATTCGTTGCCGTAGTAGAGAGGGATGCGTCATAAGTGCCATGCTCTGGTGAGCCAGAAGAGCATTGGTCGGAGCCGGCGCAGTATTCGACCGTAGGAGAGAGAGCGGAAAGTTGAGATCCATTCAGGTCGAATAAGCTGAGAATGGAGGCAGTTTGCGAGCCGATCGAGATATTGCCACAATAGCCAGAGTCCACAAGCGATAAGGAGACTTTTATACCATCAACTTGGAGTGATCGTTTCTCGAATTCGGCGTTTAGCTTGTACTCGTCCGTGTTGAGACTTGCGTGTGTCGATATTCTGGAATGCTTGATTGGGTCGTGATGAAATCTTGGTAGAGCGGCGGCGTTGCAGAAGGTGAAAGCGAAATGTAGAGCCGCAAGGACGGTCTTCATGGTGACAAAAGATAGACTTGGGTAAGAAAGTGTCGTGTCCCATGATTGATGAATCTGGGCAAGATATATATTCGACGAAAGTCAAGGAGAGTACAAAGATGCCTTTGCGATCAAGGTAAAAGAACCCACATTCCTCTGGAGCTTAAGTTGATATGTGCATATGGAATTGAGAGATAGCGCTCGTAGCGGTCCATCTACACACTAACCCCTGAACGAAGGAGACGTTTCTCGGACGCGTCCACGAGGTGATTCCACTTATATGGAGGGGCTGTCAACATTCTCAGTCGACGTCACCGAAAAAAGGGGGAAGGTCGAGGACCAATCAAAGCCGTTAATAAAAGCCTTTGAAGAGATTATATGTCGAATTTAACGTTGAAGTGTGAGGAAAGGGGTCAAACGATCATTGCTCACGCGTAAATGTACGGGAAAAAGGGGGGTGGAGATCTGAGACCCCCTTTCGAGCCAGTTACTTCGTTCATGACGATCGCGGATCTGATCAATTCGACGGGAGGTTTGAGCCAATCAAACGGCAGGCTTAACTCATTTTCTTGACGGTTTTACTGGACTTAACTTCCGGCTCTTTCCAGCAGCCAATTAGAAAGAATGAAGACTTGCTACCACAGATTTCAGACAAAGGTGAGCTTAACTCGAGTTATATGTCAGAGTCTCAAAGCCCGCCTCCTGAGGACCATGATTTAGAATTAACTCATGGCGATGTTGATGATGATGACGACGGCATAAGTACAGACACATCGGGTTCCATTCCCGGTTCTCCCGGGGCAGAAGAAGATGGTGACATTGTGACCATATGTCGATGGGATGGCTGTAACCGGGATCTGAAAACTCTCGACGCTCTCGTCAGACATGTGCATGATTGTATGTTTCCCTCTGTTGACATTTCTTGTTGTTTGTATGGTTCTTGAGGCTAATCTGGATGGTTGAACAGTTCATATTGGAACAAGAAGACCGCGATATACCTGTGAGTGGGAGGACTGTCCTCGTCGAGGAATAACGCAAACGTCGCGCTTTGCCCTTGTAGCACATTTAAGGTCTCATACAGGCGAAAAGCCATTCTATTGCAATGTTCCAGGTATCGATTCCTCGTTTTTGAATTGTTCTGACTATATTCTTGCAGAATGTGATAAGTCGTTTACAAGATCAGATGCTTTGGCTAAGCATATGCGCACCGTTCACGAAATAGAAGTTGGAAGACCGCAGGAAGTGCCTCCCAAAGTGCAAACCGTTCCAGAGTATAAAAGCAAAAGGCGCAGGTCGCCCTCTTTCACGGAAAATGGTCAAGGAGATGAGGATATGGATGCAAGGTCTGACGGCGAAGACCCAGAACTCGCGCTGTACTCTTCTGGCAATCGCTATCGGTACCTGAAAAGAAAATTACGTTGGGCTACGGAAAGAAATGCATCTCTCAAGGAGGAACTACAGTTTGCTGAGGAAAGACTGTGGAAAAATTGGACTGTAAAGGAGAAAATGCTGGATCAACTCTTTGTTAAGGAGGGAATTCAGCCGTCTTCTGATCCCGTAAATAGCGCTATACGTAGTGACCCATGAAATAATTATTAATATCCCACCGAATGACTGCTATCATCTCATAGCCAATGCCATATATGTACATATCCTCCACGCTCTTTCCGCATCTCAAACTCGATGTATCCTTGTGCCCTATCGCAACGCCTGCTGCGCAGACGGTATTGACAATCGTCTTCTCTTCGATGTCGATTCTAATGTGTCAACATCGGGTAACATCGCCCAGAGAGCGTCACTGTCATTATCGGCGTCTTCAACTTCCTGCTGACTGTGTTTTCTCTTAGGCTGTGCACTGGACACTGCGTTGTCTCTATTGGCCCGCAGAATCAGGACGCTGGTCATTTTGGTCTTGCAGTAGACTTTCCGCAGAATCTTCCGACTCTTCATATCGTAGAGTCTTAAAAATCGATCTAGACCGACGCAAGCGAGGATGCCCTTGCCGGAAGGGTACACAAACGTATCCAAGGACAGTATACTTCCTGTTGGGCCCGCAAAATCCCCATTTGCCACCTTCTTGTACGGTGAATATGAACTGACTTTGCCATGGGAATCGGCATAGATAATTTCACTGTGTTAAGAATGGAAGTCATTGGCTTGTACCCTGGATCTAGCCCTAACACCATCGAGACCATAGGGTCAGATCCCACTTCCAAATTGATGATAGGTCTCCGTGATTGCATGGTGTGGTACACCCGTATCTATATGATCAGAAAAAAGCGTTTCAAGAGGAAGTTACCTGATGAAATCGTGTACAGACTACAATCTTGTATCCCTCTGCTTCTTGTTCGCTATCGAGGAATTGGAGATCTGATATCCAGACAGGTTGTTTCAAGTCATATTCATCGTTACGAACGTTCTTGGCAGTCCAGACCTGATTGAAGTCACTTATCCACTCTCCTATATTTGGTGAATTCGAGCGCCATATTTCCAAGTTCCTCTCTTTTCCACCGAATGCAAATGTGCCGAGGAATCGAGGATGACATCGGGCTTTTGAGATTGGTCCTGATAATCTCTGTGAAACGAGGTCAATAAAAGGAAATCTTAAAATTGGACTTACGAGGTCGTCCAAGTTTTCCAGCAGATATGGTTTGATGGATTTTGAAGCATCTTCATGAGGATTACCCACGGCGGTAGCCAAAGGTAGAAAGCAATAGTGGCCTTGATTCGTACACCAAAATAGATAACCTCCCGTTTCCTCTAACGCCACGAACATGTCATCGGACGGGAACCGTGGCTCACGGGTATACCAAAGCATACGGCCACTCGTTGGATCTAACAGCTCTATTATCCCTCCCCGGCGAGCGATTGCGACTACAGACTGAGAAAAATAGGTCAGTAAATGAAAAATGAAGTCGGGAGGGGAAATGGGATGGGTGTGGGATCCGTACGATAGATTTGTTTCCAACCTTCCACTTAGCATGTGCCATGATCTGCACATAATCATTGGAGTCATGCTTCTCACTGGCGACAACGCTGTCAAGGGTGACAGGAGATTGTTCTGTCTCGTTTTTCACATCGTCGGCTGTATAAGATTTGATCTTGCCGAGCTCATCCGCCAGCCAAATCTTCATTTTGGTGGAAGTAAGTCAGGGCCGATGAAATCGTTTGGTCGACACTTCAGGTGTCACTCTGAGGGAAAATTGTGTTGGTGTGCTCAGCCAATTGGCTGCTAAGACCTACAAGGTTGGGTAAGGGCTCCTCCATTTTTCTTCCCTCTGTCCGCTGTCCCAGAACCTTTCGCCGCCGAAGCTGGTGCTAGTTGCTGATGCGTTCTTCGCTTTTCTCTTGAGCTATTTAGAAAAGAAAATATGTTAATGGTGTAGTCTCAGTTAATAATAGAATGGAGTTTTTGGAACCTTGAAAGGAAGTTGGACATTAGTGCCTGAATTGCCGTAAATTTCAGAGTGGTTTCTTTTAACCATGGATCCCTTTGAGGAGGAATTGATGGCCGTGGAGGCAATTTTTCCCGATTTTATTCGTCGGGACCCTCATCATCCACGGCATTTATTAGTTTCGCCATCTCCCGAAGGGAAAAAAGAACAGTTCTCTTTACGGTTAGTCTTTCCGAACGAGTATCCGGACGGCCCGCCAGATTGCTCCTCTTCTGTTGGAATCAGTCAAGCATTGGTCTCCGATGTTATTCAAACCTCATGGCTACCGGGCGAACTATGTCTTTACGCTGTTGTGGACAAATTGAGGGACATTTTGATGGATGACCCGGAGGAGGCAGAGATCACTACATCGAAGGTGGCCACTAAGGACGGCAAATACTTTAATACGGCTGAAGACGATCAGAACGGACCAGAGTTTGTCTTCGCAATATCTCAACCGATCGTTGATCGAAAATCCACTTTCATTGGCAGAGCGATCGAGGTTCATTCACGAGAGGAAGCGAAAGCAGCTCTTCTGTGGCTGAAGCGGTCAGATAAAAAGGTGGCGCGAGCTACCCATAATATGGTCGCTTGGCGACTCGTTGAAAATGGGATCCTAGTGCAAGGTACTTATCTGAATCCATGAGCGACGCTTATCTGTGCGAAGATAATGATGATGATGGAGAAGACGCCGCCGGAGGACGACTTGCACATTTGCTGAATATAACTGTACTATCTTCTTCATGACGAGTTAACTGAGACATGTAGGACGTGAAGAATGTCATGGTAGTTGTCAGCAGATGGTATGGTGGCATTATGCTTCATGGAGATAGATTTAAGCACATCTCAAATGCGGCTAGAGATGCACTTCAGATTGGCGGGTTCCTGACGAGCAGTCAAGGGGGCGGATCGAAAAGGAATCCAGTTCAGAAGGGAAAGAAAGTTAACAAATGAACAATCATCCACAATGCAAAAACATGCTACTAAATGCTCTGAGATGTTTTGGGTATCACTGTTTGGAATCCACTTTCTCTTTTATTTTTTTCCTCTTAGAGGTTTGCCCAGTTTCTGCTTGCTCCTCACCAACTCGGGATCTCTTTACCTTCTTGACCTTTCCCTTGCGGGGCGACGTACGGCTTTCTTTAGAGCCAGACAAGCTTTCTTGATCCTGGTCTTCTGCAATCTCGGCCCGTTCTTCCTTGGCTTCTTTTATTAGCTTCTAAAGTTATGAGTTATAGTTCTTATTCAGCAATACATCAAGGTCCGGTATAAACCCACCAAATGTCTTCCTGCCCAGATTGTTGGGATATCCTTCTGACATTCGTAAATTGCCTTGAAAGGCGCCATAGCTCGATTCGTATTTCACATTCGGTCTCGACTGATGTTCCCTGACCTCAGCTTCTTGTAACAACATAAACGGATTAAAGGATGATACTTGAAATGGTCATCTTCTTTAATGATGCTGAGATGCCATTGCTGGTCCGATATCTCTTGGGCTTGTTGCTGCTTTAACATTGCCGTAAGTTCAGTATCCCGGCCTCTTTGCATAAACTGAAAAGTAAACACATTGTGCACTTTTGTAGCTACCTTCATGTTCATCAGATTTGAGGACATTGCTTTTGTTTTTGAAGCAGGGGTGCCTTCATTTCCACTGCCAGGGTTGACGCCATCACGGCTCATTGTTCTCCTGAAAGTGCGAAGATGTCGCCAGTTCTTCGCAACAGGCTCTGAACCACTCCGGAGTCTGAACTTCCTGAGGAGAATTTTCGGTAAATATTACACAAAACCTACTGTATGTGAGTATTTGTGTAAATATGTAAATCCATCCCTCTTCTCATCACCATCAATCGTTGATTTATCCACACACGATGATGTTACCTCGGACTAGACTGGTACAGATTCGTCTCAATTGTTGTGGAAATGTGCGGTATTCTACTTCAATTATTCCTCCGAAAGTGTTGATAACTTCCGAGTTAGAGAAACAAGAGGACTCTAAAGCTATTGAGCTCCGAACATCTCAAGCCCCGAATCGAAAGAAGACCTGGGCCAAGTCTCAGCGGCCACGCAACGAAGCCTTCAATCATCCGAAGTTTGAGGGGGCAATTTTAGAGATGCAGGTAAATCATCATTGAGATAAAATGAAGATTAATGGCGTTAGCCTCGACCGGTAGCGGCAATCGAACTGATAGCCGAAGAACCCATTCGATTTATTAACGAACGAATTGCTGTATGTGATGGAGGTAATGCCTCCCGCTTTTCTCTTAACAGCACAGGAGGAGGTCCTAGAGGTCATCCCAAGATATTTATCAATGTTGATAAACCGGGACCGCACCCTTGCGGCTATTGTAAATTTTCATCCAAGTTATGCTGATTGGAGGCGGTCTAAGATATCAGGCGACTAAAGGACAACACGAAGCCATTTCGGCAGTGGGCGCTGCTTAACGGGGAAGGGCCTGAATAAAGTTTGGGATATATTCGAGGCCATTATATATATATATATTGCTAAAACTATTTTACAACTTTGGCGAGCTGCTTTCATAGAATGTTTCCAGAGGTTGCACCGGCATTGGTTTGATGTCCACTTTGAGCGTTTTCTTGAATGCCCCTGGATCCGTGATTCGTATTTCCTTTCCACCCTTAGATCCATTTCCTTCAACGCGATGCACGATTCCATTCATTTCCGTTTGAGCCTTGAGAATTTCAGTTCCTTTTGCCATGGACACTTCGACTCTGGCTTTATCGTATCCTTTGCTCATTATCAAGGCATAGAGTTTTTGAGGGACTGTACTAAGCTCTCCCTGAAGGGCAGAGGAGAGTTCAAGAGGAGGGATCTCGTAACCTTCGCTCGCAACAAATAGTTTGATCCCATCTAATAGCTGCTCGGCAAAATGGGATGGCGCGGGCTGTATTTGAGAGGCAACATGTACAGAAAGGACACTCCGGGTTGGAGAAGATGGATGGATATACCTATCGTAAAACGATAGCAACTCCTCTTTGGAGACTTTCTGCACATTGATAATATCCGTATCCCCTAAGTCAACTCGTGCCAAATTAGTGAAGCTCACTTCTGCCAAAATCATAGAAACCGCTATCGATATGAGACCAGTAGCGCCCAGCTTCTTTGGCTAGATATTTTGGTGTTTCACTCATCAAGAGAACTAAACTCGAGATGTGAGATGCGAAATCCCCTGGGGACATTTCAACAATGGTCTGCCGGAGAAGATCCAAGAAGAGTTCGATCTTGTCCTCCAAGATTTGAGGAGATCTCTCACTCTGTATAATGATTCGATATCTAATGTTCTTAGCGAAATCAGGCTTGGGACGTACCCTTTCATGGACACTCCATCTCTTACTCCACTCCAAACTAGGTAGCCGAGTTGCAACTTTGTCCTCAGAAAGTCGAATGCTTTCTCTCGGGAGACTTGAGCGAGCAATTGAAGACAGGCACGTCCTTTCGCATCTGTTGTGGAGCAAACTTGACAATAGTACTCAAGGCCGGAGTTGATATTCTCGGGATTTGGCACAGTCTTTTCTAGCACCACCTTAGTGCCTAAGATCTTAGCTCTGCGATAAAGACAGAAATTACCAGTGGGAAGAATAAGAGATCGAGTTGTTTCAACTTGGTTAAAGTCGAGAGGTTTGGCGGAAAGCGTCTCCTCAACGATTCGTGTCATTTTGAATGCGTCATCTTTCGTTGCATTTCCATGAATTAAAGCTTCGATATGGAGATTCGACAGCAATTGGGGAATGAATTGCTGGACATCTTGAGCAGTGATGCCTGACGAATTAGGTCATGTCTTCTATTACAAGAATCCAACCTTTCAAAGCCTCTTCCTTCTCGTCATTTGTCCAGAGGCGAGTTGTCAATAAATAATTGGTATAATTCATGGCATGGTCGTAGGGCGCATTGAGCTTCCAGTTCTGGATCTGCCGTAATAGAGAATCCTTGATCACGTGGAAGCGTTCTTGCTTAACAACGTGATTTCGCATACTCTGGACGAGCCTCGCGAGAAGAACATGGAGGTTGTCGTTAAACCCATGCGCTGCGAGAAATAATCCGTCGGTATCTTTGCTAAGGGTATATCCAAGCCCGGCAATATCTGCATCATAGCTAAATTCATTCAAATGATCGTCAACAAGGGCAATGTAAAGACTGCAGAACCATTAGCGAAATCGAAACAAGAGACAAGATACACTGTCAACATCGAATCTCGAGGAGTTTGATTGGATTTCGGTCTACAAATAAGTGAACGGCAAAATTTGGGGAAACGTTCGTAATAAGAAATATGCATATAACTTGGGGACCCAGAAGGTATCATCCTTTTTAAACCAAATTCTTTCAGCAGGAGTATCTCGAATCAAAGTTGGCGTCTTGGCAGGCTATTAGGTTAGTCTGGAATAGTCAGGAAATTTTACGGTATCTACTTCTTTGCGGTGAACTGTAAAGTCCTTCGGGATGAAAGGATTGGGATCGGGCATCCGCAATTCTGGTATACGTTGCAGATTATGGATTTTCTGAGGCGTGAGAAGGGTAACTTGTGGAGAGCACCTCATATAGACTAGGACGGAAGGGAGCGCACTCATACTCCGTTCCGTACCATCGCTCTCTCCCCGTCAGATCCTCAGAGACCTCTCGCGCAACAAGGAATATTCGACACTTCTCGGGCAAGAGACAAGCGAGACCGCGTTTGATGGGTTCATAATCATACTGAAGAGGGGTTAGTTTTGAAGTTGGAGAGGGGTACTTCTCGAAGGAGATCTGAGCCACTTAGGACCCAATCTGGTGGGTAATTTCGTTGCATTGATGATGCGGTGGAAGAAGCAAATTCGGCGGGCTGGCTTTTCTCCTGAAAGCGAAAATGGGCTTCATCCATTGCTCTTAGGTCTTCCCAGATCGACCGATATCGATCTGACGTTTCTAAATGGTTAGGGAGATATATAATCCACATACGTTCTTTCATCAAATCAATGTATTTGAATACTGTGGCGACAATTTCCTCATAGTTTGCTACGCATGATTAGCATGAAATGGAAGATTGGTAGAGGATACCAAGGCCTTCTTTTGTCAAAGACATGTTGACCCTGAAAAGCTCCGTTCCAGCATTGATGTGAGCAGTTCCACATGATAGAGCATCTACCCAATGCTTTGTCGCCTTGAGATATGATAAGAGGGATCCTGCGCCTTCATAACCAATGATATGGGCGAGAACATGGCTGGGCCGGGTTTTAAAATGAGGTCGCAGATCGATAAAAGGGAAGACTAGCTCGAGAAAACGTTTATCCTTTACTGGCTTCACTCTTATTTCGACCTAAAAGTGAGTAGGTGCATGGGCCATCAATACCTGAAGTTCTTTCTTTGTGTAAGGGCTGCCTTCAAATTCGGGAGGCTTCAGATTTTTATTTTTGATATCTTTGAATTTGGCGACCACCCACTCCTGCAACTGATCTAGTGGCTCGCGGCCCAATACAACGAGTTTCATGAGATTTGACGAGTAATATGTATCGTGAAACTCCATGAAAGCCTGCCGCACATCGAGACCTTTGGAGGTGGGCTCTTCTTTAAGGGAGGTGAGATTGCCAGTGCCGAATGAGTTATAGGGGTAAGCAGGATTGGATAAACTTTTATCCAGTTGAAACAGTCGCCAAGTGTCGGATTGAAGGTTCTTCTTGTGCTCAGAGTCGACAGCCCTGAGCTCACGGTCGGTGCAGTCGGCAAGGAACAATGGGGCGATGAAAAACTGTGAAAACCGATCGAGAGTAGCCTCAAGGAATTCATGACCCACTTCGAAATGATAGTTCGTGCTATCCAGGTCTTGCGTCAGTATAAGAAGAAGCCAAAGGCGCGTACCTGTGAAGGCGTTCGATGAGCCACTGTGTTCTGAGAGATACTTGTGGTACTCGTTTTCCTCGGGATATTTCTGAGTACCTGAGCCACGTTAGCCATAAATTTTAGAAGCATGAGCGTACCGAGGAAAAGGCAATGCTCTAGAGCGTGGGCTAAGCCTGGAAAGTCTTTTGGGTCACTCATATGGCCTACGTGAACATCTAAGGCAGCACTTGCTTTCTCTGTTTTTGGATCGTGGACCAGGAGCGCTTCTAGGTGGTTATCGTTGAGTCTAATGAGTCTATAAGACCGGTCATCGAGTTCAGGTTTTTCAATATTGGAAGAAAGAATCTGTACCGAGGTTGAGGAAGTATAGTCGTCAAGAAACTTGACCGCGGCCATGCTTGAAACCTGACGAAGCGGAACTTGAAACGAAGTTAAAGGAGAAGATCGGAATTGGTTTGGGGTTGTCGAAGAATGTGACAAAGGAAGAGTTGTCTGGCGGACTACGAGAGAATGCGGCTCGCTTCTCACTAAAGGTGTGAGGAGGACAGACAATCTCCTCATACACTGAAGGAGATAGATGTTCCGAACCGCTGATGGTGACGAAGCTGATAATAATCTGATTTCAAATGTACTAAACTACATAAATATATGTGTAGGGTTATTTCGCTAATGCTGTGAATTGGCTGTAAGCGATAATCAGCGGAAAATCTGTCCGCCTCTTCCGTGCTTCAGCGCTTCTCACTACATAAAATTCCGAAGTCCATTTTCTATCAACACGACTACACATGCATCTTCCATTACTAGATAAATTCCATTTACGTCGGTATAATGGATGCCCATGGTTCTGTTTTCGGAAATTCAGATTACGAGAGACAATACTTAATTCGCGCAGTCCTTAGGCAAAATGAAAGAAATGGTATGAATGCATAAGTATACAACTTATGTTTGTATTATTCTTTTGACTGGGTGGGGCAGCCAATAAGTCGTCATTATTGCCCTTTGCTCATAGCGATATTGAGGAGCGGAAAATGAATAGCTGTGTGTAGTTACTTAGAGTGTGGTTGCCCGCAAGATACGTAAGTTACTACTACGTGCATAAGTTTCGTGTGTACATAAGTATGTGCCTGTAATTTCAAGCCACAAAAACACTTTGTACCCCCCCTCCCCCTTCTCTGTTTGTCGTTATTCGAATAATTTTTATTTGTCTTCTCCAATTCTTCTCAGGAAATGGGGACAAGCCAATTCAGTGAGGAGGCCGTTAACAGTATTCTGACAGGCCTCGATGACCTGGAAAAGGACATTGCATTAGCTGATTATGAATTGCGTACGGCCCGCAAAACAGGCACCTCCTAATCACACAGTAAAGGAGCAAGTCAAGCGTTTCAAAGGTCTATATGAAAAGAGAGATCAACTCGTTTCTAACATATCAAGATTTTGGCTTCGAGTGGTAAGTGTCAATTGTATAACTGGTCTGACCTGAAGTTTGAAGCATCCTTCGAACTTCTTACCGAGAGCCCAAATTTGGACGATTTTCAGGTACGGGAATAATCAGAGCTATATCCCTTACGATAGTTACTGGAACATTTAACGTCGTTTAAAGTCGTGAGAGACTCCAATGAACCAAAAGATGTGGAATTTGTCTTTGAATTTTCTCCAAACGAATATCTAGCAGACGACTCTCTAATCTTGAGGAAAAAATTCCACAATTTACAAGCACCCAACTCAGAGAGTAAAGTCACTTCGTCGAAGGTGCCTATCAAATGGAAACCCGGCAAAGACCTCGCGAAACCTGCAAAGGGAGCTCCTCCGAGTTTCTTCACTTGGTTTGCGTTTGAGAGCCAAATCGGAGAGGATGACGGATTTGACTCTGTCCTAATTGCAGAGCAATTCGCAGACGAGATTTACCCCCATGCACATAAAATATTCCAGGGCATATGGGAAGAGGAGAGTGGAGGAGAGGACGAGGATGAAGATCTTGAGGAGGACAACGGTACAAGACTGTCTAGCCTGTCCCTAATTGGCAGAGGAGGAGGAGGAGGAGGAGGAGGATGAAGAAGATGAAGAAGATGAAGAAGACGAAGACGATGGTGAGGAGCAACCATCAAAGCGCCAGAAAACCCAGTAGTCCCAATTTCAATATATCTTCGCTATAGGAAGATGACGAGGAACAGCAATATGAAAAGGATGATGATGAGCGCGATTATGCAATAGTTTGATTTTGAGTCTGGAGGGAATAAATCAGCATAACTAGGGATAAAAGACAAACCTTCGTTGGCCAGGATGAACCGCTGAAGTCGTTTCGTTCCCCGTTTGACTTTCCCATAAGTGTTGTCAACGTGTCGATCGATATCATCGAGTATTCTGTGATGTCAACTTACTGAAACCCATCTAGGATTACATTGCTTGATCGTCAAGTTCTTCTCCCATCTCCCTTGCCTGCATCTGGAGATTTCCAACTGTTACACTAACTCCTTCCAGTTGTTGATCTTGATCTCGCATCAAGGTCTCCTGTTGGAATTGCTCAAACTCGTCGTCATCTTCTGGGGTAGCTGTGGTTCCATAGCCCATTGAATAGCCATCGGGATAGAGGGGTTTTGGAGCAACTATCTGCAGAGTTACTTTCTATACTACTGAGCGGTTTGATACCTGAGACTCATCGTAAGCGTCGTTAGCTGCAGTTCGGAGATCATCGATTTGGTCTTTAATCTGGTCTACGAAGCCTCGCCGTCTTCTTACTTCTTCAGTTGTAAGATTAAAGTAGCCAGGATTTAACTCGACAGCTGCTACGGAATCTTCAAGGTCGTCGAGATCGGCCAACTCATTGAATAATCCTTCCAGGTCGGCCTTAGTGTTAGCAAGCTCTGGAGACGTCGATGGATCTGTAGCGGTGTTTCGTATTCGGGCGTAGGATTCCAGCAACGTTCTGACCTGCGCAACCTTGCGCAGGACATCCCTATTTCATCAGCATCCTCATTCACGAAATCGAAAGGAAAGGAATCGTACTCTTTCACATCGTTGAATGGGTCATCCATTAGTCGCAACCCGCTCAAGGATCGGCTTAATCAACTTTTGATTTACGGGTTTACCGGAATTGTGAAAAATCTAGGGTAAGGGTAGACACGTAAACAATAATCGGCGCTCGTATTCACACTTCTCGAGATTCGAGGGGAGAAAACAACTCTGGTCTTTGCTTGTTCGTTTGCTGTAATTGAAAGAAACAAAAACAGAAATTCTACGAGTCATGCATCCCGGGGACCAGCATCTTCTTCAAAATGACAAATCAGGCCATCCTAATCCCTTTTTACCACAGAATCCGTCAATGTGCAGGTCAACAGCGCAAGAGATTGCGACCATCCAGGCGAAACTCGACAGGCAGCTCGGACCGGAATACATTTCAGATAGGCCTGGAGCTGGCGGTGGAAAGGTACAATATCTGGAAGCATGGAAGGTCATAAATCTTGCCAATGAAATTTTTGGTTTCAACGGATGGTCTTCGAGTATTCAGAATATCTCAGTGGACTATGTATGTTTTGCTGAGTATTCAGAGCGCTAATTCAGATGGAGGAAGACAGGGAAAGTGGCAGGGTAAATCTCGGTCTATCTGTCATAATGCGAGTGACATTGAAGGATGGAGTCTACCATGAAGTAACTCTAGGATCCCCGCATCAAACTGAGTAATTAGGACATTGGATATGGATCGATAGATCGCGCAAAGTCCAAAGCTGCTGCTTTCGAGAAGTGCAAAAAGGAGGGAACAACTGATGCTCTGAAGCGCGCTCTTCGAAATTTCGGAAATGTGCTCGGTAATTGTCTCTATGACAAAACATACCTCCGAGAGGTCTCCAAAGTTAAAATACCAGGGGTATAAAACGATGGGAATTGCATACTAATTAAGCCGCGATTCGATCCAAGTCAACTACATCGACGCCCTGAATTTGCTCCTGTTCCTAAAACTGTTCAATTCATCACTACCGTTGCGGAGAAGCCTGCCGTTGCTCCAGTTGCTCCGGTTGTCCCTGAGAGTGCCAAGTCTGGTAAGCACAATATCTCCCACCCATCTCATTTAGTCTCTGAGCCGGCCATCTCCCAGGATCAGTCTGACGGTAACTACTTTTTGCCTTCTTCTCTGACTCCATGATAGATGATTATTTTAACGATGATGACTTTGAAGACCGTCCTCTGCTAGTCGAAAGTCCAAGGTTAAGCGAGTTCGATACCAACACGTACTTTTCCCTAATCCTTCAACTAATTCCTAGGCTTCCACCTGTCGCACCACCAACGTTCAATCTACCGCCGTCGCACGGAGATGCAATACCTCCAGCTAATGCGCCACAACCACCACCTTCGGTTGCAAAATCCCTTCCACCAAACTCTGTGCAGGCTTCCAAGTTTCAACCTCCACAAAATCAGAGCTTGCCCGAAACTCCTGTCCAGCTTTTACATGGTTCACGAGACACCACCCAATCGTTGCCCTCAAATGCCCCTGGGCAGGCCCCAAGCGACACCCCACAAATCCAACAACCACCCTTGCCAAGCAATGGTTTCCTTAGGCTGTCCAAAGATGGCGGCGTGGCAAGTCCATATAATCACAAAGCAGGGAATTTCAGTCCATTGACCAACACCGCATCGCGAGGAATTGACTATGGAAAATCCACTCCCATTGCACGATCTAAAGTCCACCAGCCGGTGCCTCTCGGAAACAATATCTCGGCGCATAATCGCATGGGTCAACCGCCTCCCCAAGCATCGGCTCTAAGCCATCGCATGGTTGGGTGTCCTCCAAGTGGACCATATAGTCCCAGAAAACCGAATTTGCATATGCGAGCCAATTCTGCGTCCTCGGTAGGCGGTGTGAAACGAAATGCTCAAGGACAAATTATAAGGTCATTCCCATTGGTTTCTGACTGAATAAAGCAATAATGGAGAGCCTAATGAACTACAATCTGATAATATCCAATTGATTCCTATTGCCGGAACTACTGGACCGGACCCAAAGAAATTGAGGGGCTAGATTGGGACTCTGGTTTTCGGATAGAAAATTTTGTGTATAAAAGGCATAGCATCTTAGATGGGTATTGGGGCTTAGCATTGGCATTGGCGTTGTACGTTGAGCATTTAATCTTTTATGCTTTTTATCTTGCGATCCGTGTGCGATACTTTTTGAATGTTTATCGTGGAGCACAGCCACAGCGGGGTCCGCTTGTGATTGCCCTATGAATAAGCAGACACCAGATTTGTGCCAGCATCACCAATTCTCTTTACGCTATGATACTACTTATCCACTCATGAAAGGAGGAAACCCTTCTTGCAATACTTGGTAATATCAAAAGAATATGTCGCTGATCTTGCATAGTCGACAACGTCGAGTCAAGTGTGACGGGGTTCGCCCGGTCTGCGGCCGTTGTCTAAAAAGCAACAGACAATGCCTCGGCTTCGAAGAACCAAATCGACTCATTCTTAAAGACGAAACTGATACCGTAATCAAGCGATTCCGAAAGCGTGCGAGGAATTCATCCTCGGAAGACGTGTCAAGTACCACTCAGCCCAACTCCTCGGAATCAACTTCCCCTTCGACCGTTGCCCTTGAACATACAAGCCCGATTGACCGAGATAACTCAAATCAAACAAATGAAACCCAATATCCAGATAAGGATGATTCTACTGAATGGCGTGCAGCCGTCAAGTCTAATCAAATTTCTCCTCTTTACGAACGCAATCAAGTCGCCCTGTTTTGTTGTTTGGAAACTGTCAAATTTAAGACTCTGAGCTGGGTTATGTCTGACAATAAATGGGCGGAACTCCTCCCGGAAATGATGGATCGATCCGAAGCGCTTACTTCTGTCATTCATGCCAATGCAGCGAACTACCTAGCTAAAGCTGGTGGTATAAGAACGACACCAAAACAGGCCTTGACGCATTACTCTCACGCACTTCGCCAATTACAGAGCGACTTATACGATCCCGTTCGCCAAAAGAGCGATGAGACATTGTTTGCTACAATTCTATTGGGAATATTTGATGTACCTCTACCTTTTTAGCTTTCCTGATCGCGTAGTTGCACAACAATACGAACTTGGGCTCATGGGAAGCGCATGTTCAAGGCGCCGTTTCGATTATCCAATGCAATGGCACTGAACGTTATCGTGCAGATAATTCGCCTTCAAGAGTATTAGCCAAGTATGTCCGGGGATTTGATATCATCCGCGCCATGACCAATCAAGAGGCAACAATATTTGCATCTCCCGAATGGGAACACCTTAACGAAGGCGGCTATGTCCGGGTATACAATCATACTGCGTCTGCTAACGAAAGCCTCTGGACTCATTGCTTCGTTATTATGGCAAGATGACGAATATCATCGCCGAGAGTGAGAAAGTAGCCGCTCCGACATTAGCTGATATGGCTAATGTCTTCACTCAATTGAGCGAAGTCAAGACGGGACTTGAGGAATGGAGGAAGTCTCTGCCATCTTATTATGAGGCTCTCACCGTGCCTTTGCGTTTACCTCATATACCTGAAGAAATGAAAAGGTTTGAAAAATACCCTTACGACACGAAATTGGACTATGTTACAGGTTGTGAAATCCTAACACTTTGCTAAATGTAGGCTTTTGTGGACATACAATGAACTTGTATCGAGCTGCCGTTTTACGATTGGACCGACATCTCTTGGGTCGCATGTTTCCAAATGCGAAGCCATCTGAAGGAGAGATAAGGTAACTCTATAGTGGGTTTGACTAATGATAGCATGGCCAAGGAGATAGTCATGTCAATGCCAGAGTTGTCCAGAGTTGGAGGAGTGTTCCTGCTTTACCCAGCTGTCCGTGCGGCGAAGATTTTGAGTGGGAAGGAGACAGAATACATCATATCAGTCTTGGAAGAAATGGCCGATGATGTTCCCGTTGCCGGGCCTCTCGCGAAGCACATAATGGAGTGCGAGTTAGATCCGCCTGCACAACCGGAATGCAAGTCGCCTTTAATGCAGATATATGGGGATAGTTGGGATATCCAGGATAGTTTTATGGAAGGTTAGGATTGTTTATGTTTATACTCCGGCTGCTATATACCAATATAATGATTTATCAGCTCCTCCTGCTATGAACCCCTCTGACGATCTTGACCATTTCGCACTCCATATTGTACTGGTTGATTCAGTCTGAGTAGCGACACAAGCCTTTTGCTCGAAATCCCATACTTTAAGTCTTCCATCCAAGGAACTGAATAATGGATTAGCTCGCTTAGAGCGAGAACCAACCTGCTTAGAAGATATTCGCCTGATCGATTCCAGTCGACGGACAGTGTGGGACTATGGTGGCCGGTGAGATGGGCTATCTGCTCGCCATAATGGACATCGTAAACTGAGATGATCTTGGAGTCACCGGTCGCCGCCAAATAGTTAGACCCTGGCGAGAACGATAGCGATCGTACAGTGGTTGAGTGACCTACATTATTTCGAGTACAATAGGAATTACCTGACAGTGTATATAATATTCTATTCGTTTCTGTGCTAAAAACATATATTCCACCATTTTTGTGACCTGAGGCAAAGTACCTGCCGTCTCCCGACTGATATCAGTTTTCACAGAAATATGACGTACAGCAGCAACAGTCATTCCAAAGAAACCTTTTGTTTCAACTTCCGTTATTCTTTTGAAAGACCTAGTATCCCAAAGAACTATTCGGCCATGATAGCTCGTGGTGTAGAGAACGTTGGCGTCCGGGGAAAATTCAAGTGCCCATGTTTTACCAATGGTATCAGGCATTTTCTGATCATCCGTACCTACATTCAGCATCAAAAATTGAAGCAGATGACCATCCTTTGGGTCTAGACGGAGCTTTTCTTTGCCTTTTGCCAGGTCCCATAAAACTACCTCCTGTCCAAATCCAGAACTGGCAGCCGTTGTCCCTCCATTATTTACGTCGACTACGACATGATGTGCTCCCAATGAATGAGCGTCTTCGAAAGTATGCACTAAAGGATGTTCCGGGGCTTTGGCATCCCATACTCTAATTGAGGTATCCCCTGAAGCTGTTATCGCTCGATTGGCGGCTAGAGCAATGGAGAATATTTCAGAGGAATGAGCTAATAGTCAGCAACGAGAAAACACATAGTCCACCATTAGACTCTACATGAGTCGCCAAGAATTGGTTTGTAGGCTAGAGATTGTTAGTTCACGAGAGATGACAGGTTGGAATACCATCCTTAAAGTCTGTCGCGAAAGAGCATCGATGTGAAATTGGCTGATCGTCGCACCTGACGATCAGATCAATCTTCGCCGAACGAAATTTCTGTTTCAATTGAGACTGATATTTATTTATCTTTACAGTTCTGCGTGGATAATTAAGCCTCTTTCTATAGGCTTTATTTATCACTTTCGAAAAAAAGGGGTCAAAACGGGAAGGTAATTTCCACAGTGATCTGCATCCAATCAAAGCCAGTTATAGACCTCGACCTGCATTTTTGTAATGTGCGCACACGCTGTGGCCAGCTTTCCTCCCAGCCGCGCTTCCTCGCACCCAATTATCGACTTTGTCTCAGCACATCACCCACACCCACTTCCCCCCTTTTTTTACCACCTGTGCTTTACACACTCTCTCCAGCTCCACCATTTCCTCTTCCTTCACAAGTAAACAGATTATCACATTTCCATTCCATTGTATGATTCTTTACTGTCTTATAGGACTGACGCTAGAATAGAAATGTCCATGGCCGCTGCCTCTCCTCCCCCTCCTGCTAAAGTCCCTGGCAAGGTATATTTCTCACACACACACATGCACTCCTTCCCTCAAGGCCCCTGATTGTCTACTTAATTTTTGGAAAGGGATTCTGACTCGTGTTTTTGTAGCCTGAAATCACTCCACTTGGAAGTTATGTTGGTTTCGACTCGATCACAAATCAAATTGAACGAAAATTAATCAAAAGAGGATTCCAATTCAACGTGATCGTAGTAGGTATACACTTTTTGCCATTCTAGTCTATCAATCGTCTAACCACTATTTAATAGGACAAACGGGTCTTGGAAAGTCGACTTTGATTAATACTATCTTTGCTGCACATTTAATCGACAGTAAAGGTCGATTGACAGTCAATGAACCAGTGAGACAAACAACTGAAATTCAAGCTGTCTCACATAGTAAATTTTCCGTGATTGAAATAATACTAATTATTAGTGATCGAAGAAAATGGTGTTCGTTTACGTCTGAATATCGTCGATACTCCTGGATATGGCGATCAAATCAACAACGATAGATGGTATTATGAACAAGTTCATAAAACTGATTCTTAGCTGGGATCCTATCGTCAAATACATCAAGGATCAACATTCGGCCTATCTACGGAAAGAACTGACGGCTCAACGTGACCGATACATCCAAGATACACGTATTCACTGCTGTCTTTTCTTCATTCAA
>Ga0335078_10001149_pt1 | contig 40099 bp, 37 predicted proteins | sample Lox_Sample_32_FD_206711 | JGI IMG/M metagenome (GOLD analysis project Ga0335078, IMG submission 206711) | Soil microbial communities from Loxahatchee National Wildlife Refuge, Florida, United States - Lox_Sample_3.2 | ecosystem: Environmental > Terrestrial > Soil > Wetlands | place: USA... | reverse complement strand
GGCGACCGCGGTACCCGCCTACGCGGGCATCCCGCTGACGTCCGACACCAGCGACGTCAGGATCATCCATGCCTCCGAGGTGAGCAGGGTGCAGGCAAGCCCCGGCACCCTGGTGGTCCTCGGCGCCGAGACCGGGCCCGCCGACCTCGCCAAGATGCTGGTGGCGGCCGGCTGGGCCGATTCCACCCCGTTCGCGATCACCTGGGACGGCACGACCACCGACCAGCACACCGTGGTCTGCGCCCTCGGGTCGGTCAGCGCCGACCTCAAGGCGGCCGGCGTGAGCCTGCTCACCGCGCACGGGCCAGCCGTCGCGGTGGTCGGCGACGGAGTCGCCGCTGCGCCCTCTCTGTCCTGGTTCGAGACCAAGCCGCTGTTCGGCTGGCGGGTGCTGGTGCCGCGGACCAAGGAGCAGGCCGGCGAGGCGACCAGTCGGCTGCAGGCCTGGGGCGCGGTGCCGGAGCAGGTGCCGACGATCGCTGTGGAGCCGCCCAGGACGCCGCAGCAGATGGAGCGTGCCGTCAAGGGCCTGGTGACTGGCCGGTACCAGTGGATCGCTTTCACCTCGGTGAACGCCGTCCGGGCGGTGCGGGAGAAGTTCGAGGAGTACGGGCTGGACGCCCGCGCGTTCGCCGGCATCAAGGTGGCAGCGGTCGGCGAGCAGACGGCGGCCGCGCTGCGCGAGTTCGGCATCATGCCCGACCTGGTCCCGGACCGGAGCCAGTCCGCCGAGGGACTGGCCGATGCCTGGCCCGCTTACGACAAGGTGCTCGACCCGATCAACCGGGTGCTGCTGCCGCGCGCTGACATCGCCACCGAGGGGCTCCTGTCCAGGCTGACCAGCCTCGGCTGGGAGGCCGAGGACGTCACCGCCTACCGGACAGTGCGCGCGGCGCCGCCGCCTGCTCCGATTCGCGAGGCGATCAAGGGCGGCGGGTTCGACGCGGTGCTCTTCACGTCCTCGTCCACGGTTCGCAACCTGATCGGGATCGCCGGCAAGCCGCACGCGGTGACGGTGATCGCGGTGATCGGGCCGGAGACGGCGAAGACAGCCGCCGAGTTCGGCCTCCGGGTGGACGTGACGGCCCCCCGGCCTTCGGTGACCGCCCTGGTGGATGCGCTGGCCGAGCACGGTGCGGCCCTGCGCGATGCCGCCGTGGCGGCAGGCGAGCCGGTGCGCAGGCCCAGTGAACGCCGTCGCGGCGCCCGCCGCAGGATCAGGTAGCCGCAGCCTGCGGCAGGACCAGCACAGGAGCCCCCGATGACCGCCGGATTTCCTGCCGCACGGCCTCGCAGGCTGCGCCGGACCCCCCCGCTGCGGCGCCTGGTAGCGCAGACGAGCGTGCACCCGGACGGCCTGGTGCAGCCCCTGTTCGTCAAGGAGGGAATCGGCGAGCCGCTCCCGGTAGCCTCGATGCCCGGGGTGATCCAGCACACGCGGGACAGCCTGCGCAAGGCCGCCGTCGAGGCCGTGGAGTCCGGGGTCGGCGGGATCATGCTCTTCGGCGTCCCGGCCGTCAAGGACGCGCGCGGCTCGGCCGCCGACGATCCGGCCGGCATCCTCGCGCTGGCGCTGGATGATCTGGCGGCTGAGGTCGGCAGCGATACCGTGCTGATGGCCGACCTCTGCCTGGACGAGTACACCGATCACGGTCACTGCGGCATGCTCACGCTGGCCGGCGAGGTGGACAATGACGCGACCCTGGAGCGGTACGCCTCGGTAGCGGTCGCGCAGGCTGCGGCCGGCGCGCACGTGGTGGCGCCGAGCGGGATGATGGACGGCCAGGTGGCCGCCATCAGGCGTGCGCTGGACGGGGCGGGCTTCCCGGAGGTGGCCATCTGCGCCTATTCGGCCAAGTACGCCTCGGCGTTCTACGGGCCGTTCCGGGACGCGGCTGAGTGCGCGCCGCAGTTCGGAGACCGTGCTTCTTACCAGCAGGATCCGGCGAACGCGGACGAGGCGCTGCGGGAGGTGCTGCTCGACGCGGACGAGGGAGCCGACATCGTCATGGTCAAGCCCGCCCTCGCGTACCTGGACATCATCGCCCGCATTGCCGCGGCCGTGCACCTGCCGCTCGCTGCCTACCAGGTCAGCGGCGAGTACGCGATGGTCGAGGCGGCTGCGGCTAACGGCTGGCTGGACCGCGACCGGGTGATCACCGAGACGCTCACCGCGATCCGCAGGGCAGGCGCCGACATCATCCTGACCTACTGGGCCGCCGAGGTGGCCCGCCGTCTGCGCTAGACGCGACCGCGGGGCTGAAAGTTCACACCACGGCGGTCACTTTGAAGTTGCTGTTACGCAACGCCTGGGTCTCGTCCTGGGGGTGCCAAGCCGGCCTCGAGAGCGCCGGGGCATTATCGGTTAATACACCGAACCTGGCCGAGCGGGGTGAGCCGATGGCAGAGGCGGTACTGCGCCGGAGCCGACGCAGGGCCGTCGAGCGGATGGCGGTAGCGGTGGCCGCCGCCGAGTATGCGGCCATGGGCTGGCCGGTCTGCGTCGGCGCCTACCCGCCAGGCCCTGCCCGGCATCATGGGGAGATGCTGCGGGCCTGCTCATGTGACCGGGTCGGCTGTCCCGCCCCTGGCGCGCATCCGCTGTCCCCGGCCTGGCAGGTCCAGGCCAGCGCGGATCCCGAGACGGTGGCGCAGTGGTGGGTAGCCCGGCCGGAGGCGAACGTCATCCTGGTCACCGGCCGGGTATTCGACGTCCTGGACGTGCCGGCGAGCGCGGGCACCGCGGCGCTCGCCCTGATGGAGCGGTCAGCAGCACGGCCCGGGCCCGTCGCGATCAGCGCGGCGAACCGGGCCCTGTTTTTTGTCGCCACCCGGGGCGCCCCCGCCGACGAGGACGAATGGTGGTCCTGCCACCTGGACTGCGAGCCGGAAATGAACCCCGAGGTGGTCGGCCTGCGCTGGCACTGCCGGGACAGCTATGTGCTCGCCCCGCCGTCACGGGACGGCAACGCGCTGAAGGCGCACTGGCTGCGCCCGCCCGACGGGCGGCCGCTGCCGGACGGGCTCAGGCTGCTCGGTTTCCTGGCCGACGCCTGCGAGGGAAGTGCCGGATGACGGTGGAGCCCGACAGCGCCGGGCCGCGGTCCGCCGGGCTGTTCGCGCGAGCCTCTGCCGTCACCCCGGGAGCGGTGAACTCGCCGGTGCGCGCGTTCGGGGCGGTGGGCGGCACGCCGGTCTTCATGGCATCCGGTCATGGCGCGTACCTGACCGACGTGGACGGGCGCGATTACGTCGACCTCATCTGTTCCTGGGGGCCGATGATCCTCGGGCACGGTCATCCCGCGGTAACCAGCGCCGTGCGCCAGGCGCTCGCGCTGGGAACATCGTTCGGCACCGTGACCCCGGGCGAGGTGGAACTCGCCGAGGAGCTGACCGCGCGCACGCCGGCGGACAAGGTGCGCCTGGTCAGCTCCGGCACCGAGGCCACGATGGCGGCGCTGCGCCTGGCCCGCGCAGTTACCGGCAGGCGGATCGTGGTCAAGTTCGCCGGCTGCTACCACGGGCACGTGGACTCGTTGCTCGCGGCCGCCGGGTCGGGAATCGCGACCTTCGCCCTGCCCGACTCGCCCGGGGTGACCGGGGCGGCGGCCGCTGACACCCTCGTGCTGCCGTACAACGACGCCGAGGCGATCCGGCAGGCATTCGCCGCCCGCCCGGACGAGATCGCCTGCGTGATCACCGAGGCCTGCCCGGCGAACATGGGGGTGGTCCCGCCCGCCGCGGGCTTCAACGAGCTGCTGGCCGGGCTCTGCCGCGAGCACGGCGCGCTGCTGATCATGGACGAGGTGCTGACCGGGTTCCGGGTCACCAGTTCGGGCTGGTACGGGCGCGAGGGCGTCGCGGGGGACCTGATGACGTTCGGGAAGGTGATGGGCGGCGGGATGCCCGCCGCCGCGTTCGGCGGCCGGGCCGAGATCATGGACCGGCTGGCACCGGCCGGCCCCGTGTACCAGGCGGGCACGCTGTCGGGCAATCCGCTGGCCACGGCGGCCGGCCTGGCCACGCTGCGGGCGTGCACGCCCGAGGTGTACGCGAGGGTGGACGGCGCCGCCTCGACCGTCGCCGCGCTGGCAGCCGACGCGCTGAAGGCCGAGGGAGTGCCATTCCGGCTGCAGGAAGCGGGCAGCCTCTTCTCGGTATTCCTCGGCGTCGCCGCCGGTCACGTGCGTGACTTCGGCGAGGCACGAGGCCAGTCGCCCGCGGCTTACGCCGCGTTCTTCCACGCCATGCTCAGCCGGGGCGTGTACCTGCCGCCGTCGCCGTACGAGGCATGGTTCCTGTCCGCCGCGCACGATGACGATGCCATCGGCCGGATCGCCGCAGCGCTGCCCGCCGCGGCGCGGGCCGCCGCCGGCGCGCTGGGCTGACCGATTCCGGTCACTGTCATCTCGTCATTCCTGGCCGCAAAGCCCGATTGACAGTAATTTATGGGGAGTTGCAAGGTCGTCGGCGCCGTGCTGACGCGATCAATTCAGCACGGGCAAGAGAAGCAATAGGGCAACAGGGGATGGGCATATGGAACTGGTCCCGCGGCGAAGGGCAACGGCCCTGGCCCTGGCCGTTTCGACGCTGGGGCTGATCGCCGTCTCAGCGGCGCCGGCCCAGGCGGTGCAGGCGGTGCGGGCGGGCCAGGCGGTGCGGGCGGGCCGGGCGGTGCGGGCGGGCCAGGCGGTGCGGGCGGGCCAGGCGGTGCGGGCGGGCCAGGCGGTGCGGGCGGGCCAGGCGGTGCAGCCGGCCTGGGGCGAGTGGTGGTGGGACACCTGGCACATGCCTGAGGTCTCGCAGCTTTCTGAGGGCGCCGGCGTGACCGTGGCGGTGATCGACGAGGGTGTCGATGCTCAGTGGACCGATCTGACCGGCGCCGTCCTGCCCGGAACCGGGTTCACGATGTCGACAGCCTGCCCGCCCGAGTGCTGGTACCACTTCACGGGCAACGGCGACACCGATCACGACGCCTCTTTCCACGGCACCGACATGGCCATGCTGATCGCCGGCCATGGCACGACGGCATCGCTCAGCGACTCCGACGACTACCCGGCCGGAACGGGCCTGGCGGGCGCGGGAGTCGCCCCGAAGGCCAAGATCATGCCGGTTGACATCAGCTCCGGCGGCATCGTAACCAACGGCAGCTACCAGTACGGGCTGCCGGGCGGCATCCGGTACGCGGTCAATCACGGCGCCAAGGTGATCAGCATCTCGCTGGGCGAGACCCTGACGCAGCTAGGCTCCGACGCTGGTTTCTGCCCTCAGCTGACCGAGGACGCGGTCGCCTATGCCGTGCAGCACAACGTCGTCGTTGTCGCGGCCGCCGGCAACGAGGGAACCCAAGGCAACGGGGCCGATTACCCCGGGATGTGCCCTGGCGTGCTGGCGGTCGGCGCGGTCGGCCGGCAGGGACAGGTGCCCGCGTGGAGCGAGCGGCAGCCCTATGTAGCCGTCGCCGCTCCGGGGGTGAACATCCCGACCATCCAGCCGGACACTGACCAGTTCAACGGTTACCTCTCCGCCGACCTGACCAACGGGACGAGCAGCTCGACCGCCCTGGTTGCCGGGGTGGCGGCCCTGGTGCGATCGAGATACCCGTCGATGCCCGCGCGCGAGGTGGTGCAGCGGATCATCGACACAGCCGACCCTCCCCCGGGTCAGCCGGTACCGAACGACGCATCGGGTTACGGCGTGGTCGACGTCTTGCACGCTCTCAACGTGACGGGCTACCCGGTGGCGGCCAAGGCGCCCGACCCGGTGCAGGCGGCATTCGCCAGGTGGCTGGCGTCCGCGCAGGGCAAACGGTATTCGGGCGTCGGCGCACGCCACAGCGGTGACGGCGGCCTGGTGCTGGGCATCGTCCTGGGAGTGATAATCGCGGCCGGCGCGGTGATCGCCGCGGTCTTGCTCGCCCGGGCCCGGCGGCGGTCCCGGCTCGCCTCGGCAGGAGCCGCGCAGTAGGCTGGCCGAAACAGGCTTGAGGAGCCGTCATGGCGATGCGGAATGTCATCAGCACGTTAACCTCCGACGGTACCGAGATCATGGGCCCGGGGGTCCTGATGTACCACTATCCGGGCAACGACATCATGAACGGCAGCCTGCTGACGGTGGAGAGCAACCACTTCTGCGTGCTCAAGTCGCGCGGCGCGGTGCTCGGCGTCTACGAGACCGGCCAGTATCCCGTGTCAACGCCGCAGCGACCGCTGATCGGCAGCATCCAGCAGAGCTTCTACGGCGGCCAGTCGCCGTGGCAGTACGAGGCGCTGTTCGTATCCCGGGCCAAGAGCGTCGCCAAGGCCCAGGGCCTGGCGCTCTCCCGGGAACTGGCGGAGCTCGTCTACGACGTCGACTACTACGTGCACGTGGACTCCACGGAGGACGCGGTCAAGCTGGTGACCCACATGCCCTACCAGGGGCACGTGCTGACCACGGACGCGGTGAACGCCTACGCGGGCCCGGTGGTGGAGCAGTCCGTCAACCAGTTGGTCCAGGTCACGCCGCTGGAGCAGGTGAACGAGAAGATCCACGAGATCACCGAGCTTGTCCGCGGGCACCTGCAGGACTTCCTGTCCATTTACGGGATCATGCTCAACGACGTGAAGGTCTTGATCAGACCGCGCGATGAGCGGATGCGCGAGCTGATCTCGCTGCGCGCCTTCGGGCTGTCCGAGCACGAGGCCGTGCGCTACTACGTGGCCATGAAGATGGCCGAGAATGGCCTGCTGTCCGCGCCGAACATGGCGGTCGGCGAGCCGTTCAACATCGGCATCACCGCGGCCCAGGTCGCTCCGCTGTCCGCCGCTGTGCCGGGCCTGGCGGACGGCGCCGCGGCGCGGGCGGGCACCCCGCTTTCCGGGGCTTGAGGTGACCGACGGCGTGGCGGACAAGCTGCGCAGCCTGCTCGCCTCCGACGTCTACACCCAGAAGGGGCAGCTGCGTTCCGATGACCTCCTGGTCCGGGAGCGGGTGGGACGTGGCCTCGGCGAGGCAACGGCGCAAATCCGCGCCCTGATCAGCCGGTGGCGGGCGGAGCGGGTCCCGCCATCCACCCGGGAGCAGCCATTCCCGCCCGCGGCGGTGATGGAGCCGATCCGCCAGGCCGAGCGGCTCATCCGGTCCATCGATGACGCCTCGGCCACGGTGCGCGGCTTGCCGGTGCTGAATCAGGACAAGGTCTGGGACCGGGTGCGCCGGGTGGGCCTGGAGGAGCTGCTGCAGTTCGACTGGACCCTGGTCGGCGAGTCTGACGCCCTGTCGGAGGACCTGGGCCGCGTCGCCGCGCTCGACGGGCTAGATGTGCCCGCGCGGGAGGCGAGGCTCCGGAAGATCAGCGACGTTGTCGCCGCCCGGAGACGCTACCTGGAGATCCTGGCCTGAGATCGGGCGTGACCGCCGTGCCGGGCGAGGCGGGGACGCCGGGCTCCGGCCGGCCCTGGGTGGATAGGCTGGGCGGCCTATGAGCGAGAACCCGGTGATACCCGACACGGTCGTGCACCTGGTGCGCCACGGCGAGGTGGAGAACCCGCGCCGGGTGCTGTACGGGAGGATTCCCGGCTTCGGCCTGTCGGACGAGGGCCGGGTGATGGCGAAGGCGGTCGCCGATTTCCTGGCCGGAAGGGATGTGATCGCCCTGCGCTCGTCGCCGCTCCAGCGCGCGCTGGAGACCGCCGGGCCGCTGGCCGCGCAGTTCGGCCTGGACGTGGTGGTAGACGGCCGCCTGATCGAGCCCTGGAACCACTTCGAGGGGATGACGTTCGGCGTCGGGGACGGCTCGCTGCGCCAGCCAAGGCACTGGCGGCATCTGTGGAACCCGGTCCGTCCGTCGTGGGGCGAGCCGTACGGCGAGATTGCCGCCAGGATGCGGGCCGCCATGGCGGACGCGGCGGGCGCCGCACGCGGGCACGAAGCGGTCTGCGTCACCCACCAGCTGCCCATCTGGGTGGCCCGCCGCAGCGTCGAGGGTCGCAGGCTGTGGCATGACCCCCGCCGCCGCGAGTGCTCCCTTGCCAGCGTGACCAGCTTCAGCTACCACGGCGACCAGGTGACCGCAGTAAGCTACGGCGAGCCCGCAGGATCGGCCGGGCGCGGGCAGGTTGGCGGAGCGTGAGCGCTAACGCCGGCCCGCCTGCCGCCCGCCCGGGATGATCCGGCAGAATGGGCTTGATACTACTGCCTGTAGGAGATCACTGAGTGTTCCGGCTGCCGTCTCCTGTGCGCCGCGCGGCTGCCGCCCCGGGAGCGCGCCGGGCCGCCGTCGGCGCAGCGGTGTGCGCTGCGGCGGTGCTTGGCGTTGCGGCCTGCGACGGCGGTGCGACCGCTCAGGACACTGCCGTGGGCAACGGGAGCAGCTTCGTGACCGGCAGCTACGGCACCACCGTGGTCAAGGCCGGGTCCCGTCGGGCCGCACCCGAGGTCAGCGGGACCATGCTGGCGGGCGGCACGTTCAAGCTGTCCGCTGACCGTGGTGCCGTGCTGGTCATGAACTTCTGGGGCTCATGGTGCACGCCATGCCGGGAGGAAGCGCCCGCGCTCGGCGCGCTGGCGCGGACCCTGTCCGGAGCAGATGTCCGGTTCATCGGGGTGGACATCCGGGACGACCCGGCGAGCGCTGAGGCGTTCATGCGGACTTTCCGGATCGGCTATCCCAGCCTGAACGATCCGAACGACACGGTCGCGTTGGACTTCGGCGGCACCGTGCCGCCCGCGGGCATCCCGACCACGCTGGTGATCGACCGGCGCGGGCGGATCGCGGCACGCATCGTCGGCCCGGTGTCCTACAACGGCCTCAAGGCGCTGGTCACTCAGATCTCCGCGGAGCGTTCGTGACGTGGGTGCGCATTCCCCCTGAAGCCGGGCCCGAGGCATCGGCCGGATTGGCGGGCCAGCAGGGCGCGGGCGCGGCGGCGCAGGGGGGCGCGGGCGCGGCGGGCCAGGGGGGCGCGGGCGCGGCGGCGCAGGGGGGCGCGGGCGCGGCGGCGCAGAGCCGCCGGCCGCCGGCCGGCCCTCTCGGCGTCCTCGGCTGGCTGCGGTGGGGCTGGCGGCAGCTCACCTCGATGCGGACCGCGCTGATCTTGCTGTTCCTGCTCGCGGCCGGGAGCATTCCCGGATCGCTGCTGCCGCAGGAGGGGATCAACCCAGCGGCGGTGTCGCAGTACTACACCTCGCATCCGGCGCTTGCCCGCCTCCTGGGCGGCCTGTCGCTGTTCAACGTGTTCGGCGCGCCATGGTTCGCCGCGATCTACCTGCTGCTGTTCGCGTCGCTCGTGGGATGCGTGCTGCCCAGAACGCTGCGCATGGTGGGTTCCTCGCGGCAGCCTCCGCCGCGGGCGCCGCGCAACCTGAGCAGGCTGCCGTTCGCTGTCCGCCACGTCACCGCGGTCGCGCCGGAGGCGGCCCTGGAGTCGGCAGCCAGGGTGCTCTCGGCCAAGCGGTTCCGGGTGCGCTCCGGACCGGGCTGGGTATCGGCCGAAAAGGGGTACCTGCGAGAGGCAGGCAACCTTCTGTTCCACATAGCGCTGCTGGGCTGCCTGGTGTCGATCGGTCTCGGCGGGTTGCTCGGCTATAAGGCTGACCGCCTGCTGGTCGCCGGAAGCTCGTTCTCCAACACCGTGACCGCGCTGGACGAGTTTCATCCGGGCCGGATGGTATCGCCGGGTGACCTGCAGCCGTTCACCGTGGCGCTGGACCGCTTCAGGGCGTCCTACGTCACCTCGGGCCCGCTCACCGGCCAGCCGTCCTCTTTCGAGGCGGCAATCCGCTACTCAGCCGCCCCGCAGGCTCCGATGCGGAGCTTCGTGCTGAGCGTGAACCACCCGCTGGAGGTGGACGGCGTCCGGGTCTTCCTGATCGGTCACGGTTACGCCCCGACGTTCCGCGTGACCGACGGCACCGGGCACGTGGTCTTTGACGGGGCGGTCCCGTTCATTCCGGTCGAGACTTCCGGGCTCACCTCGGAAGGCGCGATCAAGGTTCCGGACGCGGATCCCGAGCAGCTGGGTTTCGTCGGCGTATTCCTGCCGACTGCCGTGGACGTCGGTGGCCGGCTGGAGTCGGCGTTCCCGGCACCGCTGCACCCGATGGTGAGCCTGGTCTCGTACGGGGGCAACCTCGGCATGAACTCGGGATCCCCGCAGTCGGTGTACTCATTGGACACTGCGGGGCTGCACCGGCTGCCGGTCGCGCCGCAGCCGCTGGCCGCCGGCCAGTCGATCAAGCTCCCTGACGGCCTGGGGACGCTCACCTACACCGGATACCGGCAGTGGATCAGCCTGGCGATCACCTACGATCCCGGTCAGGCGCCCGCCTTGTTCTCCGGGGTCGCGGTTCTCGCAGGACTGCTCCTGTCCTTCTTCGTCCGGCGTCGCAGGGTTTTCGTGCGTGCCCAGGCGGCTGAGGCGGGCGGGAGCGTCGTCGACATCGGCGGCCTGACCCGCTCCGACGCGGCAGGTGGCTTCCACGAAGAATTCGCCGGCCTGGCAGCCGAGATCAGCGGTTACCAGGGTCCCGATCCGGGTCATGATCCACCCGAGGATGAGTGAGGCTCACATGCCCGTCAACACCGGACTCGCCGGGGTCAGCAACGATTTCCTGCTCGCCGCGGTCGTCGTCTACGCGCTTGCGATGCTGGCCTACGCCTGTGACTTCGCGTTCGGGAACAAGCAAGTGACCGCGGCGAGCGCTGCCCGGGTGCCCGCGCTGGTAGGTGCCGAGTCAGCCGGCGTCGCGGGTGGCGCCCCGGGTGACGAGGGGGCAGCGGGAATGCCCGGCCCGGGCCCCGGCCAGATGCCCGGCGCGGGAGCCGCGCAGAGCCCGCGACAAGGGTTCCGCCAGCGCTCGCTGAGCCGCTGGGTGACCATCGCGGTGACCCTGACCTGCGGCGGGCTCGCGGCTCACCTCGCAGGCGTCGTTACCCGCGGGCTGTCGGTGCACCGGCTGCCCTGGGGCGACATGTACGAGTTCGTGACCGCGCTCACCTGCGTGGCCGTCACGTTCTTCCTGGCCGTCATGATCCGGTACCGGGCCTACTACATGGGTTTGTTCGTGATGACCGCCGTGGTGATCGTGCTCGGCCTGGCCGAGACCATCATCTACACGCCGGCCGGGCCGCTGGTCCCCGCGCTGCAGTCCTACTGGCTTGCCATCCACGTGACCGCGATGACGCTGGCTACCGGGGTGTTCTTCGTGGCCGCCGTGATCGGGATCACGTACCTGATCTTGGACCGGCACGCCAGGCGGGTCGCCGCCGGCCGGCCGGCCGGCTCGGACGGGATCATCCGCCGGCTGCCGGGCCCCGAGGCGCTGGACCGGCTGGCGTACCGGGCCGTCGTGTTCGGGTTCCCCATCTGGACCTTCGGCGTCATGGCCGGGGCGATCTGGGCGGACCGGGCCTGGGGCAGCTACTGGAGCTGGGATCCCACCGAGACCTGGGCGTTCATCACCTGGGTGGTGTACGCGTGCTTCCTGCACGCCAGGGCCACCGCCGGATGGAGAGGCAGGCGGGCGGCGTTCATCCAGCTCGCCGGCTTCGGCTGCCTGATCTTTAACGTGCTCGTGGTCAGCCTGATCATCCCAGGCCTGCACTCTTACGCCGGACTGACCTGAGTCACCCGGACGGGGTCACTCCTTCCCGCCCGGACGGCTCGGATTGCCCGCGCATCCGGCCCGGAGTCGCTCAGGCATCGGTGTCGGTCTCGCGGGCGTGGCGGATCCTGCGCGCCAGCTCGTCCAGGAACTCCTGGTCGTCGTCCGGGCCCAGCGGCCGGTTCGAGATCCCGCCCGCCCTGACCGCCGAGCCCGGCCAGGGATCGGTGCCCGGGTCCATGGCACGGCCGGCTGGATGGCGCCGCAGCGCCTCCTGCTGGCCGAACGGCGGCACGCCCTGCAGCCGGGGAAGCGGCAGGGTCCGCCTGCGCCGGTCGGGACGCCCGACCGCCAGCCAGGCGGCGGCGCCGAACGCCGAGAAGAACACCACCAGCAGGACCCAGGCAGGCTTCGTGAGGCTGCGCATGTCCCAAGCGGGTGTGACCGCAACGTCGATCAAGCACGGGACCACGAAACCGATCGTGACCAGCCCAAAGAGTACGCCGACGAGCAACATGGCCGCAGCCTAGCTGCTCTCATGCCCAGCTCGCGCGTAAATTGGCCGAGTCCTCCGGGGTCGTCCGTGCGGACCGTAATGGGTTACATTCAGTAACGTGCGATGAGGATCGCGCGGATCTGTCGTAGCCTGACGGCCTGGCGATTCAGGGAGACGCGATATGAGACTGCGGCGGCAACCCCTATGACCAGGTCGCCGCGCTGCTGGCCAGCCTGTTCGACGCGATGATGACCATTGACCACGTTCTGCTGGCAGCAGGAAGCGCAGGGTGAACAGCATGAGGCTAGGCCGAGGCCGTGGTGAGCAGCCGGACCTCAACGACGATCCCGCCAATGAGACGGTGACCAGCGAGATGGGCTGGGCCAGGGTCGACTGTGATACGCGGTTGTGGATACCGTGCCCGCTCATTTTCCCGGACGGCTACGACCTGGACTGGTGGGCGAAGGCAGTATCCGCCGCCTGGTGGGAGCAATCGGGCCTGCGCTACCAGGACGACGTGATCGGCAAGCTTGCCACGATGCTCCGGATGGTCCACGGGGCCTACGAGCGAGTCCGCTGCCACCAGATCTGGATCTACCTTCGCGATCCGGGCATCCCGCCGCACCCGGTGTTCATTGGGATCTGGAAGCAGGCCGGGGACCGCGACCGGCGGCTGCGCCTGCTTACCGGCGCGGACGACAAGTCCGGCGCGAAAAAGCCCCAGATTGCCAAGGTCACCACCGAGCAGCTGGGCACGGGGCTGCGCGTCCTGCGCCAGCGGACCCGGGACACCGGACGCCGCACAACCCTCCTGAGCTATGCGTTCCGCGTCGAAGAGCACGAAACCGACCTCCAGGTGTTCACCAGTTCGTCGGACTTGCGCGAGCTGACGCTAGCCAGCGACGACATCCAGCGCCTCGTCCAGGGCATCACCGTGTACCGAAACACGGACGAGCGGAGGGTGGCGCAGCCATGAGGGACAGCTCCCGCGCCGAGGGGTCCGCGCCCGGGTCCTGAGGCGCGCGGCGGCCGCTGCTCTCACGCCCAGCTCGCGCCTGAATTGGCCGAGTCCTCCGGGGTCGTCCGTGCGGACCGTAATGGGTTACATTCAGTAACGTGCGATGAGGATCGCGCGGATCCGTCGTAGCCTGGCGGCTTAGCGAGTCAGGGAGACACGATATGAGGCTCCGGTTACTCGATCGGGTCCGCCGCTCACGCCGTCGTCGCGAGGCGGACCAGATCGGAGCGCGGGAGCGGGCGGACACGGCTCCCCGCGGTCCCGGCTCCGGGCCGCGTGCCACGCCGGGGATCCCCGGGGCACATCGCAGAGCTGCTGCCGACCGGCCCGCGTCTGCACGAACCGGCAGAGATGAGCCCGAGGCCAGCGGGACACGGCCAGGTGCCCCCAGCCCGCGGGTTCCGCCGGGATCTCCGGGCACGCCGGGATCTCCGGGCACGCCGGTGTCGGCAGGCCCGTCTCGAGCCTTGCCCGCATCCCGCGCCTCCCAGGGCTCACCCTCCTCGGCCGGCAACGCTGGACGGTCGGCCGGACACGCCATGCCGCGCCGGTGGGGGATTGCCAGAGCGGCGACGCGGGCCGCGTCCAAGGCGGAAGCACCCGCCGCTCCCGACACCAGGCCGCGGGCCCGGGAGGCCCGCGACGCAGTCGCCGCGAAGCGTCCGTGGTACGAGGTGGCGCAGAGCAACCGGACGGCGGTGGGCAGGAGGCACTGCGGGCGCATCGAGCCACTGGTCCACCGGGAGTGGGAAGAGGACGTCGTGCCACCGCCCGAGGTGGTGCGCGCCATCGACCGCCTCGCCGAGTTGCCGCAGTTGATCAAGTCGAAGCTGGCCGCTGGGCTTGACGCGATCCATGTCGGCACGGGCGGCGTTCCCGATCTGGACGACATGGGCCGGCTCAGCGGGGTTCCGCTGCCTTCTGGCAGGGCAACCTGGGACGCGTGCGCGGGGGCCTACGGCGAGCACAAGATCATTGTTGGCTCCAGGCCATCGCCGTCGCCGGACGTCATGTGCCACGAGATAGGGCACGCGCTCGATGACATCGACGGTGTAGCGGATCAATGGCAATCTGACTCCGCGGAGTTCCACAGGCTCTACGATCAGTGTCTGCCGCACATGGTGAGCGCATTTCATCGCCAGCCAGGGCTGCTCGGCCGCAGGGAGTTCTTCGCGGACGCGTTCGCGGCGATCGCGTCACGCCAGCGGCCCGCGCTGGTGGAAATGCTGGGCGGCGACACGAGGACGGCACTGAACGTGATGCTCTACTTCAACGTGCGTTACGGCATCTAGGGTGGAGACGCGATGTACGTGATACGGCTACCCAACGGCAACCTGCTGGTCCCCGAGTCCGCGATGAGCGACGGGGGAGGGATCATCAGCGATGCCTACGTGGAGATCGGCCCGGACGACACCGACTACTCGCGCCTGGCCGAGCAGGCGTTGACGCAGGAGGAACTCGATGAGCGCCGCAGGCGCTGGCAGGATGGCGACGAGTCGCTGCGCAGGCAGTTCCTCGATTTTCTGGCTCGTCGCGGCCATCCGGGGCGCGCGCGGGACGCCGAGGACAGCCGCGGGCCCGGGTGAGTGAGGGTGGCCGGCACATCCCCCGCGCCGGTCCTTGACGTCAGCTACGACGCGTGTCCTGGTGCCGTCGCCGGGTCTCCGCTGAGAAGGGCCCGGACCTCTGACTCCCGGAATCGCCGGTGTCCGCCCGGAGTGCGGATGCTGCTGATCCGCCCGGACGCCGCCCAGCGGGTGACCGTCTTCGGGTCCACCCGGAACAATGCCGCGACCTCACCCGGTGTGAGCAGCCGCTCACTGTTGCCTTCCATTTGGCTACCCCTCCTGGATCTCCATAGGAGCTTGTCCTAAGTGTTGCGACAAGAACGGTTTTTATCCTTAGTTTCCGTAAAATCGGGTCTGAGAAATCCTGCTGCCGTTGGCCGGAGCCTCCTGAGCCGTGGGCGCCTGAGCCGTGGCCGCCTCAGCCGTGCCCGGCGGGGCCAATAGACTGGACGTGCTATGCGTGCCACACTCGCCTACAGCACCGCCAGGCTCTTGATCTTCGCGGTCGTGCTCGGGCTGCTGTATGTCGCCGGAGCACGCGAGCTGCTGCTGGTCGGCTTGGCGCTGGTGATCAGCGGAATACTCAGCTACGTCGTGCTCTCCCGCCAGCGCGATGCGATGTCCGGTGCGATCGCGTCCAGGATGGGCAATTTCCGCCACCGGCTCGACGCGGGCAGCCGGGCCGAGGACGGGGACTGACCGCCGCCGCGGTCAGCCGGGAGCTGCGGACAGCCACCCGCCTGCGGTGAGCAGCCCGAGCACGGCCTCCGCTGCCTGCTCGCTGGTCATCGTGGAGGTGTCGATGGTCAGGTCGGCGTCAGCCGGCTCCTCGTACGGGTCGGAGATCCCGGTGAACTGGTCGATGAGCCCAGCCCGGGCCTTCGCGTACAGGCCCTTCCGGTCGCGTGCCTCGCACACCTCGAGCGGTGTGGCGACGTGGATCAGCAGGAAGTCGCCGACCTCGGTCACCATTTCCCGGACCCGGGCCCTGGCCGCCGCGTACGGCGCGATGGGAGCGCAGATCGCGATCCCGCCGTGCCTGGCCACCTCGGCCGCCATGAAGCCGATCCGCATGATGTTCAGGTCCCGGTCGGCTCGCGAGAACGTCAAGCCGGACGAGAGCAACTGCCTGATCAGGTCGCCGTCGAGCAGTGATACCTTCCGGTCGCCCCGCTCGGCGAGGATGTCGGTGAGGTTCCGGGCGATCGTGGACTTCCCCGAGCCGGAGAGGCCGGTCAGGAACAGCACGAAGCCGCGCTCGCCGCGTGGCGGGCGGGCGCGGCGCAGTTCCCGCGCCACGGCGCGCGGGGTGAACCATGCGGGCACCTCCGCGCCCGCGTCCAAGAGGTCGGCCAGCTCGTCCGGAGACAGGTCGCCCCGCTCGGTTCCCGCCTCGATGAGAGCGATCGGCCGCCACACCTCGGCAACCCGGTCGTACGCCCAGTCACCGGCACAGACCGTCGGGATCGCCGTCGCGGTTTCGCCGGGCAGGCTGGGAGCCGCGGCGACGCCGGCCGCCGGACCATCGATCATCAGGTGCGACGCTCCGTACGCGGCTGCGACCAGTGCGCGGGCCGATAGCTCGCGCTGGCCTTCGACGCCGGCCCGTGGGCTGCGCTCGGCCAGCGGGACCGGTATGACCATAGTCGTCGCCGGGAGGCTCGCCGCCGCTGCGAGGACGGCACGGACCAGGGCCTCTGGCCGGCGCACCACCTCGGCTTGCCCGGTGATCAGCGGCAGCAGCAGCAGGCGCGCCCTGAGCTGGCCGGCCATATGCCGGAGCTGGCCGATCTGGCGGCTGTGCAGCGGACCCCGCGTGGCATAGGCGAGCACGGGGACGTCGCCGAGTGCCGCGCGCGCTTGCGCCGGCCGGAGCATGAGCCGGCGGAACGGGCCGTGCTCCGGCTCGCGCAGACCGGTCACCGGCCCGCTCAGCCGGGTCAGCCGCGCATCCCCGGTGCTGCGGCCGTACCGCGCGGCTAGCTCGCTGCGCTCGGTGATGTCGAGCAGAGCCAGCCCAGTGCCCTCGGGATCGGCGAGAAGAACGCGGTCCGCATTCCCTGGAACCGCTTGCCGGGGGACGTCGAGGGTGACCGGGATCGGCCATGGCGTCCCGTCGGCCAGGGTGCCCTCGTCCAGGACCGCCGTGACATCCGCTGCGCGCATGAACCCGGCCAGGGGCGCGAACGCCCCGGACAGCAGGAGCTCCAGGTCTCCCAGCTGAGCATCGTTCAGCGGCAGGGACGGCACCCCGGTGAGGTCTTCAGGCACGTCGGTCTTCGCGTCTGCAGTCACGTCAACCTCCGTCCGGCACGGCGCCCGGTCCTGCGTGCTCCCCGGACAAGTAAGCCGGTCACTGCGGCAATGATCGGAGCTGCCGGGCAAGCCCGAGGCCTGACGCACGGCAGCGCCGCGTCACGCCGGCATCGCCGGGGATTATGGCGAGGCTACAGCACCCGGGCGCAGCCGCTTTCCGGCTTGCGGATCACGTAGCGCAGCTCGTCGTGCGCACAGGTGAGCCGTCCGCGGGACACGGCGACCGCCAGCCGGCCGGCGAACTGCGCCGCAGGCGGCCTGCGCCTGCCCCCCGGCACGCTCAGCGTCTCGCGCTGAGCGATCACCAGGCCACGGCTCAGGGCGTATGACTCGACGCCGCGCTCGGACACCAACCGCTCGTAGACCGGCCGGTAGGGGCCGGGCTGCCCTGGCCGCATGTTGCGCCAGATCATCGCTCGCAGCGGCCGCGGGAGCACCCGGTCAAGGAAACCCGTCGCGCACTCCCTGTCGCCGGTCTGCAGCAGCAGCAGCCCGCCTGGCTTGAGGGCCTCCACGAAGCGGTCGAGTACCAGCTCGGCGTGGCTGATCCGCTCCAGCAGCCGCGCGCAGTGCACGATGTCAAACGAGCGGGGCACGAAGGGCGCGATGCGCAGGTCGCACAGCGTGCAGGTGACAAGGTCGCGGCGGGCGGTCACCGCGGCCCGGGAGACCCGGTTGTCGTCCTCGATCAGGGTGACGGCTACGTCGCAGCCAGCCGCGCGCAGCTTCCCGATATCCGGGTCGTCGCCCGCAGTGGTGCAGCCCGCCTGCAGCAGCGCAAGGGGCTGGCCAGGCCGCCGCGCCGCGTACTCGAAGACGGCCCTGGTCAAGGGCTGCCCGTCCACGTCACCTGGCCGCACGGCCGTGATCGTCGCGACACCCGCCAGCGCCTGCCTCGCGCTCTCACCCGCCCGGTGCCGTCCGGTCCGTTCCACGCCGGGTCGCGCCGGGCCGCCGCTGGCTGACTCGTCCGCCTCGCCTACGCCGTTCACGGATCCGTAGCGTAGTCCTCCAGATACATCTAGTTGCTTAGGCGCGCTCATGCGGCTAAAGCTTGCGCGGCCGCCCCCGCCGGGGGCTGGGCTTGCGCGGCCGCCCCCGCCGGGGGCTGGGCTTGCGCGGCCGCCCCCGCCGGGGGCTGGGCTTGCGAGGCCGCCCCCGCCGGGGGCTGGGCTGGACCGCTGGGCTGGGCGGCTGTAGCCGTCTTGCCGGCTCTGCCCAGACGTTAAGCTTGGGGTAACTCGTGCCCCGCCACGGACCGTTCCGCCAACCCGGACGCGGGCGTTTCATGCTGTCTGCACAACACTAGGACGCAATGAGCTTGCTGGGACTTTTGCGGGTCATCACCGATGATCCCCAGCTCAGGCGTGCGCTCGAAGAGGCTGATGCCTCCGCGTCGCCTGGCGCCGACCTCATCGCGCCGGCAGCGCTGCGTCCCTTCCTGGCTGCCGCGCTCGCCGGCGCCGGGGCTGGCCCGGCGCGCCGGTTCGTGCTGGCCGTGACCGCGACGGCACGCGAGGCCGAGGAACTCACGGCGGCGCTCGGCTCACTGCTGCCGGACGGCGCGGTCGCCTACTTCCCGCCCTGGGAGACGCTGCCGCACGAGCGGCTCTCTCCGCGTTCCGACACCTCCGGGCAGCGGCTGGCGGTGCTCCGCAGGCTTGCCCACCCGGACCGGGCCGACGCCAGGTCCGGCCCGCTGACGATCGTGGCCACCCCGGTGCGTTGCCTCCTGCAGCCCATGGTCGGCGGCCTGGGCGAACTCGAGCCGGTCCGGCTGCGCCAGGGCGAGACGGCTGATCTTGACGATCTGGTGGTCCGGCTCGCGGAGATTGGGTATGCGCGGACCGACCTTGTCGAGAAGCGCGGTGAGCTGGCCGTGCGCGGCGGTATCCTCGACGTCTTCCCGCCTACCGAGGAGCACCCGGCCCGGATCGAGTTCTTCGGCGACACCGTCGAGGAGATCAGGTCCTTCCGGGTCGCCGACCAGCGCAGCCTGGGTCCGGCCGGGAACGGCCTGTGGGCGCCGCCCTGCCGTGAATTGCTGCTGACCCGAGCGGTGCGGGAACGGGCGGGGGAGCTCGCCGCTGAGCACCCGGGACTGTCGGACGTGCTCGGTAAGCTCGCCGACGGCATCACCGTGGAGGGCATGGAGGCGTTCGCGCCGGTGCTGGCGGAGCGGATGGAGCTTCTCCTCGGCTATCTGCCGCCGGGCGGCTGCGTGCTCGCCTGCGACCCGGAGCGGATCAGGGCGCGGGCGGCTGAGCTCGTCAGCACCAGCCAGGAGTTCCTGGAGGCATCCTGGGTCAACGCGGCGGCCGGCGGCGAGGTCCCGATTGACCTGGGAGCGGCGGCTTTCCGACCGATCACCGAGGTCAGGAGCGTGGCCAGCGAGGCTGGCCAGCCGTGGTGGACGATCACGCCCTTTGTGGCCGCCCCGGCGACGGCCGGCGACGCCGCGGCCGCCGCGGGCCCGGCCATGATTCCGGGCACGCGCATACCGCTGGACCCGGGGGCTCGCGGCACCGGGCCGGGGTCCGCATTGGACTCGAGTGACGAGCACGGACGCGACTCGTTGCGAATGGAAGCGACTCCGGCGCGGGCCTACCGGGGCGATACCGCGCGGGTGATCGCGGATGTCCGGCAATGGCTCGGGGAGCGGTGGCGGGTCGTCCTCGTCACCGAGGGCCACGGCCCGGCGCAGCGCCTTGCCGAGCTGCTGCGCAGCGAGGACCTCGGCGCCCGGCTGGATGACCTCGACGGTCCCGGCGGCGTCCCGGAGGAAGGCGTGGCTCACGTGGCGACCGGGATGATCGCCCACGGCTTCACCTGGCCGTCGGTGCGGCTCGCGGTGCTGTCCGAGGCCGACCTGGCCGGCCAGCGTGCCGTCGCGGGACACGAGCGGATGCCGAGCAGGCGCCGCGGCGGCATCGACCCGCTGCAGCTTGTCCCCGGCGACTACGTCGTGCACGAGCAGCACGGCGTCGGCAGGTACCTGGAGATGACCAGCCGGACCGTTGCGGGAGCGACCCGGGAGTACCTGGTCATCGAGTACGCGCCGAGCAAGCGCGGCCAGCCGCCGGACCGGCTGTACCTCCCTACCGACCAGCTCGACGAGGTGACCAGGTACTCCGGCGGCGAGGCGCCCAGCCTGCACCGGCTGGGCGGCGCCGACTGGGCCAAGACCAAGGGCCGCGCGCGCCGGGCGGTCCGGGAGATCGCCGCCGAGCTGATCCGGCTGTACTCGGCGCGAACCGCCTCGCCGGGTCACGCCTTCGGCCCGGACACGCCATGGCAGCGCGAGCTCGATGATGCCTTCCCCTACGCGGAGACGCCCGATCAGCTCGCCGCCATCGACGAGGTCAAGCGCGACATGGAGAAGCCGGTGCCGATGGACCGGCTGATCTGCGGCGACGTCGGTTACGGGAAGACCGAGATCGCGGTGCGGGCAGCGTTCAAGGCGGTACAGGACGGCATGCAGGTGGCCGTGCTGGTGCCGACGACTTTGCTGGCCCAGCAGCACCTCGCCACCTTCGGCGAGCGGTATGCCCCGTTCCCGGTGGTGATCAGGCCGATGTCGCGGTTCCAGAGCGACGCGGAGGTCGCCGAGACCCTGACCGGGCTGGCCGAGGGCAAGGTCGACGTGGTGATCGGGACCCACCGGCTGCTGTCCCCGGAGGTCAGGTTCGCCCGGCTCGGCCTGGTGATCATCGATGAGGAGCAGCGGTTCGGCGTCGAGCACAAGGAGTACTTCAAGCGGCTGCGCACCGAGGTGGACGTGCTCGCCATGTCGGCCACGCCGATCCCGCGCACTCTGGAGATGGGCGTGGCAGGGATCAGGGAGATGTCCACGATCCAGACCCCGCCCGAAGAGCGGCACCCGGTGCTGACGTTCGTCGGGCCGTACGAGGAGAAGCAGATCGCCGCGGCGATCCGGCGCGAGCTGCTCCGCGACGGCCAGGCGTTCTTCGTGCACAACCGGGTTTCCTCGATCGGCCGCGTGGCTGCCCGGATCGCCGAGCTGGTGCCCGAGGCCAGGATCGCCGTGGCGCACGGCCAGATGAACGAGCACCTGCTCGAGAAGGTGATGGGCGAGTTCCTCGACCGCAGCCACGATGTGCTGGTGTCGACCACCATTGTCGAGTCCGGGCTGGACATCCCGAACGCCAACACGCTGATCGTGGACCGCGCCGACGCCTACGGTCTCCCGCAGCTGCATCAGCTGCGCGGCCGGGTGGGCCGGGCGCGCGAACGCGGTTACTGCTACTTCCTGTTTCCCCCGGAGAAGCCGCTCACCGAGACCGCGCACGAGCGGCTGGCGACGATCCAGCAGCACACGGGCACGGGCGCCGGCATGTATGTCGCGCTCAAGGACCTGGAGATCCGCGGCGCGGGCAACCTGCTCGGCGGCGAGCAGTCCGGGCACATCGCCGGCGTCGGATTCGACCTGTACGTGCGGATGATCGGCGAGGCCGTGGCCGAGCTGCGCGGTGACGGTCCCGCCGAGCGGCCTGAGGTCAGGGTCGAGCTTCCGGTCGACGCGCATATCCCGCACCGCTACGTGCCCGGCGAGCGGCTGCGCCTGGAGGCTTACACGCGGATCGCGGCCATCGACTCCGCCGATGACATCACCGCCGTACGCGATGAGCTGGCGGACAGGTACGGCCCGCCGCCGCAGCCCGTGCTCAACCTGCTCGCGGTCGCGCGGCTGCGGGCCAGGGCCCGGCGGGCCGGGCTCACCGATATCGCCCAGCAGGGCAGCCATATCCGGTTCTCTCCCGTGGAACTGCCCGAATCGCGCGAGGTGCGCGTGGCGCGGCTGTACCCGAGGACACTGCTCAAGCCGGCGGTGCGTACCATGCTCGTACCGGTGCCGAAGGCAGACGGCGCACGGGCTGGCTCCGGCCGGTCAGCCCCGGCGCGGTCGGCCGTGTCCCTGGGTGCCCCGCCGTTGCGCGATCAGGAGCTCCTCGCCTGGTGCGAGGAGCTGATCGAGGCCGTGTTCGGCGATGTCACACCCGGCGGCGCCGCCCCGGCTGGACAGTCAGCGTGAGGAGGAACGTCGACGTGCCCCGCATCTCGATAAAGTTGGCCGCTGCCGTGCTCGCGGCCGGGATGGCGGTCGCCGCGTGCGGGACGGTGAAGATGGGCGCCGCCGCGATCCTGGGCAGCCAGCGGGTCTCGTCCACCACGCTGTCCGCCGAAGTGGCTAACCTCAGCGCCGGCTACCAGGCGGACAAGCGCCAGATCCAGCTGCAGTACCCCGTGTCCCAGATGCCGCAGGAGGTGCTGGGCTGGATAGTCAGGTTCAGTGTCCGGGACAGGCTCGCCGCGCGAGAGCGGATCACGGTGACGCCGACCGAGGTGCAGCAAGCACTGGCCGCCATCACTGCCCAGATCAGGCAGAGCGGGCAGGCCGCGACGCTGAGCGAGGTGGCGGTGGCCAACGGCCTGCCGCCAGACATGATCACTGACCTCGGCCGGTACCAGGCCATCGAGACCAAGCTGGTAGACCGCCTCGACGGCGGGCGGCTGCCCAGCAGCGCCTCGGCACAGCAGGCCCTGGAGACGAAGTTCGACATGTCTGCGTGCAAGGCGGCCAAGAGCCTGGATATCCAGATCAACCCGCAGTTCGGCACGCTCGATTACAGAGATTTCTCGATAGCCCTCGCCTCGTCGATGCTGTCCAAGCCGCAGGCGGCATCCACCCCGACGCCCGCCGCCTCCAGGCCAGCGTCGGCCCCGCCCTGCTAGGGAGGCTACGGTGACGCAGGACGGGCAGCCGCCGCAGCGTGACGCCACGACGGTGCGCGACACGGCCGGGAGCCGGCTGCTGAACCTGGTCGCCGTCATGGCCCGGCTGCGGCGGGAGTGCCCGTGGGACGCCAGGCAGACGCATGAGTCGCTGGCACCACATCTGATCGAGGAGAGCTACGAGGCGCTTGAGGCACTGGAAAGCGGCGATCCCGATGCCCTGCGCGAGGAACTCGGCGACGTGCTCTTGCAGGTGATCTTCCACGCCCAGATCGCGGCCGAGCGCAGCGACGGCAGCGGCTACACCATCGATGACGTCGCCGACGAGATAGCGGCGAAGCTGATCCGCAGGCACCCGCATGTGTTCGGCGACGTCAGCGTGTCCGGCCCGGATGAGGTCAAGCAGAACTGGGACTCGATCAAGGCGGCTGAGCGCCGTGCCAAGCGCGGCGAACCTGGCTCGGTGCTGGACGGCGTGCCTTTCGGCCAGCCGGCGCTTGCGCTCGCCGCCCAGCTGCAGCGGCGTGCCGAGCGCGCCGGCGCGCCGCCGTCACTGGCCGCCCCGGCCGCCCCGGCCGCCCCGGCCGCCCCGGCCGCCCCGGGCGCCCCGGCCGCCCCGGAAGCAGCCGCACGGGCTCTGGCGGTCACGGAGGTATCAACAGCCGCGCCGGCAGCAACGGCACCAGCGGACACAGGTATCGGCCCAGCTGCTGCGGACACCCTGCCCAGCGCGATCGGCGCGGAGTTGTTCGCGCTCGTGGCCCGGGCCCGCGCGGCTGGCATCGACCCTGAGCTCGAGCTCCGCGCGGCCGCCCGTGCTTACCGCGACCGGGTGCTGGCCTGGGAGCGAGCCAACGTTATCGAACACGCAAGTGGCTGAGTAGCGGTTAAGGCGGGGACGAACCGGGTCCGGGCGGCGGCCGGCTTCCCGCCGTCATCGCGTAGCTGCTTGGGGTATCCGGCGTGGCCTGTGCGTTCGTTCGCTCCCGCTCTACTAGGCTCCAATGCGGACATGTCATCGCAGCCCCGTCGGGAGTCTTCTTTGTCCTCTATCGATGCAATTCATGCCAGGCAGATCCTGGATTCGCGCGGCAATCCCACCCTTGAGGTCGAGGTCGTGCTCGACGATGGCACCCTCGGCCGGGCGGGGGTGCCCAGCGGGGCCTCGACCGGTGCGTTCGAGGCCGTCGAGCTCCGGGACGGTGGCACTGAATACGGCGGAAAAGCAGTCGGCAAGGCCGTCCAGAGCGTGATCGAGGAGATCCAGCCTGAGCTGGTCGGCTACGACGCCGACGACCAGAGGCTGGTCGATCAGGCAATGATCGACCTCGACGGCACGCCGGACAAGTCGCGGCTAGGCGCGAACGCGATCGTCGGCGTCAGCATGGCGCTGGCCAAAGCCGCCGCCGAGTCCGCGCGGCTGCCGCTCTTCCGCTACCTTGGCGGGCCCAACGCGCACGTGCTGCCGGTCCCGCAGATGAACATCCTGAACGGCGGCGCCCACGCGGACAACAATGTGGACGTTCAGGAATTCATGATCCTCCCGATCGGCGCGAGCACCTTCGCCGAGGCGCTTCGGTGGGGAGCGGAGACCTATCACGCGCTGAAGTCCGTGATCAAGCAGCACGGCCTGTCGACCGGCGTAGGCGACGAGGGTGGCTTCGCTCCCGACCTCGAGCACAATATGGCAGCACTCGACCTGATCATCGAAGCGATCGGAAAGGCAGGCTTCACCCCCGGGGAACACATCGCGCTGGGCCTGGACGCCGCTGCCTCCGAGTTCTACTCCGAGAAGGGGTATTCGTTCGAGGGAAGCCGGAAAACCGCGGAGGAGATGACCGGGATCTACGCCAGTTGGCTGGATGCCTACCCGATCGTCTCGATCGAGGATCCGCTGGCCGAGGACGACTGGCCAGGCTGGAGCGAACTTACCGCCAGGCTGGGCAAGCGGGTGCAGATCGTGGGTGACGACATCTTCGTCACCAACCCCGGCCGGCTGCGCCGCGGCATCGCGGAGGACTCCGCGAACTCCCTGCTCGTCAAGCTCAACCAGATCGGTACGGTGACCGAAACACTGAACGCCGTGGCGCTGGCGCAGCGCAGCAGCTTCAGTTGCGTGATCAGTCACCGGTCTGGCGAGACGGAGGACACCACCATCGCCGATCTCGCCGTGGCTACCAACTGTGGCCAGATCAAGACCGGCGCGCCGGCCCGGTCCGAACGGGTCGCCAAGTACAACCAGCTGCTCCGCATCGAGGAGCTGCTCCGTGACGCTGCCTCCTATGCCGGGAGAGCAGCCTTCCCGCGCCCGGCGGCCGGCGGCCGATGACGCCACCAGCGGGTGGGCAGTTGCAGCCGGGCCAGGGTGGGCGTGCGCCGCAGCCGGGTGCGGTTTCCCGTGCGCCGCAGCCGGGTGCGGTTTCCCGCGCGCCGCAGCCGGGTGCGGTTTCCCGCGCGCCGCAGCCGGAGCGATCCAGGCTGACCAGCCGGGCCGCCGTCCTGGCCGTCGTGATCTGCGCGATCGCGCTGAGCCTGGCCTATCCGGTCCGCGAGTACATCGCTCAGCGTCGGCAGATCGACCAACTGGAAACGCAGCGGCAGGCGATCGCCATCAAGCTGGGCAGCCTCGAACGGCAGCAGCGGCTGCTGGCCACCAACGCCTATGTGGAACAGCAGGCGCGGGACAGACTACATATGTGCATGCCCGCGCAGAAGTGCTACGTCATCATCAACCCGCGGCAGCCTCCGGAGAAGACCCCCTCGGGCGGCCGTCCTTCCGGCACGCCATGGTACGAGCGGCTGTGGAGTTCGGTCCAGCGGACGGACCGGGCTTCCGCCCGGTGACCGCGGCGTCGGCAGTGCCCGGCGCGTCCGACGTCGCCGCCGTCGCGCTGCAACTCGGCCGGCCGCCGCGGGGCCTGCTGGCAGTCGCGCACCGCTGCCCATGCGGCTTGCCGGACGCGGTGGAGACGGCACCGCGGCTGCCGGACGGCACCCCCTTCCCGACCCTCTTTTACCTCACCTGCCCGCGCGCGGTCGCCGCAGTGAGCCGCCTGGAGGCGGGCGGCCTGATGCGGGAGATGACGGAACGGATAGCAGCCGAGCCGCGTCTGCGGGAAGCCTGCCTGGCGGCGCACCATGACTACTTGGCCAGGCGAGACCGGGCCGCCCGGGCATCCGGCGTCGAGCCGCTCCCGCCCGGCACGGCGAGCGCTGGCGGCATGCCGGACCGGGTCAAGTGCTTGCACGCGCTGCTCGCACACGAACTCGCGGTGCCGGGAGTGAATCCGCTCGGGGCCGAAGCGCGGCTGGCCGCAGGGAAGTGGTGGTCGGCCGGCCCGTGCGTGGTCCGGTGAGCGGGCCAGGCGCCGTCCGCGTTGCAGCTGTGGACTGCGGCACTAACTCGCTGCGGCTGCTCATCGCGGACGTTAACGCGCGCACCGGAGAGCTCACGGACGTGGACCGCCGCATGGAGATCGTCCGGCTGGGTCAGGGCGTGGATGCGACCGGCCGGCTGGCGCCGGAGCCGCTGGCGCGCACACTTCGCGTGCTCCGCGAATACGCGAGCGCGATCAGGAGCGCTTGCGCCTCTCCCGTCCGGATGGTGGCTACCAGCGCGATCAGGGATGCCGCGAACGCCGGGGAGTTCATCCGCGGCGTCACCGAGATACTGGGCGTCGTACCCGAGGTACTCAGCGGTGACGACGAGGCCGGCCTGTCGTTCGCCGGGGCAACCGCGGAGCTCGCGGCGGGCAGGCGGAATCCGCCGGGCAAGTTCACGCCGCCGGGCAAGTTCACGCCGCCGGGCAAGTTCACGCCGCCGGGCAAGTTCACGCCGCCGGGCAAGTTCACGCCGCCCTACCTGGTGGTGGACATCGGCGGCGGCTCCACCGAATTCGTGCTCGGCGGGCCTGACACGGCCGATCCGGTGGCCGCGCTGTCGGTGGACATCGGCTGTGTCCGGATGACCGAACGTCACCTGCACGGCGACCCGCCGCTGCCGGGCGAGATCTCGGCAGCCACCGCCGACATTGACGCGGCGCTGGACGTGGTGGCGGCGAACGTCCCGGTGCGCGGCGCGCGCACCCTCATCGGCCTGGCGGGCTCGGTCACCACGGTGGCCGGGATCGCTCTTGGCCTGACCGCCTATGACCCGGCCAGGCTCCATCACGCCAGGATCCCGGTCGGCCAGGTCCATGAGATTTCCCGTGACCTGCTCGGCAGGACTCACGAGCAGCGGGCCAGGATTGCCGTGATGCACCCCGGCCGGGTCGACGTGATCGGGGCCGGCGCGCTGGTGCTGGACCGGGTGATGGCCAGGTTCGGTTTCGGTGAGGTGGTGGCCAGCGAGCACGACATCCTCGACGGGCTCGCGTGGTCGATGACCCGCGGCGGCGGTGACGAGCAGGGCCGGCACCGTGGGTGAGCCGGACCTGAGCCCGGTGCCGCCGGGAACCGGCTGGCCGGGCGACCCGGCGACCTTCGATACGCCGGTCGCGGAGAGCCCGGCCGCGGTGCGCGAGCTCGCGGCCACCGCCGGAACGCTAGGGGAGCTCGTCGCGCGGCAATCGGTATGCCGGGCCTGCCCGCGGCTGGTCGAATGGCGGGAGCGGGTGGCCGCGGAAAAGCGCCGGTCATTCCATTCCGAGCGGTATTGGGGGCGGCCGGTTCCCGGCTGGGGATCGCCTCGGCCGCTGATCCTGATTGTTGGCCTGGCGCCCGCCGCGCACGGCGGGAACCGGACGGGGCGGGTCTTCACCGGCGATCGCAGCGGCGCAGTGCTCTATGCCTCGCTGTGGCGCAACGGTCTCGCCGCCCAGCAGGCCAGTGCCGCCGCGGGCGACGGGCAGCGGCTGCTGGGCGCGCGCATGGTCGCGGCCGTGCGGTGCGCACCGCCGCAGAACAAGCCGTCGGTACCGGAGCGGGACGCCTGCGCGCCATGGCTGGCAGCGGAACTGCGATTCGTCGCGGGCGGACTGCGCTCCATCGTCTGCCTCGGCCATTTCGCCTGGCACGCGACCTGGCCGCAGCTCGCTGCCGCGGGATTCACGGTGCCCCGGCCCAGGCCGTCGTTCGGCCATGGCGCAGAGGTGCAGGTGCGGCACGCCGACACGGGTGGGGCGGGTGGTGACGGGGCGCCCGTGCTGGTCATCGGCTGCTATCACCCGAGCCAGCAGAACACCTTTACCGGCCGGGTCACCAGCGCCATGCTGGACGCCGTGTTCCAGCGAGCCCGGGTACACGCTGGCATGTAACGCCCGGCCTTCCCACGCCGATCTGCTTACAGAGTGTATATATTCCCGTAGAATAGTTACGCGGCGTATCTGTTTGCTAGATCAAACCAATTGGATAGGTGCCTTTGGGTCAGAAACGGACTCACCGTAAATCCATTATCCGTGCGTTATCTGAACGGCGCGGGGTATCATCTCTGAGCCCCCGTAGCCCAAGGGAAGAGGCCGGCCCCCTAAAAGGGTCCCCAGTGTCGGTTCGACTCCGACCGGGGGTACGCCTGAGCTGTCCCGCCCTCGCGCCGTGCCGTCTCGCGTTCTCGTGACTGCGCGTTCGCTCTGGCCGAAGTCCGCCGCCGCTCCCCGGGCCGACGGTCCGCCGAACCCAGGATTTTCGGTCGGGGGTTCGTGATTAAGTCACGCAACCCGTTACGTGTGGCTTTCCGGAGGTCTGGCAGCTCTGCGGATCTTTGCCGTTCCTTTGCCTTGCCTTTTGCAGTTTCCTTTGCATATGCTTTTGCATATGCTTTGCGCGAAGCTTTTTAACAAGGCCGTGCGGGCGGGCGCTGCTGCGTCCGAGCGGCCCCGCGTCCGCGCCGGAACGGCTGCTGGCGTGCGGGGCGCCCGGGACGGGCGCACGCCGGATCAGCCACTCGAGTCCGGCCCGGGACGGGCGCACGCCGGATCAGCCACTCGAGTCCGGCCCGGGACGGGCGCACGCCGGATCAGCCACTCGAGTCCGGCCCGGGACGGGCGCACGCCGGATCAGCCACTCGAGTCCGGCCCGGCACGGGTGATCGTGATCCTGACCATGACCCGGCGTTCGCGGCTCATCGCCGCCCGGTAGTCATCCCAGTCGGGATGCTCGCCAGAGATCCGCCGGTAATAGTCCACGAGCAGATCCATCGCCTGTGGCAGGTGGACGATCTCGGCGGTGCCCTCGGCCTGGACCCACTCCCCGAAGAAGCGGTCGTTGAGCAGGCACAGGGAAGCGCGCGGATCGCGGGCCAGGTTCCTGGTCTTCATGGCCGTTTCCCTGGTGCTGACCAGTATCCGGCCCTCGTCGTCGACCCCGGCGGTCACGGGCGAGAGCTGCGGCCGCCCATCAGTCCTCGTGGTGGCGAGCACGGCGCGGTGATGTTCGCGCAGGAACTCCCGTGCGCGCTGCGGGTCCACGCTAGGCGCGGTTCATCCTGATCCGGCGCTGCACCTCGTACTCGTGCACGATCGCGCTGGCATAGCCATGCGTCAGGCCATGCTCGTCGGCAAGCCAGTGGGCGCGCTCCGCGCATCGCAAGAACGCTGGGCCGGATTCCAGGCTCAGGAACCACTCTCGGAGATCACGTCCGGTGACCGAAGGGATGCGGGCGATCAGGTTCTTGTGCATCTCCGGAGAGTGGGTCACAGACAAGTGGCACCTCCACATGATCCCAGGTGATCCCGGTGATCCCAGGTACTCGGGGCGGGGTCAAGCCTTATGCAGTTGAGACTGCACCACGTGGCGGCCCGTGACAACCCCCTGGTGTCACCCTTTCGTAATACGGCGTTTAGGAAAGCCGCGGGCGCGGGCAATCAGGACAGCCGTTCGAAGATCATCGCCATGCCCTGGCCCCCGCCGACGCACATGGTCTCCAGCCCGAACGTCTTGTCGTGGAACTGGAGGCTGTTCAGGAGCGTCGAGGTGATCCGCGCCCCCGTCATGCCGAACGGATGGCCGACAGCGATCGCGCCGCCGTTCACGTTCAGCTTGTCGAGGTCGATGCCCAGGTCCCGGTAGGACGGGATTACCTGGGCGGCGAACGCCTCGTTCATCTCCACCAGGTCGATGTCGTTGATCGTCATCCCGGCCCTGGCCAGCGCGCGCCGCGAGGCTTCGACCGGGCCGAGGCCCATGATCTCGGGCGACAGGGCAGTGACCCCGGAGGAGACGATCCTGGCCAGCGGCGTGATGCCGAGCTCGGCGGCCCTGGTGTCGCTCATCACGATCACGGCTGCGGCGCCGTCGTTCAGCGGGCAGCAGTTCCCGGCGGTGACCGTTCCGTCGGGCCGGAACGACGGCTTGAGCGCGGCCACCTTCTCCAGCGTGGTGCCCGGGCGCGGGCCGTCGTCCGCTGATATCACGGTGCCGTCCGGCAGCGTCGCCGGCGTGATGTCGCGCTGCCAGAAGCCGTTGGCAATAGCCTTCTCCGCCAGGTTCTGCGAGCGGACGCCGAACTCGTCCTGCTCCAGCCGGGATATGCCGCGCAGAGCCGCGACGTTCTCGGCCGTCTGGCCCATCGCGAGGTAGACGTCGGGAACCTCGCCGTCGTCCCGCGGGTCGTGCCAGGCCTGTGCGCCGCCCTCGGCCTGCCTGCCCGAACGCTCCTCGGCGGCTGCGAACACGGGGTTCTTGGTATCCGGCAGGCCATCGCTGCTGCCCTTGGTGAAGCGGCTCACGCACTCGACGCCGGCGCAGATGAACGAATCGCCCTCGCCCGCCCTGATCGCGTGAAAGGCCATCCGAGTCGTCTGCAGCGACGACGAGCAGTACCGGGTGACCGTGGTTCCCGGCAGGTCGTCGTGGCCGAGCATGACCGCCACAACGCGCGCCATGTTGTAGCCCTGCTCGCCGCCGGGCAGGCCGCAACCGAGCATCAGGTCACCGATGTCAGCCGGGTCAAGCTGCGGGACCTTGGCCAGCACCGCCCTGATCATCGCAGCGGTCAGGTCATCGGGGCGAATGCTGGTCAGCGATCCCTTGAACGCGCGCCCGATCGGCGAGCGGGCGGTGGCGACGATGACTGCCTCGGGCATGGCGACCCCCAAACTGATTAGTTAACTCGACAGTAGCTTATGTCGTGCCCCTGCCTTGGTCGTGCCCCTGCCTTGGTCGTGCCCCTGCCTTGGTCGTGCCCCCTGCCTTGGTCGTGCCCCCTGCCTTGGTCGTGCCCCCTGCCTTGGTCGTGCCCGGTGCCAAGGGACGCATTCCTCACCTGTGACAAGGTAAGTGGCATGCACGTACACGAGTCCCTGATCGAGCTATTCGGCAACACCCCGCTGGTCAGGCTCAGGCGGGTAGCCGGAGGGCCGGCTCAGGTGCTGGTCAAGGTCGAGTATCTCAGCCCCGGAGGCTCGGTGAAGGACCGGATCGCGGCGGGCATGATCGAGGAGGCCGAGGCATCGGGCAGGCTGCGGCCGGGCGGCACGATCGTGGAGCCGACGTCCGGCAACACCGGTATCGGCCTGGCGATCGTGGCGATGGAGAAGGGTTACCGGTGCCTGTTCGTCTGCCCCGACAAGGTCGGCCAGGACAAGATCAGCGTCCTGCGGGCCTACGGCGCCGAGGTCGTGGTGTGCCCCACCACCGTCTCCCCCGATCACCCTGACTCCTACTACTCGGTGTCGGCCCGGCTGGCCCGGGAGACCCCAGGCGGCTGGAAGCCCGACCAGTACGCCAACCCGGAGAACCCGGCCTCGCATTACCGCACCACCGGCCCGGAGGTCTGGGCGCAGACCGAGGGCCAGGTCACCCACTTCGTGGCCGGGATCGGTACCGGCGGCACGATCTCTGGCGCCGGCAGGTACCTGAAGGAGGCCTCCGGCGGCCGGGTGCAGATCATCGGCGCCGACCCGGAGGGCTCGGTGTACTCCGGCGGGACCGGGCGGCCATACCTGGTCGAGGGGGTCGGCGAGGACATCTGGCCGCAGACCTACGACAAGAACATCTGCGACCGGGTCATCGCGGTCAGCGACGCCGAGTCGTTCCGCATGACCCGCAGGCTGGCCCGCGAGGAAGCGCTGCTGGTCGGCGGGTCGAGCGGGCTCGCCGTGGTGGCGGCGCTCCGGGTCGCGAAGACGGCTGGTCCGGGCGACGTGATCGTGGTGCTGCTGCCCGACGGCGGCCGGGGCTACCTTTCGAAGATCTTCAACGACGACTGGATGGCCGATTACGGGTTTCTCACCTCCGAGACCGCCGAGCCGCGGATCGCGGCCATCCTGGAGGGCAAGCAAGGCGGCCTGCCGCCGTTCGTGCACGCTCATCCCGGCGAGAGCGTCGCGGCGGCCATTGAGAGCCTGCGCGAGTACGAGGTGTCGCAGCTTCCGGTGCTGAGCGCGGAACCGCCGGTGATGGCGGCCGAGGTGATCGGCTCCATCGTCGAGCGGGACCTGCTCGATGCGCTGGTCTCCGGAAGGGCCAGGCCGCAGGACCCGGTGGGCGGCCACATGTCAGCGCCGCTGCCGATGGTGGGGTCCGGCGAGCCGGTCAGCAGCGCGGTCCGGGCGATGGAGAAGGCGGGCGCGGCCGTGGTTCTGGTCGAAGGCAAGCCAGCCGGGATGATCACGCGGCAGGATGTGCTGACGTACCTTGCGGCCAGCTCAGGCGCGGGAGCGAGAGCGAGCGCCGAGGGCGGCATCAGGGGCGGGACGGGTGGCTGAGGGCGGGAGCATATGACTAGTGACGGATTCGAGACGCTGGCGATCCACGCGGGCCAGGAGCCCGACCCGGTCACCGGGGCCGTCGTCCCGCCCATCTATCAGGTATCCACCTACAAGCAGGACGGAGTCGGCGGGCTGCGCGGCGGCGGGAACGGCCCTTCGCGCTGGATCGAGGGCTACGAGTACTCCCGGACCGCGAACCCGACCAGGGGCGCGCTGGAAGAATGCCTGGCCGCTCTGGAGGGGGGCGCTCGCGCGTTCGCGTTCGCGTCGGGGATGGCCGCCGAGGACTGCCTGCTGCGCTCGGTGTGCGGCCCTTCGGATCACGTGCTCATCCCGCGTGATGCCTACGGCGGGACCTACCGGCTGATCGACAAGGTGTTCCGGGGCTGGGGGCTGAGTTACCTGCCGGTGCCGCTGTCGGAGCCGCAGGCCGTCCGGGCCGCGCTGCTGGACAAGCCCGCGCGGGTCGTCTGGGTCGAGACGCCCACGAACCCGCTGCTGTCGGTGGCCGACATCCGGGAACTGGCGGACATCGCCCATGAATCGGGCGCGCTGCTCGTGGTGGACAACACGTTCGCGTCGCCGTACCTGCAGCAGCCGCTGGCGCTCGGCGCAGACGTGGTCGTGCATTCGACCACGAAGTACATCGGCGGTCACTCCGACGTGGTCGGAGGCGCGCTAGTCGTTACGGATGAGGTCCTTGGGGATGAAATCGCCTTTTATCAGAACGCAACGGGAGCCGTCGGCGGGCCGTTCGATGCCTGGCTCACGCTGCGGGGGATCAAGACCCTGGGCGTGCGGATGGACCGCCACTGCCAGAACGCTCAGCGGGTCGCCGACATGCTCGCCGCGCATCCCGGCGTCGCCGAGGTGTTCTACCCCGGGCTGACATCGCATCCCGGTCACGAGGTGGCCGTCAAGCAGATGCGGGGGTTCGGCGGGATCGTGTCGTTCCGGTCGGCTGGCGGAGAAGCCGAGGCGGTAGCGATCTGCGGCCGGACCCGCCTGTTCACGCTCGGCGAGTCGCTCGGCGGGGCGGAGTCGCTGATCGAGCACCCGGCGCGGATGACGCACGCGTCCGCGGCAGGGTCGGCGCTCGAGGTGCCCGCCGACCTGGTCCGGTTGTCAGTCGGCATCGAGACCTACGGGGACCTTCTTGAGGACCTGCGCTCCGCACTCGGCTGATCCGGCTGGCCGGGGCCGGGCTCAGCCGTTCCACACCATGAGAACGAGGATCACCAGGTAGATCACGCTGACGACGCCGCCCAGGCTGGCGATCCGGCCGCGTTCCACATGAGCGAGATGCACGCCCGCGGCGGGCGGGTCGCCGGGCAGCTGAGCCGCCCCGGAATCCTGCCCCGCCGGGTCTGCCCCCGGTTGCGGCGCGGCCTGGCCGGCCGCCGTCTGCGCGGCGGCCTCCTCGGCGGTCGCCTCGGCCTCCTGAATCGCGGTGATGGCCCGGTGCTGATCCCGCAGGATCAGTACCAGCAGCGCGAGCGCGACGACGAAAAGGGTCAGCGAGACGGTCAGCCATGGCTTGCTGAAGTCGCTCATCTGGTTGGCAAGGACCACGCCGGCTATGAGTACGCCCAGGCTGATGATCGCGAAAATGCGCGTCGTCCGGTACAGGTATTGGACGACGACCAGATTGCGCTTCCTGATGTAACGAGGTGTCGACATAATCGCCACGGTGACCGGACCGATCGTGAAGATCGCAAAGCCGATATGCAGCCAGAGCAGCAGCCGGTCGGTGAAAGACATGTGCTGATCTTAAGGCCGGCACCCAAAGTTCTCCGGAACCGGAGCGGGTCGGCGGTTCGCGTCCGGGTGCCCGCGGCCTTCCGGCCGGGCTTAACTGCCGCTCACGGTGCCGCTGCCGCTGGCGGTGCCGGTGCCGCTGGCGCTGCCGCTGGTGCCGGTGGTGCTGCTGGCAGCGGCGGTGCCGGCGCTCCCGCTGGTCGCCGGCCTTGACCTGGCGATGTAAGCCCCGGCGAGGAACGCGATGCCGACGATGAACGAGACGACGGCACGGACCTGATGGTGCCCCTTGTAGACGCTCCCGTCCATGAAATGAATCGAGTTAGCCGCCCCGGACACGTAGAGAATCCCGGCGATGATCCCCAGGACGCCGATCACCGCTAGGACGATCACCAGCGGCCCGCGGCTCGTCGGTGCCTCCGGCGTGCTTGCAGAACTCACATGCTCCTCCTAGAAGACGGCCTGGGCCAATTCGGGCCAGGCCGGGCCAGGTCGCGGTCAACCAGGTCGAGCTTACTGACTGGGCGGGGGACGGCCGTGACCGCCTTAGCCGCAGGTCCCGAACTCCGGGTCCCGGAAGCACCGGGACCCGGAGCCGCTGAGGCCGGCCGGCGCGGCTTCTTCCCGCCGGAGGCGCACTAACTGGACTTCGACTTGGTGCTGAACCAGGCGCCGATCAGCGCAGCGACGCCCACGACCAGCGCGACGCCGCCCCGGGCGAGGTGGTTGCCCTTGTGGACATGGCTGCCCGCCGTCAGGAAGCTGGGCAAAGAGTTCCCGGCGACCAGGTACAGGATACCGACGATGATCGCTACAATGCCGATCACTGCCAGAATGATGACCAGCGGCTTCTTGCCAGCCGATGCGCCACCGGACACGCTTGCAGTACTCACTGTCTCCTCCTAGAACGCCGCAACGTCACACGCTGCGCAGCGTCCTTCATATCAGTCATCGATGACTACCTGCGGCACGGTACTACGGGCGGGCCCTGGCGCGGAGGACTTCCCAAAAGCGGCTAAAGTAAAATCTATCTGCTGCCATTCCTGCGTGATCGCAGGAAGTCCCGCACCACGTACTCGCCCAGGTTTTCCGGCATCGCGTGCAGAACCCGGCCCCCATTGCGCCGCGCCACCTCATCGACGAATGCGGTGAGCCGCACGTCCTCGGCCAGCATGAAGATGTTCATACTCGCCCGGCGCCTGGTCATCTTATCGACCTCGGCGAGGGTCAGCTCCAGCGTCTCCGGCGACGGCGGCCAGTCGAACCAGAACTGCCCGTCGCGGCGCAGGTGCGCGGTCGGCTCACCGTCGGTCACGACAAGCACGACCGGGTCCTGCTCGGGCCGGCGGTCCAGGAATCGCCCGGCCAGGATCAGCGCGTGGTGCAGGTTGGTTCCCTGCACCATGTCCCAGCCCAGCCCGGCCAGATCGGTCTCTCTTAGCTCGCGTGCGTAGTTCGAGAAGCCGACCACCTGGAGGGAGTCCTGCGGGAACCTGCTGCGGACCAGGGCGTGCAGTGCCAGCGCGGTCTGCTTGGCTACCCCCCAGGTGCCGCGCAGCGCCATCGAGTAGGAGAGGTCAACGAGCAGGCAGACGGCAGCTGCCGTCCTCCGCTCGGTCTCGCCGACCGCGAAGTCGTTGACGGAAAGCCGGACCGGGCTGTCGTCGGCGGGCAGTCCGTTCCGCAGCAGCGCGTTGCGGACTGTCACCGGGGCGTCAATCGCCTGCTCGTCGCCGAAGGCCCACGGCCGGGTGCTGCCGGTGTAATCGCCGGCCTGCCCCCAGTCGCGCTGGTCATGGTCGCCGTTGCGGCCTTCAGGCAGCTGCGCGAAGACCCGGCGCAGCGCGGTCTCGCCGAGCCGGCGCACAGCCTTCGGCGTCAGCTCCAGCTTGCCGTCGGCTCGCTGCAGGTAGCCCTGACGCTCCAGCTCCCGCTCGATCTGGCGCAGCGCTTCCATGTCGTCGACCGCCTGACGGCCGAGCGCGCGCCGTACGGCCTCCTCGTCGATGTCGTCGAGCCTGGCTCCCGGGTAGTCCTGGCCCAGCGCGTCCTCCAGGTCGGCCAGGTCGGCAAGCTCGGAGAGCGCCGTGGTCGCCTCGCTCAGGCCCAGCGGATCCTGGCCGGTCATCTGCTCGGGCGGCCATCCGTCGTAGTCCATGTCGGGGCGGCGGGACCGCAATGAGTCGGCCAGCCTGGCCATCTCCGCTGCCAGCCCAGCATCCTCCAGCGTCTGTGACATCAGGCCGGACAGCTCTTCGCGCTGGGCGTCGGTCAGCGAGCTGAGCAGCCGCTGAGCCGCGGCCATCCGGCGGACCAGCGAGTCGACGAGTTCGTCGAGATTGCCGGGCGAGTCGGGAAACAGGTCCCCGTACTCCGCCATGAAGTCGTCGAAGTCCTGCTGCGTGTGGGCGCCCCGGGCATCGGCGTCGAGCATCGCGTTGAGCGCGGCCATCATGTCCTTGACGCGCTGCATGGCCTCCGGGTCGGGTCGCTGCAGGGTTTGCTTCATGCCGCGGAACTGACTGTCGAGCACCTCGCGGCGCAGCAGGTCCTTAAGCTTTTCGAAGGTCTCCCGGGCCGCCGGCGAACGCCATTCGTAGTCGGCGAGCCGCCTGACGGCCTGCGCGGTGTCCCGCGGCAGGCTGTCAAGCTCGGCTTCCCGCAGCCTGGCCTCGTCGTCGGGGTCGGGGAACAGCTCCGCGCGCTCCTGCCCGACAGCGGTGTCGAGCAGCGCGCGCGCCTCTTCCAGGATGCCGTCAAGGCGGCCTCGGTCACGCAGTTCCCGCTGCCGTTCGCGGACCCGGCGCAGCAGGTCATCCAGGCCCCTTTGACCCGTCATGCCCCTTCTGAGCAATTCGCGCAGCGCGCTGCCGGGATCCGATCCGTCCAGCACGGACTCGCCGAGCGCGTCTACCGCGCCGCGCACGTCATACGGCGGCTTGAGCGGGTCGGGCCCATCATGGTAGGGGCCGTACCGGTAACCGCTCACCGTGACCTCCTTCCGCCGGGACGCCTAGGTGCGGTAGACCGCACCGCCGTCGACGGTGTCCTTCGACAGCCTGCGCATGAGGTACAGCCCCTCCATCGCGAACTCGAGCGCCGCCGCCGCTTCGCCGAACGACTCGCCGCCGTCCATGGAGAGCCGTTCCATGATCTTGGCTAGGCCAGGGACATCCCCGATCCGCCGGAGCAGGTCGTCCGCGGGAACCAGGTCACCCGACTCCACGCTGCCGCCGTCGGTGAACCTCGCGAGAAGCCCGCTCATGTCGGCGTTGCCCAGCGCCGCGCGGAAGGTCTCGGCTATCGCCCGCCGCAGCAGGTGATCGAGCACCTCCTGCTCCCTGCCCTCCTCGCTGACCTCGAACTCGACCTTGCCGCGCAGCGTGCTCACGACGCCGGGGAGGTCGCACACCCTGGCCACCGGGCGACGCTCGCCGCTGAGCGCTGCGCGCCGCACCGCGGATGCCGCTACCCCCTCGGCTGCCGCGATCGCGAACCTGGCGGATACGCCGGACCGCGCGTCGACCGCCGGCGAGGCGCGCACCAGCCGGGTAAACCGGGCGATCACCTGCACCAGGTGCCCGGGCAGCGCTGCGCCGGGCTCCTGGCCGTCCCAGGCGACCCGGGACTCCTGGAGGATCAGCGCGAGCTCGGCATCCAGCGACACCGGGTAGTGGGTGCGGATCTCGGCACCGAACCGGTCTTTCAGCGGCGTGATGATCCGGCCCCGGTTGGTGTAGTCCTCCGGGTTCGCACTCGCCACCAGGACCAGGTCAAGCGGCAGCCGGAGAGCGTACCCGCGGACGCCGATATCCCGTTCCTCCAGCACGTTGAGCAGCGCCACCTGGATGCGTTCCGCAAGGTCCGGAAGCTCGTTCAGGCAGAAGACGCCGCGGTTCGTCCGCGGCACCAGGCCGAAATGTATGGTCTCCGGGTCGCCGAGGGGCCGGCCCTCGGCGACCTTGACCGGGTCGATGTCCCCGATCAGGTCGCCGACGCTGGTGTCCGGCGTCGCCAGCTTTTCGCCGTACCGCTCGTCGCGATGGCGCCAGGTGATCGGCAGGTCGTCGCCGTGGGCGCGGGCGAGGCGGCGGCACCGCGCGCATACCGGCGCGAACGGGTGATCGTTGATCTCGCATCCGGCGACGGCTGGCGTCCACTCGTCGAGCAGCCCGGTGAGCGTGCGGATCAGGCGGGTCTTGCCCTGGCCCCGCTCCCCGAGCAGGATCACGTCGTGGCCGGCGATGATGGCGCGCTCCAGGTGCGGCAGGACCGTCTGGCCGAAGCCGATGATTCCTGGAAACGGGTCATCGCCCGCGCGCATGCGGGCAAGGAGGTTGCGCCGGATTTCCTCCTTCACCGTCGCGAACTCGTGACCGCTGGCGGCAAGTTCACCTAGTGTCGTGGCGGCGGGGGAAGCTGACTGGACTGGTGCCGACTTCGGTGGGCTCTTTCGCTGCACCCATAGACAGTACGTGCATGGCGGACGGATGCGCATCTGGGGAGGCTCGGCGTGGCGGACGGGGTGCCGGCACTGGCCATTGACGTCGGCGGCACCAAGCTCGCCGCCGCGGTTGCCGAGCCAGGCGGCAGGCTGGTCACCTGGGCGCAGGTTCCCACCCCCCGTGACCTCGAGGCCGAGCAACTGTGGCGCACCCTGGAAGCCCTCGTGGACCGGGTGCTCGAGGCGGCCGGGATCGGGGCGGCTGCCGCTCTCGCCGGCATCGGCGTAGGCTGCGGCGGGCCGATGGACTGGCCGGCCGGCCTCGTCTCACCGCTCAACCTGCCCGCGTGGCGGTCGTTCCCGCTCCGCGCCCGGCTGCGGGAGCGATTCCCCGGTGCCGCGGTCAGGGTGCACAACGACGCTATCTGCCTGGTGGCCGGCGAACACTGGCGGGGCGCGGGCCGGGGCAAGGACAACGTGCTGGGCATGGTCGTGTCGACCGGCGTGGGCGGCGGGCTCATCCTCGACTCCCGGGTAATCGAAGGTGCCTCCGGCAACGCCGGCCACATCGGGCACGTCGTCGTCGACCCGGAGGACGGGCCCGAGTGCGCGTGCGGCGGGCGCGGCTGCCTGGAGGCCATCGCGCGCGGCCCCGCCCTCGTTGCCTGGGCGCAGGGCGAGGGCTGGCGGGCCGGCCAGCCGGGGGCCACGGCGAAGGACCTGGCCGACGACGGGGCGCAGGGCCACCCGGTCGGCCTGGGCGCCATGCGCCGCGCCGGACGGGCACTGGGCATCGCCATCGCGTCCGCCACCTACCTGTGCGATCTCGAGGTGGTGCCGATCGGCGGAGGGCTTTCCCAGGCGGGCGCCATGCTGTTCGAGCCGCTGGAGGAGTCGCTGCGCGCGCACGCCAAGCTTGAGTTCGTGCGCCAGCTCCGCGTGGTGCCCGCGGCGCTCGGCCGCAGCGCCGGGCTCGTCGGCGCCGCGGCACTCATCCTCGCCGGCGACCGCTACTGGACCGGCGACTGAGCCGTGCGGGGGAGGCGATGCCAGACTCTGTGTCATGACGACGACGTCTTCCTGTCCGGGCCTCGACGACGTGGCCGCGGCCCGCGAAATCCTCACCGGGGTCATCCTGGCGACGCCGCTGCTCCGCTCGCGGGTCCTCTCCGAGCGGATCGGTGGCCCGGTCTACCTGAAGTGCGAGAACCTGCAACGCACCGGATCGTTCAAGGCCCGCGGCGCTTACCTGCGCATCTATCGCCTCTCCGGCGCGGAGCGCAGCCGCGGCGTCATCGCCGCCAGCGCGGGCAACCACGCTCAGGGCGTCGCCTTCGCGGCGGCTCTGCTGGACGCCAAGGCGACCGTCGTCATGCCGGAGGGCGCGCCGCTCCCCAAGATCGCGGCCACTAATGCCTACGGAGCCGAGGTCATCCTGCACGGGACCACCGTGGAGCACGCGCTGGCGAGGGCGAGGGAGCTTGCCGCGGAGCGCGGGCTGATCTTCATTCA
>Ga0335078_10001147_pt1 | contig 40204 bp, 35 predicted proteins | sample Lox_Sample_32_FD_206711 | JGI IMG/M metagenome (GOLD analysis project Ga0335078, IMG submission 206711) | Soil microbial communities from Loxahatchee National Wildlife Refuge, Florida, United States - Lox_Sample_3.2 | ecosystem: Environmental > Terrestrial > Soil > Wetlands | place: USA... | reverse complement strand
TTGACCGACGAGGCCGCGGTCGCGGCCGCCCTCGAGGAGGCGGTGCGCGCCTTCGGCGGCCTCGACATGCTGGTCCTCAACGCGGGGATCTTCGCCCCGGCCGGGGGGATCGGCGACCTCGCCACGCCGGCGTGGCGCCGGGTGATGGACGTCAACCTGGACGCCAGCTTCTTCATGCTGCGCGAGTGCCACCCGCTCCTCAGGGCCGCGCCGCGAGGCGGGCGCGTCGCCGTCATCGGCTCCAAGAACGTCCCCGCGCCCGGCCCGGGAGCGGCGGCCTACTCGGCCTCGAAGGCGGCCGTCAACCAGCTCGCGCGGGTGGCCGCCCTCGAGTGGGGCGGCGAGGGGATCCGGATAAACTCCCTGCACCCCAACATGGTCTTCGACACGGCCCTCTGGACCCCCGAGGTGCTCGCGTCGCGCGCCCGCCACTACGGCCTGAGCGTCGAGGCCTACCGGACGAACAACCTCCTCGGGGTGGAGGTCGCGAGCCGCGACGTCGCCGAGCTCGCGGCCGAGCTCTGCGGCCCCCTGTTCGCCAAGACGACCGGGGCCCAGATCCCCGTCGACGGCGGGAACGAGCGCGTGGTATGAACGTCAACGGCCGACCCTACCGCACGCTCTGGCCCGCCGACGACGGCGCCGCGCTCGAGATCATCGACCAGACGCGCCTGCCCCACGAGTTCGTCGTCGCGCGCCTGGAGTCGATGGGGGAGGCGGCCCGGGCCATCCGCTCGATGCAGGTGCGCGGGGCGCCGCTCATCGGCGCCACGGCGGCCTACGGCCTCTGGCTCGCGCTGCGCGCGGACCCCTCCGATCGCGGCCTGCGCGAGGCGGGGGCCGCCCTCGTCGCCACGCGCCCGACGGCGGTCAACCTGCGCTGGGCCATCGAGCGGATGACGGCGTGGCTGCGGCCGCTGGCGCCCGCGGGGCGCGCGGCCGCGGCGTTCCTGCACGCGGCCGAGATCTGCGACGAGGACGTCGCCATCAACCGCGGGATCGGCGACGCGGGCCTGCCGCTCATCCGCGCGACGGCGGCGCGCAAGGCCGACGGCGCCCCGGTGAACATCCTGACGCACTGCAACGCGGGCTGGCTCGCCACGGTCGACGTGGGCACCGCCACCGCGCCCATCTACGCCGCCCACGACGCCGGGGTCCCGGTCCACGTCTGGGTCGACGAGACGCGCCCGCGCAACCAGGGGGCGGGCCTGACCGCCTGGGAGCTCCTCAACCACGGCGTCGCGCACACGGTGATCGCCGACAACGCCGGGGGCCACCTGATGCAGCGCGGGCAGGTGGACATGGTCATCGTCGGCACCGACCGGACGACCGCGGTGGGCGACGTGTGCAACAAGATCGGCACCTACCTGAAGGCCCTCGCGGCGCACGACAACGGCGTGCCGTTCTACGTGGCGGTGCCCTCGCCGTCGATCGACTGGACGGTGCGCGACGGCGTGCTCGAGATCCCCATCGAGAACCGGCCCGCCCGCGAGGTGACCCACCTCACGGGCCGGCTGCCGGACGGGAGCATCGCCGAGGTGGCGATCACCCCGGAGGGCAGCGCGGCCGCCAATCCCGCATTCGACGTCACGCCCGCCCGGCTGGTCACCGGCCTGGTCACGGAGCGCGGCGTCACCGAGGCGTCCGAGGCCGGCCTGAGGCGGCTCTTTCCCGGGCACCCGGCGCCGGCCGCGGGCTGACGCCGGCCGGCCGGCGCCCGATTCACCCCGGGCGCGGGGCGCGGCCGCGGGCCGGGCTGTAACCGCCGGCCGCGGCCGGCGTCTATGGGCTTAGTCAACCCACGCTAGTCCCAAACCCAACGCATCACCATGAACTCCTGGAAGAAGCTCGGCCTGGCCCTGTCCGCGGTCCTTGCGGCCGGCCTCGCCCAAGCCCGCGCGCAGGTCAGCCTGCGCGGCATCTACACGGCGGCGGTCAACCCGACGCTCACGGCCGTCATCGCCGTGCACGACAACAACAGCCTCGACGCCTACCTCTTCGACACCGTCCAGCAGGCGGTGGGCAAGGGGCCGACCACGATCGACGCCTCGGGCAACTTCACGCTGGCCGGCGTCATCGGCTACGGCATGACCGGCACCCTCGCGGCGACCGGCGCGTCCGCCTCGATCACGGGGTCGGTGACGAACCCGTCGTGGAGCCAGCCCGTCGCCTTCACCGCGCCGCGCACGGTGTTCTTCGGCGCCAACAACGCCGGGGGGATCTCCATCATCAACGGGCGCTTCAGCGGGAAGTGCTCGAACGCCGGCGCGCCGGGCCAGACCAACATCACGCTCATCGTCGACGCCAACAACAACCTCTATGTCATCCACGAGTACGCGACGGGCGCCTACACCGGCGGGATCGGCACGGTCACCCCGGACTCGACCGACGACGGCGGGACGTTCACCTTCACGAGCGTCAAGGGCGTCGTGGTCAACGGCACGTTCACGACGAACGCGTTCACGATGGCCGGCTCGTTCACCGACTCGGACGGCACGTTCAACTTCGTCGCCTTCCGCGACGCCGCGGCCAACCGCTTCGGCAACATGTCGACCCGCGGCTTCGTCGGCACGGGCCAGAACGTCCTCATCGGCGGGTTCGTGATCTTCGGCGGCCCGAAGCTCGTCCTGATCCGGGTCCTCGGCCCCGGGTTGGCCGGCTTCGGCATCACCGCGCCGCTCATGGACCCGACGGTCACGCTCTACCAGGGCAAGAACACCGTGCAGACCAACACCGGCTGGCAGAACCAGCCGAACGCGAGCCTCGTCGCGGAGATCGAGGCCACCCATCTCGCGCCCCCGGACGCGGGTGACGACGCCATCCTCGTGCAGCTCGAGGCCGGCGCCTACACCACGGTCGTCGCCGGCGCGAGCGGGGACACGGGCACCGCGCTCGTCGAGGTCTACGAGGTGCTCCTCGACTAGCCGTCCGGCGGGGCGAAACGCCCCGTTTTCACCGGGGCAGGCCGAACCAAATGCGTATCGGCCTGTCTTTTTTGTGCCGGGATAGCGGCTCGGGGCCGCCCGGCTGTCATACACCGATGTCAAACCACGCCATGAACCAGGCCAGCGAACTTGAGGTGGGCGCCGTCCAGTCCCAATTCGAGCGGGACGGCTATCTTGTTCTGGAGAAGTATTTTGCGCATGAGCAGATCGACGACGCCGCGGCCGCGATGCGCGAGCTCCTGATGGAAAGGCCGAACGAGGTGGTCGTGGACAGCCTGCGGACGGGCCGGCGCCTGTTCTGGGCGCAGGCGGACCGGCGGGAGTACCGCAACTACGAGTTCAACGACCTCTACCTCCTCTCCGAGGAGCTGCGCGAGCTGGCCCTCGACCCGGAGCTGGCGTCGACCCTCGAGACCCTGCTCGGCGAGCCGGCCGTCCTCTTCAACAGCGTCAACTTCCAGAGGGGCAGCGCGCAGCACCCGCACATCGACTCCCTCTACCTGACGCCGCGCACGCCGCACGCGCTCGCCGGCGCCTGGATCGCGTTCGAGGACGTGCACCCGGACGCGGGCCCGCTCTTCTACTACCCCGGCAGCCACAGGATCCCCCTGTACCGGTTCAACGACGGCTCGCACCACGCCACGCGCGAGGAGGAGGCCGACTGGTTCGACTACATCGACGTCCAGATCCGGCTGCGCGGCCTGAAGCAGCGCCGGCTCCTCGCCCGCAAGGGCGACGTGTTCCTCTGGCACGCCGACCTCGTGCACGGCAGCGCCGCCGTCAGGGACGCGGGCCGCACGCGGGCCTCCATGGTCTGCCACTACTTCGGCGAGTCCGACTGCCGGGAGCGCGAGCTCGACCTGGCCCCGCTGCACGGGGGCTCGTGGATGCGCCGCCAGCAGCTCCCGGTGCGGCCCGAGCCGGCCGCCTTCGGCCCGGGCTTCCCGTTCCCCGAGGAGTCCTACCTCAGGCGCCATCCCGACGTGCGCGACGGCGTCGAGGCCCGGCTCTTCCCCTCGGGCGAGTACCATTACCGCAACTTCGGGTACGGCGAGGGGCGCGGGGTCTGAGGGCGCCGCCGGGGCGCGCGGGCCGCGGCCCGCGTCACGGCAGCCATTCGCCGCCGGCCGCGACGTTGGCCGGGGTGAAGACGCGCGAGTGGAGCGTCAGCTGCCTCGGGACGGCCTCCCCGCGCAGGATCCTGAGCGCCGAGTCGATCGCCTCGCGCCCGCCCGTCGGGTACTCGAAGGACGCCGCGAGCAGCCCCTGGCGCACGTAGACCTGCCCCTCCTGGGGCAGGCCGTCGATGCCGACGAAGACGATGTCCTTCTCGCGCTCGGCGGCCTTGGCGGCCAGGTACGCGCCGTGGGCGGCCGGGTCGTTGTGCGCGTAGACCAGGTCGATCCTCGGGTTCACGGCGAGCGCCGACTCCATCTCCTCGCGCGCCCGGGGCTCGAGCCACTGCGTGTCGGCCGTGAAGATGATGTCGACGGGCTGCCCCCGGAGCGCCGCGTGGAATCCGGCGAGGCGGTCCTGGCCCGGGGTCGAGGTCATGAGCCCGGTGAGCTCGACGATCCTCGCGCGGCCGCCCGCCCGGACCTGGGGAAGGGCGAGCAGTCTGCCGACCGCCCACTCGCCCGCGGCCCTGCCGATCCGCTGGTTGTCGGCGCCGATGAACTGCGTGTACGCGTCGCCGAGCACCTTCCGGTCGAGCACGATGACCGGAATGGAGCGGCGGTAGGCTGCCGCCACGGGCGGCGTCAGCGGCGCGGCCTCCTTGGGCGAGACGATCAGCAGGTCGACGTCGGCGTCGATGAACTCCTCGATCTGCGAGCGCTGGCGCAGCGTGTCGTTCTGGGCGTCCTTGTAGACGACCTCGAGCTCGGGGTGCGCCTCGGCGGCCCTGCGGATGTCGGCGTTCATCTGCACGCGCCAGGGCTCGCCGAGGTTGCACTGGCTCATGCCGACGACCCATTTCGCGCCGTGCTTGGGCCCGGCCGCGGCGGCCGGCAGGGCGAGCGCGCCGAGGAGGAGGAGGACTGCGGGGACTTCCTTGTGCATGGTGGCTTCTTGTTTGGGATGGGCGGCCTGGGGAAAACCGGGGCTAGCCGGCCTTGCGCCGCTGGAGGAGGACGGCCGCGACGATGATCGCGCCCGTCAGCATGAGGCGGCTCGACTCGCCGACCGCGTTGATGCTCAGGACCTTCTCGAGGTACCCGATCGTGAGCGCCCCGAGGAGCGTGAGGCCGATGCCCCCGCGCCCGCCGGAGAGGGTGTTGCCGCCGATGACCGCGATCGCGATCGCCGTCAGCTCGTAGGTCGAGCCCGCCTCGGGGTCGCCCTGCTGCTCCTGCGCGGCCTGGCAGACGCCCGCGACCGCGGCGAAGAGGCCGCTCAGCCCGTACGCGAGCAGCTTCGCGCGCGCGACCGGGACGCCGGACAGGCGCGCCGCCTCCTCGTTGCCGCCGGTCGCGTACAGGTAGCGGCCATAGCGGAGCTTCTCCAGCACGAGCCAGGACACGGCCACGCACCCGAGGAAGATCAGGGTCACGACCGAGAGGTTCCCGCCGAGGATCCGGTGGTCCACCCGCTGGAAGACGGGCGGCAGGTCGACGTAGCTGAAGGTTCCGTCGGGGTGCTGGATGGCCTGCGAGATCTTCTGGCCGCCCGAGATCCACTTGGCGAGGCCCCGGGCGAAGACCATCATCGCCAGCGTCGCGACGAAGGCCTGGACCCGGAAGCGGGCTACCAGCGCCCCCGAGACGAGCCCGATCGCCGTCCCGGCCGCCGCGACCATGGCGAGCGCCGCGAGGGCGGGCTCCCCCTCGTGGAGCGTCTGGCGGGCGAAGACGACGGCGCACAGCCCCACCACGCTCCCCACGGACAGGTCGATCCCGCCGGAGATGATCACGAGCGTCATGCCGCAGCCGAGGATCCCGTAGACCGAGACCTGCCGCAGCATGTCCCGGTGGGTGCTCCAGCGGAAGAACGCGCCGTCGGCGTTGAAGGCGCAGCCGATCGCGACGACGAAGGCGAGCGCCAGGAGCGCGCGGAACGCGGGCGAGGCGAGCCAGCGGCGCACGGGGGCCGTGCTCACGCGCAGGCCTCCCCGGGGCGCTCGGCGGAACCCATGGCCGCGGCCAGGATCCCCTCCGGGGTGGCCTCGGCGCGGGCGAACTCGGCCGTCACCCGCCCGCGGTGCAGCGCGAGGATCCTGTCGCAGAGCAGGAGCAGCTCCGGCAGCTCGGTCGAGATGAGGAGGATCGCCATGCCCCCCGCCGTCCACCGGCGCATGAGCCCGTAGATCTCCGACTTGGCGCCGATGTCGACGCCGCGCGTGGGTTCCTCGAGGAGGAGGATCCGGGGCCGCGTCTCGAGCCACTTCGCCAGGACGACCTTCTGCTGGTTTCCGCCCGAGAGCGTGCCGACGTCCTGGTCGAGCGAGGCGAGGCGTATGCTCAGGGCCTCGGCCTGGGCGGCGGCGCTCCGCCTCTCGAGGCCGGGGCGCAGGACGCCCCAGGGCGACGCCCGGGGGAGCGAGGCGAGGGTCACGTTGTGCGCGACGCTCATCGCCGACACGAGGCCGGAGCCCTTGCGGTCCGCCGTCAGGTGGCACAGGCCCACGGCGACCGAGCGGGCGGGGGATTCGGGGCGGAAGGGCCTGCCGGCGATCCGGACGGATCCGGTGCAGACGGCCCCTCGGGCCCCGAACAGTCCCTGGAAGAGCTCGGCCGCCCCGGAGCCCTGGAGGCCGGCGATCCCCACGATCTCGCCCGCGCGCACCGAGACCGAGAAGTCGCTGACCGCGGGCGGCCGGCCGGGAAGGGGATGCGGGACGCTGAAGCCCCGGAGCTCGAGGACGGCCGGCCCCGGGCCGGGCGCCTCCGGCCCGGCCGTGGCCTGAAGGGAGCCCTCGCGGCCGATCATCCACTGGATGAGCTTGGGCTCCGGGCAGTCGGCGGCGGCGGCGGTGCCGATCCGCCGCCCGTCGCGCAGGACGGTGATCCTGTCGGCGACCCGGTAGATCTCCTCCATCTTGTGCGTGATGTAGATGATGCCGCAGCCCCGGCGCCTGAGGGCCCCGACGAGGGCGAAGAGCCGGTCGACCTCCGCGCGGCTGAGCGCGCTCGTCGGCTCGTCCATGACGAGGATGCGCGCGTCGAAGGCCAGGGCCTTGGCGATCTCGACGAGGTTCTTCACCGAGAGGGGGAACTGCTCGACGGGGCGGGCGAGGTCCTCCGCCGAGAGCTCGAGGTTGATCTGGCGGCAGAGCGCCAGGGCCCGTTCCGCCTGCCCGCGCCGGTCGAGCCAAAGCCCGCCGGGGCGGGTGCGTTCGCGGCCGAGGTGGATGTTGTCGAGAACGCTCATCGGGCCGATGAGCGAGAGCTCCTGGTGGATGACGGAAATCCCGGCGCGGTTCGCCTCGTGCGGCGTCGCGAAGCGCACCGGCCGGCCGCCCAGCTCGATCGCGCCCTCGTAGTCGGTGTGGATGCCCGCCAGGATCTTGATGAGCGTCGTCTTGCCGGCCCCGTTCTCGCCCGCGAGGATGTGGACCTCGCCGGCGCCGAGGTCGAGCGACACCCCGTCGAGCACCCGGACGGCGCCGAACCGCTTGCCGATGTCGCGCAGGGCGAGCAGCCGCTCGGGCATGGGCGTCGGGGCCTTCAGAAGCGCCGGCCGCCGGCCCGCGTGCCGCAGAGCGCGACCTCGAGGCCGAGCTCGCGCGCCAGCGCCGCCTTCGTGTACATCGCCAGGTCCGCCTCCCGCGCGCTGCGGGCGTAGGCGACGTGGACGTGGTTCGCCTTGTGGCGGGCCATCATCTGGTCCCGGGAGACCCCGTAGGTCACCGCGTGCATGATGGGCCACTGGGGCGTCGTCTCGCGCCAGCGCCTCTCGGTCTCCGCCTTGGGCAGGCGGGCGACCCTTCCCCGGCCGAGGTCCATCTTGAGCCGCCCGTCCTCGACGAACACGCGGCTCCACACGATCTCGCCCGGCTTCGCGACGCCGCGCACGGTGCCTCCGCCCAGCCTGAAGAACATGGGCGGCTGGCGCACGGAGTCCGTTCCCCGGTAGCCGCCGATGTGGTGGGCCGGCGGCGCGCTGCCGGAGATCAGGAACACCCAGACGTAGTCGGGCGTCGAGCCGCTCCGGTCGACGTCGCCCCAGCGCAGGTCGTGCAGGGTGTTCTCGGGCGGCTGGCCGAGCGCGCGGTGGACGCGCTGGGTCAGGATCCCGTCCAGGCCCGCGCACTCGTCCGCCTCGTTGAAGTGGGTCATGGGCTCGCCCGCGCGGATGACCGCGCCCGCGGCGTTTCTCACGGGCGGCCGGTCGGCGTTGTTGAGCAGGCCCTCGGCCAGGTCCGAGGCCGGCAGGAGGTCCTTGAGCCCCTGCTGGTACTGGATGCCGATCGCGTCGCACCCGAATTCGTCCGCGATCCGCAGCGCCGCGACGTACGTGCGGCACTGCCCGAGCACCTGGCCGACCGTGAGCTCGCTCGCCTCGTCCCTGCCGAGGGCGAACGCCATGCCCTTCCTCCGGAGCCAGGCGTAGACGGCGCGGGCCTCCCGCTCGCTTACCCGCGTGGCCGCGTAGTAGAGCGCCGACTGCGAGAGCCTCTCCTTGTAGACCCCGGCGGGGAACAGGAGCTCGTCCGGGACAATGGCGTTGTACATCCCCATGCAGCCCTCGTCGAAGACGCCCAGGATCGCCTTGCGCGTCGTGAGCTCGCGGGCCAGCCGCCGCGCGACGCCCGCGGCCCTGCGCGGGACGGCGCAGCGCGCGAGCGGGTGCACGTGCGCCGTCGGGTGGCGGAGCCGGCCGGTCGCGAGCCAGCGCCCGAGGCCCCTCATGAAGAACGCATCGGTGAAGTCCTCGCTCCAGAGCGTCGAGTAGGCGACGCCGGCCTTGGTCAGCGAGGCGTTCAGGTTGAGCATGCCGACGAGGCCGGGCCAGGTGCCCGACCAGTTGGCGACCGTGAGGATCGGCCCCCGGTGCGAGATGAGGCCGGCGAGGAGGTGGTGCGAGTACTGCCAGACGCTCTCGGCGACGACCAGGGGAGCCTCCCGGTCGATCGCGGCGAACACGGCCATCCCCTCCTTCTGCGAGCCGATGAAGCCGTGCCCGCTCCCCGGCTTGTAGGGGTGGGCGCGCACGAGGCGGGCGCCGAGCCGGGCGAAGGCGGCCCCGAGCGCGCGCTCCATGGCGGCCTGGGCGGGCCAGCACTGCTTGTTGGCGGACGGACGCAGGTCGCCGTTCGCGACCATCAGGACCGTTTTTCGGTTCATGGGGGGAAGGTACGATTGACGCGTCCCGGGGGACCCGGGCTGAGCCTGACACGGTGACACGCGGGCAGGCCCGCGTAAATGGGCAAAAGCGGCGCGCGCGCGGCCCGCTACCCGCGGACCGGCGCGGGGGCGCCGGAGGACGGCGCCGGGCGGCCGTCGACCGTGGCCGGCTCCATGAGCTCGATCCGCGTGCCGTCGGGATCAAAGCAGTTGACCTGGCGCCTGCGGTTGATGCCGGTGCGCACCCCCGCGGGCGCCCGGCAGCCCGGCGGGGGGGCGCGGGCGCCGAGCGCGGCTGCGGCCGCCGCCGCGTCCGGGACCTCGAGGCAGACATGGTTGAGGACGTGGAGCTGCGCGGTGTCCGGCTTGGCGCCGTAGAGCATGAGCTCGAGGTAATCGTCGCCGTCGGGGACCCGCAGGTTGACCCAGCTGAGCCGCCGGCCGTCGCTACTTCCCCGCCAGAACTCCCGGAAGCCGAGGATGTCCCGGTAGAAGCGCAGCGAGGCCTCCAGGTCGCCGACGGTGATCCCGGCGTGGCCGATCCTCGCCGAGACGCGGGTCGCGGGCATGAAGCGGCCCGCGTTGCGCCGCGTCCACCCGTCGGGCAGGTACTGCGTGAATTCCACGATGTGCCGGTCGGGGTCCTCGGTGAAGTAGTTCAGGTTGCCGATCCGCCCGGCCTTGGCCGACGCGGGCAGCGGCTGGCCCCCCGGCCCCTTCACGCCCCGGGAGGCGAGGTAGTCGAGCATCCCCTGGGCGTCGTCGGTCTCAAGGGCCAGGTGGTAGAGGCTGTCGCCGTCCGCGGGCGTGTTCCCGTTCACGGGGAAGAGCTCGATCGACTGGCGGTCGTTGACCTTGATCCACGTGACGAGCACGCCGCCCCCGCCGTCGCCCAGGGTGTAGGGCTCGTCGAACCCGAGGTAGCCCTTGTAGAAGGCGCGCGAGCGCCCGAGGTCGCCGACCCACAGGGCGACGTGGGAAATGCCGGTTATCCTGGGACGGGGCGGGGCGGGCGCGCCCGCGGCCGGCGGGGGAGACGCGGCCAGGGCCGCGGCGGCGGCGATTAGGAGGCGCGGGTTCATCGCTTGCGCGCACGATGGCCCCAACCGGGCGCCCAAGGCAACTGCCGGGAGGCGCGCGGGCGGGTCGCCCCGCCGGCCTGCGCAAAAACAATCGTTGCATTTGGGGGCGCCAGGCATGAGCAAAAACAGGCTCCGCGGCCCGGCGCCTCCCGCCGCCCCGCGCGTCCCCCGCTGTCCATGGCCTCCCTCCGCTTCCCCGCCCCCCTCGATGGCCTTCTTCCGCACCGCTGACCCGGCGTTCGGAGGCCGCCGCCGTTGGCTGACGACGCCGATGGTCCTCGGGATCGCCTTGCGGATCGCGGCGCCGGTGGCCCTGCTGTGGGCGCTCGAGAGCGGGCTGCGCCGGGCGGGCTACGGCCGGCCGACGGACTTCTTCATACCGGACGCGCAGCCGGGATACTACCGGACCAACCCGGACTTCACCGCGCCCTTCATCCCTGCGTCGTTCGGCATCCGGCCGCTCTCCCTCCGGATCCGCAAGGAGAAGGCGCCGGACACGGTGCGCGTCTTCGTGCTCGGCGAGTCGGCGGCGCAGGGCGCGCCCGCGCCCGAGTTCGGGCTCGCCGCCCAGCTCAGGGCCCAGCTGGCCGCGCGCTACCCCGCGAAGGCGTTCGAGGTGGTCAACCTGGCGATCCCCGCGATCGATTCCCACGTGGCCTACCGGATCGCCCGGCAGGTCGGTGCGTTCGCGCCGGACGTCCTCGTCGTCTACATGGGTGACAACGAGGTGGTCGGGCCCTACGGCCCCGGCTGCGCCTACCTGTCCTCGAACCCGCCCCTGTGGGTCATCCGGGCCAGCGCCTGGGTGCGCGGGACTCGCACGGGCCAGCTCCTGACGGAGCTTCTCGGCAAGGTGGCGATAGCGCGGCTCAAGCTCCGGGACTGGAGGGGCAGGGACACCTTCTCCGGCAATCCCATCCGCGGCGACGATCCCCGGCTCGAGGCCGTCTACCGCAACTTCTCGGGCAACCTGCGCGACATCGTGGGCGAGGCCGGCCGCGCCGGGGTCAGGACGGTCCTGGTGACCGTCGTCGCCAACGTGCGGGACTGCTCCCCGTTCCTGTCGGGCCACCGCGCGGGACTCCTGCCCGCGGAGGCCAAGGCCTGGGCCGACGCGTCCGAGGCGGGCTCGATCGCGATGGACCTCGGCGACTGGAGGAGCGCGAGCGTCGGCTACGGCGAGGCGCTCCGGATCGACCCCGAGTTCGCCGAGACCCACTTCCAGCTGGCCCGGGTCGCCGAGTCGGTCGGGGCGACCGCCATCGCGCGCAAGCGCTACTTCGACGCCCTGCACTGGGACGCGATGCATTTCCGGCCGGACCCGCGGATCAACGCGATCATCCGGGAGGTTGCCGGCGAGGCCGGGGGCTCCGTGTTCCTGGTGGACGCGGCGAGGGAGATGGGTTCCGACCCCGACTCCGCCGCGCCCCTGGCCGGCCACGCCATCCTCCTCGACCACGTCCACCTCAACTGGGACGGGAACCTCCGGATGGCCCGGCTGGTGGCCGACGGGTGCGCCCGGGCGCTCTTCGGCGCGGGCGCCCGGCCGGCGGACGGCCTCTACTCCGCGGGCTGCGCCGCCGCGCTCGGCTACACCGCCGACGCCCGGCTGAAGATGCTCCAGGCGACCGTCGAGGAGACGATCCGGCCCCCGTTCACGGGCGAGTCGTCGTTCGCCGAGTTCCAGACGATGCTCGCCAAGGACGTCGACGCGGCGATCGGCGCCCTGGGCGCGCCTGGCACGCCGTCCGCCGACATCAACGTGGTCCGGCAGGCGCACCGCCTCGACCCCGACAACGCGCCGCTCGCCCGGCTCCTGGCGGCCATGGAGTCCGACGTGGGCAACCCGACCGGGGCGCTGTCGCTCCTCGAGCGGGTCGAGGCGCTCGAGCCTCCTTCCGGCGGGCTGGCACGGGCCAAGGCCGAGGCCCTGATCGCCCTCAAGCGGTTCGACGAGGCCGAGGCGCTCCTGCTCTGGGCCCGCGGCCGGGAGGCGGACAGGGACGCCACCGACGGGGCGCTCGTCGACCTTTGGACGGCCAGCCGGCGCCTCGACAGGGGCCGCGCGTTCTTCGAGCGGGAGCTCGCCGGGGCGCCCGCGGACCCCTACCTGCGGATGGACTACGCGAGGCTGCTCTTGCGCGCCGGCGAGGCGTCCGAGGCGGAGCGCGAGGCGCGCAGGGTGTGGGACGCCGACCCCGCCAGCCGGCCCGCCGCGGACGCGCTCGAGCTGCTGGTCCGCCTCTACGCTGGCGAGCAGCGCGCGGACGCCGCGGAGGCGCTGACGCTCGAGGCGCGCGAGCACCAGCCGGGCGACTACGCCAACAACAAGCGCCTCGTGAAGCTATACACGGCGCGGGACGACCCGGTGAAGGCGGCCGAGAGCCTCATGGCGGTCGCGGCCAGCGGCCCGTTCACCGCCGCCGAGCACCTCGACCTCGCCCATCGGCTGGCCGACCTGAACCGGGGTTTCGAGATGCTGGGCGAGCTCGCCCGCGCGCGCGCGGTGGCGCGCATCGAGGGCCGCGCGCCCGAGACCGAGACGATCGAGCGGCTGATCGGCGTCTACCGGCGCCGCCTCGCCCACGCCCCGTCGCCGTGAGGGCGCGCTAGCCTAGCGCCGGCTCCGCAGGAGCCAGAGGAGGAGCGTCAGGACGAGGCTCGCGAGGACGCACGTGGCGACCGGGAAATAGACGTCGGTGTTGCCCCGGCGGATGTGGATGTCGCCGGGGAGCCGGCCGAGCCAGGACCGGCCGACGCCCGACCACACGGCGATGCCGGCGGCGGCAATCGCCAGGCCCAGGGCCACCAGGAATCGTCCCAGGTCGTGCACGGCTCCTCCGGGTCTCCCCTGGCCGCTGGCCGGCATCAGGTCCCCGGCGCACCCGCGGGCCCCAGGGGACGGAGGAACCGGCCGAGCCTCGGCAGCAGGCAGCGCGAGGTGTCGAACGAGGCGAGGACGCGGGTCGCCCGGCCGACGATGTCCCCGCGGGCGACCGGGCCGAAGAACCGGGAGTCGGCGCTGTTGTCGCGCGAATCCCCCATCACGAAGTACCGGCCGCTGGGGACATGGCTGGGCCCGAAAGTCCGCAGGGCCGGGCGGCCGGGAAGCACCGCGATCAGGTGGTCGCGCCCGCCGAGGCGCTCGACGGCGACGACGGGGCTGCGGTCCTCCGGGAACTCCCTGAGGTACGGGCCCGGGTCCTGGACCGAGTAGCCCTGGCGGACCCCGTTCACGTACAGAACGTCGCCCCGCATCTCGACGGTGTCGCCCGGCAGGCCGACGACCCGCTTGACGAGGCGCTCGCCGTCCCTGGGCGAGAACAGGATCGCGATGTCCCCGCGCGCGGGCTCGGCCCACGTGGCCAGGCGCCTGGTCGTGAAGGGCACCCGCAGGCCGTAGGCCAGCTTGTCGACGAGCACCAGGTCGCCCACGAGGATCGTGGGCTTCATCGAGCCCGAGGGGACCCAGTTCCAGTCGACGACGGCGGACCGGAGCGGGGCCATGACGAGCAGGAACGCGGCGAAGGGCTTGATCCACTCGCGCCAGGCGGATTTCAGGGCGGGCTTCAGCGGTTGCATGGGGGTGAGGCCGGCCAATGTCGGGCACCCTAGCCCCCGGCGCAAGTCGCCTCAGGCGGGGGGGCGGCGGGGCGGCGCGGGCCCGTCCGAGCCGTCGTATCTCAGCGCGAGGTGGTACCCGACCACGCCCGTCAGCGACTCCAGGGCCTCGCGGTAGAGCTGGCCGATCCTCTCGGGCGCGTCGTGAAGGGCCTTGGTCGAGTAGGCCGCGTCGGAGGTCCCCGAGAACTTCCGGTCGAGCAGGACCGTCCCGTCCGACCGGGTTATCGTCAGGTCGAGCCAGACCTCGGCGGAGAGCTCCGCCTCGCCGGCGAGCGAGTCGTACCGGCGCACGAGCCCGTATCGGACCACCGTCCCCGTCAGCACGTTCTTCGAGCGGGCGGTGGCGATCGCCTTCAGATAGCGGCACCTCTGGACGCCCTCGGAGATGGCCCTCCCGATGTCTTCCGTGGAAAGCGCGCGCGCCCGCTCGTTGACCAGGGGCAGGAGCGGCGCGTGGCTCGCGTCGAAGGCCGCCTGCTGCTCGGCGGTCACGTGGGCGTCGATCGCGGCTCCCAGCAGGACGGGCAGGAGCCCCCCTCCCGTGAATCTCGGGACCTTGGACGCCATGTCGGGCGACTGGGTCGCGTCCGGCGCATGGTAGGCGCCGGGGGCGATCCTCGGCGCCACCAGGGCCACGTCGGCCAGCTCCTTTCGGCGGGCCTCGGGCGGGGTCGCCGTCGAGGCGCAGCCGCCCGCGGCGAGGCCCAGTGCCAGCCAGATGATGATCCGTGTGCCGTTTCGCATGGGGTCAGGGGAGGCGTTGCCGCAGGGACCCGCCACCGCGGCGACCGCTATCCGCCCCGCGGCGCGTTTGCAATCCAGCACGGGGCCCCGGGCCCGGCCCGGGATTCGGCGAGCCCGCGCGCGTGCACAATCCGGTAATCCACGAGCTGCTCGATGGACAGCTCCCCGCTTTGGGGAATCCCGCCTGCGATCAGGAAGGTGACCTGGTCGCCGGCCTCCCCCAGCTCCTCCTGGCTGTGCAGGCCCAGGGCGACGATCGTCAGGTGCCGCGGCTCGCGGTCGTCCCGGTGCGTCAGGAGCCGCAGGCGGATGACCGTCAGGGGCTCCTGGCCCCGTTGCAGGGAGTAGTCCTGCATGGGCAGGGCCCTGGCGTCCTCGACGGCCTCGACGACCGCGGAATACTGCACGAGGCGGGCGGGGTTGCTGGCGCAACCCCATAACACGAAGAGGGAAAGGTAGGCTGGGAGCCGTCGCAAGTTCACCGTCGGGAGCGCCTCTTGCTCGCGCGCTGCCCTGAGGATGACAGTCGAGGGGCGCCGACCCGCCATTCACCGCCGGCGCGGGGCCCGGCCTACCTGGCGTACGCCGCCCGCTCGAGGAACTCCTCGCGGGCGCGGCGCTCGTCCGGGGAGGCCCCGGAGCGGCCGCCGATCAGGTGCATGACGGGGTAGCCGTCCGGGCCCGCGTACGCGGGCCACGGCGGCAGGCCCGGGCCGTTCGGGTCGCCCGTCTTCGCGAAATTGGTCCAGTAGGCGGCCATGAGCTCCGACACCTCGCGGTGCTCCCGGGTCCAGGGCAGGTGCCTCGACGGGAGCACCCGGAAGACGTACTCGATGTCGGAGGCGTGGGGCGCCGCCGCCTCCGCGCCGGCCGGCGCGTCCGCGGGCAGCGGGAGGGTCTGGTCGAACGCGTACCGGTAGATGGGGGAGCCGCCCGTCTTCAGGTGCGCCTCGATCCACCTCCAGGTGTCGTGCGCCGTGAAGTCGTCGCCCGCGAGGTCGGCCGCCGCCCGCCTGGCCTCGGCGTCGGTCGCCCCGGGAAAGAGCCTGAGGAACTCCTGCGCATGGGGGCCGAACCGGACCCGGGCGAGCGCGGCGTAGTTGGCGGCCGTCGGCGCCTCCTTGCCGAAGAACTCCCGGTAATGCCCCTCGTCGCGGTTCCAGCCGGCCAGCAGCGGGACGCGGGCCTGCCGGCCCTCGGCGAAGATCGTCCGGCAGTCGGCCGGCAGGAAGTAGCCGTCGACGTCCGGGTCGAAGTACTCCCGCGGCAGCCTGAGCGCCGCGGCGAGGACCTCCCGGGCGGGGATGGCGCGGAGCGCCGCGACAGCCGTCGTGCCGAAGGAGGCCTGCGCGAACCGGGCGCCCGCCTCCTCGGCCTGGGCGAGCGTCTTCGTCGGCGGGCTTGAGCTGAAGAGGGCGCCGCTCTGGCCAATGGCGCGCCTGAACAGGCCGCGCGCCAGCGGCGAGGCCATGAGCGCGCTCACCGACTCCGAGCCGGCCGATTCGCCGAAAATCGTCACGTTGTCGGGGTCGCCCCCGAACGTGGCGATGTTGCGCCGGACCCACTCGAGCGCGGCGACCTGGTCCAGGAGCCCGTAGTTGCCCGACGCGCGGCGCCCGGACTCCGCCGTGAGCCCGGGGAGGGCGAGGAAGCCGAAGACGCCCATGCGGTAGTTGAAGCTCACCACGAGGACGCCCTCCTTCGAGAGATTCCCCCCGTCCTGGCGCGGCTCCGACGAGGATCCCGCCACGAAGCCGCCGCCGTGGATCCAGACCATGACCGGCAGCTTCGGCCGCCCCGGGTTCGCGGGCATCCAAAGGTTCAGGTACAGGCAGTCCTCGCTCGGCCCGTCGTCGTTGAAGATCATGTCGTCCCAGATCCTCCCCTGCATGGCGCGCGCCCCGTAGTCGGCGGCCTTCCGGACGCCGGCCCAGGGCGCGACGGGCTGCGGGGGCCTCCAGCGCAGGGGGCCGACGGGCGGGGCGGCGTACGGGATCCCCTTGAACGTGCGCACCCTCCCGTCGGCGCTCACCACGCCCTCGAGGACGCCGTCTGCGGTCTTGAGCTGCACGTGGCTAATCGCCTGCGCCTGCGCGGCGGCGGGCAGGAGCGCCAGCAGGATGGCCCATTCGGTTGGGAGGAGTTTCATGATTGGACGCCATCGAGCTAGCGCGCATGGCCGGCGCGCTCAGTTCTCGAGGAGCAGGAGGCGCGAGGACTCGTTCTCGAGGACGGATTCCACGGCGAGGAGCTTGGGGTAATCCCCCGGGGCGACCAGCGCCGGCCTGGCCGCGAGGTCCTGCGTCACGGACCAGGTTCCGTCCGCGGCCTTCGCCGCGACGCGGATGTCGCCCGCGCCCGCAGGGGCGACGAGGTTCTCGCTTCGGGGCGCAATCACCACGTGGCGGAAGGCCCGGGGCAGCTCGACCTCGGCCGTCACGGACTCCAGGCGGGCCTTGCGGATCAGCAGGGGCAGCGTGTGGCGGTCCGTGTACGTCGGGAAGAGCCTGAGCTCGTAGGGCAGGTCGAAGTAGAGGTACTTCCCGTCGACGACCGCGTAGTGGTCGATGTCCACCGTGAACTCTTCGACGCCGGGATAGGCGTCAAAGCGCGTCACCAGGTCGCCGACCGGGCGGGCGCCCTGCGCCACGCCGCTCACGGCCTCCTGGAAATAGCGCCGGCGCTCCTCGGGCGGCAGCTCCGCGAAGAACTTGCGCTTCTCCCCGTACTCCTCCCCGGCGTACTCCCGGTGGATCCGCAGCCGGACCCGGCCCGTGTCGTCGACGCCCACCCGATAGTCGACGGCGAGCCGGTCCTCGTCGCCGCGGGCGGCGCTGATCACCCCCAGGCTCTGGTCCGCGAGCGCGATCCCGAGCATCCCGTCGTGGTGGGTCGCCCCGAGCCTCGCGTACTGGTCCGTGTCGTTCAGGTAGTAGGTTTCGTCGCCCACCCGGACGCGCACGAGCACGGCCTGGTACTCGTACGGGAAGGGGAACGCGGCCGCGACGTCGCGCACCGGGGCCACCGCGGGCTCGCGGGAGCCGAGGACGAACTCGGGCTTGAAGCCCGCGGCCGCGAGCATCGCGTGCAGCAGGATCGCGTGGTCGGCCCCGTGCCCGTAGCCGTCGGCGAGCGTCGTGTCGGCGTTCGAGAGCTCGGCGAGCGGCAGGCTGGTGAACGCCGGCCCGGCCAGGCGGATGGAGGTGGCGACGAGGTCGCGGATGGCCCCGACCGCGTCGAGCGGGGTCTTGGCGGAGGCGGCCAGCCTTCGGGCGAGCTCCGACGCCCGCGGCCCGTGGGCCGAGCGGTCGAGGAGCGTGCGCTCGAGCTCGGCAAGGTACGCCGCGGGGTCGCCGACGTAGTAGGCGACGCCGGCCTGGTACAGCCACGGCGGCGGGAGCTCCTGCTCGGCCGGCATGGCCTTCATGCCCGAGGCCCTCCACGAGAGGACCTGCTGCCCGCCCGCGGCGCCGGTCTCGGCGGACACGATGCCGGCCGGCCCCGGGACGAGGGTGCGCACGAGGCCGGGGGGCGCCGTGATCCGGAAGGTCTTCTGCGCGACCTCGTCGTTCTCCTGGAAGGACTGGAACCCGGACAGGAAGGCCTTGCCGTGGTAGGAGACCTCGTACTCGACATCGATCGTCGAGCCGATGTCGACGCCGGGCAGGTTGGCCACGAGGATCCGGCCGCCGGTGTAGCGCTTCGCCTCGGCGTTCCAGCCGGCGTCCATCAGGTTGAGCTCCTCCTTGGCGAGCTCCTGGCGCTTGCCGGACTTCGACGTGACGACGGCCCGCACGATGCGGGCGTCGGACACGGCCGGGTTGAACTCGATCTTGACCTCGGACTCCTTCTTCTTGCCGCCGTAGTTGAGGATCTCCTTGACCCCGCGCACCCGCAGGACGGCGGTGTGCGCGTCGCCGACCCGCAGGTCCTCGCTCTCCTCGAGCACGCGCGAGTCGGACTCGACCGGGGCCGCCGGGCCGGCGTCGGCCCTCGCGGCCGCCAGGTCCACCGCGCCGTAGGTCGTCGCGAGCACGGGCTCCTTGCGGTCGTCGTCCTGGATCGCCTTGAGCGTCGCCTTGAGCCCGAGGTACTCGTCCGGCGAGAACTCGACCGTCTTGAGCCTCACGTCGCGCGAGCAGGCGAGGACCCCGCCCCTGAACGAGAACGAGCGGGCGTAGCTGACGCAGGCGTCGTCCCGCGGGGCGCAGGTCGGCATCGACACGGTGCCCGTGAAGCCGGGGGCCAGGCGCAGCGAGACGTCCTCGTGGATGCCGCACGTCACCTCGGTCTGCATGGGGAACCGGCGCTTCTCGAGGCCCGTCGCGCCGAGGATGAAGTTGACGATGCCCAGGTCCTTGCCGATCCAGGGCACGCTGACGACGGCCTTGCCCTCGCCGAACGCCGTCGTGCTGGGCGCGGAGAAGTCGACCTCGGCGCGCACGGGGACGGAGGTGTCGAGGATGTTCTCGGGCGTGATCGTGAGGCTCCTGAGCGTGGCCCCGGGCATCGCGCGCTTGAGGTTGGCCTCGAAGAAGCGCCTTCGGTCGTCGGGCTTCATCTGCGCGAAGGCCTGCCGGTAGGCGCTGTCGTTGATCCCGTCGAACGACATCAGCGCGTGCGCCTCGAGCGCCCCCGTGGCGCTGAGGGTCCCGGTCGTCGCAACGCGCATCATGTTGTTCTCCGGGGGGTCCACCGGGCTCAGGCGCAGGGTGTCGCCCTCCGCGCGGCAGACGAGGTAGCTCTGGTTGTCGTCGTAGGCCGGCAGGAGGTCCCGCGTGTTCTCGTCGGTCGGGTCCATGAGGACGTACCGGTCCCTGCCCGTCTCCACGCCGACGATCGCGTGGTTGAAGAACGGGTTGGGCACCTGCGGGTCCTTCTTCCAGCCGACGCTGACCAGCACCGGGTAGGCCCTGAGGCCGGCCGCCCGCAGCATCGAGACCAGGAGCGCCGCCTTGTCGCGGCAGACCCCGTACTTCTTCTCGTAGGTGATGGCGACGTCGTGGGGCTCGAAGCCCGGCCGGTCCTTCTCCGGGGTGATGCCCATGTAGCGGATCTTCTTCGAGACGTAGTAGAAGACGGCCTTGGTCCGGTCCATGTCGGTCGCGGCCCCCGCCGTGAGCTCGGCCACCTGCTGCCTCATCGCGGGCGTGATCGCCTCCAGGTGCGGCTTGCTCAGGTCCCAGTACCAGCGCGACACCACGCCCCAGTCGGGCGTCGTGCTGATCGACAGGTGCTGGAGGACCTCCTGGTAGGGCGGCATGGCCGGCTCGTCGAACATCCGCGGCACGCGGTTCACCTCCCAGTGGTAGTCGAGGACGCCGCCCCCGGCCTTCGTCGTCGCCTCGACGGTCCCGGGAACCGCGTCGCGCAGCGCGACCTGGCGGAGCGGCTTGTCCGCGGGCATGCGCACGTCGATCGCGATGTGCCGGATGTAGCCGCTGCCCTCCATCATGAAGTCCTCGGCGTACTCGCCCGGGATGAACGGCCGGGTCACCGTGACCCGCATCACGGCGTGGACCATGTCGCCGATCTCGAGCTTGGGGATGTTGACCTTGAGCACCTTCGAGTTCGGGTCGTAGATGTTCATCTGCATCTGGCTCTCGTCGATGCTCTCCTTGGAATTCGCGGCGACGTCGACCGGCACGACCTCGCCCGAGGGCTTGATGAGCTCGAGCCGGGGCACGGCGACGGTCATGTAGGGCAGCAGGAAGTTCAGGCTGAGCGTGTCGTTGTTGCGCCGGCCCTTCTCGGTCAGGACCTTGGTGAAGACCTCGTCCTGGGTCTCAGCGGTCCCGTCGGCGTGGACGACGCGCATCGACTTCTCGTCGACGGTGGCCTCGTCGCAGTTGGGCAGGCGGGCGAGGTTGATCTCGGCTGCCTCGGCCTCGACCCGCTTGAGGTCAAGCGTGGCCCATTCGGCTCCGGCGTAGCGGTCGGCGTCCGAGGCCCCGGCGCGGGGGCCGAGGGCGAGCGCCGCGGCGCCAAGGAGCGCGCGGACGAGGGTGGGGCTCGGGTGTTTCATGGGGGGAAAAGGGCGTTCGGGGGATCCTGGGCGGGGGCAGGGGAGTTTCCCGGAGGGCGATGCCGCCGGCGAGGCGGGCCCCGGGGCCCCGGGGCGCTCACGCCACGAAGTCGTAGGTGTACGGGCTGCGCATGTGGCGCGACAGGTAGTGGTTCGCCTCGACGTGGTGGGGCCCCACGAACTGCTCGGCGGAGGCGTCCCACACGAGCCTGCGGCCGGTGCGCAGCGCGATGGCGCCCAGGTGGCAGATCGTCGCCGCCCGGTGCCCGGCCTCGACGTCGCAGATCGGCGCCTGCCGGGACCGGACGCAGTCGAAGAAGTTCGTCATGTGCTCCTTGCTGACGGGCAGCCGGAACGCGCCGGCCGGAAGCGGCGTCCGCAGCAGGTCGGGGTCGCTCGCCGTGATCTCGTGGCGGTTGACCCAGATCCAGCCGGACGTGCCCACGAAGCGGATGCCGTTGTGCTGGCCGTCCTTGTTCACGCTGGCCCCGTAGATGTCGTCGTCGTGCGTCGTGCGCACGTGGATCCCGATGCCGTTCTCGTAGGTGTACCGGACGTCGTAGTCGGCGAACGTTGTGTAGCCCCCGGGGATCGGCTCCGAGAGCCCGTCCCCCTCGACTTCCCTCGGCGCGGGCAGGCCGACCGCCCAGTTGACGATGTCCAGGTGATGCGCGCCCCAATCGGTCATCGTGCCGCCCGAGTAGTCGTACCAGTAGCGGAAGTAGAGGTGGCAGCGCTGGGGCACGTAGGCGACCCTCGGGGCCTGCCCGAGCCAGAAGTCCCAGTCGAGGGCCGCCGGCACCGGGGCCTCCTTGAAGGGGCCGTCCCTCAGCCCGGCCGGCAGCCAGACCTCGGCGCGCCTCAGGCCCCCGATGCGCCCGTTGCGCACGAGCTCGCACGCGAGCCGGAACCGCTGGGAGCTGCGCTGCTGCATGCCGGTCTGCAGCACGCTCCGGTGCTTGCGGACGGCCTCGATCACGTGGCGGCCCTCGTCGACCGTCAGCGTCAGGGGCTTCTCGGCGTAGACGTCCTTGCCGGCACGGGCCGCGGCGATGTTGATCAGGCTGTGCCAGTGGTCGGGGGTCGCGTTGACGACCGCGGCGACGTCGGGGCGCTCGAGCAGCTTCCGGAAATCCGAGTACTGCGCGGGGACCTTGGCCCCCACCGTGAACCTCTCGGCCGCCGCCGCCGCGTGGCCCGCGTCGACGTCGCAGACGGCGACGATGTCGCCGTGGTTCGCGGCGTTCCCGGCGTCGGCCTTGCCCATGCCGCCGCAGCCGATGAGCGCGATCCCCGGACGATCGTTCGGCGAGGGGACCTTGGCCGGCTCGGCCGCCGCGAGCTCCTGGCGCTCGAGGAACCAGGCCGGCAGCCCGGTGAGCGCCGCCGCCGCGGCGATCCTCCCCAGGAAGGTCCGGCGCGAGACCTGGAACGGTCTCGGCCGCGGGCGCGGTGACGGCCGGCCGGGCGCGGGGGGTGGGTTCATGGGTTTGTTTCGGCGCCCGGCTTCGCGCGCGCCGGGAATTGCCGAGCAACAAGGATCAGCGCGGCGGGAATTGCAAGCCGCGCCGCGGGCGGCCGGGCCCCGCTAATCGGGGCCAAAAGATTTCTTGCTGTGTGGCCCGGCCCGCCGCGGCGCGGGAATTTTAGAGTGGCTAACGATCTCCGCCGCCCGCAATCTGCCCCGCTTGGTTCAAGCGGCCGGGTCCGCCGATTCGGGGATCCCTTGCCCCCGCCCGACCGTCTTGCCCAAGAGGCCCGGAGGCTCCCACGGCCCCCGGGGAAAGCCGTTGACTCCGACCGTTGGGGGCCAGGCCCCGGCCTGGCCCCTGCCATGACACCTCCCCCGCAAACCCTCCCAACCGCCCGTCGCGCGCCCGGCCGATTTCGAACCACACAACACAGATCATGAACACCCCAGGCATGAACCGCAGAACCTTCCTCAAGACCGCCTCGCTCGCGACGGCAGCCGCCTCGATGCCCGGCATCCTGCGCTCCCAGCAGCCCGGCGGCCAGACGCCGAACAACCGGCTCAACGTCGCCTGCGTCGGCGCCGGCGGCCGGGGCTACGACGCGGTCCAGGCCATGAAGGGGGAGAACCTGGTTGCGCTCTGCGACGTCGACGACGAGCGGGCGGGGAAGTCCTTCGAGGAATTGCCCGGCGTGCCGCACTTCAGGGACTTCCGCGTCATGCTCGACAAGCTGGGCAACCAGATCGACGCGGTGACCGTCTCGACGCCCGACCACATGCACTTCCCGGTCGCCATGTCGGCGATGGCCCTCGGCAAGCACGTGTTCGTCGAGAAGCCGCTCGCCCGCAACGTCACCCAGACCCGCATCCTCCTGAAGACCGCACGGGAGAAGAAGGTAGCGACGCAGATGGGCAACCAGGGCCACGCGGGCGAGGGCTGCCGCCGGCTCAAGGAATGGGTGGATGCCGGGGTGCTCGGCGACGTTCGCGAGGTCCACAGCTGGACCGACCGGCCGATCTGGCCCCAGGGCGTGAAGCCGCTCGACCACTCGAAGATGATGCCCGTCGTGCAGCCGACGCTTTCCTGGGACCTCTGGCTCGGCGTCGCCGCGGCGCGCGAGTACGACCCGGCGTACCTGCCCTTCACCTGGCGCGGCTTCTGGGACTTCGGCACGGGCTCCCTGGGCGACATGGGCTGCCACATCATGGACGGGGCCTACTGGGCGCTCGGCCTCACGGCCCCGACCTCCGTCGAGCCGGTGAGCGCCAACGGGACCGAGATCAGCTACCCGACCGCCTCGGTCATCCGCCTGAACTTCCCCGCCCGGGGCGACAGGCCGCCGGTCCAGTGGACCTGGTACGACGGCGGCCTCATGCCCCCGCGCCCGCCCGAGCTCGAGGAGGCGCGCACGCTCGTCGAGAACGGCACGCTGCTCGTCGGCTCGAAGGCCACCGTCATCGCCGACTGCTATTACGACAGCCTCCGGATCATCCCCGAGGCGAAGATGAGGGAGATGGCTCCGGGCCTGCCGCCGCGGACGATCCCGCGCGTGCCGGGAGGCCACTTCGCCGAGTGGATCCGCGCCTGCAAGGGCGGCACGCCCGCAGGGTCGAACTTCGAGTACTCGACGCGCCTCGCGGAGAGCGTCCTGATCGGCAACATCGCGCTGCGCGTCAACCGCAGGATCGAGTGGGACTCCGAGAACCTCAAGGTGACGAACCTCGCGTCCGCGAACCAGTTTGTGGACGAGCACTACCGGCCCGGCTTCGGCGTCTAGAGGCCCCCGTCCCCCGATCCCCATGAGCGACACCCCGCCAACCCCCCGCGAGGCCCCGCGCTGCGAGTACCTCTGGGCCTTCCTCATCCTGCGCCTCTTCCTCGGCCTGCGCACCTTCCTCGAGGGCCTCGAGAAGTACGAGCGCAACGGCCGGTACACGTTCGCGAACTACTACGAGAACATGAAGGGGATGGCGCAGGGCATCACGGCCAACTCCTTCCTGCCGCTCTGGGCGACCCGCCTCTACGCGGACTCCCTGGGCTACCTCCTGCTGCTCCTCGGGGCGCTCCTCCTGCTCGGCGTCAAGTCGCGCGAGACCCTGATCGTCACCGGCCTTCTCTACGTCAGCCTTTCGTTCGGGCTGATGGCCGTCCAGGAGAACGAGGGCGTGGCCTGGCTGGCCATCCACGTGATCCTGATCGTCGGGGCGCTCGTCCTCGTGCGCCACGAGCGCTTCGCGCTCCTGCCCGACCACCGGGGCTAGGCCGACCCGCCGCCATGCCGACCGCGCCCACGCCCGGGTTCTCCCGCCGCGACTTCCTCGCGACCGGCGCCAAGCTCGGCGCCGCCCTGATCGCCGCCCCGTACCTGTCCCGCGCCGCCCCGGCCGGCGGGGGCGCCCGCACCCTCAACGTCGCCCTCATCGGCTGCGGCGAGCAGGGGCGCGTGCTCCTGAACGCCTCGTTCCGCATCCCGGACATCCGCTTCCGCGCCGTGTGCGACATCTGGCCGTACAACCGCAGGTACGGCGAGCGCCTCCTCAAGAAGTTCGGGCACGACCCCGTGCCGTACGAGGACTACCGGGAGATGCTGGCGGCCACCCCCGATCTCGACGCCGTGATCGTCGCGACGCCCGACTTCATGCACGCCGAGCACGCGAACGCCGCGCTCAGGGCCGGCAAGCACGTCTACTGCGAGAAGCTCATGTCCAACACGGTCGAGGGCGCCCGCTCCATGGTGCGCACCGCCCGGGAGGCCGGCCGCCTGCTCCAGATCGGCCACCAGCGCCGCAGCAACCCGCGCTACCTCTATGCGCGCGACAGGATCGTGAGGGGGGCCAAGCTCCTGGGGCGCGTGACCAACGCCGCCGCGCAGTGGAACCGCGCCGTCACGGACGACCTGGGGTTTCCGGCGAACCAGGGCCTGCCCGAGGACGTGCTGCACAAGTACGGGTACGGCAACATGCACGAGTTCCGGAACTGGCGCTGGTTCAAGCGCTATTCCGGCGGGGTCATCTCGGACCTGGGCGCCCACCAGATCGACGTCTTCAACTGGATGCTCGACTCCAACCCGACCTCGGTCCTCGCCGGGGGCGGCCGCGACTACTACACGGACCACGAGTGGTACGACAACGTGTTCGTGATCTACGAGTACCCGACGAAGGCCCAGGTCGTGCGCGCGAGCTACGAGGTGCTGACGACGACGAGCGCGGGCGGCGGCTACTTCGAGTACTTCATGGGCGACGAGGGCGCGCTCAAGATGTCCGAGAACCCGAAGGTGACGCGGCTCTACCGCGAGGCCCGGGCCCCGGACTGGGACGACTGGGTGAGCCAGGGCCTGATCGCCAGGCCCGGCTCCGGGGAGGGCGCCCCGGCGCCCGTCAAGCCCTGGGAGAAGCCGCGGCCGCGCATACCCGGGTTCTCCGCCGCCGCGGCGGTGGTCGACGTGCGCGAAACCGCGGAGCTCTCCGCGTGGGAGATGCCCGTCACGCTCGACAAGCCGATCCACCAGCCCCACCTCGAGAACTTCTTTGACGCCATCCGCGGCAACGCGGAGCTGCACTGCCCCGGCGAGGTCGCGTTCGCCTCCGCCGCCACGATCCTCAAGGTCAACGAGGCCGTGGCGGCCAGGAGGATGCTCGCCTTCGCCCCCGAGGAATTCACCGCATGAAACACGCCCTCGCGCCCCGCATCGCCGCCGCCGCCCTCGCCCTCGCCGCGCTCGCCAGCGCCCGGGCCGAGGACCTGGTCCCCCTCAAGGTCGAGCTGCCGAAGCCGCTCTTCGTCGGCACGCCGCGCCCGATCAAGGTCTCGAACCTCGAGCCGCAGCAGGCCGCCGCCAACCGGGCGCCGGTGATGGTCCCGCCGGGCACCGTCCTGCTCTCGCGCGGGAAGCCCGTGACCGCGAGCGACTCGTACCCGGTGATCGGGGAGCTCAGCTACCTGACCGACGGCGACAAGACCGGCGTCGAGGGGAGCTACGTCGAGTTCGGCCCGGGCGTCCAGTGGGCGCAGATCGACCTCGGCGCGCGCTGCCGGCTGGCCGCCGTGGCCGTGTGGCACTTCCACGCGGAGGCCAGGGTTTACCACGCGGTCGTCATCCAGGCGTCCGACGACCCCGCCTTCAAGACCGGGGTCACGACGCTCTTCAACAACGACGACACCAACGCCGACGGGCTGGGCAAGGGCACGGACCTGGCGTACGTCGAGACCTACAAGGGCAGGGTCGTCGACGCCAAGGGCACGGTCGCGCGCTACGTCCGGCTCTACAGCGACGGGAACACCTCCGACGAGCTCAACCACTACACGGAAGTGGAGGTTTACGGACAGCCCGTGAACTGACCCCTCCGCGCGTGGCGCGCGCCCGCCGTCCGCCGTGCCGAAGACCCTCTCCCGCTGGCTGCCCCTGGCGCTCGTCACCCTGGCGGCGCTCGGGCTGCGGGTCCGCGACCTGGGCGCGCGCCCGATGCACGCGGACGAGGCCAACCAGGCGGTCAAGGCCGGGGAGCTCCTCGAGACCGGCCGCTACGCGTTCGATCCGCGCGACCACCATGGCCCGCTGCTCTACTACGCCGCCCTCCCGGTGGCCTGGCTCCGGGGCCAGCGCTCCCTGCCGGAGCTCGACGAGGTGACGGTGCGGCTCGTCCCCGCGCTCGCGGGGACGCTGTCCGTCCTCCTGCTCGGCCTTCTCGCCTCGCCGCTCGGTCGCTGGCCCTCCCTGGCCGCGGCGGCGTTCCTCGCGGCCTCCCCGCCGGCGGCCTACTACAGCCGGTACTTCATCCAGGAGACGCTCCTCGCCGCGGCGGCCCTGGCCGCCTTCGCCTGCGGGCAGGCGTGGTGGCGGACCGGCCGGAGGGCCTGGGCGGTCGCGGCCGGCGCCGCCCTGGGGCTCATGCAGGCGTCCAAGGAGAGCGCGCCCCTTTTCGCCCTGGCCGGGCTCGCGGCGTTCCTCGCGGCGCGTCCCCGGCGTGATCCGAGGGCGGGCGGGAGCCTTGCCGGCGACGGCCTCGCCGGCGCCGCGGCGGCCCTCGGCGTCGCGGCCCTTTTCTACAGCTCGTTCGGCGCAAACCCCTCGGGGCTGCGCGACCTGGTCGGGGCCTACGGCGAGATTTCCGGGCGGCTGCGCGCCGGCAACACCGGCCACGAGAAGCCGTGGTGGTACTTCCTGGAGCTCTTCACCTGGCGGCGCGCGGGGGGGATCACCTTCGAGCAGGCGGGCTTCGCCGCCCTGGCCGCGGGCGGCCTCCTCGTCGCGCTCGGCGAGGGGGCCCCGCTCCTGCGCTGGGCGGCCGCCTACTCGGTGGCCGTTCTCGTCGCGCTCTCGGCGACGCCCTACAAGACGCCGTGGCACGCCGTCGACCTCGTGCCGGGCTTCGCGCTCCTCGCCGCCGGCGCCGTCGGCGCCCTGTCCCGGAGCCGGGGGGGCCCGTGGCTCGCGGCGGCCGCGGCACTCGCCGTGCTCGCCATGCTGGCCTTCCAGACGAAGCGGGTCACCGGCGCCTATGCCGCCGACCCGCGCAACCCCTACGCCTACGTGCACAGCTCCCCGGACGTCCTCAAGTTCCGGGGCCTGGCCGAGGCCGCGCTCAGGCGCTCGCCCGGCGGGGTCGTGCGCGTGGTGAGCGAGGAGTACTGGCCTCTCCCGTGGTATTTCCGGGGCCTGGCGCGCGTCGGCTACTGGAGCGAGCCGCCCGCGTCCTGCGACGGGGCCCTCGTCATCGCGTCGGCTGGCCTGGCCGACGCCGTGCGCGCGCGGCTCCACGGGGCCTACGGCGAGGCCTACCTCGGCCTGCGCCCCGGCTTCGTCTGCGTCGTCTTCACGCCCCGGCCATGAGCCCGCGCAACTCCCTTGTGGTCCCGCTGTACAACGAGGCGGGCAACGTCACGCCCGTCGTCGGGGAGGCGGTCGCGGTCCTCGAGGGGCGCGGGGAGGGCTTCGAGGTCATCCTGGTGGACGACGGGAGCACGGACGCGACGCCCGCCGAGATCGCCGCGGCGGCCGGCCGGTGGCCCGCCTGCCGCGGCCTGCGCCTTCCCGCGCACGCGGGCCAGGCGGCCGCGCTCCTGGCCGGCCTTCGGGACGCCCGCGGCGAGAGGATCCTCACGATGGACGGCGACGGCCAGAACGACCCCGGGGACTTCCCCGCGCTCCTCGCCCTCCTCGAGTCGGGGCCGTTCGACCTCGTCTGCGGCCGGCGGGTCGGACGGAGGGACCCGTGGCTGCGCCGCGCGATGTCGCGGCTGGCCAACGGCGTCCGGCGCGCGGTGCTCGGCGACCGCGTCCACGACGCGGGCTGCCAGCTCCGGGCTATGCGCCGGGAGGTCGTCGCGGCCCTGCGGCCGATGGCGCTCCTCCAGGCCTTCGTCCCGGCCCAGGCGGCGGCGGCCGGCTTCCGCGTGGGAGAGCTTCCCGTGCGCCACCACCCGCGCAGGGCCGGCCGCTCCAAGTACGGCCTCGGCAACCTCTGGTGGCGGCCCGCGGTCGAGATGATGCGCCTGCGACTGGCGCGGCGCCCGCGCCCATGAGCGAGCCGGTGCTCCGCCACGAGGCGATGGCGACCTACTTCGAGATCGCCGTCGCCGGCCAGGGCGAGGCCTACGCCAGGCAGGCGGCGGCGGCGGCGTTCCGGGAGCTCGACCGCCTCGAGGGCGAGCTCAGCCGCTTCGTCGAGTCGAGCGACATCGCTCGCGCCAACGCCCTGTCGCCCGGCGGATCGGTGGTGATCGGCGACGACGCCATGGAGTGCCTCCTCCTGGCGGCCGGCGTCGCCGCCTCGACGCGGCGGGCCTTCGACCCCGCGTACGGTTCCGAACCCCTGCCGGGGACGCCGGAAGGCATCCCGGCGTTCACCCTTGATCCGTCGGCGCATGTCCTCACCTCGCACGCGGCGCGCCTGCGCCTCGACCTCGGCGCCGTGGGCAAGGGCTACGCCCTTGACCGCATGGCCGAGGTGCTCGCCGACTGGGGCGTCGAGGCGGCACGCCTGAACGGCGGCGGAAGCACGGTGCTCGCCCTCGGGCGCCCGTCCCCCGGGGCCGCGTGGCCGGCCGGGCTGGGCGAGGGCGGGGCCCGCCGGGAGATCGCGCTGTCCGGCGGAGCGCTGAGCGGCTCCGGGCTCGCCGTGAAGGGCCCCCACCTGATCGACCCGAGGACGGGTCGGCCGGCCGCCCGGTCCCGGATGGCCTGGGCCCATGCGCCGGGCGCGGCGCTGGCCGACGCCCTGTCGACGGCGTTCTTCGTGATGGCGGACGACGAGGTGGCCGCGTACTGTGCGGGCCATCGCGGGATCGGCGCCGCGCTGGCGCAACCCGGAGGCCGGATCATGGCTTACGGCACCCTGGCGCCCCCGGGCGCCGGAGCCTAGGGGTTCCGCGGCCCCCGCGACCCGTGCGCGTCAGCGGCACGGGGCCGGCACAACCCAGGAAACACCCACCGCCGCTCTGAAGGGCCGCCGACCGGCCGTCACCCGCCGGGCGCGCCTCCAGCCTCGGCCGATGCCGTCCTCCTTTGGCGATAACGATCCAAGACGACCTTGACCACGTAAGCGAGGATCACGGCGTTCACGAGGAGGACCGTGAGGCGCAGCCACGAGAAGCGGTCGAGCACGACAAGGCATTCCTCCGGGACGAACACCCCGGTGGATATGACGACCATGTACTCCGCCCACCCGGCCCCGATCCACAGCCCGAAGCCCTCGACGAGCTGGATCGAGGCGTAGAGCGCCGTGAGGATCCCGAGCCGCACGAGCGTCTTCGAGTCGACGAGCCCCAGCTTGTCGAGCGCGAGCACGACGTAGCGGTTCTCCGGGGAGATGCGGAAGGCCTCGGCAAAGCGCAGCGCGAGGGTCGGGAGGTCCTTGTGGATCAGGTCCAGGACGCCCAGCGACAGGCAGGCGAGGGTGGCGCCCTTGGCGAGCTTCGCCGCGGCAATGATCTTGAGCCCAATGGGCGCCTTCTTGTACGGGTTCAATCGATGGGGATTCCTCCAAGCATATTATGGGGCCGGCGCGGCGGCGGCGGCAAAGGATTTTGCCAACTATTCCCTGTGTTGATTCTTGACGGAGCCTCCTTTCCGTATGCTTGTGCTGACGTCATGACCGCTGACCCGAAAGGCCGCCGGGCTGCAGGCTCACTGGGATTCCCGCAGGGGGTCGGCAGTTGAGCCAGGCGGCCGCGCCGGCGACAAGCGCAGCTCTAAGCCCCATGCCCCCCAAGCCCACGCCCGGCGATGCCGCGCCCGCCGGTCCGGAAGCGGATCGGCCGCGGGCTCCGGCCGGAAGGCCCCCGGCCACCGTCGAGCTCGACGAGTCGCGGAATCTGATCACGATCAAGTATTTCGGGAACGTGACCCCCGCCGCGACGAAAAAGACCGCCGCGGATGCAAAGGGCCTGATCGCGCGAGTTCGCCCCGGGTTCACGGTCCTGACGGACCTGAGCGGGCTCGACTCGATGGATCTCGACTGCGCCCCCGACTTGAGCGGCGTGATGGACGCCTTCCGCGCGGCGGGCGTCCGCACCGTCATCCGGATCATACCGGATCCGGCGAAGGACATCGGATTGAACATCCTCGCCATTGTGCACTACCGGCGCGGGGTCCGCGTGGTCACCTGCGAGACCGCTGCGGAGGCCGAGAGGGCCCTCAAGAAATGAACGGGCCCGGCGGCCCGCGGTCCCCCCGGCCCATGCAGGCCGAGGGACTGTCGGCCAGGGAGAAGGTCGGCTATGGGCTGGGGGACGCGGCCAGCCACATCGTCTTCGACAACGTCATGTTCTACATGATGTTCTTCTACACCGACATCTTCGGGCTCCCGGCGGCATTTGCCGGGGGCCTCTTCCTGGCGGCGCGCGGCCTCGACGCGGTGAGCGACCCCCTCATGGGCTGGCTCGCGGACCGCACCCATTCCCGCTGGGGAAGGTTCCGCCCGTACCTGCTCTGGGGGGCCGTGCCCTTCGGACTGACCTGCGTCCTCGCCTACAGCACGCCCGGCCTGGGCCTCGCGGGGCGGATGGTCTTCGCCGCGGTCACGTACCCGCTCCTCACGCTCATGTACACGGTGGTCAACATACCCTACTGCGCGCTGGGCGGCGTCATCACGGCCGACGACACGGAGCGCATCTCGCTCCAGGCCTACCGCTTCGTCCTGGCGACGGCGGGCGGGATGCTGAGCACGGTCGTCATGGTCCCGCTCGCCTCGTGGATCGGCGGCTCGGACCGGGCCTTGGGCTACCGCGGGGCGATCGCGGTCCTGGCGGTGGCCGCCGTCGCCATGCTGCTCGCCTGCTTTGCCTCGACCCGCGAGCGCGTGGTGCCCAAGCGCGAGGGGGCCGGGTCGTTCTGGGCCGACGCAAGGGACATCGCGCGCAATGACCAGTGGAGGATCGTCGGCGCCCTGACGATGCTCAATATCCTCGCCGTGGCGACCCGCGGCGGCGCGATGATGTACTACTCGACCTACATCCTGGGGAGCGCGGGGCTCTTCACGGCCTTCCTCGCGACGTATTCGGGGGGCAACATCCTGGGGTGCCTGCTCACGAAGCCGCTGACCGACCGATTCTGCAAGGTGAGCGTCTACGCCTGGACCAACCTCGCGCTGGCGGCCGTGAGCGCCGGCATGTGGCTCGTGCCGCTGCACGAGCGGACGGCGATGTTCCTGCTGATCTTGGCCATCGGGGTCCTGCACCAGATGATCACCCCGATCCAGTGGGTGATGATGTCGGACACCGTCGACTACGGCGAATGGAGGCAGGGCAAGCGCCTAACGGGGGTGAGCTTCGCAGGCACTCTCTTCGTGCTCAAGCTCGGCCTGGCGCTCAGCGGGGCCGTGATCGGCTGGGCGCTGGCCGCCTGCGGCTACCTGCCGGGCGCGGGGACGCAGTCCCCGGCGACGCTCCGGTGCATCGTCGCCCTCTTCACGCTCTTCCCGGCCGCCTGCTATGCGCTGAGCGCAGTCGTCACGAGGAGGTACAGCCTGCGCGCCGCGGAGATGCAGGCCATCGCCGCCGCGCTCAATCCGGGCGCCTGAACAAGGGCGTGGAAGGTAGTTGTGTGGGCGCGCGAGCGCGGCCACGATGACCGGGCCTTCGACCATGAGGAGATTCCTGATCGGAATAGTCATCGTGCTTGGGCTTGTTGCGCTTCTCAGGGGATTGAGGCCGGCGCCAAGGTTCAACAGGGCCCAGAACACGCTCAATGTTCAGCGGCTCGCTGCCGACGGGACTCCGGTCCGCGAGGAGTTTCAACCCCGCCTGGCCCCGTACCTCGCCGTGTATCACGGCGCTGGGTGGTGCCCGCCCTGCCAGCAGTTCTCTCCGCGCCTGGCCGAATTCTACCACGACGCGGACAAGGCCGGGCACCGGTTTCAACTGGTCATGGTCAACTACGACCGGTCGGATGCCGACATGGTCGCCTATATGCGCCAGCATAGGATGGAGTTCCCGGCCCTGAGGCGCGACGAGGCGGGCGGATGGGGAGCCACGACCGGCGACGGGATACCCAACCTGGTCATCATCGACACGTCGACCGGCAGGGTTGTCGCCTCATCGTTCGACGGATCAACCTATGTGGGCTGCGACGAGCCCCTGAAGGTGCTGAGGAAGATCATCTCCCAGGGGCACCCGTAGAACATGGAGATTGCGGGCGCCGCCGGGCCCGAACCGCCCCATCAGGGCCTCTGCACCCCTGTCAGCATCTTCTCGTAGTTCGCCATCATGCTGTGGGGGACGAAGAGCCGCCAGCCGTCCTCAGCGCGCTGCAGCGCGAACAGGGAGTCCTTGGCTTGGCCGTCGGAATGCTCGACGCGCATGTAAAGTTCGGCGTTGCCTCCATACTCGGAGTCGCCGAGAGCCACCATGGCCGACGCATTTTCCGGGAAGCTACCGGCCAGAAGCGTCGCGACAACCTTTCTAGGGGTGCCGTATTCCTGTTGGGATGCGGCTGGCAATTGGGAGAAGAGGACCTCGGCGCGCGCGCGGTCCTCCTCGGAGAAGGTGAGTAACTCGGCAAGCCGGTCCACGTCGCCGTGGTACGCGGCCCACAGCACGCTTTCAAAGGCAGCTTGGGGGCTATCCCGCCCCGCGTAGATCCACGCATCGGCCGGCACCCTCTCGTGGGCCTGACCCACAGCGGGGTCGCTGTCCTCGGCGCCTTTGACCCTCTGCTGAAGCGCAGCCAGGCGGAGGCGAACGGCCTCTATCTCCGCGTGCCTGCGCCGGAGCGCGCTGATTTCCTCGGCTGACAATTGGCTCGCCGCCAGCTGTAGGTGCCTTTCTTGAAGCTCGAGGAACTCAAGATGCTGGTGGCGGGCCGTCGCGAGCGTGAGCGCACGCCTTGCCGCGTCCCGGCGGGCTTGGGTCACGAAGATCACCGCTGCGGACAGTGCCGCAGCGAAAACAAACCAGGCCCAATGAGTCGCCCGCAGGGTCATGTCAGAACGGCGAATCGACGGTCGAAGGCGGGCTAAGCGTGAAGATTATGGGGACCTGCATGTGGGTGTTGACGGACTGTCCGCCCTTCTGCCCCGGATTGAAGGTCCACTGGCTGACAGCTTGAACGGCCGAGGCCTCGAAGTCGGGCGAGGTCGAACTGGCGGCAAAGGCGTTGTACACGGATCCGTCGGCGCCGACCACAAAATCAACCACCACCTGCCCCATGGCTCCCGAACGGCGCAATTGAGGTGGGTAGGACGGTCTAGCCTGTGTCACCAGGCTGGGCAGTTGATCGAGCCTTGAGACGTCATAAGCGGGACCGGCGTCGCCCAAAGGCAGTGCGCGGCCCGAAGCCGAGCGGCTGGCGGCCAGTCTGCGCGCCTGGGCCGCTGCGGAGGCCTCCCTGATTTGTGCCGCCACCCTGGCTTCGGCCGCGCGCACCTGCTCCTGCAGCGCGACCAGGTTCGCGCCGTCGTCGCGTAGGCCCCGCGCCTCCTCCACCGACGCGGCCAGACGCTGATTCTCGCTCCTGAGGGAGGGAATCGCCCGATTCTGGCGCGACAGGTCCGCCAATTCCTCGGCCATGCTTCTGTCGGCCCGGACCTGCCAGACACCGGCGCCAGCTCCGCCCAAGATGAGTCCCGTGGTCAGGATGACGGGCAATTTGGTTGATGCCATAAGACCCATCCAGGCCGCAGTTCCGCCTCCCGCGCCCGCCAGGGCGGCAGCCGTTGCGGCAGTCGCCACTCCCGCGGGAGCCGAGGCGATCGCCTTGCTCGCAAGCGTGGCGGCCAGCGCAGCGGAGGAAGAACCAATGCCCCGCCGGGCAAGAAGCTCGTGAAGTTTGGCCAACGCACGCTCCACTCGCATCCTGGCGGCGTTCTCCGTGAGACCCAGCTGTCGGCCCAGCTCGGCGAACGGACAATTGGAGAAGTAGCGCATGAGGACGGCGCGCCGGTCGATTTCACTCAGTTCATTCATTGCCGTGTCGAGCACCGGCCAAACCCTCTCCCAGTCCAGCACATTGCCGTCGCTGCCTGTGATGCCCGCTTCTGCGCCGGCGACACGCTCGTACTTTTGCCTGCGCCAGTCCCTGCGCCGAGTGCTTGCTGCCTCGAGATAGACGGCGCGGTAGAGCCAGGCGGGAAGAACCGGGTGGCGGACGAGAGCGGAGGCTTTGCGGGCCAGATTGATGAAGACCATTTGTGTCACGTCCTGCGCCCGGTGATGGTCGTTCCCCACTTGCCGCAACGCCGCCGAGTACACGAAATCAACATGTCGCCGCACCAACTCGGCAAAGGCGGTTTCGGAGCGGTCGCCGGCATACTTGCAGAGCAGATCAGCGTCACCTGTCATGTTTCCTAACCTATTACTGCCGCCCGATGTCGAATCGCACAAGATATCACCGCCCTTGTGCAATCCCCCGGTGCAGAATGGACCCCCTTTTCGCATGTCACCGGTGCCCGCCGGGTGGCCGGGGCTCCCGATCGGGCCTCTCGTGTCGGGAGTCAGCCTGGCCGCAACGGCGCGCGGCGGCGGCTCACTTGTTGAACCGGAAATTCACGAGGTCATAGTCCTGCATCACGTAGGTCTTGGTCTCGAGGCGCAGCTTGTTCGCGTGCTTCGCCTGGGTTTCGCCTCCGGCCGCGATGAAATCGGCGAAGCCGATGACCTCGGCGCGAATGAAGCCCTTGTTGATGTCGGTGTGAATCGCGCCGCCGGCCTCGGCCGCCGTCGAGCCCTTCCTGACTAGCCAGGCCCGGTTCTCCGACCCGCCCACGGTCAGGAAGCTGATGTAACCGGCCTCGGCCACGACCTTCACCAGGAAGTCATCGAACTTCTCCACATCGGCCGCCTCGGCCACGACGAGCGGCTTTGCCGTGAAGAAGGCGTGCGCGCCCACGGCCTGCGAATCCCCCGGCGTGAGACCTGCCTTGGAGACGACCCGCTCGGCCTCGAGGCACGCCTTGATCTTCTGAAGCACCGCGCGTTCCACTTCGGGCGGATTCCGCTCGAGGCGGGTCTCCACGAACTCGAGGTCCCGGATGATCAGCTCGAGGCGGCCCTCCGGCGAGGCCACAATGGCGTCGGCCGTCAAGGCCTCGCCATCGCCCACGACGTCCACGTGGGCGTAGACCTTCTTGTCCGCCTTGACCAGCTTGTCGGCCTGGTCCAGGCGGGGGTCCTTGACCCGGTGGGTTCCCAGCGGGACGCCGGCGATGCTGACCAGGGAGATCTTCATGGGGGAAGGGAGAGCCGGCTCGACTAATGAGGCGAGCGGGAAAGGGAGAGGACGGAAAGGGGAGGGAAGATATGCCGGCGAACAGAGCGCAAGGACAATTCCGTTTCCTCCGGGAGGGCCGACAAAACTCTTGATTGTGCGGGAGGAGCCGTTACGGAGCTTGGCTGCATTTTTCATCCCTTGCCGCCCGAGCCGTATGCCCCGCCGGCCGCCGGGTCGCCCCAAGCCCCCCCTTCATTCTCCAGGCCAGATCCTGTTCGTCCCCTTTTCCGCCAACCATCGAAAACAAGGAGGTCGCCATGAGCCGCAAGTACATCGATTGCCGGGAGTTTCCCGGGGACATAAAGTGCACGATCGCGATTAGCGCCGACAGCGACAAGGAGCTGCTCGAGGCCGCCGTGCAGCACGCCGTCGCGGTGCACGGATACAAGAACACCGCCGGGCTGCGACGGGAGATCAAGTCCTGTTTCAGGAAGGGCACGGCGCCGGTCAAAGCGCCCAAGCGCGCAAAGGGGTGATCGTATCCGGCTCGGCGGCCGGCCGGGCGCCGAGCTCCGGGACCCGCGCCGGGCGCCCTTCGCCCTGCCACCGGTGGGAAGCCGGCGCCGCTTGGCGCGGCCGCGCGTCCGCCAGCGGCTTGGCGGGCCCCGCGACCGGCGCCAGGGGGACGCGGGCTCGCCGGCAGCCCATGGGGGCTCCGGCCCTGTAGGCCGGAGCCCGGCGGCCTTCAAGGGCCGTGGGGGTGCCTATCTCGTGATCTCGTGATACGTGCCGTTGCCGACCGTCGTGCGGATCTTCGCCGCCTCCGCGTTCCAGTCCTTGAGCAGGGCTTTGTCCCAGATCACGTCGAGGAGCTCCGCCACGCGCAGCTGCGATGGAAGCGAAATCACGACTAGGTGGGTGGCGGTGGAGCGTCCGGCGGCGTGGCGCCACAGGTTGATCCGAACGTCCTTGAAGCCGTTCGCATCGAGGATCGCCTTGAGTTCGTCCAGCGCCTTGAGGTAGGCGGCCTCGTCTGTGCAGACGATCCCCGTGTCGAAGACAGCCCCGCCCTCGTACATGCCGTCGTTGCGCACGGCCTTGTAGAGGTAGCTGGCGCCGAGGTGGCGGATCGACTTGAAACGGGCCATTAGGGCATCCATCTCCGGATAGCCCTTCATCTTGTCATCGGTCTGGTAGATCGCGGCCGCGGATGGATACCAGCTGACGACGAATATGCCGTGCGAGCTCTCGCCGGCGAAATCACCCACCCAGACATGGCGCAGGCGCTCGATGCCCGTCCGCGCCTTGATGAGCGCGTTGTCCTTCGCAATCAAGTCGACATAGGCTTCCGGGTCATCCGTCTTGACGGCCTGAACGACCATGGCGGGATCGGCGTCGGCGAACATCGGAGCGGCGGCCATAGCAAGCACGGCGGGCACTATCAGGAGTCTTGATCTTGCATTCATGGGTACTTCAGTCGCTGGCGGCGCCGCCCGCGGACGGCGTTCAACCGTCCAAGGCCTGCGGCCAGCTGCGGGTTGTTGTAGGGTTAATTCGCCCGACGGCGGCGAGCTCGATGCCCAGGGGATCCGCCAGGTGGCGAGGGGCGGAGTATTTCGCGGCCCAATTCGAGCGCAAGGGCCTTTTTTGCCGCGATCGCCCGTTGGGCGCCCGACGGCGCGGGCGCGGCGGACGCCTCCGGCCCGGGCCCCGTGGCGGGACCCCTGGAACGGCCTGCAGGCTCGGGGCATTCCAAGGGCCGTGGGATGGGCAATCGCGCCACCGGCCGCCCAGGCAGGGACCCCCAAGCGGTGCGGCCGCGGCCCGGGCCGATCACGAATCTTCTCGAGTGCCACATTCGCCGGGCCTATCCTGCGCAATGCACAGGCGCGCGACAATGCCCCGTAGCCCCGGCGAATGAACATCCTCCTGATCAGCCCGAAGACGCCCAACACGTTCTGGAGCTACAGGCACGTCCTGCGTTTTGTCGCCAGGAAGGCCGCGTTCCCGCCGCTCGGCCTATTGACGGTGGCGGCGATGCTTCCGCGGGACTGGGAGCTCAAGGTCGTCGACCTCAACGTCGACCGCCTTGAGGACGCCGACCTGCGCTGGGCGGACTACGTCTTCCTGAGCGCGATGATCGTGCACCGGGATTCGGTGCGGGAGGTCGCGCGCCGCTGCGCAGCCATCGGCAAGCCCATCATCGCGGGCGGGCCCTTGTTCACCACGGGCCACGAATCGTTCCCGGAGATTCCCCATTTCGTGCTCGGCGAGGCCGAGGGCGTCATCGCCCGGCTGGTCGCGGACCTGACGGCCGGCGCGCCGCAGCCGGTCTACCGGGCCCCGGAGTTTCCCCAGCTCGATCAAACGCCGATACCCCGTTTCGACCTGATCAGGCTGAAGAACTACGTGACGATGGCGGCGCAGTTCTCCCGCGGCTGCCCGTACGACTGCGAGTTCTGCGACATCATCGTCATGAACGGCCGGGTGCCGCGGACCAAGTCCCCGGAGCAGTTCGTGGCCGAGCTGGAGTCCCTGCGGCGCCAGGGATGGAAGGACGCGGTTTTCGTCGTCGACGACAACTTCATCGGCAACAAGGCGCGCACCAAGGCGCTTCTGCGCGCCATGATCGAATGGAGGGAGCGCGCGCGTCCCGAGATGGTCTTTCTCACCGAGGCTTCGATCAACCTGGCCGATGACGCCGAGATGCGCGACCTGATGGTCGCGGCGGGATTCCGCAAGGTCTTCGTCGGGATCGAGACGCCCTCGGCGTTGGCGCTCGTGGAATGCCGCAAGCTCCAGAATTCCAGCCGCGATCTCGTGGCCGCTGTGCAGACGCTTCAGAAGTCCGGACTCGAGGTCATGGGCGGCTTCATCGTCGGGTTCGACAGCGACACGGGCGACATCTTCAAGCAGCAGTTCGATTTCATCCAGCGCTCCGGGGTGGTGACGGCCATGGTCGGCCTGCTCACCGCGCTGCCGCAGACGCGCCTCCATCAGCGCCTCAAGCGCGAGGGTCGCCTCCTGGCCGAGGCGACGGGCGACAACACGGCCACCGCCGCCCTCAACTTCCACCCCAAGCTCAGCCGCGAGTACCTCGAGAACGGCTACCGGGAGCTCATGCGCCGCCTCTACGAGCCGAGGAACTACTACAGCCGCATCCGGGTCTTCCTGAAGAATTACCGGAGCAGCGGCATGCGCCTGCGCCTTTCATGGGCCGACTTCAAGGCGTTCCTGAAGTCGTTCTGGCTCCTCGGCGTGTGGTACCGGGGCCGGGTGGCCTATTGGCGATTCTTCCTGGGGACGCTTGTCCGGCGCCCGCGGCATTTCAGGGTCTCGATCGAGCTCGCCATCATCGGGCATCATTACCGCCGCGTCGCGGCGGCCCTCTGAGCCTCGGTTGAGGGCCGGAGATCCCGGCCGCCGCTCGCGGGCCGGGTCAAGGTGACCGAGACCGCGCCTTGCGCGCGGCACTGGCCCCCGGTCCCGTCGGCGCCGTCACCGATGGCCCCCTGGGGCACGGCATCGAACTCCGGCCGTCCGTGCCGGCCCATGAGGACAGGAACGCGCACCTTCCTCGGAGCCATTCATCAATGCGGCGAGCCGTTCGTGTAAAGTGTTTCGCGGCGCCAGTGCATGATGCGCAGCTTGCCCCGCGTCGCCCAACCGGACGGCAACACGAAGCAACCATATCCGCCATGAATGTCATCAACACTGCCTTGATTCGCGCCGCCGCCAGCGGCGCCTCGCTCCTCCTCCTGCCCGTCGCCGCCGCCGCCAGAGACTCCGTTCCCGCGGACTCAGCCGCCCGGCTGTTCGCCGCCACCGGCTTTGTGCCGGTCAAGGCGGCCAAGCCATACCGGGAACCCGACTCCGTGGCGTATGCCATCCAGGTCGGGTCGTGGCGGGCCACCGTCGCGGACCGCCTTGGCCGGCCGAGCGCCGTGTTGGAGGATGGCACCTGGCTCTACCGGAACTTCACCGTCGACGAGAGCCTCGCCCACGGCACCTTGGTCGTGCAGTTCGACCACGGCGACGTGTCTCGGCTGTCGCTCGTCTCGCCCAAGGTGGAGGCCGCAATGCTGACAAGCCCCGCCAACGAGAAGAGGCGCACCCTTGTGGCGTCCAAATGACCGGCGCTCGCAGGCGCCGGGCCGTCGGAAGGCCGCAGGACGGAACGCTGCGGCCTGTCCGCCGGTGAATGAGGCCGGCCATCCGCGGCCGGCGGCTCTTCCGTCTCGGCCGCGAATCGAAGTCGTGGACGCTACCGGGCCGGGATCCGCGGCTGAGGCCCTGCACCTGCTGGAGGGGATTTCCCGTTCTCGGATTGGGGAGCGGGCGTGCGCGCCCAGTGGCGCGCGGGCCTGGGCCCGAGAGGCCGTG
>Ga0335078_10001146_pt1 | contig 40220 bp, 35 predicted proteins | sample Lox_Sample_32_FD_206711 | JGI IMG/M metagenome (GOLD analysis project Ga0335078, IMG submission 206711) | Soil microbial communities from Loxahatchee National Wildlife Refuge, Florida, United States - Lox_Sample_3.2 | ecosystem: Environmental > Terrestrial > Soil > Wetlands | place: USA... | reverse complement strand
GCACCGCGCAGACCGGCGACACCGAGGACTTCCTGCGGGCCGGCCGGGCGCTCGGCGCCGCCATCGCCGGCGCCGGCCGCACGGTGCTGCTGGTGGCGTCCGGGGCCATGTCGCACACGTTCTGGTCGCTGCGGGAACTGCGCGCGCACGAGGCCAGCGACACGGCGCACATCAGGACGGCCGAGGCCAGGGCGGCGGACACCGAGCGGATCGCGTGGCTCCAGGCGGGGGACCACGCCCGGGTGATCGCCACGATGCCCGAGTTCCTGAAGTACCGCCCCGAAGCGCGGTTCGCGCATTACCTGATGATGGTGGCGGCGCTCGGCGGGGGGACGGTGACCGCCCCGGCGCGTTCGTATAGCGCGTATGAAAACTCGGTGGGGACGGGCCAGATCCATCTCTGGTTCGACCGGCCGGCGGGAGGCTGGTCCCATGGCTGAAACCCGGCGGATCCTGCTGGACGGGGCCGTGGTCGAGGTGCGCCGCGAGGGCGCGGACCTGGTCACCGGGGACGGCCGCCGGGTCGGCGCGGCCGCCGCGGTGCACCTGCCGCCGGTCGTGCCCACCAAGATCGTGGCGGTGCACCTCAACCACCGCAGCCGGGTGGCCGAGTTCGGCGCGACGCTGCCGCCCGCGCCGACGTACTTCCACAAGCCGGTCTCCGCGCTGGCCGGGCACGGCGGGGCGGTGGTCCGGCCGGCGAACTGCAAGTACCTCAACTACGAGGGCGAGGTCGCCATCGTGATCGGCCGCACTTGCCGGGGCGTGCCCGTCTCGCAGGTGGCGGACTACATCGCCGGGTACACGATCGGCAACGACTTCGGGCTGCACGACTTCCGCGACACCGACGCCGGGTCGATGCTGCGGGTCAAGGGCTCGGACACGATGGCCCCGCTCGGGCCGGGCCTGGTCACCGGCTGGGACTTCCGGGGCAAGCGGCTGCGCACCTACGTCAACGGCACGCTCGCGCAGGACGGGTCCACCGACGAGATGCAGTGGGACATGCACTACCTGGTCGCGGACATCGCCCGGACCATCACGCTGGCCCCGGGGGACGTGCTGCTGTCCGGAACGCCGGCCGGCTCGCGCCCGGTCCAGCCCGGCGACGTTGTCGAGGTCGAGGTCGAGGGGCTCGGCCGGCTGCGCAACCACGTCGTGGCCGGGCCGCCGGCCGCCGCCGGCCTCGGGGCGCAGCCGACCGAGAGCGAGCAGGTCCGCTCCACCGCGCTCGGCGGCGACTGGGAGTTCCGGGGCATCCGGCCGCCGCGCCCGTCCTGAGGGGGCCGCCGATGCCAGCCCCCCGGATGTGCCTGATCCTCAGCGAGAACACGACCCTGGCGGGCGGCCGGGACCTGCCGCTGCTGGTCCGCTGGGCGCGCGAGGCCGAGGATGCCGGGTTCGACTCGGTGATGGTCAGCGAGCACATCGTGCTCGGCCCGTCCGCCGGGGCGGACGGGATCATGGCCAACCCCCGGGAGTACGCGCTGCCGTTCAACCAGGACCCGGCCACGCCGTGGCCCAGCTCGCTGGTGCTGCTGTCGGCGATCGCCGCGGTGACCACCCGGGTCCGGCTGGTCGCCGGCGCGGTCATCGCGCCGCTGCGGCATCCGCTGCTGCTGGCCCGCGAGCTGGGCTCGCTGGACCTGCTGAGCGGGGGCAGGCTGGTGGTGCAGCCGACCGTGTCCTGGCTGGCGGAGGAGTATGCGGCCCTGGGCGTGCCGTTCGGCCGGCGCGGTGACCTGCTCGACGAGCACCTGGCCGCCTGGCGCGTGCTGTGGCGGGACACCCCCGCCTCGTTCGCCGGGGAGCACTACCGGTTCCGCGACGTCTACTTCGAGCCCAAGGCACACCGGCCGGGCGGGCCGGTGCTGTGGCTGGGCGGGTCCGGCCTGCACCGGCGGATGCTGGCCCGGATCGTGGCCTATGGCGACGGGTTCAACCCGCTGGGCCGGCCCGGGCCGGGCGAACTGGCCGCCCTCGCGGAGGCGATGCGCGCGGCCGGCCGGGATCCGGCGGGCCTGGAGCTGGTCGGCGGCACCCGGGCGGTGTTCGCCGGCCCGGACAGCGTGGCTGACCTCGGCCAGGCCCTGGCGGCCATCGGCCCGCAGGCGCAGGCCGGGTTCACCACCTTCTGCGTCAAGCCCGCGCAGTTCACCGACGACCCGGCCGGTGTGGGGCCGCTGTGCCGGGAGATCATCCGCCGGGTGGAGCGGATGACCCCCGGGTGACCCCGGGCGGCATCCGGTCGGCTGCACGGTCCCGGGGCCGGGAAGCCGCGATCCCGGGACGGTGAGACAGGCGCGCGAAAACCAGCCCAGGACCGCGGCTGGCTCGACAACCGGCTGTACATCTATTGTGCCTTAGCGCAACCGGCGGGGGCCACCCGCCTGGCCATGGAACCGGAACGGGCCGGATAAGCGGCTGCCGGCGGCGTCCCTGAGGCGCTCGCGCGCTCGCGACCAGGCGTCCTCGATCACCGGCAGCCGGGCCACCCGGAGCGGATGGTCAGCGGGCAGCGTGCGGTGGATCCGGCGCTCCCTGGACAGCACGACGGCCAGGTTGACCAGGTAGGCATCCTCATGACCGGCCCGCCTGGCCGCGTCCTCGATGAGGCCGGCCGCGCCGGGGGTGGCGGTCAGCAGCACGCCCAGCATCGCCAGGTCGAAGCCGGGCAGGAACAACCCGGTGAACTCCCAGTCGAGCAGCGCCCACTCGCCGCTGGGCAGGCGGAGCATGTTGCCCGGCAGCGGATCACCGTGGTTGAGCTGCCAGGGCCGGCCGCAGCGCGCGAGCAGCCGCTCCAGCGCCCGGCGGTCGTCCGCGGTGAAGTATCCGGTCGCGTGGTAGCGGGCGATGCGGTCACGGTAGGCGAACACCGGCCGGAACCCGTCGGGCAGCGGCTGCCAGTCGTGCAGCCGGCTCACCAGGCCGATCGCGGCGCGGACCTGCTCGCTGGTGAGGGCCCGGGGATAGCGGCCGGCGCCCAGCGTGACGCCCGCCAGCCACTCCATGACCACGATCCGGTGCCCGTCGGTGTGCACCAGCCGGGGCACGCGCACCGGCGGCGGATGCTGGGCGAAGACCAGGTACACACCGATCTCGTGCTGCTGCCGGTGGCGCCAGGACGGATCGCGGTCACACAGCGCTTTGATCATCACCGGCTTGCTGCCGGCGTGCCCGGCCGCCAGCAGGCACTTGCCGTCGTGGCTCAGCATCGCGTCGATGCGGAGGCCGGGGAACTGGGCGGCCAGGGCCGCCAGCCGCGGCGGGACCGGCCCCCCGGGCGCTTGCGGCGATGCCAGCGTCCGTGGCATCTCCTCGGTCGGCGTTAACAGCATCACGATCCCCTCCATGCGCGGTCACTGGCACGCCGGGCTCAGGCATCGTGCCGCCTGGGGCGGCCGAGCCGGATTACGACTGCTACCGCCACGCAGGCGCTCCCTGCCGCAGGGCCCGCGGGCACGCCCGGTCGAGCATCGTCAGACAGGGCAGCCAGGCGTCAGCGGGGCCGGGGCTCACTGGGGTTGGAGGGCGCTCTGGTAGCGATACACGTGATGGTTAACCAACCTGGGGGGTCTGTAAAGGGACCTCTGGCCCGGGCGTTGCGCGGTTCGTCCCGGTCGCTGCGCCCGTGGGAAGATCCCGGAAGGGCGGGCGCGGCCCGCGGGCCGCGCCCGGGTGCGCGAAATGGCGAAGGAGCCGCAGGTGACTGACAGGCAGTTGTCGCTGAATGGCGTCATGCTGGGCCACGGCGAGGACGGGCTGCGGGCCGGGCAGTTCGTGGACAGCCTGCTGATGGCGCAGGTCGCGCTCGTCCTGGCCAGGTTAGGCGTACCCGACCTGATGGCGGCCGGCCCGCGGTCCGCCGGCGACCTGGCGGCCGAGGCCGGAGCCGATCCCGACGCGCTGGGCCGGGTGCTGGCCGCGGCGGCGGTGTTCGGGCTGGCCCGCCGGGACGCCGGGGGCCGGTTCTCGCTCACCGGGGCGGGCGAGTTGTTCCGCACCGACGTGGCGGGGTCGGCCCGCGCGGCGGCGGCCGGGTTCCTGGGCCCGCCGATGTGGACGGTCGGCAGCCGGATCACCGAGGTGGTGACCACGGGGAAGGTCAACCCTGCCGCGCCGGGCGGGCTGTATGAGTACTACGGGAAGCATCCCGAGGAGGCGCGCTGGTTCGGCCGGGCGATGAGCCGGGTCACCGCGACCATGGTGGCCGAGCTGGCGGCGTCGGGGTTCCGGCCGCTAACCTCCGGGCGGATCGCCGACCTGGGCGGCGGCCGCGGCACGCTGCTGAGCCACCTGCTGCTGACCGACCCAGGGTCCACCGGGGTCCTCTTCGACCGGGCCGAGGCGCTCGCCGAGGCGCCGGAGGTGCTGGCCCAGGCGGGGCTCACCGACCGGGTCGAGCTGGTCCCAGGCGACTTCACCGCGGCGGTGCCGCCGGCCGACCTGCACGTGTTCAGCCAGGTGCTGCACAACTGGGACGACGACCGCGTGCGCGCCATCCTCGGCAACTGTGCCCGGGTAAACCGTCCCGGCGGCTCGATCATGGTGATCGAGCTGATGTTGCCGGACGGGCCGGGGCCATCGCTGGCCCACCTGATGGACCTGATCATGCTCACCACCCTGGGCGGGCGGGAGCGCACCCGCGTCCAGCACGAGGAGCTGATGGCCGGGGCCGGCTATGTCCTGGCCCGGGACACACCGCTGGACCGGATACTGCCCTGGCGCATCCTCGAGTTCCGCCGCCGCTGAACCCACCCCCGGCACCCGGCGACCGCCGGCCCTCGGGATGCCGTGGGGAGGGCGCCGGGCCGGCCGGCGGTGGTGCTGGAAGGATGGCCACGTGACCGACGTGTACCTGGAGGCCGGCCAGCGCACGGTTTTCGCCTGCGCGGTCGAGTGGCCCGGCTGGTGCCGGGCCGGCCGCGGCGAGGAGGCCGCGCTGGCGGCGCTGGTCGCCGCCGCGCCGCGCTACGCCGTGGTGGCCGCGCTCGCGCGCGTCCGGTTCGACCCCGCGAGCGTGCTGGACTGCATCTCGGTCGCCGAGCGGGTGGCCGGCACCGCCACAACGGACTTCGGCGCGCTCGATGTGGCCCCGGCCCTCGATGGCGAGCCGGTCACCGTGGCGCAGGCCGGCCGCCTGGCGGCGCTGGTGCAGGTGGCGTGGGACCTGTTCGAGCAGACCGCCGCGGCGGCCCCGGCGGTGCTGCGCAAGGGCCCGCGCGGCGGGGGCAGGGACCGCGATGCCATCATCGAGCATGTGCGGGAGACCGAGGTGCTGCACGCCCGCATGCTCGGGCTCGCGCAGCGGCCCTTCCCGGCGGGCGAGCTCGCCGCCGTGGCCCCGGTCCGCGCCGCGATCCTTGCGGAGATCCGGGCCAGCCTGACGTCGCGCCCGCCGGGCGGGCTGCCCCGTGCCCGGCGCCCGCCCCGGTTCGTTGCCCGGCGCACCGCCTGGCACGCACTCGACCACGCCTGGGAGATCCAGGACAAGCAGGAGCGGTAGGGGAGGACCGGATGCCCTTCAGCGGGTGGACCGACGAGGCACTGGAGTTCTACGAGGGCCTGGAGGCCGACAACACCAAGACGTACTGGACCCGGCGCAAGGACGTCTACGAGCAGAAGGTCCTCGGCCCGATGTCGGAGCTGCTGGACGAACTCGGCCCGGAGTTCGGCGAGCCGAAGATCTTCCGCCCGTACCGCGACGTCCGGTTCAGCAAGGACAAGTCGCCGTACAAGACCCATCTGGGCGCGCTGATCGGCGGCGGGTACATCCAGCTTTCGGCCAAGGGCCTCGCGGTCGGTGACGGCATGTACGGCATGGCCGCCGACCAGCTTGACCGGTACCGCCGCGCGGTGGCCGCCGACGCGGCCGGCGCCGAACTGGAGCGGGTGATCGCCGGGATCGAGCGGCACGGCATCGGCGTACACGGCCGCGACGCGCTGAAGACCGTGCCACGCGGCTACCCGGCGGACCACCCGCGGATCGGCCTGCTCCGCTACAAGGGCATCGTCGCCTGGCAGGAGTGGCCGGTGGCGCCCTGGCTGGAGACCGCCGCGGCCAAGGACCGCATCGTCGGCTTCCTGCGCGCAACCCGGCCGCTCGGTGCCTGGCTGGACACGCACGTCGGGCCCTCCACCGCCGAGCGCCCGGCCCGCTAGCCCACCCGGCAACCCCCCTGGCCAGGCACCCCGCCGGCCAGGCACCCCGCCAGCCAGGCACCCCGCCAGCCAGGCGCCCGCCCCGACCGGAGCCGCTTCTCGTGATATCACCCGAAGTGGCTCCACAAACCGGGGTAAATCGGGCACCGAAGCGACCATATCGCATAACAAGAACGACCATTCGCGTGGGTGCGGGTCAGCCGAGTCGGGTGAGGAGGTTCTTGTGCCACACGAGGACGCGGAAGGGGCCCACGGTGTAGCTGTGGGCCGGCGGGCCGAAAGTGTTGTCGAGGCTGGCGAGCGGGAGAAACGCGGGCAGCCTGCTCAGCTTGATCATCTGGACGACGAAGTTCGCGTTGTGCCGCCGGGGGTCGTACCAGGCCTCGTCTGACTCCCACTCGTCCCGCCGGACCAGCGATCCCGCGGTGTGGGTGGCCGTGGACACCGGCACCACCATGATGTGCTCGCCGGTGGTCAGGCTGACGATGTTGGCCTGCCAGTAGGGGGCCAGGCCGTACCGCAGGCCGTGCGCGGCCAGCCAGGTGGTCAACTGCTGGTTCATCGGCGGCGCGGCCGGCGCGGCCGCCGCCTGGCCGAGGCTGACCAGGTAGCCGGCGAGCACCAGGACGAGCACGGGCACCATCCGGGCGCGGATCACCTGCGGGGCCAGCAGCCGGCCCGCGAGGACCGCGGCGAACGGGAGGACCGCGGCGAACTCGCGGGTGCTGTTGATGTCGCTGACCCGCCGGCCGAGCAGGTAGGCGGCGAGGTTGACCAGCACGCCGACCACGAGCAGCTGGCTGACCAGGTCGTTGTCGCGGGCGAACCGGCGAACCCCGGCGCAGACGGCCCAGCCGGCCAGCCCGAGCCCGGCCAGATGGAGCATGAGCAGGACGGCGGCGAAGCCGACCTTCATGCCGAAGAAGTCCGCGCCGAAGAGCACCAGCAGCCCGTGCCCGGTGTAGGCGAAGTGACGCGGCAGCTGCGCGGAGACGGCGAGCGCGGCGGTGACCGGCCAGACGAGGAAGCCGCCGACCGCGTGGATCAACACCAGGAGCCGGGCGCTCGCTTCCGCGGCGACCAGCCCGGCCAGGATCAGCGAGAGCTCGTACCAGTGCTCGGCGGCCGGCTCCCCCCGCACCACGATCGCCCGGTAGAGGCGGATCGCGCAGACGATCGCAAGAGGCAGGAACCCGGTGTAGAGGATGATCTCATCGCCAACGAGGCCCCAGGTCAGCAGCAGGCAGGCCAGCACCGGCACGTACCAGCGCTGCGGCGCCCGGTCCAGCAGCAGCCAGGCCACCAGAACCGGCACGGCGCTGCCGACGTGGTCGGGTGACAACAGCAGGATGCCCGCGGCGGTGCCCAGTTGCGGCGCCAGCATGATGCCCGCGGCCAGCAGCATCCTGACCACGGCCGCCCGGCCCGTGGCGCGGCCCCTGGCCAGCAGCGCGCCCAGCAGCACCAGCAGCGTGTAAGTGATCGCCGCCGCCACGTGCACCACATCGGCGTTCAGCCCGCGTACCAGCTCCACCAGCATGTACTGCGGCAGTTCGGTGGTGTAGAACGACACGTCGGACAGCCACCAGCCGCGCAGCAGCAGGTTGCCGTGCAGCATGTCCCAGGCCTGCAGGGCGTTGGCGGCGCCGTCGGAGTTGCTCGGCACGGTGCGGGAGATGTGCAGGTAGCAGACGAACAGCAGCACGGCGCTGAGCAGCCAGGCCAGCGCCGCCAGCCAGCGCTGGCGGCGGCCCGGCTGCCCGCCCGGCGCGGCGTCCGGGCTGGCGGAATGGTAGGCGGCATCGGGTGCCGTGGTGGCGCCGGCCTGCCCCCCAGAGGCCGACGGGGAGGTCATATCGCGCCGGACTCCAGGGCCGCGGCGACCCACGGGATGACCTCGTCGAGCGCCTGGTCCAGGGAGGTCGCCGCCTCGAAGCCGAGCACCAGCTTGGCCTTTTCCGTGGCCGGCACCCGGCGCTGCACGTCATAGCGGAACGGCTCTTCGTGGACCACGCGCAGCGGGACCCCGGGCCCCTTGACCTTGCGCCAGATGAGCTCGGCAAGCTTCAGGACGGTGGTGCTCTCGCTGGTGGACAGGTTGAAGTCTTCGCCCGTCGCGTCCGGGTGCTCCATCGCGGTCACGATCCCGACCGCCAGGTCGCCGCCATAGGTGTAGTGCCGCACCTGCTCCCCGGAACCCAGGATGTGCAGCGGATCCTGGCCCTTGAGCACCTTCTGCACCAGGTCCGGCACGACGTGGCTCATCGCCAGGCCGACGTTCCCGGACATGATCTGCTCGTCGCCGAGCGCCCTGCTCTCGCCGATGCCCACGCAGTTGAACGGGCGGACGAGGGTGAACGGCAGCCGGTACTGGTCCCACGCGGCGCGGGCGAAGTACTCCACGGCCAGCTTCTGGAACCCGTAGGAGGACAGCGGGGGCGGGATCTCGTGCTGCTGGCCCTCGTAGGAGGGCCAGTGGTCGGCGCTCTCGAAGACCATCGAGGACGACAGGTAGGTGACCTTGCGGAGCCGGCCGGTGGCGTGCGCCGTGATGGCCGCGTCGCAGGAGGACGCCATGATCCGCTCGTTGGTGGCCAGCAGGTCGTAGGCGTAGCTGTGGAAGTAGGAGATCCCGCCGATCATCGCGGCGCCGGCGATGAAGTGGTCGCAGTCCGACAGCAGGTCCGTCATCAGGCCGACGTCCCTGGCGTCACCCTCGACGAACCGGAACCGCGGGTGGCTGTCGTAGGACTTGGCCACCTTGCCGTACTTGGAGAAGTTATCCAGGCCCACGACCTCATAGCCGCGGCCGAGCAGCTCGCCGACGACGTACCCGCCGATGAACCCGGCCGAGCCGGTGACCAGAACCTTCGCCATCACGTCCCTTTCTTGATAGTGCGAGCCCGGACCTCTTCGGGAGTCAGGCGGCCGCCGAAGGCGAACCTGTACCACCGCAGGTACTTGGGAATCCACTCGGCGACCTTGAAGTTGGATGCCCCGGTCGGCCGGTCGAGCCAGATCGTCGGGATCTCGGCAACGGGCAGGCGCAGCCGCTTGGCCTTCGCGGTCAGCTCGATCCCGATCTCGAAGCCGTCCCGCGAGTCGATGCCGACCTCGCGGACGAAGCTCGTCGAGTAGGCCTTGAACGAGTTGGTCGCGTCGCGCGTGCCGAGCCGCGCGAACGTGCGCAGCGAGCGGCCCGCGGTCCGCGACAGCATGCCCTTGAGCAGCGGGCCGCCCACCTGCTGTCCGCCGGCCATGTACCGCGACGCCGCGGCTACCGCGACGCCGCGCTCGACCAGCCGGGCGAGGTCGTCGATCTGCCGGGGATCGTCGCAGCCGTCTGCCATGGTCACCACCGCGACCTCCGCCGCGGCCGCCGCCATGCCGAAGCGGATGGCGTTCGCCGGGCCGGGCTCGTAGCTGCTGATCAGGCAGCGCAGCCTCGGCTCATGGTCGGCGTACTCGCGGAGCACGGCCACGGTGGGGTCGCTCTCGTCGTCCACGACGACGAGCACCTCGCAGGACAGCCGGACGGACTCGAAGAGGCGGTCAAGAACGGGGACAATGTGCTTGCCCTCGTTGTATGCCGGGATGATGATCGAGACTCGCGGCTCACCCACAGTCACACAACGACCCCCTTACCGAGGACGTTCCAGATGTCGGCGACCGGTTTGGTGGTCTTCAGCCCGGCATACTCGGGGTGCGGGGCGGCGATGATGAGCAGGTCCGCACCGGCCAGCACCTCCGCCAGCGGGCTCAGCCCGGGGTCGGCCGTGACGTAGGGGTCGGTGCACAGCACCCGGTCCGCCTTGAACTCCAGCAGCCGCTTGAGCTTGTAGGCGAGGCTGGACCGGATGTCGTCGGACCCGCCCTTGAACGCCATCCCCAGCACCCCCACCGTCATGGTGGCGAGGTCGAAGCGCTGCTCGAGGCGGGCCACCAGGTAGAGCGGCAGGCCCTCGTTAATGGCCATCGCGGTATGGCCGAGGGCGAAGTTGTTGTTGTTGAAGGCGGCAAGCTGCATCGTGTCCTTGAACAGGCACGGGCCGGCCGCGAATCCGGCGCCGGGCATATCCGCGGCCCGCGGGTAATCCAGCGCGAGCCCCTGCCTTATGCGCTCGAAATCAAGGCCGCGGTCGTTGGCCATCATGTACAGCTGGTTCGCCGTGGCGAATTTGATATATCTCCACACATTGGTGAAAAGCTTCGCAAGCTCGGCCTCTTCCGGCGTCATCGGCACCACGGTCGGCGTCAGCGCGCGGAAGAGCCGGCTGGCCCGGTCCAGGCCCCGCGGGCTGCGGCTGGACACGATCTGCGGCAGCTCGAACAGCTCGGTCATTGCCCTGCCCTCGGCGATCCGCTCCGGGCAGAACGCCACGTCGATGTCCACGCCGAGGGCGGCGATCATCTTCTCCACCCGGGCCGTCACCCCGGGATACACGGTGCTGCGGAGGACCAGGATCTGGCCGGCGGTCAGGTGGCCCGCGCAGCGCTGCAGGGCGTTCGGGATGGCCGACTGGTCCGGTTCGAGGTTCTCGCCCACCGGTGTCCCGATAACCACGATCAGGTGCTCGCCGGTGGCCACGATCGCCGGATCCGCCGACGCGCCGAGGCTGCCCGCCGCGACCGCCTGGGCCAGGGCTGGCCCGGCCCCGGGCTCGGCGAATGGCATCCTGCCCGCGTTCACGCTGGCGACCGCGTCCTCGCTGATGTCGAAGATGCCCACCCGCGCGCCCCGGGAGGCGAAGGCGATGGCCAGCGGGAGGCCCACGTGGCCGCAGCCACCGATCACCACGATGTCGCGTGCGAAGGGAGCGGGCCGGGACGATTCAGCCACCGGGCCACCTCCGGTCGATAGTGAATTTGGGCAGAGCGGATATTGACGACCTGGCACCCAAATGGGGCAGGCGCCAGCAAGCCCGAATGCATCCTAGCAACTGCTCGCTACCTCACTGAGGACAAGTATGGCCGCCGGTCAGGACGGCAGGCCCCGAGGCGGTGGCCGATACTGGCACCTGGCTTTTCCTCGGTGACGACATTAACGATTCTTTGGGGAACGATGACCAACCTTTCCTCTGTGCCGCATCCTGCCGCGGGGCGTCACGGTGCCCGCAGGGCGCGACGGCTCAGCGGAGCCGGGATGCCCGGGCGGGATTCCCGGACGGGACGCCTGGACGGGGATGCTGTGGCTGCCGGGTCAGCTGTGGCGGCCGGGCCGGTGACTGCCCGGCCGGGTTTAGGGGCGATTGTGCCATCACCCAGATTCCCATGTGGGCGATCCACCAACTCATGAACGAGGCGTTGCGGCCCCGGGTGGCTGGCGGCCGGCGCAGGGCGGCGCCCGCGCGGACCTGTGTCCGCGGCGCGCCCCGCGGACCGGCGCCGCGGCTCAGCCGACCTGGCTGTCCTGGCCGGCCCAGAACGGCTCGCGGAGCTTGAACTTCTGCAGCTTGCCGGTGGCCGTGCGGGGGAGCGTGGTGACGAACTCGATCCGCTTGGGGCACTTGTAGCCGGCCAGGTGCTCGCGGCAGTGGGCGGTCAGGTCGGCCACGGTGACGCCGGAGCCGTCGGTCACCACCAGCGCGGTCACCATCTCGCCCCACTTGGCGTCGGGGATCCCGATGACGGCCGTCTCGCGTACCGCCGGGTGCGACATCAGCGCGTCCTCGACCTCGATCGACGACACGTTCTCCCCGCCGGAGATGATCACGTCCTTCTTCCGGTCGGTGATCACCAGGTAGCCGTCCTCATCGAGGTAACCCCCGTCGCCGGTGCGGAAGCTGTCGCCCTTCTGGACGGCGGCCGTTTCCCCGGGCTGGTTCCAGTACCCGTCCAGGTTGTGGTTGGTGGTGCTGAGCACCTCGCCGTCCGGGCTGATCGACAGGCGCACGCCGAGCGCGGGCACGCCCGCGCGCATCAGCCGGCGGGCCCGCTCGTGCGGCGCGAGTTCGTCCCACTCGGCGCGCGAGCGGTTCACCGTCAGCAGCGGCGAGGTCTCGGTGAGCCCGTAGATCTGGATGAACTCCCAGTCCAGCTCGGCCATGAACCGCTCGATCGTGCGCGAGGGCGGCGGGGCGCCGGCCACGACCATGCGGACCTTGCCGCGGCCCGGGACCGGCCCGTCCCACGCGGCTGCCGCCTCCAGGGTCATGTTGACCACGGCGGGCGCGCCGCACATGAGCGTGACCCCATGCCGGTCCACCCGGCGGAGGATCTCGGCGCCGTCGACCTGCCGCAGCACGATGTGCCGGCCGCCGACCCCGGTCAGGCCGTAGGGCATCCCCCACCCGTTGACGTGGAACATGGGCAGCGTGTGCAGCAGCACGTCCCGGTCGCTGATCATGGTGTGCAGGCCGAAGACCGTCGCGTTCAGCCACAGGTTCCGGTGCGTGAGCTGCACCCCCTTGGGGCGCGCGGTGGTGCCCGAGGTGTAGTTGATCGTCGCGGTCGCCTGCTCGTCCGGCCCGGCCCAGCCGCGGGGCTCGGCGCCGCGCAGGTACAGGTCGTCGTCGTCGCCCAGGACGAACCTGTGCGGGACGTCGAGGCCGGGCAGCAGGTCGCGCAGCGCCGGGTCGGCGTACACCACCGATGCGCCGCTGTGCCCGACGATGTAGTCCACCTCGGGCTGGGCCAGCCGGAAGTTGACCGGTACCAGCACCCGGCCCCAGCCGGGCACGCCGTAGAACGAGGTGAGCAGCCTGGCCGAGTTCTGCGTGATGATCGCGACCCGGCCGCCGGGCGGCACGCCGAGCTGGTCCAGCCGGGCCGCCTGGGCCCGCGCCAGGGCGGCCATCTCGCGGTAGGTGATCTCGCCGAGGCTCGGCGCCGGCTGATCCGGCTCGTCCACGATCGCGACCCGGTCCGGGTACACGTGCTCGGCCCGGTCGAGGAAGTCGAGGATGGTCAGCGGGTACAACACGGGGCACCTCCGGGGGCGGGCGGATCGGTTGCGGTGCCGCCGGGACCGCGCCATGCCGCGCCGGCGCCGGTGGCGCCCTCGCGCGGGCCGTCTTCCCCGGGCTGTGGCCGTAACCGCATACCTGTTGTCTCTACCAGGTGACCCGGGATCCCGGCCGGGGCAAAGGTCCTGGAAACTGCCCGGAGCCGGCCGGTCAGAGTGTGTCCAGGATCTGCTGGCCGTACCGGGCCAGCTTCGCCTCGCCAATGCCGCTGATCTTGCCGAGGTCGGCCAGCGAGGACGGCGACGCCGTGGCGATCTCCCGCAGCGTGGCGTCATGGAAGATCACATATGCCGGGACGCCCTGCTCCTTCGCGCTGGCCGCGCGCCACGCCCGGAGCCGCTCGAACACCGCCGCGGCCTCGGGCGGCAGCACGGCAGGGTCGGCCTTGGCGCCCTTGGCCCTGGCGCCCCTGGCCGCCCGCGGCGGGCGCGGCGGCTCGTGCCGCAGCATGACCGAACGCTCCTTGCGGAGCACCCCGGAGCTGGTGCCGGTGAGAACCAGCGTGCCGTAGTCGCCCTCCACCGCGAGCAGGCCCTGGGCGAGCAACTGCCGCACGACGCCCCGCCATTCCGGCTCGCTCAGGTCCGCGCCGACCCCGAACACGGTCAGCGTGTCGTGGCGGTGCTGGGTGATCTTGGGCGTGGACTTGCCCAGCAGGATGTCGATGACGTGGCCGGTGCCGAACTTCTGGCCCCGCTCGCTGCGCAGCCGGTACACGGCGGACAGCAGCTTCTGCGCGGCGATCGTCCCGTCCCACGCCTGCGGCGGCGACAGGCAGGTGTCACAGTTGCCGCACGGCTCACACCGCTCGCCGAAGTAGGCCAGCAGCTGCACCCGGCGGCAGCTCACCGTCTCGCAGAGCGCCAGCATGGCGTCGAGGTGCCTGGTCTGCCGGCGTCGGTGCGCCTCGCCGCCGCCCGATGCGTCGATCAGTTTTCGCTGCTGTACGACATCCGCCAGCCCGTAGCTGAGCCAGGCCGTGGCGGCCAGGCCGTCGCGGCCGGCCCGGCCGGTCTCCTGGTAGTAGCCCTCCACCGACTTGGGCAGGTCGAGGTGGGCGACGAAGCGCACGTCCGGCTTGTCGATGCCCATGCCGAAGGCGATGGTGGCGACCATCACCACGCCGTCCTCGCGCAGGAACCGCGCCTGGTTCGCGCCGCGCGTGCGCGAGTCGAGCCCGGCATGGTAGGGGAGCGCCACGAGCCCGCTATCGGTGAGGAACCCGGCGGTCTGCTCCACCGACGAGCGGGTGAGGCAGTACACGATCCCGGAGTGGCCGCCGTGCTCGGTGCGCAGCAGGCTCAGCAGCTGGCGCCGGGGCTCCTTCTTCGCCTCGATCCGGTACTGGATGTTCGGCCGGTCGAAGCTGGCGACGAACTGGCGGGCCCGGTCCAGGTGCAGGCGGGAGACGATCTCGGCGCGGGTCGCCTGGGTGGCGGTGGCGGTCAGCGCGATCACCGGCACCTGCGGCCAGCGCTCGCGCAGCACCGACAGGCCCAGGTAGTCGGGCCGGAAGTCGTGTCCCCACTGCGAGACGCAGTGCGCCTCGTCGATGGCGAACAGCGAGACGGTGCCGCGCTGGAGCAGCCGCAGCGCCGGCTCGCTGCACAGCCGTTCCGGGGCCACGTACAGCAGGTCCAGCTCGCCGGCGCAGAACTCCGCCTCGACCAGGCGGCGCTCGTCCAGGTCCTGCGTGGAATTGAGGAACCCGGCCCGGACGCCGAGGTTGCGCAGCGCGTCGACCTGATCCTGCATGAGCGCGATCAGCGGTGACACGACCACCCCGGTGCCCTCCCGGACCAGCGCCGGGATCTGGTAGCACAGGGACTTGCCGCCGCCGGTGGGCATCAGCACGAGCGCGTCCCCGCCGCCGATGAGGTGGTCGATGATCTCCCGCTGGCCGTCCCGGAACGTGTCGTAGCCGAAGACCCGGCGCAGCACCTCCGCGGGATCGGTCAGGCTGACGCTGATGCCGGTGGAGGACACCCGGTCACTCTATGAGGATTCCGGCACCGCCGGGGCCGGGAGCCACCGGGCCAAAGGTGAGGGCCGCCACGCCTGCCCGGGGCGTGGCGGCCCTCAGGTAACTCGCCGCTACGGCGCCGGCCGCGGCGGCGACGGTTCTGACTATGGAACGGGCCGCCCGGCGGCGCGGTTCACTGGCCCGGCAAACCCCTGGTCCCCCGGCGCAGGAGGGGCCGGCGGCCACCGTCGGGTGCCATCGGTTACCACACCGCGCCCGGCGCCTGACGGCACCGGGCGCGGCTGCGGGCCGGAGCATGACCGGGCCCGCGCGGCCAGAGTCCTAGGGAGCGGCGAGGTTGGCGCGGCTGCCGTAGGCGCACAACCCATACAGCGCCACCACGTCCACCGCGATGATCGTCAGGGACCAGAACGGGTAGGCGGGGATGAAGAACATCTGGTCGATCGCGTTGAGCCCGATCACGACCACGCCGAACCAGCGGGCGAGCTGGTTGCCCGCCAGCACCCCGGCGGCGGCCAGCAGCTGCAGGACGCCGAGGATCAAGGTGATCCAGCCCCACGTGCGCAGGTTGGCGAACACGTAGTGCGCGTTGGCGATGAAGACATGGGAGTTGGCGATCGCGGCGATGCCCTGGATCACGTTAAAGCAGCCGACGACGACCAGCAGGATAGACGCGAAGAGGACCAGGCCGTAGCCATGGCCCTCGGTCTGGCGCCTGGCCTCGCCGATGGATGGTGTAGTGGATGGCGGCTGCATGGTGCCTCCGATGTTCCGATCGCCGGCCCCGTGGCCGGCGAACCCACATTGACAGCCACGATGCCCCGCGGCTGCGCGGGTGACATCACCCAACACGGGCGAGGTCAGTGCTGATCGTCAGGGAACGCCGAGGGCTGAACCGGCCTCCGGTGCGGGCCGCGGGTGGGATCGTGCCGGCATGGACCTGGGTTTCCGGGGCGAGGTCGCCGACTTCTACCACCGCTACCGGCACGGATACCCCGCTGCCGTCCTGGATGCGCTGACGGCTGCGTTCGCGCTGACCGGCCAGGATGTGGTGGTGGACCTCGGCTGCGGGACAGGCCAGCTGGCGTTGCCGCTGGCGGCACGGGTGCGTGCGGTGATCGGGATGGACCCGGAACCCGACATGCTGCAACGCGCCCGGCGGGCCGCTGGTGCGCGCCAGGTACGCAACGTGACCTGGCTGATCGGCGCGGACACCGACATCCCTGCGCTGCACGGGCTCCTCGGCGACCGGGCGGTCGCCGCGGTGACGATTGGCCAGGCCCTGCACTGGATGAACCATGAAGACCTCTTCCGGGCGGCCGTGCCACTGGTCCGGCCGGGCGGCGGTGTCGCGGTGGTGACCAACGGGACGCCGTTGTGGCTCCAGGACAGTGACTGGTCACGCGGGCTGCGCGATTTCCTGGAGACCTGGCTGGACACCAAGCTGACGTCCGCCTGCGGTACCGACGAGCAGAGCCAGCGGCAATACCAGAACGCCCTGGCCTCAGCCGGGTTCGAGGTGCTCGCCACGTCCGTTGACCACACCGCCGAGCTGGATCTCCAGCGGCTTGTCGGTGGCGTCTACTCCGCCCTCCCGGAGGCCCGGCTGCCCGCGCCAGATCAGCGGCCGGCCTTCGCCGCGCAGGTCCGCCAGGCCGTTGCCCCGCACACCCGCTTCACCGAGCACGTTCACGTGGCAATCCTGGCCGGGCGGGTCCGGTAACAGCCGCCAGGCGGCGCGGCAGACCGCGCAGCCGTCACGGCTGTGGGTCCGGTCGAACACGGCCGCGCCGGCGAGCAGGACCAGGTACCGGGCGATCCTGGCGGGCGCGCGCTCCTGGCGCGCGGTGGCCAGCAGGCCGGCGTGCGCACCGAGGTGACAGGCCAGCTCGCTGTGGCCCAGTCCGTGCGCCCGGCCGAAATCGCGGTAAGCGGCGGCGGCGTCCCCGCTCGCGAGGGCCGCCCGCCCGTGATCCATCGCGGCTTCCCAGGTGCTGGGCAAGACGGCGGGGCCGTCGGCGTGCGTGCTGGCCATTAAATCCTCCCGGTGCTGGTCAGGTGGCCGGGCGGGAAGCCCGGGGTTGTGTCAGGTGCGCTCTTCTGCCTGCCCGGGCACGCCGTCTCCGGGTCCCTGCCGGATGCCTGATTCCGGCGGGCCGGAACTGCCCGCCCCGGTCGGCGGGGCGGGCGCACCTCCTGGCCGGCTCCTGCCGCGGGCTGGCCCGCGGAGACGCTGGCACAGCAGCACGAGCGCGGCCAGCGCGGCAACGTTGAGGATGGCCTTGCCGATGATGTCCACCGGGCGGTGCAGGCCGGTGGCCGCGAAGCCGGCCGCCGCCTGGATCGCCAGCGCCGCGGTGCAGGCGGCAGCCAGTTGCGCGTCGTCCGGGGCCGGACGGTGCCAGGCCCAGCTGGCTCCCGCGGCCACCGCCGCGGCGATCAGGACCAGTGGCACGGGGAACGGCAGCCATCCAAGGACGCGCTGCCCGCTCGCCAGCAGCAGGATGGCGAACCAGAGCAGCGCGGCCCCGGCAGCGAGCAGGGCAAGCCGTGGCGCCGCGGGCAGCCGGCCGTCGGGCCGGCGGTGTGCCCGGGCGACCCGGCGGGCGGCGACGATCAGCAGGATGACCAGGAGGGCGGTAGCGGCCTGCTGGGGCGGGTGCAGCCTGCCCGGCACGCCGAAGGCAATCTTCTGCAGGACGGTGTACCAGGCGACGCCTATGGCCGTGGCATTGACGGCGTATACCGCGCCGGTGATCCACAGCCCGGCCCGCCCGAGCCAGGGCCGGTGCCGCCAGCCGGGGAACAGGATCTCGGTGAGCGCGATCGGGATGCCGATGCTGAAGACCGCGTGATAACCGATGTTGAAGATGGCGTAGGTCCAGTACACGCCACCCGCCACGCCGTAGGGGTGGGGAAACAATCGTGGCGTGAACCAGGTGGGCTCCAGCAGCCCTTCCTCGATTGCCCCGTAGGCGGCGCCGAGCAGGACAACGGAGGGCCACCCGCCGCCCCAGCGGACGGCGGTCTCCCGGACCAGGATCGCACCGCACCCGTACAGGCCGATCTGGGCGAGCAGCCCGGCGGCCTGGCTGACCGTCGTCGTGCCCCAGAGCAGTTCGGCGATCACCGGCGAGGCGAACAGCAGGAAGGCAACCGGGCGGCCGCGGCCCGTGGGTACCAGCACGCCTTCCTCCCGGGGATCTCGGGGCGGGGATCGTACAAGTATCTTAGCTCATGAACTAAGATACTTGTACGATAAGATTCCGCCATGGCAGTTCAGCGTGAGGGCACCGATGAGCTGGGCCGGCTCATCGGCCGCGAGTTCAGCACGGCCGTCGTCCTGTTTCACGAGGCAGTCGGCCGCCGCCTCGGCCTGTCCGGTACCGAGCGCAAGCTGCTCGACGTCCTCGCCCGCCTGGGCCCATCGACCGCCGGCCAGCTGGCCGCCCACACCGGCCTGACGAGCGGGGCGATCACCGGAATCGTCGACCGGCTCGTCCGGGCCGGCTACGCCCGGCGCCAGCCCAACCCCGCCGACCGCCGCAGCGTCATCGTGAGCCGCGTGCCCAGCAGCAGGCTCGACCGGATCCGGCCGGAGGTCTTCGAGCCGCTGGGACAGGCCATCACCGAGCTGTCCGCCCGCTACTCCGACGGCGAGCTGGCTGCGATCTCCAGCTACCTGACCGGCCTGACGGAGATCCTGCGCCAGCAGACGGAACGCCTCACGGCCGGCACCGGCTCGCAACCACCCGGCTTGACAGCCCGGCCGTGACTCCGGTTAGGTAAGCCTAAATTTAGTTAGCCTTACCTAAGTCATCAGACAGCCGGGGCCGTCGCCGCCCGGAGGGGGACGCTGTGCTTCCGACGCTCGTGACCGGGCTGCGCGAGCGACCGGCGCGGCGGTACGCGGCGCGAGTGATCGTGCCCGCCGTGGTGGCCGGGCTGGCGCTCGCCGCCGCCGGATGCTCCGGCACGGGCGGCTCGTCCGGCCCGGTGCCGGGCCAGGCGGCACCGGGCCCGGCGAAGGCGAGCAAGGCGAAGGCGGCGGCCGTCATGATCGACCTGACCCCGGCGGGCTGCCGCCCCAGGCCAGCCAGCGTCCCGGCCGGCATGGTCGACTTCACCGTGGTGAACAAGGGCGCCCGCGCGGTGTCCGAGGCAGAGCTGCGCACCGCCGACCTGTCGGGGCTCCTCGGCGAGCAGGAAAACCTCACGCCGGGCCTGTCCGGTGGCTTCTCCGTGGCAGACCTCCAGCCCGGGAACTACAAGTTCTACTGTCCTGGTGCCAGAAAGCAGCACTGGAGGTTCACCGTCACGGGGAAACCCAGCGCATCCGCCACGGCGGCCGGCCCCCGGCTGACCGCGGCCGTACGGTCTTACGCCGGGTACGTGGGCCGGAACGCCGCCGCCCTGGTCTCCCACACCCAGGCGTTCTGCCGCGCCATCGATGCCGGCCGGATGAGCCGGGCCAAGAAGCTGTACCCGCGGGCCCGGATCTACTACGAGCGGATCGAACCCGTCGCGGAGATCTGGGGCACCCTGGACACCGAGATCGACGGCCGCTGGGAGAACCCGGTCACGGTGCCCGCCAGGTTCACCGGCTTTCACAAGATCGAGCAGCTGATCTGGGCGGACGACACCCTCGCCGGGACCCCGGCCCTGTGCGCGGGCCTGGTGCGCAACGAGCAGGAGCTGCGCAGGCTGGTTCGCATCACCCAGTACAACCCGCTGGAGATGGCCAGCGGCGCCACCGAGCTGATCAACGAGGCCGCCACCTCGAAGATCACGGGTGAGGAGGAGCGGTACTCCAACACCGACCTCCCCGTCTTCCAGGCCAACGTGGACGGCGCCCTGGAGGTCGTCAGCTTGCTGCGGCCCTACCTCCGGCACAAGGACCCCAGCCTGCTCACCCAGATCCACCAGCGTGCCGCCGCCGTCGCGTCCCTGCTCGCCAGGTACAAGGCCAGCCCCGGCTACGACGACACCGGCTACGCCGACTACACCACCGTGCTCACCGCCCAGCGCCGCGAGCTGGCGACGACGGTCGGCGCCCTGGCCGAAGCCCTGTCCGGGCTGTCAGCCCAGATCAGCAGCTAGCTCACCCGGGCGGCCGCCCGCGCGGGAGCGCGGTGTGGCCCATCAACGCGGACGCGGAAGGAAGCACAGTTGACGAGGCGGTCGGCGGGCCAGGGGCCGGATGACGCGGGATCCGCGAACGGCCCGGTGCCCGGGCAGCCGCCCGCGCCGGGCGCTGCCGCGGGTGATGTCACGAGCACGACGTCCGGGCCAGGGCCGTCGCGGCGGCGCCTGCTCGCCGGCGCCGCCGGCGCCGGCGTCGTGGCTGGCGGCCTGGGCGGCTACCTCGCCGGGACCGCCGCCACCGCGCCGCCGGCCAGGGAGCCCGGGGACAGCGACGTGATGGTGCCGTTCTACGGGCCACGTCAGGCCGGCATCGCCACCCCGGCCCAGGACCGGCTCGCCTTCGGCTCGCTCAATGTCGTCGCCGGCGCCACCAGGGCAGACCTGCGCGACCTGCTGCGCGCCTGGACCGCCGCGGCCGCGCGGATGACGTCCGGCAGGCTGGTCGGCGAAGACAGTCAGCCCTACGCGCCGCCGGTGGACACCGGCGAGGCCGTCGGCTCGCCGGTGTCCCGGCTGACCATCACCGTCGGCTACGGTCCGTCGCTGTTCGGCGGGCGTTTCGGCCTCGCCGGCCACCGGCCCGCCGCGCTGGCCCCGCTGCCGCCACTACCCAACGAGGACCTGGATCCCCGCTACACCGGCGGTGACCTGTGCGTCCAGGCATGCTCCGACGACCCCCTGGTCGCCTTCCACGCGGTCCGCAATCTCGCCCGCATCGGCATGGGCGTGGTCGAGCACAACTGGATGGAACTCGGCTTCGGCCGTACCTCCACCACCACGACCAGCCAGGCCACCCCGCGCAACCTGCTCGGCTTCAAGGACGGCACGCGGAACATCAAGGCTGAGCAGGCCCGGCTGATGGACGACTACGTCTGGGTCGGCGCCGAGACCGACCAGCCGTGGCTGCGCGGCGGCTCCTACCTGGTCACCCGCAAGATCCGCATCTTCGTGGAGAACTGGGACCGCGACTACCTCCAGGACCAGGAACACGTGATCGGGCGGGCCAAGGTCTCTGGCGCACCGCTGTCCGGCGGCACGGAGTTCACCACGCCCGACTTCAGCAAGGCCGGCCCCGGCGCACGGCCGGTCATCCCCGCGGACGCGCATATCCGGCTGGCCAGCTTCGAGCACAACGGCGGGACCAGGATCCTCCGCCGCGGCTACTCCTTCACCGACGGCATTGACCCCCAGACCGGCACGCTGCTCGGCGGCCTGTTCTTCATCGCCTTCATGAAGAGGCCGCGGCAGTTCATCACCTTGCAGACGGCCCTGGCCGGCGACGCCCTCAACGAGTACATCCAGCACACCGGCAGCGCCATCTTCGCCTGCCCACCCGGCCTGCGCCCCGGCCAGCACTGGGGCGACACCCTGTTCACCTGACCGGGACCGCCCGGCCCGGTGGGGGAGGCGCATGCGGTGATCGCGGAAACAGGCCGGAGCGGTCGCTACGTCACGCCGGTATCTCCCGGCGGCTACTGGCTGCTGCCGATGCTCTGATTGACGAGCCGGCCTGTGGTGGTTGCGGGCAGGAGGAGCCGGCCCAGCAGGACGGCGGCGGCGTAGAAGCCTGCCATGCCGTCCAGGTAGTGCGCGAGCAGGGCGCCGAGGTAGGTCGGCCCGCCCCAGGCGTTCACGGTGGCATTCGGGTCAAGGCCACCGGTGACCTGCATGCCCATCCGGAACGGCGTGAACAGCAGGACCAGGACCAGCGGCACCGCCGCACCGGCCCTTGCCAGGTCCCTCAGGGACAGGCCCCCGGCGAGCCGGATGGTCCGGCGCAGCCGTGACGCGGCGGTCACCGAGAACGGCGCAGCCCAGGGCGAAGGCCCCCGCTGCCAGGCAGGCTGGCACGATCGCCATGCCTGGACGGTGACGACGGCAGCCGTGGCCGCGACCGCTATGACGAGATGAAGGGTGATGGCGTTCGTGCCCGCCACGTGCCGCTCGACCGTGGGGGACCGGCGGGCGTATTGCGCTGCTCCCTCGGCGACCCCGGCCACCAGCAGCACGGCGAAGACCGCGGCGGTGACCCGGGAAAGCCGGTAGCGGGTGTTCTCCAGCCGGACGTCAGCGCGCTCCGGGGCTGTCACCGCACCGCCCGTCCGGCCATATCGTCACGCCGGCGATTCAGGCGGCGGGCGGCGGTGACCCCGGCGAACCCCAGCCAGGGGCCCAGGGTGGCGGCAAGGGCGAGCGCCCGCGCGGGAGTGGCCGGCACCCAGAGGACGTTGGCGGTCAGGCGGGCGCGCACGGACAGGTACTCCAGGCAGCCCGACCACAGCAGCGACGCCAGGACCAGGGCCAACCGCCGGTGACCCGCGGCGTGCAGCTTTCCCGCGCCGATCACCACGTCGGCGACCGCGCGGGGGGTGAGGCGGGTGTCTTCGAGCAGGGCGGCGAACTCCTCGCCGAAGGTGGCGCGCCACTTGCGGGGGTAGAGCGCGACGAGCAGCCGGATCATCCCCATTGCAGCCTGGCCTTCCCCGTCTCGACGATCCGGGACCAGCTGGCGAGCTGCGCCTGCAGCGCCACCCGGCCCGCCGCGGTGATCTCATACGGGCGGCGCCGGTCCGCACTGTCCAGCGGGCGGATCAGGCCGCGCCCGGCCAGCTTGGTGAGCGAGCCATACAAGGTTCCCGGCCCCAGGGCGATCCCGGTCTGCTGCCGGATGTCCTCGGTGATGGCATACCCGTGCTTGGGGCCGTCGCTCAGCGACAGCAGCACGAGCACCCCGGGCTCGCCGAACCGGGCCAGCCCGTCCTGACCGCGCCCTTGCTTCGCCATACGTTGCATCGTATGACGTAGTAGGTCGCCCCGGCAACCAGCCGGTCCGCTGACCGCGGGGCCGCGGGGCCGCGGGCCGCGGGCCGGATCGGAAGCGTGCTGGGGCCGGCTGCGCCGGACCCGGCGCGGCCGCAGCTCGGAAGGCAACCGGGACCGGCGACACGCGCCCAGAAAACGGAAGAAAGCCCAGGCCAGGACGGGTGCGCCGCCAGGGACTCGAACCCCGAACCCGCGGATTAAGAGTCCGCTGCTCTGCCAATTGAGCTAGCGGCGCTTGCAACCCAGTGATGGTAACAGCATCCGAGCCACCTGCGGTAACCGCGGCGCGGGCGCGCGCTGGCGCCGTCAGCCGCCCAGGAAGCGGCCCATGACCTGCGCCGCCCGCGACGGCCGCCCGGTGCGCTCCTCGGCCCGGTCGGCCCAGTTCATGGCGTGCAGGCCGGTGTTGATCCCGAGCCAGCGCAGCGGCTCGGGCTCCCAGTCCCGGGACCGGTGGTTCACCCAGGGCAGCCGGGTCAGCTCGCTGCCGGTGCCCAGGACCAGGTCGGCCAGCGTGCGCCCGGCCAGGTTCGTGGTCGAAACGCCGTCGCCCACGTAACCGCCGGCCCAGCCGAGCCCGGTGGCGGGGTCCAGGCCCGCCGAGGCGCACCAGTCGCGGGCGATCCCCAGCGGGCCGCCCCAGGCGTGCGTGATCTTCGCGTCCGCCACGGCCGGGAACAGCTCGCCCAGCGTCCGCCGCAGCGCGCTGAACACGGCGGGGACCCGGTCGAAGGACGGCCGCACGGCCGAGCCCAGGTGGTAGGGCGCGCCCCGGCCGCCGAAGGCCAGCCGCCCGTCCGCGGTGCGCTGGCCGTAGATCAGCAGGTGCCGGCCGTCCCCGAAGGTGGGCCGCCGGTCCAGCCCGACCTGCGCCCACACCGCGTCCGGCAGCGGCTCGGTCGCGATCATCAGCGAGTACACCGGCACCACGGCCCGGTGCAGGCCGGGCAGGGCGGGGGTGTAGCCCTCGGTGGCCCGGATGACGTAGTCGGCGGTCACCGTGCCCCGCGTGGTGCGCAGCCGCCGCGGCCCGATCTGCGTGACGGGGGTGCGCTCGAACACCTTGACGCCGCGCTCCCGCACGGCCCGGGCCAGGCCGCGGACCAGGCGCGCCGGGTGGATGGCCGCGCAGTGCGGGGTGTAGGTCCCGCAGACGACATCGGTCGCCGCGGCATGCGCGCGGGCCTGCGCGGCGGTCAGCAGCACCAGGTCGTCCTCGCCGAACCCGTACTCGCGCGCCTCGGCGACCTCGGCCCGGGCGCGTTCGGCCTGGGTCGCCGACCGTGCCAGCTGCACCGTCCCGCCCTTCGCCCAGTGACAGTCGATGTTCTCGGCGGCGGCGACCCGGCCGACCTCGTCCACCGTTGCCTGCATGGCGCGGTACATGGCCACCGCGGCGTCCCGCCCGGCCATCCGGGTGAGCTTGCCCAGCGAGGCGGGGAACAGCGCGGAACACCAGCCGCCGTTGCGCCCGGACGCGCCGAACCCGGCGATCTCCGCCTCGCACACCGCCACCCGCAGGCCGGGCTGCGCGGTGGCCAGGTAGTAGGCGGTCCACAGCCCGGTGAGCCCGGCCCCGGCGATGGCCACGTCGACCGCCAGGTCACCGGGCAGCACCTCACCGGGCGCCAGCGAGCCAGGCGCGGTGTCCAGCCAGAACGAAGTGGCCCGGTATGTCTGGTCCGACGGCATGCTGTGCACGGCGGCCCGCCTCCTTGCGTGATCAGCTTCTCCCGTCGGGCATCCTAGGTGGTATGGCCGTGAACCCGTCCCCACCTCCGCCGTTGCCCGCCCCGCGCACCCCGGACGGCGCCTACCGGGTGTGCCTGGTCTGCCTCGGGAACATCTGCCGCTCACCGATGGCCGAGTACGTGCTGCGGGACGAGCTGGAGCGGGCCGGGCTCGCCGGGGCGGTGCGCGTGGACAGCGCGGGCACCGGGGACTGGCACCTGGGGGAGCCGATGCACGGCCCGGCCCGCGCTGAGCTGGCCAGCCGGGGGTACGACGGGTCCGCGCACCGGGCGCGGCAGATCCAGCCGGACTGGCTGGCCGGCTACGACCTGCTGGTGGCCATGGACGGGCGCAACCTCGCCAGCCTGCGCCGGATGGACCCCCGCGCCGGCGCCGAAGGGCGGATCCGGCTGCTGCGCTCGTTCGATCCCGCGCTGCGCCCGGACGACCCGTACGACGGCGACGTTCCCGACCCCTACGGCGCGGCGCAGGAGTACTACGCGCTCGCGCTCGACCTGGTGCAGGCCGGCGCGCGGGGGCTCGCCGCTCAGCTGGCCGAACTGCTCGGCGCGCCCGCACCGCACCGGACGTGACCGGCGCGGCGGAGCGGATCGAGCGCGTCACCGGCGCCGCCGTGCGCGACCTGCGGCCCGCCGGGTCCCAGCACCGCTGGCAGCACTACCGGGCCGTGCTCGCCGGCGGCCGCCCGGTGTTCGCGAAGGTGGCCGCCGCGGATCTCGGCGGGGTGTTCGCCGCCGAGGCCCGCGGCCTGCGCTGGCTGGGCGAGGCCGGCGCGGTCGGCGTGCCCGAGGTGCTCGGCTTCGACGGCGCCACGCTGGTCGTCTCCTGGGTGGCGGCCGGCCGGCCGGATCCCGCGGCGGCGGAGCGCTTCGGCCGTGACCTGGCGCGGCTGCACCGGGCCGGCGCGGCGGCGTTCGGCGCACCGTGGCCGGGGTTCATCGCCGGTCTTTTCCTGCCTAACGACGGCGGCGCCGAAGTCGCCGTCCCCGGTGACCCGGATCCGTGGCCGGCCTGGTACGCGGCCCGCCGCGTGCAGCCCTACCTGCGGCTGGCCGTGGACGCGGGCACGCTGGACAGCGCGGACGCCGGGCTGGTCGAGTCCGCCGCGGACCGGGCGGCGGAGCTGGCCGGCCCGGCGGAGCCGCCCAGCCGCATCCACGGCGACTGCTGGTCCGGCAACGTGGTCTGGTCCGGCGGGTCCGGCTGGCTGGTCGACCCTGCCGCGCACGGCGGCCACCGGGAGACCGACCTGGCGATGCTCGCCCTGTTCGGCGCGCCGTACCTGGACCGGATCCTGGGCGGCTACATCGGTGAGGCGCCGCTGGCGCCGGGCTGGCGGCAGCGGGTCCCGCTGCACCAGTTGCACCCGCTGCTGGTGCACGTGTGCCTGTTCGGCACGGCCTACCGGGAGCAGGCCCTGGCCGCCGCCCGCGCCGTCCTGGCCCTGTGATTCCCGCGGCCGGGCCTGGCTGCTGCCTGGCCCGGCCGCCCTGCCGTTTGTGGGCGATCCCGCCACCGCTCACAAAAGAATGTGAGCGCGGGCGCGATTACCCACAGTCAGATCGGGGCGGCGAGGACGAAGCCGGCGGCGCGGCGGCGCGCGGCGGCGTCTGGCCCGCCCGGTTCGCCTGGTTCGTCCAGCCCCGCCGGGTTGCCGGGGTTGGCCGGGTTGCCGGGCGTGGCCGGGTTGCGGGGCGTGGCCGGGTTGCCGGGCGCGGCCGGGTTGCCGGGCGTGGCCGGGTTGCGGGGCGCGGCCGGGCCCGCCGGGACGGGCTGCCAGCCGGCCGCTTCGAGCAACGGGCCGGCCGCCGCGGCGGTCAGGGCCGACCGGGCAGGCTCGCCGACGGCGGCGACCGCCGCGTGGAGCGCGGCACGGCGCCCGGCCCGCCCGGCGGGACCGCCGGCCACCGACAGGCTGATGGCCAGCGTGCTGCCGTCGGCGGCGACCAGGCGCAACTGCGCCAGCAGCGCCGCCAGCACGGCCTCGTCGAGGTACACGGCGACGCCTTCGAGCAGGAACAGGGCGGGCCTGGCCGGGTCCAGGCCCGCGGCGAGCAGCAGGCCCGCCACGGGATCGGTGGTGAAGTCGGCGGCGACGAACCGGATGCGGCCGCTGTGGATCCCGAGCCGGTCCAGCCGGTCACGCTTGTCCCGCTGGGTGGCCGGGTGATCGACCTCGAACCAGGCCACCCCGGGCGTTGCGTAACGCAGCGAACGTCCGTCATACCCGGCGGCGCCGGTCACGACCTGCGGGCAGCCGCGGCGCAGCGCGCGGGTGACCACGGTGTCGAAGAACCGGGTGCGCGCCCGCAGGTAGTCACGCACCGGGCCGGGCGCCACGCTGACCCGGGCCGCCACGTCCCGGGCGAGCGCGTCGTCGGCGGCGGGGTCGCCGCCGGGGCCCTGGACGCGGTCGAACGTCAGCCGGTACGCGGCAACCCGCTGCGCCGTCACCGACACCTGCCCCTCGTTCACGGCGGCGGCCGCACCGCGCGGGTGGCGATGTACCCGGGCATGTAGCGGGCCGTGGCGTCCGCGTGGTGCGGCGCTTCCACCAGGTGGGTGAGGATGAAGCCGGCCGCGAGCTGGCCGCCGATCTGCTCGGTCAGCGAGTGGCTGTACTCGACCGGGCCGTCGTCGTAGGCTCGCCGGCGCTCGGCCTCGGGCAGCTCCAGCGTGCTGAACGGCAGCCGGTGCCGCACCACGAACTCCTCGCGCTCGTCCAGCGCCGTGACGTCGAAGATGAAGATGTCCGGGTTCATGAACCCGGACATCAGCAGGCCGCCCGGGCGCAGCACGCGGGAGCACTCCCGCCAGACCGGCGCGAGGTCCGGGCAGAACACGTTCGACACCGGATTGAAGACCAGGTCGAAGCTCGCGTCACCGAACGCGGACAGGTCGCGCATGTCGCCGAGCACGGTACGGATGTCCAGGCCCTCGCGGCCGGCCACCTCGGTGTCCCGGGCGAGCTGTGCGGGGGAGTTGTCGAACACGGTCACGCGCGCGCCCGCCGCCGCCAGCACCGGTCCCTGCTGGCCGCCGCCGGAGGCGAGGCAGAGCACCGCGGCGCCGTCCAGGTCGGCCGGGAACCAGTCGCGGGGGGTGGGCTGGTAGCCGATCAGGACGACCGACCAGTCGCGGGCCCGGGCGCGGGCGATGACGTCCGGGCCGACCGGCCGGGTCCATTCGTTGCCGGTGTCCACCGCGCGGTCCCAGGCGGCGCGGTTGTGCGCGACCGGGTCGAAGTGCTCCGTCACAGCAGCACATCCTAGGTGGGCGTGCTGCCCCCGTCGCGCGGTGCTGCCCGTCGCGCGGCGACGGCCTAGTCGGCGGTCTCCGGGGCCATGGCCTCCGGGGCCAGCGGGAGGGTGATCCGGAAGGTGGCGCCCTGCCCGGGCGCGGTGTCCAGGCTGACGGTGCCGCCATGGGCGGCGACCAGCGCGGCGACGATCGCCAGGCCGAGCCCGGTGCCGCCGGTCCGGCGCCCGCGCGCCTGGTCGGCGCGGTAGAAGCGCTCGAAGACCCGGCTGGCCTGCTCCTTGGTCAGCCCGGGGCCCTGGTCGGCGACCTCGAGGATGGCGCACGGCACGGCCGGGTCGCCGCCCTGGTGCCCGGCGAGTATCCGCACGGTGATCGGCGTCCCCTCGGGGGTGTGCGTGAGGGCGTTGCCCATCAGGTTGCTGATCACCTGGCGCAGCCGGCCCTCGTCGCCGAGCACGAGGAAGGCGGCCCCGGTGCCCACCGTCAGGTCGATCTTGCGGCCGGGCGCGACGATCCGGGCGTCCTGGACCGCGTCCGCCGCGAGCGTGAGCAGGTCGACGGGCCGGCGCTCGACCGGGCGCTGCTGGTCGAGGCGGGCCAGCACGAGCATGTCCTCGACGAGCCCGCCCATCCGGGACGATTCCTGCTCGACCCGCTCCATGATCCGGTTCATGTCCACCCGGGTGAGCGGCCCGGCCCCGGGCAGGGCGGCCGCGGGCTCACCCGGCGGGCCGGCCGTGGCGCCGCCGTTGCGCGTGGCCCGGCGGGCGGGCTCGGCGCCCGGCTCGTTCGGTGCGGCGGTGCCGTTGTCCCGCGCGGCGTTGCCGGGCGGGACGGTGCCGGACGGGAGGGTGCCGGGTGCGGCGGTGCCGGGTGCGGCGGCGTCGAGTGCCGCGGCATCCGGCCCGCCGTTGTCCAGCCCGCCGCGCTGCCGGTAGTACTCGGCGTAGCCACGGATCGCGGTCAGCGGGGTGCGCAGTTCGTGACTGGCGTCGGCCAGGAACCGGCGCATCCGTTCCTCGGAGTGCCGGGCCGAGGCCTCGGACTGGGCCCGCGCGCGGAAGGCCGACTCGATCTGCGCGAGCATCGCGTTCAGCGACCGGCCGAGCCGCCCCACCTCCGTCCGCGGGTCGTGCTCGGGCACCCGGCGGGACAGGTCGCCGGCCGCGATCGCCTGCGCGGTGTGCTCGATCTCGGTGAGCGGCCGCAGGCTGGTCCGGACGATCGCAACCCCGGCGATGGCCAGCGCGACCACCACGATGCCGCTCACGATCAGGTCGATGTAGGCAAGCTGGCCTATCGTCCCGTTGATGTCACCGATGTCCACCCCGGCGATCAGGGTGCTCCGCTGCACGCTGAACGTCCCGCTGACCAGGTTGAAGTTCCGGTAGGTCACCTGCTCGGTGATCACCCGCCAGTTGTCGGTGCCGGACGTCGCGGGCACGTTGACCAGCTTGCCGCTGTTCGCCGACAGCCAGGCGGGCGAGGTGGGGATGTCCGGCAGCGAGAGGCCCGGGGAGGTGGGGGTCAGCACGGTGCCGACCGGCCGCATCGCGATCAGGTAGGAGCCGAAGTAGAGGGGCGAGCCGGGCGCGACCCCGTGGCCCGTGCTGACCTGACCGCGGGCCTGATAGAACAGCGCGGTCACCTGCTGGTCCGCGCGGTTGAGCTGGTAGCCGCGGAACAGCGCGATGCTCGCGAAGCTGATCACCGCGAGCGCGATCACGACCAGGGCGAGGACGGCGGTGATCAGCTTGATCCGCAGCGGTACGCGCCCGGCGAGCTGCCGGGCCTCCTGCCAGCGGCCCACGGGTCCGGACGGAACGAAGGTGGACATGCCGTCAGGGCGAGGGAAGCCGGAGCACGTACCCGACGCCGCGCAGGGTGTGGATCAGCCGCGGCTCGGCGCTGTCCACCTTGCGGCGGAGCACCGACACGTACGACTCCACTATCCCGGTGTCACCGCGGAAGTCGTAGTCCCAGACGTGGTCGAGGATCTGCATCTTGGACAGCACCCGGTTCGCGTTGCTCATGAAGTACCTGAGCAGCTTGAACTCGGTGGGGGACAGCTGCACCGGCTGGCCGGCCCGCCAGACCTCGTGGCTGTCCTCGTCGAGCTCGAGGTCGGCGAACTTCAGCCGGGGCGTCGGCTCGGCGCCGTCCCCCCTGGTGCGCCGGAGCACGGCCCGGATCCGGGCGATGACCTCCTCCAGGCTGAACGGCTTGGTCACGTAGTCGTCGCCGCCCAGGGTCAGCCCGCGGATCTTGTCGTCCATCGCGTCCCTGGCCGTCAGGAACACCACGGGGATGCGGTCTCCGCCGCCGCGCAGCCGCCGGACGACGTCGAACCCATCCATATCGGGCAGCATCACGTCGAGCACGATGAGGTCGGGCCGGTAGCGCTGCGCGGCCTGCACGGCCTCGGTGCCCCCGCTCGCGCTGATGACCTCGAAGCCCGCATAGCGCAGGCTGGCGGCCAGGAGTTCGAGGATGTTCGGCTCATCCTCCACCACGAGCAGTTGCGCCTCGGGCCGTTTCCGACCGTCGCCCGACGGTGTTGTCATAGGGAGATCCTGACGAGTGAGCCTGAGAGTTTGCTGAACGCGCGCTGGAACTGACCTGTTGATCCTACCGGGAACTACCCCCGGCGGGGCGGCCTGACCTGGCCCGGGGCGGCCCAGAGCGCACCCGGGAACCACGCACGGCAGGGCGGGGGTGGGCCGCCCGGCGGGCAGCCGGCACGGTCAGCTCAGACTGGCGGCGGCACCGTCGCTGGCTTCAGCCCAGCGGACTATGGCCGCCGCGCGCGATTCCGCGCCCATCTTTGCGTAGATCCGGTTTACGTGGTTCTTGACCGTCTTCTCGGCCAGGACAAGCCGGGCGGCGATTTCGCCGTTGGAGTGCCCTTCCGCGATGAGCGACATAATTTCCGCCTCGCGGAGGGAAAGGCCAAGCGGGCGAGCGGTACGGGTTGCGCCAGCGGTCCTCATTCAGCCTCCGACCAGGTATGCAGTTGTGAGATGCGACGCATGGTATCGAATGTGACCCTGTTGCGCGCAAGGTTCAAGTGCCCTCTATCGTGCAGCGATGCAAGCCGCGGCGCGCACGGCCGCGCGCGAAGCCGCGCGCGGGACCGCTCAGCCCTGCAGGTGCGAGCCGGCGATCAGGCTCTTCGGCAGGGGTGTGTCCGTGTTCAGGTCCCGGAACATCTTGCTGGCCTGGGCGCTGTCCCACAGCACCGCGTCACCGGCGGGCGTGGGGTAATTCGAGTTGGCTATCGGCACCGTGGTGGTCTCTGGCTGGCGCAGGGCGAACGCGACGCTGATGAGCTGATTCAGGTGGGTGCCCTCGTCCACCGTGAGGGCATCCACGGAGCCCAGCGCGGCCGGGATGACGGCGAACGGGTTGAGCAGGACGCCCGGGCTGGTCATCTTGGCCAGCAGTGCCCTGAGGAACACCCGCTGGTTCTGCTCGCGCTGCAGGTCCTGGCTGGCGAAGTTGTGCCGGGTACGCACGAAGCTCAGCGCCTTCCCGCCGCTGAGGGTCTGGCATCCCTTTCTCAGGTGCAGGCCGGACGCGGTGTCGTGCAGCGCGTGCGGAAAGCACATCGTGACCCCGCCGACCGAGTTGACCACATTCACCAGGCCGCCGAAGCCGATTCCCATGTAGTGCTCGATGCGCAGGCCGGTCGCGTTCTGCACGGTCTCGGCGAGAAGTTTCGGGCCGCCGAACGAATAAGCGGCGTTGAGCTTGTTGGTGCCGTAGCCGGGAATCGGGACATAGGAATCCCTGGGCAGGCTCACCAGCACGGCGGGCCCCCCGTTCCCCGGAATGTGCAGGAGCAGGATCGTGTCGCTGCGCTGACCGCTCACGTCGAAGCCGGTGTGATACCTGCGTTCCTGCTTGCGGGACAGGCCCTGACGGCTGTCGGAGCCGGTGATCAGCCAGTTCGACCCGGCGCCCGCGGCCGGCTGCTTGGCGTAGGAGACCAGCACGTTGGCCCGGTGCAGCTTGGCATCCAGGTAGAAGTAACCGCCGACGACGAGAATCAGCAGCACCGCCACCAGGCCGGCGACGAAGGCGAGCAGCAGGCGCAGCCGCGGCCTGCGGGGCCGGCGGCCGCCCGAGGACGGCCTGCGCGCGCCGCCCGGCGCCGATCGCAGCGGCGGCTGGGAGGGCCAGGGACCAGCCGGCGCGCTGGTGCCCGTGCCGGCGAAGCCCTGGCCGCCCGCTCCGCCGCCGCCACGGGACGGGAGCCGGACCGTGGGATCGTTCGCCGCCCCGGGCGCGCCCTGGCCGGCCGCCGGGGCCGGGCCGCCCCTGCTCGCAGCGGGCATGCCGGTCCCCTCGTCCGGGTTGTCCTCACGGAACCAGCCGGCTGGCCACTCGTTCACGTGGTGCCCTCCCACCAGATCGTGACCACTTCCCGCCCGGACGTGCCCAGGTCCCCGGGCCGCTCGTGCGCAATCCCCAAGTCGAGGAGCGCGGCCTCCACCTCGCTGGCCCGGTCGCCGGGCAGGCACAGCCTCCGCCGGGTGACATCGACCAGTTCGGCGAGGTCCGCGTAGTCGGCCTCGGCCGGACGGCTCCATTCAGTGTGCCCTGCCTTCACGCCTGCTTCGGCCAGGATCGCCAGCAGGTCCCCGGCGGTGGGGCCGGCCGGCCTGCGCAGGCCGTGGAAGCGCAGCCACAGCGGGCTGAGCGAGGTCAGCGGGTGCACCGCGGTCATCTCGACCACCACCCGCCGACGGGCGTGGCTGGTGAGCGCGCTGAGGAAGGGCTGCAGGTCCGGGATGTTGTACAGCACATGGTGGCAGGTCACCACGTCCGCGGGGGCGACCCGCGCGGCGAGGTCGGGCCAGCGGCCGGTCACCGTGCGGAGGTCCAGCCCGGTCCCGGCGGCGCGCGCGGCGAGCAGGTCGAGCATGCCCTGGTCGCTGTCCACGGCCGTGACCGAGGTCGCGTGAGCGGCCAGCGGCAGGCAGGCGGCTCCCGCGCCCGAGCCGATGTCCAGGACCGTCCCCCCCGGGCCGAGCGCCTCCCGTTCGCGCTCATAGGATGGCCCGGCCGGTGCGCCGATCAGCCGGTCCGCGCGGCGGGCGAACACCTGCCGGGGCAGCACCCACGGCGAATCCGGGACCGCGGCGGTGATGTGCTCGGGGATCGCCCACGCGTCGAGGTCGGCGCGCCACCTGCCGAGCAGCTCGGTCAGCGATGCCATCACCGAAGTATGGGGCAGGCCGCCCGGGCGCGGCGCGGCGGCCCCGGGCGGCCGGCGCGGGCCCGGTTATAATAATTGCCCATGAGCCCGGAAACCAGGCTGCAGGACGTGGTGCCTTTGGTTCCCGAGCTGGGCAAACGGGCGAGCGAGGTAAATGAGCTCCTTGGCCTGTCACTATCGCCGGGGGAAAAGGAACCGGATCCGGGCGGGCCGTGGGAGGTCATCCACGGGAGCGGTATTCTGTTCTCCGCTCCGCATGAGGTTATCCACATCCGCGACGGGGCCGAGAAACGCGCGGAAACAGGGACCCGGGCATTGGCGTTCGCGCTGGCCCGGTACACGAGCGGCTCGGGCATAGCCACCGCCCCGGAACAGTCCGGCGACCCCAACTGGGACATCGGCCATCCCTACGTCAACCGGGCGCAGGCCCTCGCGGAGGACTGCCCCACGGTCGACATCCACATGATGCGGCCACGCGGCGTGGACCTGTGCATCGGCCTCGGGCCGCACCCTGAACTGGCCGAAGGGCTGTGGCCGGTATTCGTGGAGGAGGCCGTTGCCGCGGGCCTGCGGGTCTCGGTGAACTGGCCGTTCGCGGGCAGCCCGCGGACCGTGACCGGGCAGTTGCAGGCGCGCGGGCTGCGGGCCATTCAGATCGAGGTCTGCTACGAATGCTTCAACCTGTCGGACACCGCAATGGTCCGGGCCTGGTCGTCGATCGGGCGGGCGGCGCGCCGGCTGAAGGGCGCTGACCGCCGATGACGTTCGGCGTCGCCCGGAATCCGGTGGCCACGAACGTACCGTCCAGCCTGCTGACGGCGGCGGCCCGGCGCAATATCCCGGTGCGGGTGATAGATATTGCCTCGCTGGGAGCGGGTATCCGCGCCGACGGCGGGGTTTCGGTGGCGGACGAGCAGGGCGCGGTCGAAGTAAGCAGCGTTTCTCCCTATCTGCTTTTCGGCTATCCCGCGGCAATTCATGCGCTGCGCGTACTGTCCTGGAGCGCCCGCCTGCCCAATCCGGTGGACAGCGCGCTGCTGGCCGACGACAAGGCCGCCACGGCGGAGCGGCTGGCCCGGGCGGGCGTGCCGCAGGTGGCTACCGAGATCTGTCCCTTCGATCTGGTGCAGGCCACCCGCATCGCGGCCGGGGTCGGCTACCCGCTGGTGCTGAAGCGGACTCACGGGGCCCAGGGCAGATGGGTCCGCCGGGCGGACGACCTGGACTCGCTGGCGGCCGCGTTCGCGGAACTCGAGGCCGACGGGCCCGGCGCGCTGATCATCCAGCCCGAGATCGTGGAGAGCCGGGGCCACACCGTCCGGGCGGTCATCACCGGCGGCAAGCTCCTCGCGGCGACCGAGCGCACGGCCGGCCCGGACGAGTGGCGGAGCAACGTCGCCGGCGGCGCGACCCAGTCCCCCACGGAGCTGACCAGTGAAGAGCTGGGGCTGGTGGAGAGCGCGGCGGGCGCGATGTGCCTGAGCCATGCCGGGATCGACCTCGTGCGGACCACCCGGGGCCCCCGGGTGCTCGAGGTCAACGGTTGCCCCGACTTCACCAGCATGCAGCCATACTTCGAGGCCGACCTGGCCGGGGCGGTCCTCGCCGCGTCCCTCTAGGGTGCCAATTCGCTGCCAGCTCCGGCCGTCAGCTATCCCGGTCTTCCCGGCGGTGATATTCGGCGAGGCTGGCGAGGCTGTCCCGGTCGATCTGGTCCTTGGCGGCGACAGCGACGACGCAGCCGGTCACGGCGCGCAGGGTGGCGGTGCGGCGTCCCTGCTCCAGCAGGGCGCGTTCCCCGATGACCGCGCCGGGGCCGAGCTCGCCGACCTGGGTGCCGTCCACCCAGACGCTCAGCACCCCATCCAGCAGCAGGTAGACGTCATCGCCGGGCTGGCCCTGCTCGGTGAGCGTCGCGCCGACGGTCAGTCTGCGGACCACGGGCCGGGTGCCGCCGCGCATGATGGCGGCCGACAGCTGCCGCTCCAGGGCGCTTTCGGCGACCGTCACCAGCGGCTGGCTGTCCTCCTGCCCCCAGGGGCCGGGCCGCTCGTGTCCGGCGCGGGACCAGTCGCGGAAGTTCGTCAGCCCGGACTTGGCCACCAGCTGGCCCTGGTGGTCATAGACCCAGTGGCGGGGGAACGGGCTGGCGCCGGCCAGTTCCCCGCGTGCGATCCCGTCCGTGCCGATGGTCAGCGCCAGGGTGGTCCACACGGTCGGCGCCACCCACTGGAAGAAGGGCTTGCCGGCCACCGGCCGGGGCAGCGGCGCCCCGGTCCGCCCGCCGACGGTCTGGGTGAAGCGGGCCCCGGTGGCGGTGATCTCGGGTGTGGCGCGGATCGCGGGAAACTCGGCCGGCTGGAAGGTCACCTCCCGCTGCGGGCCCCAGCCGATCCGGGTACGGGAGATGTAGCCGCGGCCGGAGTACCCGGCGTTCACGACGCGGCCGTCGGCCACCTCGATCCACGCCGCGAGGTGGTTGGCGAAGCGGAACCTTTCGGCGGTGTGCAGCCCGGTCAGGTCCTCGATGACATCCGGCGGCGGGTCATCGTAGTGGGCCATGCCGACGGCAAACCCCGCCTTGATCAGGCCCGAGACCAGCCCCGACGGTATCCACGACACGCTGGTGACCGACGATTCGAAACGCACGTCCCCTCCTCGCTTCGCCGATGCCCATTCTCGCCAGTGCACCAGGGGGCCCGATAATCGGGGTATGGGGGATTTGCCCGCGGGGACGATCACGATGTTGTTCAGCGACATCGAGGGGTCGACGGCGCTGCTGCGCCGGCTGGGCGAGCACTACGCCGGCGCGCTGTCGGATCAGCGTGCCCTGCTGCGCGCCGCCATCGCCGACTGCGGCGGCCAGGAGATGGGCACCGAGGGAGACAGCTTCTTCGTGGTGTTCGCCTCGGCCGCTGACGCGGTCCGCTGCTGCGTTGCCGCGCAGCGTGCCCTGGCCAGCCACGACTGGCCAGGCGGGGTTCCGGTGCGGGTGCGGATGGGGCTGCACTCCGGTGAGCCGGTGCGGCACGAGGACGGGTACGTGGGGCTGGACGTGCACCGGGCAGCCCGGATCGCGGCGGTCGCGCACGGCGGCCAGGTCGTGCTCTCGGAGTCGACGCGGCAGCTGGCCGGCTCCCGGCTGCCGGCCGGGGCATCCCTCCGGGACCTGGGCCTGCACCGGCTGAAGGACATCGAGGCGCCGGAGCACATCTACCAGCTTGCCGCCGCGGGCCTGCCGGACCGGTTCCCGCCGCTGAAGAGCACGCTGGCCGAGACCGCGGCCCCGGCTGCCGCCGCGCCCATCGTGGGACGGGTGGCCGAGCGGAAGGCGTTGCTGGCCGCCTATGCCCGGGTCGTGGCCGGCCGCCCGCAAGTACTGCTGATCACCGGGGCGGCCGGCATCGGCAAGACCAGGCTCGTCCAGGAGCTGTGCGCCCAGGCCGAGTCGGCCGCTGGCGGCGCGCGGGTCCTGCTCGGCGAGTCGGCACCGCTGGCCGGCGCCGCGCTCGCCTACGGGCCCTTCGTGGACGCCCTGCGCGATCAGGCGGGATGGCTGCTCGCCGACGACCGCCCGCCGGACATGCTGGCAGCCCGGCACCGGCTGTTCGTGCGCTTGCTCGAGCTGCTGGCGGGCCTGGCCAGCAGCTCACCGGTCGTGCTCGTGCTGGAAGATCTGCACTGGGCCGACGACTCTTCCCGCGAGCTGCTCGCCTTCCTGGCGGTCAGGCTGCGTGACCAGCCGGTCATGCTGGTCGGCACCATCCGGGAGGAGGAGCTGGCCGGCGGCGTCGGGCAGTGGCTCGCCGAACTGGAGCGCCGCCCCCGGGTGACCCGGCTCCGGCTGGAGCCCCTGGGTGACGGCGAGATCGCCGAGCTCGTCACCGGCCTGCTCCCGGCCGCCGCCGCCAGCACGGACCGGGTGGCGGCGGTGGTCGGCGCCGCGGACGGCAACCCCCTGTACGCCAGGGAGCTCGCCCAGGCCGACCCGCGGGCGCTGCCCGCCTCGATCACCGATGCCGTGCTGGCCAAGGCCGCGGGGCTGACCGCGCAGGCCAGGTCAGTCGTCGACCAGGTCTGCGTCGCGGACGGCGGGATGTCCCATGAGCTGCTGGCCGCGGCCGTTCCGCTGCCGGAGCAGCGGCTGCTGGCCTCCGCCCGCCGGGCCGTCGCCTCGGGCCTGCTGGTCCCGGCCGGCGACGGCTACGCCTTCAGCCACGCGCTGACCCGGCAGGTGCTCTACGCCGACCTGCTGCCGGGCGAGCGGCGGCGCCTGCACCACCGGCTCGCGGCGGCGCTCGCCGCCCGGCCGGACTCCGAGCCCGGGCTGCTGGCCCAGCACTGGCACCTGGCAAACTCACCGGACCGGGCCGGGCCGGCGGCCGTGCTGGCAGCCCGTCAGGCGGTCGCGGAACGCGCCTACCCCGAGGCCGTCCGGTCCTACGCGCTCGCCATCGAGCTAGCCGCCTGGCTGCCCGAGGCGGGGCCCGCCCTGCTGGAGGAGGCGGCGCGGGCCGCCGGCTGGGCGGGCGACCCGGACCGGGCCGCCGGGTGGGTCGCTGATGCCCTGGCCCAGTCCGGCGACGCGGCGCCAGCCGGCCGGGCACGGCTGCTGGAGCGGCTCGGCCGTTACCGGTTCGACGCCCGCGACATCGACGCGGCCGTCGATGCCACCGAGCAGGCCGTGGCGCTGCTGCCCGACGGTCCGCCCTCGGCCCTGCGGGCCCGGCTGCTCGCCGCGCTCGCCACCGGACGCATGCTGCTCGGCGACTTCGGCGGCGCGCTGCCGGTCGCCGAGCGGGCCGTGACCGAGGCACAGCAGGCCAGCGCCGTGGCAGAGCATGCCCACGGGCTGGCCACGCTCGGCGTCGTCCTGGCACACCGCGGTGACTTCGACGCCGGGATCGCGGCCCTGCGAACCTCATCCAGCCTCGCCCGCCGTACCGGCAGCGTGGAGGATGTCGTCCGGGCGGCGGCCGACCACATGTACCTCCTGTGCACGGCCGGCCGTTTCACCGAGGCGCTCGACGTGGCGCAGGAGGGCCGCGCCGTCGCCAAGTCCCTGGACGCCCCGCCGGCGCTGACGTCAACCCTGGACAACAACGTCGCGGCGGTGCTGACCGCGACCGGGCGGTGGGCCGAAGCGGGCCGGCTCCTCGCCGAGCTGATGGCTGAGTCCTCGGGGAAGGCCACCCATTACCTGGAGCTGCTGCAACTGGAGCTGGCCGTCGGCCAGGGCGACAGCGAGCGGGCGGCGGGCCTGGCCGCGGTCCTGGCGAAGGCGCCGCCCGATCCCGGGCTCGCCGGCCCGCTGCACGCCTGCCTCGCCGAGCAGGCGCTGGAGGCCGGCAACCTGGCGGCGGCGGCCGGTGAGGTGCTCGATGGGCTCGCGGTGCTGGCGGGCACCGGCTGGGCCGAGGAGGAGATCCGGCTGCTGGCGGCCGGTGCCAGGGCCGCCGCCGACGTCGCCGCGCTGGCCGCCGCGGACCGGCCGGGGCACCTTCCGGAGACCTGGGAGCGGGCGGCCGCCAGCTTCCCCGGGCGGGCCCGGGCCATCACCGGCGCCGACGGGCGCGGGCAGCCCGCCCTTGCCGCCTTCGGCGCGCTGGCCGCCGCCGAGCATGCCCGCGAGCACCGGGCCGATGCCCCGGCCACCTGGCGCGCGGTTGCGGCCGCATGGCGGGTGGCCGGCCAGCCGTACCGGGAGGCCTACGCGCACCTGCGGGAGGCCCAGGCCGCGGCTCGCGCGGGGCAGCGCGAGCAGGCCGCCAGCGCTGTTGCGGCGGCGGAGCACCTGGCCCGCAAGCTCCCGTCGGGCCCCCTGCTGCGCCTCGCCGAGGAGGTGGCCCGCGGCGCCGGGCTGACGGCTGAATCCGGGCGACATGCGCATTTATCGCATCTCTGGCAGACTCGGTGCGGAACTGAGGCGCTGATGACCGGCGCGGCCGGCCTGGCCCACGTTCCCGGGCCGCCGGGCGGTCGCCGTCGGGGGGAGGAGCGCGGTGGCCTACATCTTCCTGCGAATCGGGGCGCATCCGACCGCCTGGGCGCTCGAGGACGCCGGCCCGGACACCGTGGCGGCGCAGCTGAGCCAGGCCACCGGCCCGGTCGTGCTGCCGGTCGTCGATCCGCTGCAGGGCGACCTGGTGGTGTCACCGCCGGCCGCCGCCAGCATCTCGGTCCAGCGGCGCTCGCCCATCCACGGCTGGCACCCGAGCCACATCGCCCTGCCGTCCCGGCCGGTGCTGTACCTGCCCTCGCCAGCCGGCCCGACCCAGGACCTTCCGGGTTACCCGCTGGCCCCGGACACCGACCTGGCCGCGCTGAAGCAGGACATCATCGCCGCGATGAGCGCGGGCACCTTCCTCAGCATCCAGATCGCGGACATCGAGGGCGGCGTCGTTCTGCTGAATGGTGCTGCCCTGGACTTCGCCGTTCTCGCCGCCGCGCACAGCTGACCAGCCCGGCGTCGCCGCCCGGGCGGCCGGGCAGGCCCGCGCGCCGGACCGGTGTGGATCCTGCGCCTTCTGATCCGCTCTTGAATCAGTGGGGTACCGGTGCTAGACCCAAAAGTACGGCCCAGTACATCCAGGGAACCTGAGAGAAGGCCGGAATGGAGACAGCAGGATGTCCTTAACCCCCCGTAAGGCTGCTTCGCTGCTCGGTGCGACCGCGCTCGGCGTCGCCGCGACGACCGGCGCCGGCTGGGCGGCCGGGTCGGCCGCCCAGGCCGCCGCCCAGGTCAGCGTGCCGAGGCCCAGCTTCGCCAAGCTGAGCCCGGGTCAGGTCAAAGCCCGCTCGGCCGGCAAGCGAGAGCGCATGGTGGTCGTGTTCGGCGACCAGCTCACCGGCCTGCCGGCGAACCGGGCCCACCGGCAGGCCCGGCAGGCCACGGCCGCGGCCGTGC
>Ga0335078_10001145_pt1 | contig 40225 bp, 31 predicted proteins | sample Lox_Sample_32_FD_206711 | JGI IMG/M metagenome (GOLD analysis project Ga0335078, IMG submission 206711) | Soil microbial communities from Loxahatchee National Wildlife Refuge, Florida, United States - Lox_Sample_3.2 | ecosystem: Environmental > Terrestrial > Soil > Wetlands | place: USA... | reverse complement strand
CCCTGCCTCCAACTGCTTCAGCGCTCCGATCATCTGTGCCTCTGTGTGCCTGCTCCTCGACATACCCGCTTCCCCTTTCTTTCGCTGAAATCATACTCAGCCTTGTTCCGAAACAGGGGATCAGGTCGGTACCTAGTGTAGTGCGTCAAGCGGATCGACGTTTATTCAGGGTGCGTTGAGCGCGTTTCACTTTTTCCAGGATGTCGGCGGCCAGGTCAGCTCGCAGAAGCCGCTCGCGGGACCTGGGCACCAGGCTTGAGGTGAACGTGGATGCAAAGGAGGTTGCCTTCCCGTCGCCGACCTAGCGTCTTAGCGCATCGAGCAGGCGTTTTGCAGCTCTTGCTGAACCATCGGCGACTCGGAAAGTCCTCCAACGAATGAAGGTGAGCATGCACGCTGCTTAAACTGCGCGATGCCACCATAAGCGTCACTCGCCCTCCGAATTGCGTCAGTTACGAGGTCTACTAACACTTTTTGCTCGTCGGGAGAACGTAACTGGTAATGGCACTCTCCAGCAGGACCGTGGTCGCAAATACGCTGAGCATCAAGCCCCGGAAGACCTCTCGCAGGACCACCGCTGCTTTCCTTACTAGCAGGTCTTCCCGAGAGGACCCATTGCGAATCGGTTTCATGGCAAGTCGACCCCTCAATCCAGAGCGCAGTGCCGAAGGAATCAGAATCCTGCCCTGCCACTGAACCCATGACAATAAAATAGTCGTCCTTCTCCCTCTGCACATGGGCGAAAACCCACCAACGCCCTGCTTTGAAGCCTCGACACATCCGGCTGATTGTTTCAGGAATTTGATCGTAGTGCACCAGGGAAGGGTTGTAGGACAATCCGAAGATTGGATCGCTCAGCAAGTTTACCCCCTGCTGCTCAGGCGCACTCTTGGTTTGTCTGCAGGCTCCTTGAAATACCAGAAGAATGCAAACGGAACAAAGCGTCAGGATTGTCTTCCTAAAAAACATGTCCATCCTTTCCAGAGCAAGCTCCTTTGTCAAGGTTGTGGAGGGCAACCGCTCGTACTGGCGTTTGGATTACGATAAATTGTTGCACTGCCGGATGTAGATTGATTGACGTAGGGGTTGAAACCATGTTGCTTCCAATCCGACACCCACTGAGTGCCATCCCATCCCTCAATGTGTCCATACGGGTGGTTCTGAGTGATTTGAAAAACGGCAATGTCACCAACTTGGGGGACATAGTCAGACGGAGGTGATGTCGCACCAGGGTTTATGGTTGCCACAGAGGCGAATCCCCACTGAGAAGCCAGCCACGGCCCAAATTGTCCTGCCGATGATGGGTGCCCGTCGTTCAAGCTCTGCGTCAGTGGTTCACCACCGTTAGACTTATGATTAAGAGCGTAGTCAACATAGCGTCCGCAAAAACCGGTAGATGTAGGCTGCGCGTTTGCGTCAAGGGTCTGAGCGAACGCGCTCGCGTCGAAACACGGCCCCTTAGGTTTTGGCACCGAGGGTCTCATTCGGATGTCAATGTCAACGTCATAGGATTCAGTGCACTCCCCAGGGGCATCGTTGCAGAGATCACCTTCGCTCGCCTGCCGAGTGACCGTTCCGGAGAACTTGTACAAAGTACATTCAGTGTTTGATCCCGGTTTGAAATTGCAAGCCGGATTAATCTGAATCGGGGGTGCGTCCCCGGCCCTGAGGTTGAATCCGGCTCCGATCTCACTGACGCAGTCGAAGTTGCCGGAGTGTGTCTCGTTCAGGGTGTCCCCCACCCCTTCTTTGCCCCCACCTTGGGCGACGAGAATCGTGTCGTCCGGGCTAGAAGTGCTAGACAGGCTCACTGAACCAATTCCTCCCCAGGTAAAAGTGCAATCGCCCTGATAGGTCCCCGTGTTGTTGATCATCTTGGAATGGACCTTCTCGAATCCTTGAAGCCTTCCATACCATTCAGGAATAGTGTTCGGATATTCGGGTTCAATATCCATCGTCGCTTCCGCCGTGTCCTCGTACACGAGCAAGTCCTCGCCGGTCCCCTCGGTATTTTTCTTGTGAAGATGCACGCTGATCTTTACGTGGCCACCCGGGTCGGAATTGTAGGCCACGTTGTCAAGATATGTATCTATATCTTGTCCGGCATCGACTTTCCCCGTCACCAGCGACAGCACACCCACGGCGCACATTGCGCATAAACAACCGACATAGACGCGGAGCATTGCTGCTTGGCGAGAATCCTTGGGCATACGTTCTCCCGATGGCTCAGGTGAGGCGGCAGTCTAGCATGAGGAAGCCGCCTCTTCAAGGCTGGTGCCCCAGGTGCCGCGAGCGCCCGCGCGAGCTCACCTGGAGAAAGAAACTTTCGCGCCGACCCGCCCGAGTTTGTGATTTCCCGGTCTCTGGCCGTCCATGCTGATTCGATCTCCACGATTACCGTTTCACGCTGAGCGTATTGTCGAAAACTGCTCCAGCGCCCGTCCCCAGCTTCCTTCACCAAGCCCCGCGTTACCGGGTTCCGGTGGAGATACCGCAGTTTAATGCGGAACTCGCGCTGGTCGCGGACGTTGCGGTCGTAATAACGCTTCTGCCAGAATGCTCGCTGCCCGTGCCATCGCTTGCTGAACCGCAACTTCAGCTCACGCATGGCGTCGGCGAGAGCGCCGAACTCCGGTTCGCTGACCAGCAGGTGAATGTGCTCGGGCATTACGACATATCCATAAACCCGCCAACCGATGTGACGACGCGTGTCCTCCAAGCACCGGATAAACAGGTCGCACGGCGGCGGAACATTGAAATGCGCTTGCCGGCGATAGCAGCTGAATGTGAGAAAGTGGGTTTGCCTGGATTGTTGGAAACGATGGAGGCCGCGCGTCACAAGACCATCCTGGGCCGCTTCGCAGTATGAGGTCAGTGACGGCTGAACATGTCTCTCAGGGAATTTGCCCAGGTGAGCTCGCGCAAAGCGCTCGCGGCACCTGGGGTACCGTGCACCTCTACCGTGAAAAGATTTCTTAGTGAAAAAATTCCTTGGTTATTCCCAAGATCGGGATATACTGTTGCCCGCTTTGCCGCAAGCGGCTATTGACATATTTTTACAAACCACGCTTCCCCCAGCGTGCGGGATTTTCTAATGGAGGTTGAATCATGAAAAACAATTTTGCGTCACGGTCCGTTCTCGTTCTGACCATGGTGTCAATTTTCCTGGCTGCAGGCAGCATGTTTAGCGCAGCTCAAACCTTGAAAACGATTTACAGTTTTGACAATCGCGATCAAAACGGCTCTTTTCCTCCTGCCGGGGTGACGTTAGACCACTCAGGAACTTTGTTCGGAACGACTGGGGACGGCGGGCCCCGTTCTTGCGGAACCGCATATGCCCTGCGCCCAAATGGAACGAATTGGACCTTGACTTACATAAAAGACTTTGGAGGTCTAAACAGCTGTTTTCCGGGGTCGCCGCTGGTGGAGGATTCCGCCGGCAATTTGTACGGTTCGACAAACGGCTGGGGCTTGATGAACGGGGCGCTTTTCGAACTTAGCCCGGTTGCCGGTGGCGGCTGGAGACAGACTGACCTGGCGACTTTTCCCAACGGCTGCGATTGCGGCGAGTACACGATGCCGGCGCCGATCTTTGATCAGTCGGGAAACGTCTATAGCGTATCGCGCTATAACGGGCTTTACGGCCATGGAATGGTTTACGAGGTGACTCCGAATGGCGACGGCACATGGAACGAATTGGAGCTATACGACTTTGCGGGAGGAGCGGATGGTTTCGGCCCAAATAGCCTGATCTTTGATCGGGCGGGGAATCTCTTCGGTACCACGACATCCGGAGGTACCTCCGGAGGAACGGCATTTGAACTGATGCCGATGGCGGGCGGCGGCTGGCAGAAGAGCACGATTTACAGCTTTGGAACTGTTGACGCCGACCCTGAGGGTCTGATTGTGGACAAGTCGGGAAATCTCTACGGAGCGGCCGAGGTTGGCGGAGTTTTGAATCATGGCACGGTGTTCGAGCTAAGTCCGGATGGCAGCGGTGGCTGGGCGCACAAGATTCTGTATTCTTTTCGCGGCACTGCCTCGGGAGACGGCGCAGTGCCTCAGTCACCTTTGCTGTTCGATCGGGGCCAGGATCTCTGGGGCGTGACCTATAGTGGCGGCATCTCCACGGGCAGCTGCAGTCCAGATGGTTGCGGCACAGTCTTCCGCCTTTCGCCGAACAGCGGTGGTACTTGGAGCGAGGTGCATTACGACTTTCAGACGGATTCGACCGGCCCCGCCTATCCCCATCCTGGATTGGTATTTGATCAAAAAGGAAATCTGTATGGGACGACATTAGGTGGTGGTACGTATGGCGCCGGGACTGTCTTCGAACTGACTCCTTAAGTGCATGCGTGGGCCGACACCTGGACGGGCGTCAAGGCCGCTGGCGGAAACTTCTTTGGCCCACACAACGAACAGTTCGTTGTGTGGGCCAAACTATGTGTTGGATGCCTTTCAGGGTTGTTTTATTTCTTCTGCTTAACGTTGCTTCTCACGCACGGCGACGTCACTCACTGCAGCTGCCTTTCTGGCCGAACGTCAATACGCCAATGTCGGTGATGCCCATATAGTTGAAGACGCCGTTGCCGATCTGGCCGTTACTGGCCTTAGCGGTGAACGTCTGGTAGTCACAGCATTCGCCTGCGCCCGACTCATAGGTGATAACTACAGTGATGATCCCATTAACGACTGAGAAATAGCCGGGATACGGGCTGTTATTGGGAATCAGCTTCGCCCCGCCGCTGTGCGGAGGGCCATAGCTGCCATCATCGGTGAGAGAGATACAGAACGTGCCGTTGTCGCGCTGCGAGTGGGTCACGGTTGCCTGGTAATCGCCAGTGTAACTCTGCGCCATGGCGGCGCTACTCATGAGGGCGAAGGCTGCAACCACAAAGGCCATTGCGATGAATCTGGTGTGTCTGGGCATCTTGCTACCTCGGATAGGAGTTATAGGGTCCTCTTGCCACATGTAACATAACTAAGGAAGGCTCAGCCAGTCGTCATGGGAATGTAAAGCCGTTGTAAAAAACTATGAGGGCTGGGAAACCGCCTATTCTCGGGTTTCCTACCTTTGCCCCTCCAGCACCCGCGTCGCCCTGCTTAGGGCGACGATGAGTGCCCCGATTTGCTCCCGCGTTCGCTCCAGATCGTGCCGGTCAATGGACTCGTTGATACCCGGAATCACCGCCGCGGCGTAGCCCGTGTACTTGCCGGGAGCGTAGATGGCGTGCCGGTACCAGGGGCGGTCCGGCAGACCCTGGGGAAGCAGCAGAGCGTGTTCGGCCTCGCGAAGGTCGCGATTCAGTTGGGCGAGATCGTGCGCGGCGTCTTTTTGCCGCGCCAGCATCCTGATTCCGGCTTTTTCAAAACGGGCTGCGGCCTGTTCCAATTCCGAAAAGTTCGGCGACTTGGCGCCAAACTCCGCTGTGGCTTTTTTGTGGGCGGTCTCTATATACGAGGCAACTTCCTTCCCGTACTCTTCATAATCAAAAGGAATGAAGTCGGCGTCGGCCATGCGGATGGCGTCAATTCCGAACACGCGGGCCATTTGCTGCTCGTAGACAAAGTCGGGATCGCCGAATTTTGTGAACCACTGAAAATTGTCGAAGACGGAGTGGTACACGCCATAGGATCCGGTTGAACCGATATCGGCTGACGGCACCCCGAGATGCTGCAAGAAAACCGTATAGTCGGAACCGCCGCCGAGGTCTCCGACTTGAACATCCATTTTGCCCTGAGCAACTGGAGGACGATAGGAACTGGTGCTGGTTTCCTGCGGATTGGCCGGTTCAACCTTGCCTTGCTTCAACCACGTGTCGTAAACCGTGCCACCACCCTTGGCGCTGGGAACGCTTTTGGATACATCACGCAGAAACTGCTTAAGACTGGGAACCGAGTTCGCTCCGAATCTTGGCCCGGAGACGGCGACGTCCATATTGAAGTAGGCGACGGCATTGACCAGGTCGCGTTCGTGCTGCTCGCCCCATTCGGTTGAGCCGATCAGGCCTTCTTCTTCGGCGTCCCAACTGCCTAATACCAGAGTGCGCTTGGGCTTCCATCCTGATTTCAGCAGTTCACCGATGCCGTGCACCGCTTCCAGCATGGCGGCGGTGCCGCTGTTAGGGTCAACCGCGCCATAGACCCAGGCATCGCGGTGGTTTCCAGAGACGACCCATTCATCGGGAAGTTCACTTCCACGAACCCGGCCGGTCACATCCCAGATGGTGCGGTATTGATAGTCCTGCTTGAGGTGCAGCTTGACCTTGACCGGCCCGGGACCAGAGTGATAGGTGAATGGCAAAGAGCCTTGCGCATCGCGAGGAGACTCGGGGCCGCCGAGGTGCTCAAGGACTGGCCAGGCGTCGGCGTAGGAAATGGGAGTAGTTGGAATCTTCGGCAGCTGAGGCGAGTCACTTGGCGGAGTGCGCCGAGAGTCCGGCAGAGCGGGCACTGACGCAACGCCTGGCGTTGTGGGGTCGCCGGCAAATTCGAACATGAAACCGATCGAGCCGCGCTGCACGCTGGTGTCAGGGCGCCAGGGGCCGCGCGGATACTTGTCGCCGCGACGCCAGCCGTCGTCCGCCGGGTCGGAGTAAATAATTACGCCAACTGCGCCACGCTCCTGGGCATCGAGAACTTTGACTCCACGAAAATTCTGACCATAGCGGGCCAGAACGATCTTTCCGTGAACGTCAATGCTCAGCTCTCTCAGTTTCTTGAAGTCCTCCGGAGTGCCGTAATTCGCATAGACAACTTCGGCTTCCACGTCCCCCGAAGGTGACATGCCGCTGAAGGGCATGACCACGCGCGGGTCGTCCTCGTAGGGATCGCCGTCAACGTGCTCGCGGGTGGGGCCGTGCATGTGCACCCCGGCCGGGGCAGTGATGTCCACACTGATTTCTGAGGGGTAGTTCATCCACACCCGGTACTCGGAAATTTCCGTGCTCAGGCCGGCCTCGTGGAACTTCTGAGCAACGTAGTCGGCGGTCGCCTTGTCCTCGGGCGTGCCTGCCATATGGGGAGCTTGCGTGAGGACGCGCAAATGTTCTTTGGCCAAATTGGGGTCGGGAACCGCCAGAAAGCGAGCTTCGATCATGTTTTCCTGTGCGGAGTTGAGGTAGCCGAAAATGGGCGGACCGGCTCGAGTTGGGGTTTCTCCGCCAAGACTGGATGCGAGCAGGATGAGAATGAATACCAATGCAAGGAAGGGCGCAGAGAGAATTTTCATGGGGCTTCCAGGAAAGAAGTAAGGTAGCACAAGGCTAAGAGGCGCGGCGAGAGCTTCGCGGCCCCGCGCCACACATGCTTTGGCTATCGCGTTTGGCCGCTGCCGATTACTTCATATTTGGCCGAAGTAAGCTCGGCGAGGGCAAAGGGGCCGCGGCAATGCAGTTTTTGCGTGCTGATGCCCATCTCAGCCCCGAAGCCGAACTCCCCGCCATCCACAAAACGGGTGGAAGCGTTCCAGAGCACGGCAGCGGAATCAACGAGTTTCATGAATCGCCGGGCGGTGGCTTCGTTAGTGGTGATTATGGCCTCAGAATGCCCGGTCGAATAGCGATTAATGTGCTCGATGGCTTCGTCAACGCCTGAGACCACGCGAATTGCCATGCAAAGCCGGAGGTATTCTTCTCCCCAGTCTTCAGCGGCCGCGGGAATTACGTTCGGGCCAGAGACAAGACTTAAGGCACGCTCATCGGCACGCACCTCGACGCCGGCGGCAATCAGTTGCTTCACAATATGAGGAACATATTCAGCCGCAATGCGCTCATGGACCAGCAATTTTTCCGCGGCGTTGCAGACCGACGGACGCTGCGTTTTGGCGTTGATGACGACCCGATCCGCCATGTCGAAGTCAGCTGAATCATCAATAAAAATGTGGCAATTTCCCGCGCCGGTTTCGATGACCGGTACGGTGGAATTCTCGACCACGTAGGAAATCAGCCCCGCGCCGCCGCGAGGAATGATGACGTCCACCAGGCCGCGAGCTTTGATGAGTTCGTGAACCGAATCGCGCGTGCTTGAATCCAGCAACTCGATTGTGCCCGCGGGCACTCCTGCCACGTTGGAAAGAATGTCAACCAACTGCTGATTGCTGTGTGAGGCTTCTTTGCCGCCGCGCAAAACTATGGCATTGCCTGTCTTGATGGCCAAAGCGACGGTATCAACGGTTACATTTGGGCGCGACTCATAGATGATGCCGATCACACCCAGAGGCACGCGTACTTTGCGAATGCGCAAACCGTTGGGCCGAGTCCATTCGGCCAATGTCTCGTAAACCGGATCCGGGAGAGCGGCGATTTCTCGCACTCCGCTTGCCATTGCCATGATGCGATCCGGCGTAAGCAATAAACGGTCGCGCATCGCGCCGGACAGGCCCGAAGATTCGACATCGCGGCGGTTGGCTTCCAGAATGCTCAGCTGCTTTGCGTCAATCGCATTGGCCATGACGAGAAGGAGAGCATTTTTCTGATTGGTCGAGAGTTGCGCCAGGCGAGAAGCGGCTTCGCGGGCGCGCAGAAGTTTCTCGCGGGTGGAAGCAGGAGTGGTCAATGCCGTGGCCATTTAGTCCGCCTTTCCTCGCGGCGGAAAATAAGTGCCGATCCTGCGTTCCAGGGCCCCTGAAATGGCGCGCGGATCGCGGCCATTCACGATAGCAACATTGACCCCCGCTTCGCTGGCGCTTTTTGCCGCGCGCAGTTTGGAACGCATGCCGCCACGTCCCAGCTGCCCGTGGCCGTTGCACAGTTCTTCCATGTCAGCGGTCAGTTTGCGAACTGTCCGCATGAGCTTCGGCTTCTTGCCGTTGGGGACGTAGAAGCCGTCCACATCGGTGAGCAGGAGCAGCCAGTCGGCTTTGACGGCTTTGGCCAGCAAGGCGCTGAGTTCGTCGTTGTCGCCGAAAGCACCCACCAATTCTCGCACCGAGACACTGTCGTTTTCATTAACGATCGGCACCACGCCCAGTTTCAGCAGTTCGTGCAGGGCATTCTGCAGGTTCTTGTAGCGGATGGGCGACGTGAAGTCGTCGCTCGAAAGCAGCAACTGGGCTACGACCTTCTTGCCGAAAAAGAGTTGCTCGTAGGTGTGCATGAGCACGCTCTGACCGACTGCGGCGCAAGCCTGCATGCGGGGAACATCGGTCGGGCGCTCGCCGAGGCCGAGGTTTGACATTCCAGAAGCAATCGCTCCCGAGGAAACGATCAAATATTCATCCCTGGTGAGGTCGAGCTGGTCAACAAGAGAACGCATGCGCGTGGTATCGATGCGTCCGCCCGGGGCGATCAGGCTGGTCCCGACTTTGACGACAAGGCGCATAAACACTTTAATTTAGCAATTCAGGCACCATTTTGATACGGGATTTCGCGTTATTGATCTGGCCGGGCGCGCCTGAGTTTCGAGGACGGCTGCACAATAAGTGAAAACTATTTCCCCTACGTTGCAACGCGAAAGACCAGCTCCGCCGCGCTAAACTGAGTTCATGCCTGCCGCAAATTCAACGCAGCGTTTTTCGTCGCGCGTGGAGAACTACGCCCGCTACCGGCCGGGCTATCCGCCAAAGGTGATTGATGTTTTGAAGGAAGAATGCGGCCTCACCGCGGATTCGGTGATTGCTGATATCGCCTCGGGAACAGGAATCTTTACCCGGCTTCTACTCGAAAACGGAAACCGTGTGTTCGGCGTGGAACCGAATGCAGACATGCGGAAGGCGGGGGAGAAGTTTCTGGGTCAGTTTCCCAAGTTCGCGAGCATTGACGGAACTGCGGAGGCGACCACTTTGCCGGACCACAGCGTAGATCTGGTTACGGCCGCGCAGGCGGCGCACTGGTTCGAGCATGACAAGGCGCGGAAGGAATTTGTACGTATTCTGAAAGCCGCCGGTTGGCTGGTTTTGATCTGGAATGAACGCGAGACCGGCACCACGGCTTTTCTGCGCGCCTATGAAAAGCTGCTGCTGACCTTCGGAACGGACTATAAAGAAGTACGGCACGAGCGGACGACGGCGGAGATCGCACAGTTCTTTACGCCATCGCCGTTCCGCCTGCACAAACTGGCAACTGAGCAGGCGTTCGATTATTCCGGAGTTGAAGGACGGTTGCTGTCCTCCTCCTATACGCCGTCACCGGAACATCCGAACTATGCTCCCATGCTCCGCGAGCTGCGAAGCATCTTTGAACAGTATGCGAGCGACGGCAAGGTGACGCTGCACTACACCACCCAGGTTTTCTACGGGCGGCTGGGTTAATCGCCTTGCTTCTCGCAAGAAGCACAAAGCACTTGACAACCATATACTATGTATAACATAGTATAGTGCATGACGATAGATGGTTCTGGCTCGTCGAGCGACAAGTGGGAAGTCCAACTGCGCAAGGGATGCCTTGAATTGGCAATTCTGGCCAGCCTTTGGAGCGGGCGTCTTTACGGGCTGGAACTGCTGCGCGTTCTGGAAGAAAAATCAGAACTGGTCATCACGGAAGGTACGGTTTATCCCCTGCTCAGCCGCTTACGCGGCGAAGGCCTGCTCGACGCCGAATGGGTGGAAGCCGAACTCGGACATCCCCGCAAATACTACCGGCTGACCGCTTCCGGCCGCCGCCGAGCTACTGCGATGGCCAAAATCTGGTTTCGTTTTTCCGCCAACCTCGACGGCCTGCTAACGCCCCTGATCAAGGAGGAACGCTAAGAATGACTGCACCGAATGTTGATGCTTATTTAAGAGAAGTCCGCGCCGGGTTGCGCAGTCTGCCGGAGCCGGAGGTCACGGACATTCTGAACGAACTGCGCGGACATATCGCGGAGCGGCTTGGCGGGGCCGGCCAGGCCGACCATGGCGCCATTGATTCCGTTTTGCGCAAGCTCGGACGCCCCGAGCAGATCGCTGCGCTTTACGTGGCCGAAAACCTGGCGTGGCGGGCGGAAAGCACGCGGTCCCCCTGGGCGATTCTGCGCGGTGTCTTCCACTGGTCCACATTAAGTGTCATGGGCTTCGTGGTATTTATGGTCTGCCTCACCGGATACGCGTTTGGGGTGTGCTTTTTTCTGGCAGCGCTGATGAAGCCGTTCCATCCACAGAGTGTGGGCTTGTGGGTTTCAAACCGCCCAGATAGTTATTCTCTGCACGTGGGCGGATTCTCGGGGCCGGCGGGCGACGAGCGCGAACTCCTTGGCTGGTGGCTGGTTCCCATCGGCTGCTCCCTCGGCGGCGGGACGATTCTGCTGACGACGCAGTTTGCCTTGTGGGCGCTGCGGCGGCTGCGAAAGCCAAAACAATTGGCGTAATTTCATGTGCTCTTCTCGCGCGTGGTGGGCCCCGGGGCCTGCCGAAATGGCGCCAGCGCCTCGAAACACCGTGCCACTTGCGATAATTGTTGAAACAGAATCGTATTCAACAGGGACATTTATGTCTGAAGAAAAATCGTTTCACATGACGTCTGATGATTTCCGCCGCCACGGCCACAAGATGGTGGACTGGATCGCCGATTATTATTCGCGCATTGAATCGTATCCCGTGCTTTCGCAAGCGAAGCCGGGGGAAGTGCGGGCGGGACTTCCTGCGGATCCGCCAATGCAGGGTGAGGCATTTGAGAAAATTCTGGGGGACGTAGAAAAACTCATCATTCCCGGCGTGACGCACTGGCAGTCACCGAATTTCTTTGCCTATTTTCCGTGTAATGCATCTGGTCCGGCGATCCTCGGCGATTTGCTGTCTTCGGGATTAGGGGTTCAGGGAATGCTTTGGGCAACCAGCCCGGCGTGCACCGAACTCGAGACGCACGTTCTCGACTGGATGGCGGGAATGCTCGGCTTGCCGGAGAAATTTTTGTCCACAAGCACGGGCGGCGGAGTGATTCAGGATACGGCTTCCAGCGCTTCGCTGTGCGCGCTGCTGGCGGCGAGAGAAAGGGCTACAAATTTCGCGAGCAATAAGCGCGGCTGCGACGGCAAGCTTGTTGCCTACACCTCGACGCAGGCGCATTCGTCTATCGAAAAAGATGTGCAGATCGCGGGGATTGGGCGGGAGAATCTGCGATTGATTGAAGTGGATGACCAATTTGCTATGCGGGCGGATGTCTTGGCGCGGCAGATCGAAGCCGACCTCCGCGCCGGGCTTAAACCTTGTTTTGTTTGCGCCACGGTAGGCACGACTTCCTCGAATGCGATTGACCCTGTGAGGGAGATCGGCCGGATTTGCCGGGAGTACAATCTCTGGCTGCATGTTGACGCCGCCATGTCCGGCACGGCGGCGCTCTGTCCGGAGTTTCGCCACATCCACGACGGCGTGGAGTTTGCGGACAGCTACGCGTTCAATCCGCATAAATGGATGTTTACGAATTTTGACTGCGATTGCTTCTGGGTCGCGGACCGCAAAGCGCTGATTCAAACGTTAAGCGTCCTGCCGGAATATCTGCGCAATCAGGCGACGGAATCGGGCGCGGTGATGGATTATCGTGACTGGCAGATTCCGCTGGGACGGAGATTTCGTTCGCTGAAACTGTGGTTTGTCATCCGGCACTATGGGGTAAAAGGCTTGCAACACCACGTGCGGAGGCATGTGGAGCTGGCAAAACAATTTGCAGAATGGGTAAAGCAGGATGACCGCTTTGAGTTAGCTGCGCCGACCCCACTGAATCTGGTTTGCTTTCGACATAAAAGCGGCGATGCGGCAAATCAGATGCTCATGGACGCGCTGAACCGCAGCGGAGATTTGTATTTGACGCACACGCGCTTGAACGACCGGACTACATTGCGCATGTGTGTGGGACAAACGAATACGATGCAGCGGCACGTCGAGAGAGCGTGGAAGAGGATAGGGGAAGAAGCTGATAGGTTGCGGGTTGGGTAAATTTCTCCAGTTGGCCATATCTACTTGCTGTTGGGCTTTGCCTCGGCGTTTGCCCCTTCTGGCAGCAGGGCGCCCACATTCGCGGGCGCTGAAGGGTTCACGCCGAAGTCCCAGACGTAGGCGTTGATCTGATCTTTGGCTCCGATTTCGACCACCGCATATTCGCCGGCTGGCAAAGGCGATGACGGAGTGACTTTCACCCATCCGCTGCCGACTTGTTCGCTTGTGGTCGCCACCAGGCTTTGCTCCTGGCTGACTTTTCCCAAAGCGCTTACTTTCACTACTCCCACGACGCGTTTATTTTTCTTTTCTTGCGTCCGGACGATGTGAAAACGATCCCAGGGCAGCTCGGGTCCACGCGCAGCTTTTGGCAGGTTCACGTCCACATCCTGATTGAGATTGACATAAATGACCGGTAGAGTTACGTGCGATTGCACGCGAGCATGCAAGCCTTCAATTTCAATGCTCTGCTTGCGGCTGGCAAGCGGGTCAATGCTCGAGCGAATCGCGCTGGGCTTTTCTGCCTGATCGAGCGCCCCGCCTTGCTGGTCAAGTTCGTTCAACTGCGGCTGATTATTGAACACATCAAAAAGCATGACGGAGCTGTCGAAGGGCAGACGCAGACCGGGCGCGACCTGCGGACTGTTGGCTTCTTCGGCCTGACGCTCTGCGGCAAGCTCTTTGTCGAGGGCAACGGCCTCGGGCGCGGGGGTATTCGCGCGGTCTTTTTCGTATCTGTTGGTGGCATCCCAATCCACCAGATCGTTGGGTAGTTCTTCCCAATCGTCGCGCTCGGCGCTGTAGTAGCGTACGCGGTCGCCTTGCACTTCCCATTTGGTGACGAGCTGGTAGGAGCCGTCTTTCAGCACAAGGCGCCGGGCGAGATCCTGTGCGTGAACGGCAAGCTGCGATAGACACCCGATGGAGATCAGAAGTGGCAGAAGTTTTTTCAACGTCTTGCCCATGGATGCAGTTATATCAGGTTAGATGCGAGCGGGCGGTTGGAGAAGTTAAGAGCCGGGGCTACTGGCGGCGCGGGCTTTGGCGGGAGTTCGCTGGAGAATTTCGCTGACTTTGTTGGCGAGTTGCTCATTGGAGAAAGGCTTGTTCAACAGCGTATCGTTGCTGCGGATTTTCGCGTTTTCCAGCAGAGCGCCATCGGTATAACCGGTCATGTAAATTACCGCGACCTGTCTTCCGCTCAGGCGCAACTTTTCGACGAACGCCGGACCACCCATGCGGGGCATGACAAGTCGGTCACCGCAACATGGATCTCCTGCTTATGCTCATTGGCGACTGCGAGGGCCTCAACGCCGTTGCCGGCTTGCAGTACATGGTAGCCGAGGCGCTTGAGAGCCTCGGCAGCCAGCACGCGCAGCGCAGCTTCATCTTCAACCAACAGGATGGTTCCGCTTCCTCTCGGCGCACTCTGCGCCAGCTGCGCAGAGTTGATTGGAGCGGATTTGTCGAGCGAGGGAAGATAAATTCTGAATGTGGTGCCCAGGCCAAGTTCACTTTCGACCGTCACGTGGCCGCGGCTTTGTTCTACGATGCCATACACGGTTGCCAAACCGAGGCCGGTTCCTTTGCCGGGTTCTTTTGTCGTAAAAAAGGGCTCAAAGATGTGGGCCAGGGTTTCCTGGCTCATGCCACAGCCAGTATCAGTCACTGAGATCAAGACGTAAGATCCTGCAGGCACATCGACGTGAGTTGCTGCAGACGAGGAATCCACGTGGCAGGGTTGGGTTTCGATAACCAGCTTGCCGCCATCGGGCATGGCATCACGCGCATTGACGGCAAGGTTCATGATGACTTGCTCGAGTTGACCGGGATCAACTTGAACGTGCCCGATTTGTTGGGAGAAGTTGGTTGCCAGCTCGACATCTTCCCCAATCAGCACACGCAGCATCTTCGCCATGTTGCTGATAGTCTGGTTGGGGTCGAGCACTTGCGGTTCGAGCACTTGTTTGCGGCTGAAGGCGAGTAATTGCCGGGTAAGAGCGCTGGCTCGTTCTCCGGCGCGCTTGATTTCTTCGATGTGAGGCCGCGCTTCTGCGGTGGATGAGTCGAGCAGAAGATCGCTGTAGCCCCTGATAATCATGACCAGATTGTTGAAGTCGTGGGCCACGCCGCCCGCGAGCCGGCCGACCGCTTCGAGGCGTGCCGCCCGCACCATGCCTTCGCGGGATTGACGCAGATTCTGGCGCATTTCATCAAAAGCGCGAGTGAGAGAGGCAACTTCATCTTCGCCCCGAGCGGAAATCTGGAAGTCGAAGTCGCCTTTTTCCAACTGGTGAGTGCCTTCGACCAGGTTTTCCAGCGGCCGCGTGATCTGCCGGGAAACGCCGAACACGATAAGCGCTCCGGAGAGCACGGCAACAACTCCGAGTATGAGCAGCATGCGATTCAAGCCTTGCAGAAAGCTGGCAGCCTGATCGTAGGACTGGAGCGAGTAGAGCCGCACCGGATGGTCGCCGGGGAGTTCGACAAAACTCGTCAGATAGCGTTCTCCGTCCAGGGTCACTTCTTGAATGGCATCGGCCGGGGCGGCTGGTTTTCGGAGAAATGCTTCAAGACCTGCCCACTGCTTTTTTGGCAGGGAACTGAGGAGGACCGCTCCCTGGCGCTCAAAGGTCAATACAGAATTTTGGAACGCTGCGGATTCGCCGACGGATTTCAGGGATACGTCGCGGCCAAGAGCGATCCTGCCCAGCCCGTGCTTTTCTGCACCTGCCCCGGCCACGATAGGGGCGAAGCTGACTTCAAAGAGACGACCACCTACGAACCACCAATCCTGCGCGCCGTTTGAGTCCTGCATCAGTTGCCGGACGGCGGCGATGCCGACCTCGCTTGACTTTGCGTGGAATGCGAGGGTGGTACCGGCGGGGTTCTCGAGTACCAGAAGATCAGCGTGACTGGTTTGGAGAATTGGCGAGGATGCGTCCTGCACGGTTGACCAGTCGTTGGTGGACATGAGCGCTTTGAGGGTTGGCTGGTCGGCGATGAGCGCGACGCCCTGGATTGCCTGCTCGCTTCGTGAACGCTCGACTTCAGAATGGACCAGCGACTCGGCCCGCAGAGAGGAAACCAGATCTTCGCGGATGTGGGCGCGCATGCGAACCTGGACGAGCATCACGACAGCGGCGGTCAACAGGAAAATGACCGTCAGCATGGATGCCAGAAGTTTGGTCCGAAGGTGCTTGAAATGTCGGTAAAACACGGCTTGTGCGAGGGATGAGGCAAGCTTACCGGAGGGGTAAGGGCTGGGCTAGGCACGGTGGTAACGTGTGACACGTGAGTGCTTGGGTTGAGGTTAATGAACCGAATTTGAACTGAAAGGGCGGGGGCGATGCCTAGATTAATTCGCCCCCGTTTTCCACTGTGCTGCGAGGAGCAACTCTGGCATAATTGATCGTGCACCCCATCTGCACAAAATTCCAATCACAATTCAGTGCGAGGAAGCGATGTCGGCAAAGTACATCTTTGTGACTGGCGGCGTGGTGTCTTCATTGGGCAAGGGATTGGCGGCGGCTTCGATCGGCTGCCTGCTGGAAAGCCGCGGGTTGAAGGTCAACCTGATGAAGTTCGATCCGTATCTCAACGTTGATCCGGGCACGATGTCGCCATTTCAGCACGGCGAGGTCTTCGTCACCGATGACGGTGCCGAGACCGACCTGGACCTCGGCCATTACGAGCGCTTTACCCACGCCAAACTTTCCCGCGACAACAATTGGACCACCGGGCGAATTTACGAGCAGATCATCGCCAAAGAACGTCGCGGAGACTATCTCGGCAAAACCGTGCAGGTGATTCCGCACGTCACCAACGAAATCAAAGCCGCCATGAAGAAAGTCGCACAGGAAGTGGATGTGGCGATCGTAGAGATTGGCGGGACAGTCGGCGACATCGAATCGCTGCCCTTTATGGAAGCGATCCGGCAAATGCGACAGGAACTCGGCCGAGAGCACACGTTGTTCATGCATGTCACGCTGGTGCCGTTTATCGCCGCTGCGCAGGAACTCAAAACCAAGCCGACACAGCACTCGGTGAAGGAACTGCTGAGCATCGGAATTCAGCCAGACATTCTCCTCTGCCGCACCGACCGGTTTCTGTCGAAGGATATCAAGTCGAAGATAGCGCTGTTTTGCAATGTGGAAGAGGAGGCGGTCATCACGGCAAAAGACGTTGCCTCCATTTACGAGGTGCCGCTGGTGTTCTCGCGTGAAGGGGTGGACACGCTGGTTCTGCGCTACTTGCGGCTGGAAGCCAAAGAACGCGACTTGAAAGACTGGGAAGAGATCGTGCACCGGGTTTATAACCCGAAGGCTGAAGTCACGATCGGGATCGTCGGCAAGTATGTCGAGTACGAAGACTCCTACAAATCGCTGAAGGAAGCCCTGGTGCATGGCGCCCTGGCCCACAATTTGAAACTTCATGTGAACTGGGTCGAGGCCGAGGGCCTGGAGGCGGGCGGCTGGGCTTGCGCAGAGCAGTTGCACGAGTATGACGGCATTCTCGTGCCGGGCGGCTTTGGCAAGCGCGGCATCGAAGGGATGATGCAGGCAATCCGCTATGCGCGCGAGAACAAAGTTCCGTACTTTGGCATTTGTTTGGGAATGCAGACTGCCTGCATTGAATTTGCCCGCAATGTGTGCGGCCTGGCGGATGCAAACTCCAGCGAGTTTAATCCAGCGACGCCGCACCGGGTGATCTACAAGCTGCGCGAATTGCGTGGAGTGGAGGAGCTAGGCGGGACGATGCGCCTGGGTGCATGGATTTGCAAAATCGAACCGGGAACCCTCGCCCACAAGATTTACGGCCAGCTCGAAATCAGCGAGCGCCACCGGCACCGTTATGAGTTCAACCGGGAATATGAGGAGCCGCTGGTGGCGGGAGGGATGCGCATCTCGGGCTCGACGCCGGATGCCACCTATGTGGAGATCATCGAACTTCCCGATCATCCGCATTTCATTGGCTGCCAGTTTCATCCCGAGTTCAAATCGAAGCCGCTCGAGCCGCATCCCTTATTCAAGAGTTTCGTCGGCGCAGCCTATGAACACGGGTTGAAAAAACGCGCCGACAAAGCCGCTGCGGAAATCGAAATGTTTCACCGGCCACAGAAAGTAACTAGCCGGTAAGGTTGAACTGCAAAGATTGCCCAGTGCGCCAGGAAAATCTCAGAATTTGCCGGGCCAACGATCGGTAAATTCCTTCGGCTGGCGCCTTGCCGTAAGGTTTGCGAGACTCGACAAGTGACCACGGCCTTCCAAGTCGGCGATATTCGCATTGGTTCCGGAAATTTATTTCTCATTGCCGGACCCTGCGTGATTGAGAGCGAAGACCATGCCATTCGCATGGCAGAGATTATCAAAGGCGTGACCCGCTCGCTGAATCTCCCCTTCATTTTCAAAGCCTCTTACGACAAGGCCAATCGTACTTCCATTCGCAGCTTTCGCGGACCCGGACTTGCTGAGGGCTTGCGCATCCTCAAGAAAGTGAAAGACGAAGTGCATCTGCCGGTGCTGACCGATGTCCACGAGACTGCCGATGTTGCGAAAGTCGCCGAAGTCGCCGACGTGTTGCAAATCCCGGCGTTTCTTTGCCGCCAGACCGATCTCGTGGTCAAAGCCGCAATGAGCGAGCGTGCCGTGAACATCAAGAAAGGTCAATTTCTTTCTCCCTGGGACATGAAGCATGTAGTGGAAAAATGCCGCACCGCCGGCAATGACAGGATTTTTGTGACCGAGCGCGGATCGAGCTTCGGCTACAACAATCTGATCGTGGATATGCGCTCGTTGAGCATCATGCGCAAGTTCGCGCCAGTGGTCTTTGACGCGACGCATTCCGTGCAATTGCCGTCAGCTTCCCACGGCGACGAAGATCAGCCGGCAGCGAGCGGGGGACAGCCGGAATTCATCCCAGTGCTGGCGCGGGCGGCGGTGGGTGCAGGCGTGGACGGGATTTTCATGGAAGTGCACGACAATCCAACCCAGGCCAAATCCGACGGGGCGAATGCTCTCGATTCCACCAGGCTGCGGGGGGTTTTGAAAGAATTGCTGGCTATACACAAAGGGGTCACGGATGCGCATTCGACGCCATAACGGTTAAATCTGCTACTATTCCCGCCTCAGCATCATCCATTCCGCAATGCACCTGTTGGCCACCATTGCCGGCATTCTCATCATCTTTACGGTCCTGCTGGATGCATTTGAGACGGTGGTCTTGCCACGCCGGGTGCAGCGGCATTTCCGCCTGAGCAACTGGTTCTACCGTAATACCTGGATACCCTGGCGCAGGCTGGCGGCGCGGGTTCCGGGCGCGGCGCGGCGCGAAAACCTTCTGGGCTATTTCGGTCCCTTATCTCTCCTGGTTCTGCTGGCCGTGTGGGCGCTGGCGCTCATTTTTGGCTTCGCCATGGTGCAATTCGGGGCGGGCGAGCATTTGCAGCTTAACCAGGAGCCGATCACCTTTGGCCGCCTGCTTTACCACAGCGGCGAAACTTTTTTTACCCTGGGCTATGGCGACATTGTTCCCAGCTCCGGAATCTCCCGCGCGCTCTCGGTCTTAGAGGCGGGAACCGGATTCGGCTTCCTCGGACTTGTGATCGGGTATATTCCGACTATCTACTCGTCGTTTTCGCGGCGCGAGATCGAGATCTCATTGCTTGACGCGCGTGCCGGGTCGCCGCCTACGGCGGCGGAACTGCTGGCGAGATTCGGTTGCTCACCGCAGCAGGACGTACTCGACAGGATTTTCCGCGACTGGGAACGCTGGTCGGCGGAGGTTCTGGAAAGCCACTTGTCGTACCCGGCCCTAAGTTTCTTCCGATCGCAGCACAATAATCAGTCGTGGCTCGGTTCGCTGACAACGATTCTTGATGCAACCGCGCTTGTGATTGCCGGGATAGACGATATCCGCAGCGATCAAGCCCGGCTGACCTTCGCCATGGCGAGGCATGCCGTGGTCGACCTGGCGCAAGTGGTGAAAGCGCAGTACGATCCCTCCGCGCATGATCGCCTTACCGCGGAAAAGTTCAACCAATTACGGCAAATGCTTTCGGCGCGCGGCCTGAAGTTGCGGGAGGGGGAAGCATTCGATGAAAAGCTCACCACTCTGCGCGCCCAGTACGAGCCCTATGCCGAAGGCATTGCGCGAAATCTGCTGATCACGCTGCCGCCGTGGATCCACGAGGAAAAGAAGCGCGACAACTGGAAGGCCGGGCCGTGGGATCGCATCATTCAAGCTAGGGGCCTTGCCGGGCTGGGGCACAGGGACGAAATCAGGAAACGGGTGGACGATCATTTTTGAGTCTTTCGAGGCGTGCGGCGCAGTGATTTTGGCGTGGTAACATCCTGGTTCTCGATGAAAAACGTTGGGGAAAATGTGGTCCGCATTGAAGCCGAAGCGCTGCGAATCTTGGCGGACCGGCTTGCCGGTTCGATGGCGGCCGCCTTTGATCGAGCGGTGGAATTGTTATCCGGCTGCGCCGGCCGGGTGGTCGTAACCGGCATGGGAAAGAGCGGGATCATCGCGCGAAAAATTGCGGCCACGCTGAGTTCGACAGGAACGCCGGCATTGTTTATGCATCCCGTCGATGCCGTGCATGGAGATCTCGGGATGGTGGTGCGAGGGGATGTTGTGCTCGCGCTTTCGGCGAGCGGAGAGACAGAAGAAATTTTAAGGTTGCTGGCGACGCTCAAAAGGCTGCAAGTTCCGCTGATTGCGATGACTTGTGATGGTGAAGACTTGGCGGACAACAGTGTCGGCCCCACACGACCTTCGACTCTGGCAAAGGAAGCTGACATTGCGCTCGATTGCTCGGTAGATCAGGAAGCCTGCGGTCTGGGCCTGGCGCCGACGGCGTCGACTACAACGATGCTCGCTCTGGGAGATGCATTGGCTGTCGCGCTTTCACAGAAACGTGGCTTCAAAGAGGAAGATTTTGCCAATCTGCATCCTGGCGGCAAGCTGGGAAAGCGGCTGGCAAAGGTCGAGTCATTGATGCATACCGGTGGTACCGTACCGCGCGTTACACCGCAGACAAGGCTGCCGGATGTGATTTATGAAATGTCGCGCAAGAAGCTGGGCGTCACTGCGGTGGTGGAAGGGCAAAAGCTTGTCGGGGTGATAAGCGATGGCGATTTGCGGCGCTTGCTTGAAAAGCGAGGAAAAGATGCGCTCGATCTGACTGCCGGCGAGTGCATGACGCGCAATCCTTCGGTCATTGCTCCGGGCGAATTCGCGGCGGCGGCGCTGGCGGTGATGGAGCAGAAGAAGATTACTTCTTTAATGGTTACGAGCCAAGCGGGTGAGCTTGTAGGTATCGTCCATCTGCACGATTTGTGGGGAACCGGGATGGTTTAGGAGATTGAGTTATTGAGAGATCTGGTGATCGGGAAAAGACTTTCCATTGCGAGATTATTCAAGTTTCCAATTGCTCGACTGCGATCTTGCGCAAACGGTGACTCCGGACAAACCGCTGGAAATCAAGCCTCCGTTTACCGAGCACCAGAAACTTCTCGGAAAAGACGCAGAAGTGGGAACGAGGTATTGATGCGTTTGGCAGTGTAGTCCGGCGATCAGATCGGCACGCGATCCAAGGGGGCTATGAATTGGATGCCCTCCACCTGTCTGCCTTTGAGGTGGTTATCGTTGGTTACGAACAGATCGACTCCCGCCGCACTAGCGCAGGCGAGCTGAACTGCATCTGGACCTTTGATCGATGTTGTGCTCCTGATTACCGCGTACCGACGGGCCACTTTCAGGTCAAAAGGAATAATTACGGCCAAGCTGCTCAAAGTCTTCTCATAATGATTGCAGAGCGAACTGTCGCCCATTGCCATAGGCTTGACCAGAATTTCTCCCATGGTGAGGGTCGAAGTCAAAAGCTGATCCCTGCGCTCAATCATCTTTTTCCATAGGTCCTCGACTGGCTGTGCGAATTCAGCATGATTCTCAAACAGGTAAACAAAGAGGTTGCTGTCCCAGAAGATCCGGCTCATTCCCAACCCTCGCGGAGCCGACGGATGTATTCATCGGCATGTTCGTCGGCCCAGATGTGCTTACCAGATCCACGAAGAGCAAGAAGGGGATCGTTCTTGATTCGATCCTCCACGTTGTCCTTGTTCCATTCACGATACCAATCCAGCAAATACGCATAGCGTGGTGGGATGTCCTCTCGTGCCGGAATAGTCTTTGCCCCTTCACGTGCGGGGTCATAGCTGTCCCCGCTGCGAAAGAGACGCCGCCGACCAGGTGAGGTCTCGAAGAGCATGCGATAACGGCCGGAGTTAGGGCCGCGGTTGGCGACACAGTGTTGCATTACGTGGACGTACACGCCCTTTCGAAGGGGCCGACTCAAACCCTCGCGCCCTGCGCGATCGACGATCTCTTCGATCGCAAAGTCAGATCGTCTGCGGTGCTCGCAGTGTAGTAGGGCGGTTGCGATCCAGACTTCATCGGCGACCTTCACTTCGGCTGCTAATGAGACGGTCATCCATATTCTCCGTTCATGACCATGTTCATGTTATCATGTTATATTACAAGTTAACAATTAATTTAGGAAGAAAACATGAAAGTTGCTGTAAGCGCGAAAAAAACGGGCAATCAGATCGAGCTGCGAATCCGGGGCGAAACCGGGTAAGGCGATCGCTGGACCCTTCTTTCAAGAAGGGAAGCTCGGAAATTGGCGTTTAGTATCCTCGGTATCCTTGCGCAGTCCGAGGATTTGGACCTTGGCGAAGAGGTTGCATAATGGCTAGGGACACAGGGGCTCGTCGGATTGTTCGTCTGCCTCGCCCTTTTTCGTTTTCAGAGATAGCCTCTTTGGCGCAATCCCATTGTTCCCCGTAAACTAGACAGTTCCATTCAACGGAAGCCCACTTATGCATCGCTGGTCTGAACTCTTCATTCCTACTCTGCGCGAAGCCCCGGCGGACGCCGAAGTCGCCAGCCATAAGTTTCTGGTGCGCGCGGGGTACATCCGGCAACTGATGGCGGGCGTGTATTCGTATCTCTTTCTGGGCCAAAGGTCATTCAACAAAATTACGGCCATCGTTCGCGAAGAAATGGACAAGATCGGTCAGGAGTTTCTTCTGCCCGCGCTGCATCCGCTCGCACTGTGGGAGGCCAGCGGACGTTCCACTGTAGTCGGCGAGAATCTGTTTCGTCTGAAAGACCGCAAGGGCTTCGATCTCGCTCTCGGTATGACTGAAGAAGAAGTCATGACCGACATCGCGCGCAAGGAACTGCGTAGCTATAAGCAACTGCCGCAAATCTGGTATCAGATTGCGCCCAAGTTTCGCGATGAGCCCAGGCCGAGATCGGGGCTGCTGCGGGTGCGCGAGTTCATCATGAAGGATTCGTATTCCTTCGATATTGACGCCGCCGGGCTCGATGTTTCTTACAAGAAGCACTACGACGCGTATTGCCGCATCTTCGATCGCTGCGGATTGAAATACATGGTGGTCGAAGCGGACACGGGCGCGATGGGCGGCAAGGAATCGCACGAGTTCATGGTGCGCACCAACGCCGGAGAAGACCAGATCGTGAGCTGCGACGGTTGCGACTACGCGGCGAACATGGAAAAGGCGACGTCGCAACTCTGGCCAGTCGAGGATTTGAAGCCCGAGGGCGACGGCAAGCCGCTCGAAGTGCACACGCCGGGAAAGAAGACGATAGAAGAGGTTGCGCAGTTTCTGGGCGTGTCGCCGAAGAACAAGATCAAGACCTTGGCTTTGATGGCGGAAGAAAAAGACCAAAAGACCAGCCAGGTGAAATCCCGAGCCATTGTGGTGCTGATGCGCGGCGATCATCAGCTGAACGAAGCCAAGCTGAACGCGACGGTTGCAGTCGCGACGCGCCCGATGGAGGAAACGGAAATTGAGGCTCTGTTTAACTCGCCTGCCGGATATTTGGGCCCGGTTGGAATTGAATGGGCGAAAGACCTGAAGAATCATGGAGGCCGTCCAGTTCTGCTGGTGGATCAAGCGCTCGAGGGACGTTCTAACCTGATTGCGGGCGCCAACAAGAAGGATTATCACCTGAAAAATCTTACGCCGGGGAAAGACTTTCATCCGACGGCTTATGTGGATCTGCGTAGCGTGACCGCCGGCGAAGCCTGCCCGAACTGTGGCAAGCCGCTGCGCATTGATACGGCGGTTGAGATCGGACACATCTTCAAGCTGGGAACTCGCTATTCCGACGTTTTTGGCGCGCGGGTCCTCGACAAAAACGGTAAAGAAGTGGCGCCTGTCATGGGCTGTTACGGCATCGGCATTGAGCGCATTCTGACGGCCGCAGTCGAACAGAGCAACGATGCAAACGGATTCTGGCTTGCTCCTTCTATTGCACCGTTTGATGTTGTGGTCACTGCGGCGAATGAAAGCATAAAGTCTGCCGCCGAAGACATCGCGAGGCGGCTCGAAGCCGAAAATTACGATGTGTTACTAGACGACAGGGACGAACGGCCAGGGGTGAAGTTCAAAGATGCTGACCTGGTGGGCATTCCCTATCGTGTCACTGTGGGAAAAAAGGTTACCGAAGGTACTGTGGAGATCGTCCAACGCTCGACTGGCGAACAAAGCGATGTTAGCATCGTGTCAATAGTCGAGCATTTTCACCAGCTTTTCGGGCAGGCGCGCTAACCGGATCTGTGCGCTTTGCCTTATGGAGCGCATCGATGGGTAGCGTTAAGATCGCGTTGAGTCTGTTCTTCGTTGTAGCCGGCCTCTATGTCGGGGTTGAGTTGGTCCCGGTGTATTACTCGAACTACGAATTTGCTGATGCCATCACCAACGAAGCCACCATCAGCACCTACAACACCAAATCGGAAGAAGAAATTCGCGATACGATTTTCAAGAAGGCCCAGGAGTACGGCGTTCCTGTCACCAAGGAGCAGATCAAAGTGCATCGTTCGGGTACGACCGGGACAGGTTCGCTGATGATTGATGCTCCGTACATGGTGCACATAGATTTTCCCGGATATCCGGTTGATCTCCACTTCGATCCTTCCACCAACAACAAGAGCCCGTTCTAGACACGCAAGCGCAGGACGCATTGCGGGCAAGCGCAGATCACCTTAGTAATCTTGTTTCCGCTTTCGGTAACCACCTAATATCGGGAAAAGTGCATTTCCACGCAGGTTCTGGCTGCGAGCAGCTTGGAGTCGCTCGAGAGCTAGTCGGCTTTGACCTCGTTGTTGGTACTGCACCAGCGGTGAATTGGAGGGTGGCATGAAAGTGCGTGCTCACGTCGTTCCGGTGGCAGTGATGGCCGTCGCAGCCTTGCTGGTCACCACGGGCTGCAGCAGTTCCGGCTGTCCCACGCAAACATCGGGAAGTAGCAGTACCAGCGGCGGCACGGGCAGCGGTACGACAATCACCTCAAGTTGCGGAACTAGTGGCGGCGGAGGCACGTCGAGCACGAGCGTATTACTCTATTACATTGACTCGAGCGGAGCGCTCCAGGGAGCGAGTCTCAGCACCTCGGGTACGCTGGCGGCATTCTCGGGCTATACCCCACCGTCCGTCACCTTCGGCGGCGACACGAGGGGCATGATTATTGTCAACAAGCAGTTCCTATATCTGCCACAAAGCACATCGGGAGTCATACAAGGCTATTCGATTAACCACACCACCGGAGCCCTCACGGCGATTCCCGGTAGTCCGTTCTCGACTTCGGGCGGCGACACCATCATCGCGGACCCACTCGGCCGCTTCGTTTTCCTCTCAGATTCGTCTGGCGGCGAGGTATCAGCTTTCCAGATTGATCCCTCTACCGGGGCCCTGACACAGAGCCCGGGTTCTCCATTCGCAGCTCCAATTGTGTCCGGTTACAACCTGGCAGTGGATGGTACCAGCACTTACTTGTATATAAGCCAAGGCGATTCCAGTCTGCCCACAGCAGGTTTTTCTATAGATCCGAACAGCGGCGCACTCTCCCCTATACCGGGAAGCCCGTTTTATCTGGGGGTTGCCGGAGTTCGAGCCGAATCAACCGGGTTGTACCTGGTGGGCGCCAGCGGCCTCGACACCGACTTCAATCTCTACGTATTTGCACTAGAATCCGGTACCGGAGTGCCATCTTTGGTTTCTGGTTCGCCGTCTCCAACCACCTATGCGCCTTTCAACCTAGCCGTGAGCCCGGTAGGAGCCTTTGTATACAACTTCGGGGTTGACTCTACGGATACCCTGCAAGTGCCCGAGGGCCTTTCGCTTAACCTGACCACTGGGGCCCTGAGCGAACTGTCAGGTTCCCCCTTCACCAGCCTTCCTGCTGTACCAACTTGCCTCTTCGATCAAAGCGGCACAGAGATGTTCTGCCCCAGTGGGAGCGGAACCAGTTTCTCCGTCTTCGGCGCCAATACCAGCAGCGGAGGTTTGACCTTCACGGTGCAGCCTCTGACGGTTACGTATGACTTTCCGTTCGCGGCAACCGACTGAGTTCTACTCTGCCGAGGAACCATACTCCCGCACAGGACTGGCAAGACTTTTCCGCCGGAATGTGAACCTGCGGTAAAATAAGACACACCCGAAGATGGACTGGTTGAGAAGATCCCTGGCACAGTCTTGGGGAATTATGCTGGCCGAAATCATGATTGCCGAAATTATGACAACCTCGGATAACAGAATCCGCGGGTAGAACCGTCTAACTGGCAGGGGATTCCTTCTCAACCCAAGTGGCCATCAAGATCAGAATTCCGAAGCAACACAAGGAAGCGAAACCCAGCAAGAAGAAACCATCCCGCGACCCGGTTGTCCGGATCGTCTCAACGACGTTCGTCATCCTCGCCGTGGCACTATGCGCCGGATACTCTTACTACTACATCAAGTACAGCCGGGTGATTGAAGAACGCTTCAAGAGTCCCGTATTCAGCAGTTCCGCGAAGATCTACGCCATTCCACGCGTCGTGCGCACCGGTGAGCGAACTGATGCTCATAAAATTGCAGCGCAACTACGCCACGCCGGCTATGCGGAAAAGGAAGGCCAATCGCCCATGGGCAGCTATCGGCTGCTGAACGGCGGAATTGAGATTACTCCGGGACCGCAGTCGTACCACAGCCCGGAATCAGCGACGATCCATATACAGGATGGCGAGGTGGAGAGCATTACCGGCAAATCCGGCGAGCTTGCCGCGTACGAAATTGAGCCGGAGATGATTACCTCTCTCTTCGACGCGGGCCAGCGATCGAAGCGCCAGGTGGTGAAATATAACGATATCCCGAAGGTGATGGTGGACGCTGTGATCGCCATCGAAGACCGGCGATTCTTCGAGCACAATGGCGTGAATTTTGTACGATTGGCGGAAGCCGGATGGGTTGATCTTACCCACCAGCGCCATGAGCAGGGCGGTTCGACCATCACCATGCAGCTTTCGCGAGCATTTTTTCTCACGCCCGAAAAAACGGTGAGGCGCAAAATCGTCGAAATGCTCATCGCGATGCAACTGGAACAGCGCTTCAGCAAGCAGCAGATTTTCGAGTTTTATGCCAACCGGGTGGATCTGGGACAGCGGGGCTCGTTCACCATCAGCGGCTTTGCCGAGGCTTCGCGGGCCTATTTCAACAAAGATCTGAAAGACATCACTTTGCCCGAGGCGGCCTTGCTTGCGGGGTTGATACAGGCGCCGAGCTATCTCTCGCCTTACCGCCATCCCGAGCGCGCGCTGGAGCGCCGGAACGTGGTTCTCGACACGATGGTAGAGACTCGCGCCATCACCAGAGAGCAGGCAGAGAAGGCCAAAGCAATTCCGCTGAAACTTGCCCCGCCGAACGTCGAGGCCAGCGACGCCCCTTATTTTGTGGATTTGGTCCGTGACACCCTGGTCAGCAAATTGAATGAACGGGAGCTCAACGAACAGTCCTACCGGATCTACACCACCCTGGATCCGGAGCTGCAACGGGCTGCCGCCGAGGCGGTTGAGACAGGAATCAAGCTGGTAGATGAACAGGTACACAAGCGGCGGACGAAACGCGTCAAAGCCGCGCCCGGTAAGTACGAGACCAAGGTCGAACCGGGCCCCGAGGCACAGGTCGCGTTGGTGGCGATGGATCCTCATACTGGGGAAGTGCTTGCTCTGGTCGGCGGACGCAACTATGGTTTCAGCCAGCTAGACCATGCGGTTGCCAAGCGGCCGACAGGTTCGATCTTCAAGCCATTTGTTTATGCGGCGGCGGTAAATACGGCCATTGACGGCGGGAACCCGGTATTGACGCCTGCTTCTATCGTGCAGGACCAACCCGGAATGTTCGCCTATGGCGACCAGATTTACGAGCCGCGGAACTACAAGGAGGAGTACCACGGAGCGGTTACGGCGCGGTATGCGCTGGCCATGTCGCTGAATAATGCCACCGTGGCCCTGGCCCAGGAAGTGGGATACGACAAGGTCGCTGATCTGGCCAAAGCCGCCGGCATCAACTCGGTAAAGGCTACTCCGGCGATGGCGCTTGGCGCATATGACGCCACGCCCCTGGAAATGACGGCAGCTTACACCGTGTTCTCCAACGGCGGCATCCGCATGTCACCACGCTTGTTGAACTCGGTGCGGAATGCGGAAGGCGACGTCGTGCTCGACTTCAAGCCGGAGCAGCGTCAGGTTTTGGATCCACGCGTGGCCTACGTCATGACGGACATGATGGAAGGCGTCATGAACTATGGTTTGGCATACAGCGCCGTCCGTGTGCGGGGCTTCGACGCGCCGGCAGCGGGCAAGACCGGCAGCTCGCATGATGGCTGGTTTGCAGGCTACACAAGCAATCTGCTTTGCGTGGTCTGGGTCGGATTCGATGACTACAGCGACCTGCACCTGAGTGGCGCTCAGACTGCTGCGCCCATTTGGGCCGAGTTCATGAAGAAGGCGCAGACGATTCCTGAATACGCCAATATGAGAAGTTTCGTGCAGCCGCCTGGAGTCGTGGATGTGCAGTTGGACAAAATTACCAACCTGCTCGCGACTCCCGCGTGTCCTGAGACCTACACCTCGGCTTTTATCGCCGGCACGGAACCGAACCAGACCTGCGATCAGCCCGGCGGAATCAAGGGGTTTTTCTCGCGCGTGTTCGGACTGGGTGGAGAAAAGGCTCTGCCGCTGCCTGGATCTTCGGCCGTCCCCAAGCCGCCGTGGGCCTCATCGGCCCAGCCCCCGGCCGATCAAAGTGGGGCAGGACCGCCGAACGAGCAGAAGAAAAAAGGGTTCTTTGGCAAGATTGCCGGTGTCTTTAAAGATAGCAAGCCGTCTAAGACCGCCCCTCCTCCGCCTGACCGTGGGGGAAATGCTTCGCACTGAAAGAGGCAGCGGCTGGCGATAGAATGTTAGGAAAAGAATAAAATTCCGCGAGGTAAGCTTATGCGTTCCTATTGGCTACTTTGCCCGCTGATCCTGACCGTCCTTGCAGTGGCGCCATTGCAGGCCCAGAATCTGACTGCCGAACAACTGCAGGTCGGCCCGCCCCCCATGCCCCGCGCTGAACCCTCAGCTCCTGCAGCTTCGGCGGAGGAACTGGAACAACGAGGCGATGAGCTGCGAATGGAGAAGGATTACGTGGATGCCCTTGATTATTATCGCGAGGCTCTGCGGAAAAAGCGAGGAGACTCCCGCATCCTAAACAAGGCCGGGATCGTTGAACTGCAATTGCAGAACCTGCGAGAGTCGCGCAGAGACTTTGAATCGGCCATCAAGCACGATCCGCAGTTTGCCGACGCTTACAATAACCTGGGCGTAATTTTCTATGAGGAGAAGAAATACGGAAAGGCCATTGATCGCTACGAAAGGGCGATCAAGCTTCGCCAGGATTCGGCGTCCTTTTACAGCAATCTGGGCGCGGTTTATTTCTGCAGGAAAGAATTTGACAAAGCTACCCAGGCCTATAGCGAGGCGGCCAAGATTGATCCGGATATTTTTGAGCACTCCTCGCACAACGGTATCGCAGCGCGAATGTCCTCCCCGGAGGACCGGGCCCATTTTGATTACGTGCTGGCCGGGCTTTTTGCCAAGGCAGGGGATGCCGACCGCGCGCTTCTCTACCTGCGGAGAGCCATGGAGGAAGGCTACAAGGGGATTGACGGAGTCTTCAAGGACGAGGAGTTCGCGGCCATCCGGAAAGACGCCCGATTCACCCAGCTGATGGCTTCACGGCCGCCGGCGGTTACGGAATAAGTCATTCCAGAGTAATCACTTAGGTGCGAGTTCTTCAGACCGTTGGGAAATTAAGAAAAAATCGGAACTCGTCGCGAAACTTTCGCCGGGGACGGGGTTTCTAATTGGAAATACTCCTGAAAACAACAGGGTGAGTAAGGAGAAACGGTAGCCCACCGGTTGTCGACCCGAGCACGCCCCAAGCAGGCGACCGGTGGGTTTTTGTTTCTGCTCGCTTGACGGGCGGCTATTGACCGCTTTTCTTTGGACTTCTCTCGCTGATGTATTGACCCACCACCTGCTTCCATTTTCCCTGCGCTTTTAAGATGTACTCCACCGCATCGCGCAGCGCACCATCTCCCCCAGAATGGGGGGTAACATAGTCGGCCTCGCGTTTGACCTCGTCACGAGCGTTGGCAACGGCGACGGAGAACCCGCAGTTGCGCATTACCGGAAGGTCAATCACGTCATCCCCGATGAAAGCGGCTTCGCTGGCGCTGACTTTCGCCTGCTTGAGAATTTCCCGGAACACCGTCAGCTTGTCTTGAATGCCCTGATAGACGTATTCGAGCTTTAAATCGCGGGCGCGAAGAGCGACCGTCTCCGAGATGCGCTTGGTGATGAGGCCAGTCCTGATCCCCGCCAGCCGGGCGAGTGAGATCGAAGTACCGTCGTGGGCGTGGAAGCCTTTGGCTTCAATGAGGCTCTGGCTGACAAGGCCAAAGCCACCTTTGCCACCGTGCTTGGCGGCATCCTCATGTGTGGATTGCGCGATTCCGGCAGGAGCAGGAAAGATGAAGATTTTGCCGTCAGTGAGGACTCCGTCAACGTCGAAGAGAATCAGCTTGATCTTGCGGGCGCGTTTTTTGGACATGCGGTGCGATTCTAGCATCCACTCATTGAAGATTATGCGGCTAATGACTCCCGATAAGCATGAACATCGGGAGTTTTCACATGCTCGGGGCGGGGACCCATTCCTATGAAACGTGCCGGAAAGCGGCGCAGGAACGGCCAGGAGTTCAGCAAACGCAGGGGCCATGGCAATGAAAGGGGCCTGGTGCTGCTTAGGACTCTCTTGATCACGCGATTCTGCACCATGATTTGCATTCGTTGAATCGCTCTGGTGGGGAATTCGCGGCGTTCTTGGACCTTCTGCAACTCGTCCCTGGTAGGGACGCCTCGGAGTAAGGCGGGGCCTAAGATATTCGCGGTAGCCACCGCATCCTGAATGGCGAGATTGATTCCGACTCCGCCAATCGGCGACATGGCATGCGCCGCATCTCCGATACATAACAGTCCTGGGCGGGACCAGGTTTCCAGTCGGTCCACAACCACGGTGAGCAAGCTGACTTGCTTCCAATCTTTTAGTTCCTGTACGCGATCGTGCAGAAAAGGGGAAAGTCTTGCGATCTCTTCGCGAAACGCGGTGAGCCCTCTTTGGCGCAATTCACCTATGGTTCCCTTGGCAATTACGTATGCACATTGCCAGTAGTCATTGCGTTGAATTAAGACCAGAAGTCTGCCGCTATCGGCACGACCAAAGGTCTGGCCGGGATCGCCAGGCCGCCGGCTCAACCGCATCCATAACACGTCCATTGGGGCCCCGAGATTGATCGCCTTTAATTGAGCCTGCTTCCGCACGATTGAATGCCGTCCATCGGCCGCGATTATCAGATCGGCAAGAACTTCGATCTCGCTGTCTGGGGTCTTGGCGCGCAGGCCGGTTATTTTTCCCTGTTCTTGGATCAGATCGGTGACTTCGGTCCGGTTGCGAAAATGAAAGTCCGGATACCGGACGGCCTGTTCACAGAGAAAGTTCAAGAAATCCCACTGCGGCATCTGGGCGAGGAAACGGCAGTGCGTTGGCAAGTGAGTAAACTCACCTAACGTCGCTGTTCCGTTGCCCACCTGAGCCGTGATTTCGCGTATTTCCTGGTGCGGCCGCTTCAGGAACTCGTCCAGAAGGCCGAGTTCATACATAAGTTCGAGCGTGGAAGGATGAATCGTGTCGCCGCGAAAATCGCGCAGAAAATCCGCGTGTTTCTCGAGCACAAGGACATCTACCCCCATGCGGCTAAGGAGAAAGCCGGCCATCATTCCGGCCGGACCACCCCCCGCGATACAACAAGGCGTTTTGAGAGTCTGCGTCAAAGTGCACCCATCCGGCGTTACTGAAGCGTAGGGGTAGCGCCCGTTCTACTTTGATGCGCGATCGGCCGCGGCCTTTCCCAACAGGTTTGAAAGGCGAAGATTTTACGAAAACCAGAACGTTCGCTAGAATAATTCAAATGTCTTCTCCCTCCTCACTTGCCTGGGCGCACCCCCTCGTCCAGGAGTGGTTTGTGCAGCGCTTCGCCACGCCGACCGAGCCGCAGGAGCAGGGCTGGCCGCACATTCTGGCAGGCCGCACGACCCTGATTTCAGCTCCCACCGGCTCGGGCAAGACGCTGGCTGCGTTTCTCGCCTGCATTGACCGGCTGGTGCGCAAGGCGTTATGCGGCGATCTTCAGGATCGCACTGAGGTCCTCTACATTTCGCCGCTAAAGGCGTTGGGCAACGATATTCAGAAGAACCTGGAAGTCCCTCTCGGCGAGATTATGCAAATGGCGGGCGAGCGCGGGCTGCTGATGCCACAGATTCGCACCGCGGTTCGAACCGGCGACACCCTGATGCACGAGCGGCGGGCGATGCTGAAGACCCCGCCGCACATTCTCGTAACTACCCCCGAGTCGCTCTACATTCTGCTCACGGCGGAACGCAGCCGCGCCATTCTGCGTGATGTTGAGACGGTCATCGTGGATGAAATTCATGCCGTGGCCGACGACAAGCGCGGCGCGCACCTGTCGCTTTCACTCGAGCGGCTGGAAGAGTTGACCAGTCGTCCTCCCGCCCGCATTGGTCTTTCGGCGACGCAGAAGCCGATTGAACAAGTGGCTCATTTTCTGACCGGAGCCGGGAGACCCGATCCGGTCGTCGTCAATATCGGCCACAAGCGCACGCTCGATCTCGCGGTCGAAGTTCCGGGATCGCCTCTGGGCCCGATCGCCACCAACGAAATGTGGGACGAGATTTACGACCGGATTGTGGAGCTCGTGCATCAGCACCGTTCTACTCTAGTTTTCGTGAACACGCGGCGGCTGGCGGAACGCGTGTCGCACCATCTTGCTGAGCGAATCGGAGAGGATAACGTCGCGGCTCACCACGGAAGCCTCTCACGCAAGCTGCGCCTGGCCGCCGAGAGCAAGCTGAAAGAAGGGCGAATTAAAGTTCTGGTCGCGACGGCATCGCTTGAGCTGGGAATTGATATCGGTACGGTGGATTTGGTGGTGCAGATCAGTTCGCCGCGTTCGATTGCAGTGGCGTTGCAGCGCGTGGGGCGCTCGGGACACTGGCGCGGGGCAGTTCCAAGAGGCAGGTTCTTCGCCACTACGCGCGACGAACTGCAGGAGTGCGCGGCCTTAGTGCGTGCGATCAAGCAAGGCGATCTGGACCGGCTGATCATTCCTGAAGCGCCGCTGGATATCCTCGCCCAGCAGATGGTGGCGATTTGCGCGGCGGGTGTAGCGCGGGCGCCCCGCCCGCGAGAAGAAGACACCGCCGATTCCGGTTGGGACGAGGATGAGCTTTTTGATCTCATCCGTCGTGCTTATCCGTACCGGAACCTCTCCCGCGAGACTTACCAGTCGATTCTAGGCATGCTTTCGGAGGGAATTGCGGCGCGGCGAGGACGCTATGGCGCTTATCTTCACCATGACCGCGTCAATCGCAAGCTCCGCCCCCGGCGTGGAGCGAGGCTGGCGGCCATCACCAGCGGCGGGGCGATTCCGGAAAGCGCTCTGTTCACCGTGGTGGCCGAGCCCGAAGGCACGGTGGTGGGAACGCTCGATGAAGACTTCGCAGTGGAGAGTAATCGCGACGACATTGTGTTGCTCGGCAATATGTCGTGGCGGATTCGGCGGATCGAAGGGAAATCAGGTCGCGTGCTGGTAGAGGACGCGCACGGCGCGCCTCCAACGCTGCCCTTCTGGCTTGGCGAGGCACCGGCACGAACGGAGGAGCTTTCCCAGTATGTGGCCGAGTTGCGCCAGCAGATCAGCGACATGCTGCCGAACGCTTCCCCGGTCGGTCTGTCACCCAGCCAGACCGAGGTAGCGGAGACGATCGCATGGTTGAAAGAAGAGTGCGGTCTCGATGACTCTGGCGCAGAGCAGGCAATTGAGTACATTCTGCAAGGGCGGGTGGTGCTGGGAGCGGTGCCGACGCAGCAGACGATTATTGCCGAGCGCTTTTTCGATGAGGGCGGGGGAATGCAACTCGTCATTCATGCGCCGTTCGGCGGGCGGATCAACAAAGCCTGGGGACTATCGCTGCGCAAGCGTTTTTGCCGCAGCTTCAATTTTGAATTGCAGGCAGCGGCGACCGACAACGGTCTGAATATCGCGCTCGCCGAGCAGCACAGTTTTCCGCTGGCTGACGTCTTTCATTTTCTGAATGCCGAGAGCGTGCAGCCGGTCCTGGAGCAGGCAGCGCTGGCTTCCCCGATTTTTGGCACGCGCTGGCGATGGGACGCGAACCGGGCATTGGCGCTGCTGCGCTTTCAAAGCGGCAAGAAGGTCCCGCCGCAGATTCAGCGGATGCGTTCAGACGATCTGCTGGCTTCGGTATTTCCTGATGTTGCCGCCTGCCAGGAAAACATCGTAGGCGATATCAAGATTCCCGACCATCCCCTGGTCAAAGAGGTCATGAAAGATGTCTTGACTGAGGCGATGGATATATTGGGGTTGAAAAATTTGCTGGCCGGTATTGCTGAGGGCCGAATTCGTTGCATCGCTGTGGACACACCGGTTCCTTCGCAGTTCTCGCATGAAATTTTGAACGCGAATCCTTATGCCTATCTGGATGACGCGCCACTGGAAGAACGCCGGGCAAGGGCAGTCGAGATGCGGCGGATATTGCCGGAATCGGTACTGGAGGAAGTCGGCAAGCTGGATCCGGCTGCGATTGCGCAGGTTCAAGAAGAGGCTTGGCCCGATGTGAGGGATGCCGATGAATTGCATGATGTACTGCACACCTTGATAGCCCTGCCGGTAAGTACGGTTACGGACCGGTGGCAGTACCTTTTCGACATGCTGATGGAACAGGGAAGATCTGTCGCAGCTTCGATGGGCGGTCAGCGCTATTGGGTCGCGGTGGAGCGGGCAAAGATTTTTTCTTTGCTCTTCCCGGATGCTGCATTTGACCACTCTTTGCCGGACGTCGCAGAGGGCGTGCCATCTCGCGATGACGGTTTGCTGAGTCTCGTGACCGGCTGGATGTCGCATACAGGGCCGACGACGGCCAAAGAGCTTGGTGCTTTGCTGAAGATTCGGGCAGATGAAATTGAAAAAGCCTTGCTGCGCATGGAAGCTGGCGGGGCGATTTTGCGAGGCCAGTTTACCAGCAAAGGGTCGGAGTTGGCGGAGCTGCGCTCTGGCGGACAGCCGAGGGCGCCTGTCCCCACAAAAGCTTGCAATCCTGAGATCGAGTGGTGTGAGCGGCGGTTACTTGCACGCATTCACCGGCTCACGGTTGCCACTCTGCGCAAGCAGATTGAGCCGGTTACGGCGGCGCAATTCATGCGCTGGCTGCTGCGCTGGCAGCATGTTGCGCCAGGAACACAAGTGCAGAGCGAGCGGGCGACGCTGGAGGTGTTGCGCCAGCTTCAGGGTTTTGAGATTCCTGCCAATGCGTGGGAGAGACAGGTTCTGAGCCGGCGAGTTTCAAATTATGATCCGCAGTGGCTCGATCAGCTCTGCCTGACCGGAGCGGTCGGGTGGGGAAGACTGTCGCCGCACCCTGCGACGCTTGAAGATACGGCAGCGGGAAAGCGTCGGGTGATTCCGACATCGGTTGCGCCAATCACTTTCTTCGTCCGGGAGGAAGCTGATTGGATGTCGCCGCACCATCCGGTGCTCGAGCGGCCTGAAGCTCGCGGGTTGAGTGATGGCGCACGGCAGGTGCTCGATCTTCTGCGCCAGCGGGGAGCGTCGTTTTTTGCCGATATCGTTCGGGGCACGGGCAAGCTCAAAGCCGAGATCGAAACCGCTCTGTGGGAGTTGGTGGCGGCGGGAATAGTGACGGCGGACGGTTTCGACAATCTGCGCTCTCTGATTGATCCCAAGCGGCGGGCAGGACAAGGGAGTGGCAAGACGTCGCGTCCACGGCACAGCGCGGGGCGCTGGGCTTTGCTCTACACCGATCAGGTGACGGACCGTGCCCGCGCCGTCGAGGCGACCTGCTGGATGCTGCTGAAGCGTTACGGCATCGTCTTCCGGGATTTGCTGGTGCGTGAAACCAATCTTCCGAAATGGAGAGAGCTGCAAATGGCGTTTCGCCGCCTGGAAGACCGCGGCGAAATTCGCGGCGGGCGCTTCGTAGCCGGATTTCTGGGCGAACAGTTCGCGCTCCCCGTGGCGGTCGAGTCGCTGCGCGCGACGCAGAAGCTGCCGCCGACTGGCGAGTTAATTGTGCTCTCGGCCGCCGACCCGCTCAATTTAGTGGGAATTCTGGTGCCGGGCCAACGCGTGCCGGCGATTTCGGGCAACCGTGTGATGTTTCGGGACGGGATAGCTGTCATGCAGGAGTCATCGCCAGCTCCCCCGCAGACCATGACTGGCTAGCAGATTTCTAGCTTAGGAAGAAACCGAGGACCTGATGAGGGGGTCGCCAGATCCCCGATTTTCAGGGTAACTTTCCGGCAAAACCGCTAAAAGCGCTTCCCCCATCGCTTTGCGCCGGCGTAAACCCTGCCGCAGAGCGTTGCAGTTGGCACGCCAGTTCTCCGGGCCTGACGTGAGTTTGCCTCTCTTCTCTAATCTGCACATATTACAAGACTTATTTTTCCATGAGCCTCGAGCGAAAGCATCAATCAAGGCGAATTCCTAACGAAACAGATAGAGCTCCTATCCGTTCGGATAGTGCGTTCCCGAGGATAATTTGTGAGAACCGCCAAGAATTGTGGTAGAACCTTCACGCAAGGGGGCGCATTTGAGTCAACGATTGTTGGTGGTTGCAGGGCCGCTGAAGGAGTTGTCGTTTGCCCTTCCTGAGAGCGAGATTACGGTCGGACGCGATCCGTCCAACGTATTCTCGATCAACGATCCTTCACTTTCCCGTCGTCACTGTGTGTTAATCAGGAACGGCGACAGTTACATCATTCGCGACTTAGGAAGCCGACATGGAACGTTGATAAACGGAGTCGCAGTTGAAGAAGCACAGCTCAATCATGGCGACATGATTTCGGCGGGCGATTCCAGTTTTGTGTTGCTGCTCGGCGATGACGATGAACAGCCTTCTGGAGAGAAGGTCGAGTTCGAGGATGGCGCAGCACAGGCGACCGCGCAGTTGCGGCTCCAGGACGTCCTTTACCTTCAGCCCGACCGGATGCTTAAAGAGCTGCCGGAAAATTTACGGGTGTTGCAGAATTTCAACGCTTTGCTGCGAATCGGCGGCGTAGTGCATTCGATCCGGGACCTGAGCGAATTACAGGCCCGGATTCTGGAGTTGATTTTTGAAGTCACTCCGGCCGAACGCGGGGCGATTCTTCTGGATGTGAAGGACGGGCGATTCTCGGCTGCGTTTGCGCGTCATCGCGCCGAAGCTGAAACCGAGCCCATTCGAGTCAGCCGAACCATCTCCAATCAGGTATTGGAGCAGAAGGTCGCAGTTCTGGGATCGGATATTGCTTCGTCCGGGCAGTTCGGGCAGGTTGAGAGCCTGGTTCGGTCCAAGGTCCGGTCGCTGCTGTGCGTGCCGCTGGTGATGTTCGGGAAGGTCACCGGTTGTATTTACCTGGATACGACGAATGCGGAGAGTCGATTTGACTACGATCACCTGCAATTGGTCGCTGCCATTGCCGGTACTTCCGCTATCGCCCTGGAGAACGCCCGCCGCCTGCAGTGGTTGGAAGAGGAAAACCGCCGGCTGCAAACCGAAATCAATCTGGAACACAATTTGGTCGGCGAGAGCATGCGGATGAAAGAAGTTTACAAGTTCCTGGCGCAGGTTGCGCCCAGCGATTCGACGGTGCTCATCCAGGGCGAGAGCGGTACGGGGAAGGAAATTGCGGCGCGGGCCATTCACCGCAACAGTCCGCGAGGACGCAAGCCATTCCTTGCCATCAATTGTGCAGCCATTCCGGAAGGATTGCTGGAGAGCGAACTTTTCGGCCATGAAAGAGGTTCTTTCACAGGAGCTATTGCGCAGAAGAAGGGCCGACTGGAAGTCGCAGACGGTGGCACCGTTTTCCTCGATGAAATTGGAGAATTAGCTCCCCCTCTGCAAGTCAAATTACTGCGCGTGCTTCAGGAGCATGAGTTCGAGCGTGTCGGAGGGACGCGTCCCATTTCAGTGGACATTCGAGTGATTGCGGCGACAAACCGGGATCTTGAGGAGGCGGTGAAGAACAAGTCATTCCGGTCAGACCTCTACTACCGGCTCAACGTGCTGTCTCTTACTATGCCTGCGTTGCGCGATCATCGGGACGACATTCTCACGCTGGCCGGCCATTTTGCCGCGAAGTGCAGCCGGGAGTGCAACACAAAACTAAAGAGTATTTCAGAGGAAGCGATGGCCTGCCTGGTGCGCTATGACTGGCCCGGAAATGTCCGGGAACTGGAGAACGCGATTGAACGCGCACTGGTACTGAGCTTATCTGACGAGATCCGGCCGGAGGATCTGCCCGACTCAGTTCTGGAAAAGACAGCAGAGAACGATGCAACGGCCAGATATCACCGGGAAGTCAAGAACTTGAAGCGGCAATTGATTTTCACCGCGTGGCAGGAGAGCAAAGGCAGCTACACGGAGACGGCACGGATCCTCGGACTTCACGTCAATTACCTCCACCGGCTTATTCGTAATCTCGACTTAAGAGATTCCCTGAACTCCAGCACAGAGGCGAGCCGGTTGGCGCCGGCAAAGCCCAAGGCCATTGAGACTCTGCGGCGGCCGGGCAATGTTAAGCGGGACCCCATGCACGGTCCACTGCAGGACTCACGGCAATTGTAAGGACAGGAGAGTTGCCGGATTGAGGTAAACCCCCTGCCATCGCACCGCAATGTGGAGATGGGGTCCGGTAGCGCGACCGGTTCCCCCGCTCAGTCCAATCTGCTGGCCCTGGCCGACGATGTCGCCCTCTTTCACGGCAAGGGCCGAAAGGTGCAGGTAGAGTGTGAGCAAGCCTTGCCCGTGATCAAGCACCACGCAATTGCCCTCGAAAAACAGCGCCTGCGCCAGCAGGACTTTTCCGCGATTCAGGGCGCGGACCGGAGTGCCAGGAGGGACTGCGTAGTCCAGGCCCTCATGGATGCTTTCCGTCTTTCCATTGAAAGTCCGCGCAGTTCCAAATGTGTCTGAGACCACTGCGCCGACCGGCGGCAGGAAGGTTCCCGCCCAAAGGCGATCGGGAGAGACGAGCGAGAGCACGTCCTTTTTTAAGTTTTTTTCCTGCGCAATCTGCCGGAGTTCGTCCGGACTGGGCTGGGTAAACTTCCGGGGCACACTCAGCGCGACGCTGCGATACTTGCCTTTGCTGATCAGCAATACTTGTTCTGCTGAAGCCTGCTTTCCGTTTTCGCTGACGCCCGAAAGGGAAAGCGGGTATCTGGCGGGGCGCGCTCGCAGGCCGGTTCCGGCGATACCGTACCAGGTCTTGCTGCGCGGATCGAGGCTGAAAAAAACCTTGTGCTCCATCCAGGCGCCGGACAGTGATTGCAGGCGGAACGGCGGCGCTACTTGGATCATGAGCGGCGACCCGTTCACCAGGTGCGCGGGTAGTACACGGATGGTCCAAGTCGGCCGGCTTGAAGCTCGCGGTTTCGCCGATGAGGCGCTCGAACTACGAGGAAGGATAAAAAGCAGTGCTGCTACGCTTACGAGCAATGTGCCGGTTTGTCCGATGGGAAACCTGCGAAAGCGGCTCATTGCGCTCAGAGTAACACTCGGGGAACCACGGACATAGGCAGAATTGGAGAAATGGTGGACCCGGTCGGGTTCGAACCGACGACCTCTTCGTTGCGAACCCTCAAGCCTGATTTGCACCCAGCGAAGCCAGATGAGGACAAGTAATAGCAGTGCAATCCCCTAGGGAGACTCTGATTAAGTGCTCCCTTTCCACAGGAAGTATAGATAAAGTCGTGCCAGCATGAACTCTCTCGGCAAGCAGAGGACACTGGCGATGATGACGGGATTCGAGCGCTACACGAAGA
>Ga0335078_10001144_pt1 | contig 40241 bp, 37 predicted proteins | sample Lox_Sample_32_FD_206711 | JGI IMG/M metagenome (GOLD analysis project Ga0335078, IMG submission 206711) | Soil microbial communities from Loxahatchee National Wildlife Refuge, Florida, United States - Lox_Sample_3.2 | ecosystem: Environmental > Terrestrial > Soil > Wetlands | place: USA... | reverse complement strand
CGCCTGGTGGTTCGCCGCGCGGGCCAGCAGGGCGTTCAGGCGGTCACCGGGCCACCCGGTCAGTACCCCGCGCCGGGGCGGGCGGCGGTGATCGCCTGCCCGGCTCGCTGCCCGCGACGTGCCGCCTCGGTCGTCGCCCCGCCCGAGCGCGGCGTGCAGCCCGTGCGCCTGGACGGCCCAGTCGCGGACGTGGACAGGCCGTGCGGGTTCCCGGCCGCGATGCCGCCGGGCCGCGAGCGCCGCCACGTCGCCGTCGCCGACCGCGTAGCCGCGGCCCGCGGGCCGGATTCGGCCTTGACATTGGCTCGCTTGGGTAGTTATGTCTCAGCCAAAGCCCATGGGAGGCTGGGCCTTGGTGGGGGGAAGCCAATGTTCCAGTTAATGACGCGATTCTCGCCAGCGGCTAAGAACTGCGCGGGCCGCCGGAGCGGGCGGTGACCACGCCGCCGCCTGATGGCGCGGGTCAGGGCGAGCCGCCGGGTTCACCGCAGTCGCCGCCGTCGGAACTGCGGCTTGCGGTGGCGTTTACCGGGGGCGTGAGCCTGGCCGTCTGGATGGGCGGCATCGCGCGTGAGATGAACCTGCTGCTGGCCGCGAGCCGGATCCGGCGCGGGGAATCCGTCGCGGACACCTCCGCGCCGGGCCGTAAGGTTCGTGATGGATATGCCGCCCTGCTGGATTTGCTCAATCTGGACTGCAGTATAGATGTCCTTTCCGGCACCAGCGCGGGCGGCATCAATGCGGTCATTCTGGGACTGGCCAATGTTCAGCGCTTTGATTTGGATGGGCTGCGCGAGCTGTGGTTCGAGGAAGGCTCGCTCGGTGCATTGCTGCGCGACCCGCGGGACAAGCAGGCCCCGTCGCTGCTGTATGGCGACAAGACGCTGCTTCAGGGGCTGCGGACCGGCCTGGCCAAGCTCGCCGGTTCGTGGCCGGAGAACCCGGCGGCCGGCGATGACCCGGCGCACGTGTTCATCACCACCACCCTGCTGGGCGGGGAAGCCAGCCGGTTCACTGATGAATACGGCACGCTGGTCCGCGACATCGACCACCATGGCCTGTTCAGCTTCACCGGTGCCCAGCTGACGGCCGGCAACGTGCCGGCGCTCGCGCTGGCGGCGCGCTGCAGCGCGTCCTTCCCGGTCGCGTTCGAGCCCGGCCTGATTCCCATCGGCGCCGATGGCGGGGATGGGCACCCGGACATGGCCCAGTTCACCGGCACGCAGGTTACCCAGTTCGCCGCCGACGGGGGGCTGCTCGCCAACCGGCCGCTCGGCCCGGCGCTGCAGGCGGTGTTCGACCGGGCCGCGGACCGCGAGGTGCGGCGGGTGCTCGCGTTCGTCGTGCCGCTGGTCGGCGGGCCCGGGGTGCCGAGGGCGAAGCTCACGCTCGCCGACACGCCAGCTCTGCCCGCCGCCCTGACGGCGGATGTGAACGCGATGCTCTCCCAGAGCATCTCCGCCGACCTGGCCGCGATCACCGCCCACAACCAGCAGGTGCGCTCCAGGAACGACGCCCGGCAGCAACTCGCGGTCCTGGGCGTGCACATGGACCGTCTCGGCGCCTCCTTCTACTCCAGCTACCGGGCGCTGCGTGCGGCCAGCGTCGGGCAGGCCGCCGCCGGGCAGGCGCTGACCCAGGCGACGGTCGGCCGGCGGGCCGCGGATGGCCGCCCGGCGGGGTTCGGTGCCGACGCCGAGCACGCCTACCGCGCCGCCACCAGAGCGGCCCAGGACGCCATGCCCGCCCAGCTGCCAGCGGTCGGCGATTACGGCGGCATGAACGCCGCGGGCCGGGACGCGCTCGACGAGGGCAAGGCCACGGTGCTGGCCATGCTGAGCATGGCTTTCCAGCTGGTGTTCGGCGCAACGCAACGGCGGGCCCTGGGCAGCCTCAAGGCGCTGGTCGGGCAGGCCATGCCGGCCCGGCCCGAGCCGACGCACGCCGACACGGTCGCCCGGGCGATCGGCGGCCAGCCGCAGGCGGCGGCCGCTCCCGGTGCCCCGCCGGCCACGGCCCGCGCCGCTACCGCCGCGCGTGCGCTGCTGAGCGCCAACATGACCACCGACGATTCCGGCCAGCCGTGGCATGACCTGGCCAACGTGGTGGTCGGCCTGCGCCGCCTGCTGGGTCAGGCAGGCGCGCCGGGAGCGCCAGGCGCAACGGACGCACCGGACGCACCGGGCGCGCCGGGCGCACCAGGTGCCTCACCCGACGGCGCGGCCACGAGAACCGACGGCGCGGCGGCCACGTTCGTCCGGGACCTGGTTGACTACCTGACCGGCCCGGACGGCGGTAACCCGGTGGATACCGTGGCCGCCCGGCTGTTCGACCTGCACGTGGCGCGCTTCGTCATGCAGCCGTACGGGCTCGCCGCCGACCAGGCGGTTGAGCTGATCCAGATGAGCTCGGACACAAGGACCACCCTCGATCACCGGACGCTGGCCGGGGAGAAGCTCACCGGCTTGCAGCTGCATCATTTCGGCGCGTTCTACAAGTCCTCGTGGCGCGCTAACGACTGGATGTGGGGCCGGCTCGACGGCGCCGGGTGGCTGGTGCACACGCTGCTCGACCCGCAGCGGCTGCTCGAGCTGGCCACCGAAGCGGGCGACCCGGCCGCGTTCCGGGCCGACCTGCGGGGCCGGCTGGAGCAGATCGCGGGCGGCCCGGCGCCACCCGGGGTCTGGGAACCGTTCCCGGCCCAGGCGGGCCACCCGGGTGCGCCCGCGGAGATGGAATTCCTGACCGCCGCCACCCCGCCCCCGCCGCCGGTCAGCCTGCCGGTGACCGCCATGTGGGTCGCGGCCGGGCTGCAGCGGCTCATCGCGGGTGAGGAACTCCCGCACATAGCCAGGCAGGTGGCGGCGGACGCCGACGGCGGCGCCGACGAAGCCGCGGCCCGCGCGTTCGTGTCCACCTACCGCAACGCGGTCGGCCCCGCCGCGGGCAGCGGCTACCCGGCCGTGCCGGATGCCCGGGCCGCCGACGTGCTGCACGCCTGCCAGGTTTCAACGGAGAAGCTCGGCACCGAGATCGGCAGCAAGCTGTTCACCCAGACCGTCACGCGCGCGGCGGCGGTCGGGGTCAGGGCGGCCGACATGGGCAAGGCCATGCCCAAGTTCCTGCGCCCGGTGTACAGCAGCGCCCGGGCCGTGACGTCGCTGGCTTACCAGGTGACCTCCGTCGGCCCAGCGGCAAAGTATCCCCTGGTCGCGGGCCTCATCCTGGTCGCGGCCGGCATCCTGGCCAGCACCAGCACGGTCAACGTGCTCAGCGCGGCCGGACTGGTCGCCGTGCTGGCCGGGCTGCTGCTCATCGCCGTGGGTGCCGCCCGCCAGATCCTGCTGGCGCTGGCCATCATCGCCGTCGCCGCGGGCGCCGCGCTCGCCGCCGCGGCGTACATCCCGCTGCTGCGCGACCACCTGTTCCCGTGGCTGGAGAAGACCGTCATCCCCAGCTTCGAGAAGCACCCGGCCCAGTGGGCCATCCTGGTCGTGTTCGTTCTCCTGCCGCCGCTGTGGACCATCGCCGGCATCATCCAGCGGATGACCCGGACCGGCCCGAAGAGCCAGCCGGGCAGGTGATCGCGGCGGCCGAGATTGGCCTGGCTGGCCGCGGGTAGCCGGTCAGGCCATGACCGGTAATGCGCACCAGCGCGGCCGCCGGGACGATCCGCCGCCCGGCGAGGACTGCTATCCGCCGCATGTGCTGCGCGAGTACGCGCTGATCGCCGACGGGGAGCGGGGAGCACTCATCGGCCCGCGCGGCGACATCTCGTGGCTGTGCGTGCCACGCTGGCATTCCGACGCGGTGTTCGCCTCGCTCATCGGCGGGGCCGGGCGGTACGCGATCACGCCGGACAGCCGTTTCGTCTGGGGTGGCTACTACGAGCCGGGGAGCCTGATCTGGCGCAGCCGCTGGATCACCGATGCCGGGCCGGTCGAGTGCCGTGAGGCGCTGGCCTACCCGGGCGATCCGCACCGCGCCGTGCTGCTGCGCCGGGTCATCGCGGGCGGCGCCCCGGCCACGGTCCAGGCCGTCCTGGACCCGCGGGCCGGGTTCGGCCGCCAGGGGCTGCGGCAGCTGCACACCGATGAGCATGGCCGGTGGACGGGGCGGGCCGGGCACCTCTACCTGCGCTGGTCCGGGGCGGGCCCGCGGGTGCAGTCGCACCGGCCCGGGCGGTCCGCCGGTCTCACCGCGCGGCTGACCGTCCCCGCGGGCCAGCATCACGACCTGGTGCTGGAGCTGTCCGACCAGCCGCTCGGTGGCCCGCTGGCCAGCCCGGATGAGCTGTGGCGGGCCACCGGGGCGGCGTGGGGGCGGGCGGTGCCGCCGCTGGGCCAGGTCATCGCCGACCGTGACGCGCAGCAGGCGTGCGCGGTGCTGCGCGGCCTGACCAGCGCGGACGGCGGCATGGTGGCCGCGGCCACGACCAGCCTGCCGGAACGCGCCGAGGCCGGGCGGAACTACGACTACCGGTACGCGTGGATCCGCGACCAGTGTTACGCCGGCGAAGCCGCGGCGGCGGCGGGCGCGTTCCCGCTACTGGATGACGCGGTGCGCTTCGTGTCCCAGCGGCTGGCCGACGACGGGCCGGGCCTGGCCCCGGCGTACACCGTGTCTGGCGGCCGCGTGCCTGACCAGCGGGCGCTCGGGCTGCCCGGCTACCCGGGCGGCTTCGATCTGGTCGGCAACTGGGTGAACCGCCAGTTCCAGCTGGATATCTTCGGGGAGGCCCTGCTCCTGCTGGCCGCGGCCGCCCGCCATGACCGGCTGGACGAGAACGGTGCCCGCGCCGCCGGCGCCGCGGCCGATGCCATCGCCGCCCGGTGGCCGCAGGAAGACGCTGGTATCTGGGAGCTCGGCGCGCAGGCCTGGACGCACAGCCGGCTCATCTGCGCCGCCGGGCTGCGCGCCGCGGCCACGGCCATAGCGGCGCAGCGCCAGGCCGCGGCCTGGTCCGGGCTGGCCGACGCGATCGTCGCGGACACCGCGGCGCACGCCATCCACCCCGCGGGCCGCTGGCAGCGCTCCCGGCAGGACCAGGGGCTCGACGCGGCCCTGCTGCTGGTTCCCATCCGGGGCGCCGTCCCGGCCGATGATCCACGGAGCCGGCAGACCCTGCGCGCGTACCAGGCCGAGCTGACCGAGGACGGGTACGCCTACCGGTTCCGCCACGACGAGCGGCCGCTGCGGGACGCGGAGGGCGCGTTCCTGCTCTGCGGGTACCTCCTCGCCCTCGCCACCCATCAGCAGGGCGCCGAGCTGGACGCGATGCGCTGGTTCGAGCGGAGCCGGGCGTCGTGCGGCCCGGCCGGGCTGTTCACCGAGGAGTACGACGTGGCCCAGCGGCAGCAGCGCGGCAACCTGCCCCAGGCGTTCGTGCACGCGCTGCTGCTCGAGTGTGCCGCCCGGCTCGCGGCGCCGTGGGACGCGGGCAGCCAGCCGCCCAGCTGACCGGGGGCCGGGCGTGTGACCGTGCCGCAGCCGGGTTGCGCCGGACCGGTCTGGAGGGAGGCGCGGCTCGCCCCTGCGGACGGGCGGCAAGCCCGGCCAGCCGGACGGTAAGCCCGGCCAGCCGGACGGTAAGCCCGGCCAGGAGGGCGGAGCAGACTCCGGCGGGGCGGAAGACCGGGCCGGCTGAGGCCGGATGACGGTTTACCAGGTCGCGGCCGGGTAGCGGCGATGACCTGGCTGCTGATTCCTGTGCTCCGGGAATCAGGCCGCCGGTTGTGACCGCAGCAGAAAGGCCCGCCTGCCAGGCGCCTGCCAGGCGCCGGCTAGGTCCCCGTAGCGCTACGGCCTGCCGCGGGTGGCCCGGCGGGGCTTCTTCTTGCGCAGCTTGCGGGTGTCCCGCAGTTCGGCGTACGGCTCCTTGTCCGCGGGGAACCCGCCCGCGATGGCCCGGCCCCGTTCGAGCTCGGCGTTGAACTCGGCGCCCAGCAGGATCGCGACATTCGAGATCCACATCCAGACCAGGAAGATGATCACCGCGCCGAGGCTGCCGTAGACCTTGTTGTAGTGCCCGAAGTTGGCCACGTACAGGGCGAACAGGCCGGATGCGATCAGCCACAGGATGACCGCGAGCAGGCCGCCCGGGCTGACCCAGCGGAAGCTGCGCTTAGCGTTCGGGCTGGCCCAGTACAAGATGGCGAACATGATGCTGACGAGGATCAGCAGCACGGGCCACTTGGCGATGTTCCACGCGGTGACCGCGGCCGAGCCGACGCCGAGGGCATTCCCCACCCGGCGCGCGACACCGCCGGTGACGACCACGATCAGCGCGGACGCCACCAGCAGCACCATGATCACCACGGTGATGCCCAGGCGCAGCGGGGTGAGCTTCCAGAATGGCCGTCCCTCGGGGACGTCATAGATCGCATTGGCGGCGCGGATGAACCCCGCGATATAGCTCGACGCCGACCACAGGCCGAGCACGATGCCGACCGCGACCAGGAACCCGGCGGCCGCGTGATTGTGCTGCAGGTGGTGCATGGCCTGGGTGACGATCGTGCGGACCGCGCTGGGCGTCGCCTTCCCGAGGTTGTTGATGATCGACTGGCTGAGCGACTGGCCCAGCAAGCCCAGCAGCGACACGAGGACCAGAAGGCCCGGGAAGATGGACTGGATTCCGTAGTAGGTCAGCGCGGCCGCCCAGTCCTGCAGGTTGTCGTTCTGGAATTCCTTCATCGCCCGCTTGCCCGCCGCGATCCAGCCGCCCCGGCCCAGCTCGGTCGGGCCGGCCGGGACGTCCTCGTCCTGGACGGTGCGGGGGGTGGCGTTGGCGGTGGCGTCGGCGCTGCGCGGCGAGGTTTCCCGGTCAGTCATGAGCTGAGTTCCCGTAGTGCGGGGAGAAGCTCACCCTCGGCCCAGGCCAGGAACTTCTCCTGAAGGTCCCCGCCCACCTGGACCAGGGCCAGGTGGGTGAATCCGGCGTCGGTCCATTGCCTGGCGCCGCGGCATGGCTGGCCACATCGGGGCCAGACGGCACCAGTTCCTCGATGTCGTCCTCGGACACCTGCGCGGAGGCCGCGGCGAAGGACCGCGGTTCCGGCAGCTCCGACATCACGTGCCAGCCGGGGCCCGCCCGCCGCCACGGCGCGCGGGCGCCCTCCCGCGCGGCTTCCCGGTCGGTGTCGCAGCAGATCGCGAGCTGCCCGTAGCGCGGCTCGGCGTCCTCTACCCGGCGGGCGTCAGCCATGCCTGCACAGCCGGCCGCCGGTGGCTCAGGATGAGACGGCGCGGTCGGCGCCCCCTGAAGCCTGCCTGCCATCCCGTCCCCCTCGGTTGCGGTGCTTGTGGTGCGGTGCGGGGTCCCCAGCCCCGTGAGCGTGCTCCGGTAGCTGCCCACCAGGCCGGCCTGAAACATCGCGGCCGGCGCGATGGCGGCGTGGGCGGCGGCTTGCGTTTAGGTCAGCGCCCGGTGGGCAACTGCGGCGGACCCGGCCAACCGCGGCCCAGCCAGCCGCCCAGCCAGCCGAACGGCAGGCGCCGCCGGGCCAGCCCAGACTGGAGGGGGGCAGCCATCGTGCCAGGCAGCAGCTTCCGCGCCGACGTTGAGCCGGCCCCGTGGGCGGAGACCGCGCGCGCCTTCCGCGCCGCGGCCGAGTCCGGCCGGCTGAACCTGCCGCTGCCCGGGAGCGGCCGGACCTGGGAGCGCTGGGCGGCACTCGCCGATCTGGCCGAGGAGGACCTGTCGCTGGGCCGGCTCAGTGAGGGGCACGCCGACGCCGCGGCCATCCTGGCCGAACTCGGCGGACCGCCGCCGCATCCCGGCAGCCGGTGGGGCGTGTGGGCGGCGAACCCGCCGGGCCCCCACCTGGAAGCGGTGCAGGCCGGCCCCGGCTGGCGGCTGCGTGGCACCAAGCAGTACTGCTCCGGCGCCCAGAGCTGCACCGATGCGCTGGTCACCGCGGCTGCGGTGGATGGTACACGGCTGTTCACGGTCAGTACGGCCAGGCTGAGCCCGCGCCCGGGGACCTGGCCCGCGGTCGGCATGGCCGCCAGCGACACCCTGGACGTGAGCTTCGGCGGCGTGCCGGCCGAGCCGCTCGGCGCGCCGGGTGCCTACACCAGGCGCCCGGGATTCAGCCACGGCGGCGTCGGGGTGGCGGCGTGCTGGTACGGAGGCGCCCGCGCGGCCGGCCGCACCCTGCTGGCCGCGGCGGCCAAGCGGGACGTCGGCCCGCATGCGCTGGCCCATCTGGGCGCCGTGGACATCGCGCTGATGACCGCGCGGACCGCGCTCCGGGAAGCGGCCGCGGAGATCGATGCGGACCCGGGGGACCGGGGAAAGGCCGGCCCCACCCGTGCCCTGCGGGTCCGGGCCGTGGTCGAATCCGCCGCCACCGAGGTGCTGGGCCGGGTCGGCCGGGCGCTCGGGGCCGGGCCGCTCGGCCACGACGCGGCGCACGCCCGCACGGTTGCCGATCTGACCGTCTACCTGCGGCAGCACCATGCCGAGCGGGACCTGGCCGCGCTCGGCGCGCTGACCGCCGAGCGAGGGGCCCAGTGGTGACCGCGCCCGCCAGCGACCTGATCGAGGCGCCAGGCACCGATGAGGAACTGTGGCGCGCGTGGGCCGGGCTGGCCGAGCTGCCCGCCGCCGACATCGGCGGCTGGTCCAGCGCGGTCATTGTCGCGGCTCACCCCGACGACGAGGTGCTCGGGGCCGGCGGGATCATGGCCGCCCTGGCCCGGGCGGGTGCGCGGCTGCGGCTGGTCTCCCTCACCGACGGGGAGGCCTCTCATCCGGGTACCACCGAGCCCGCGGCGCTGGCCCGCCGCCGGGCGGCCGAGACCGCCGAGGCCCTGCACGTGCTGGGGGCCCAGCGGGCCGAGGTGATCCGGCTGGGCCTGCCCGACACGGGGCTGGCTGCCTGCGAAGATGAGATCGAAGCCAGCCTGGCTGACTTGATGGCCGGCTTCGATGTTGGCCTGGCGCCCTGGTCACGGGATGCACACGCCGACCATGACGCGGCCGGCCGGGCCGCCCGCCGGGCGAGTGACCGCACGCTCGGCTACCCCGTGTGGATGTGGCACTGGGCGGTTCCCGGGGATCCGCGGGTGCCCTGGCACCGGGCGCTGCGCGCCGACCTGCCTGCCGACGTCGCGGGCCGCAAGCGCGCCGCGATCGACCGGTTCGCCAGCCAGCTGGAAAGCCGGGGCGGCGCGCTCGGCCCGGTGCTGTCACCCGGCACCATCGCGCACTTCACCCGTGACCTGGAGGTGCTGCTGCGGTGACGCGCGCATGACGCTGACCACGGAGTACTTCGATCAGCTTTACGCTACCTCCGCGGACCCGTGGGAGTTTGGCACCCGCTGGTACGAGGCCCGCAAGTACGCGATCAGCCTGGCCCTGCTGCCCGCCGAGCACTACGGCGACGCGTTCGAGCCCGGGTGCTCGATCGGCGTGCTGACCGGGCAGCTGGCCGCGCGCTGTGACCGCCTGCTGGCCTGCGACGGGTCAGCCGCCGCGGTGCACCAGGCGGCGGCCCGCACGGCCCGGCAGCCGAACGTGCGGGTGCAGCGCCGGGTCATCCCCGCCGGGTGGCCCGCTGGTGACTTCGACCTCATCGTCCTGTCCGAGCTGCTGTACTACTTCGCCGGCCATGACCTGGCCCGGGTGCTCGACCACGCCGTGGCCGCGCTGCGGCCCGGCGCCACCCTGCTCGCCGTGCACTGGCGCCACCCGGTGGCTGACTACCCGCGCACCGGCGACGAGGTCCACGAGGCGCTGGCCGCCCGGGCCGGGCTGGCCCGGCTGGCCGAGCACCGGGAGCCGGACTTCCTGGCCGAGGTCTATATCCGCGCTGACGGCGAGCCGCTCTCGGTCGCCCAGGCCGGCGGTCTGACGTGATCGAGGCCGTCGGCGTGGTGATTCCCGCGCATAACGAAGAAGACCTGCTGCCCTCGTGCCTGGCCGCCGTGCGGATGGCCGCTCGGATGCTGCCCCAGACCGCCGTGCACGTCGTCGTGGTGGCCGACGCGTGCACCGACCGGACCGTGCCGCGGGCCCGCCAGGGCGGGGCGGTGGTCGTGGACGTCCAGGCGCGGTGCGTCGGCGCGGCGCGCCGGGCGGGCATGAGCGAGGTGCTCAGCCGGACCCGGCACCTCGACCCGGGCTCGGTCTGGCTGGCGACCACCGACGCCGACAGCCTGGTGCCGCCCGAGTGGCTGGCCCTGCATCTCCGCTACGCCGCCGCGGGCTGGGACGCGGTGGCCGGCACCGTGGCGGTCACCGACTGGGCCGAGCATCCGCGGGGACTGCCCCCGCTGTTTCAGCAGCACTACCGCACGGGCCCGGGTGTCCATCCGCACGTGCACGGGGCCAACCTGGGGTTCAGCGCCAGCGCCTACCTCGCGGCTGGCGGGTTCCGCCCCCGGCGCACCGCCGAGGACCACGCCCTCGTCGACGCGCTGGCCGCGGCGGGCCGCCGGATCCTGCGCACCACCGAGGTCAGCGTGCTGACCTCGGCCCGGCGCCAGGCCCGCGCGCCCCGCGGCTTCAGCCACCTGCTGTCCTCCCTGGCTGTCGCCGTCCAGCCCGGCACCACCTAGCAGGCCCCGTCCGGCCCGCCTGGTAAGCGCCCAGCCAAGCATCGCCCCGGCCGCCACGCCCGGCCCGGCCGCCACGCCCGCCCGGCCCGGGGCCCGGCCCGGCCGGCGCCGGGCAAAACCGGCCCGGTGTGTTACTACTGGTTGATGGCGCGCGAGCAGGGCGGCACCGGGGCAGCCGCGCCGTCAGCCGGAGGTGGCGCCACCCGGCGGCCCTACAACCTGCTCGGCGCGGTACCCCTGCTGCGCGATCCCGGCTCGTCGGAGAGCCTGACGACGGTGCTGGTCGCCTTCGGCGCCAACGTGCTGATCGCGGTGGCGAAGTCCGCCGCCGCCGCGATTACCGGGTCGGCGTCGCTGGTGGCCGAGGCGGCGCATTCCTGGGCCGACGCTGGCAACGAGGTATTCCTGCTGATCGCGAACCGGCGGTCCCGCCGCCCGGCCGACGCCGCGCACCCGTTCGGCCATGGCCGGGAGGCGTACGTGTGGTCGCTGTTCGCTGCGCTCGGGCTGTTCGTGGCCGGCGCCGCGGTTTCGGTCACGCATGGCATCCAGGAACTCATCCACCCCGAGCCAGCCAGCCACTTCACCGTCGGATACGTCGTGCTGGCGGTGTCGTTCGTGCTGGAGGGAATCTCGTTCCTGCAGTCAGCCCGCCAGGCCAGCTCCGAAGCCGAGTCCGTCCAGCGGGACCTGATCGAGCACGTCCTGGCCACCTCGGATCCCACGCTGCGCGCGGTGTTCGCCGAGGACTCCGCCGCCCTGATCGGCCTGGTCATCGCGGCGGCCGGGCTGGCCGCGCACCAGGTGACCGGTTCGGTCGTTCCGGACGCGGCCGGCTCGATCCTGGTTGGCCTGCTGCTGGCCGTGGTCGCGGTCGTGCTGATCAACCGCAACCGGACGTTCCTGGTCGGCCAGGAGGCCGACCCCCGGGTTCGCCAGGCTGCCATCGAGGCCCTGCTGAACACGCCGGAGGTCGCCCGGGTGACCTATCTGCGGCTGGAGGTCGTCGGCCCGCGGATGGTCTTCGTGACCGGCGACGTCGATCTCACCGGCGACGACACCGAGTCACACGTCGCCATCCGGCTGCGGGCGCTGGAGGCGAAGATCAGCGCCTCACCCGCTGTCGCCGGTGCCGTGCTGAGCCTGTCCGCCCCGGATGAGCCGGCCATTACCGCCTGACGAGCGTGCAGGCGGCCACCGCCCGGCAGCAGCGTCATCCAGGTTTGGCGGAATGCTGGGCTGATCCATTCCGCGGAGGAAAGGTCACAGCTCACCCGCATAGGCGGCCTGACCTGCGGGTATAACACGATCAGCCGGCGCATGTCGAGGCAGGCCACCCCGACTCCTTTTCCACGGGATCTTTAATCCCAAATAGTGTTAAAGGGAGTGGCCATGCATATTGCAGGGGCACTTACCAGATGTGTTGCTTTAATGCCCGGTGCCGCCAGTACGGGGGAGCCACGCGCGTGGCTGCGGGCTGAAGTCAGCGTCACATGTCTCCGGAATTGATCATCCCGCTCGCCACCACGACCTCGTCGGCCTGCTGGGCGGTCGCCTACACGGTGACGGCTCTCGCCCGGCAGCACACCGAGCGGATCCGGCTCCGCCACGCCTTTGAGATCGAACGGGACCGGCTGGCCCTCATGAGGAGTGCCTGCTGCCGGGAAGCCCAGCCGCGGAGCAGAGCAGGGGCCGCGCCGCGCCGGGTTCATCGCCGGGCACGCCGGGCGACGTGACGGTCCGCTCAGTCCGCGGGGACGGCTGGGTCGCCCGGCGCGGCCGCGGCCCGGCTGCCCAGCCCGGGGGTGGCCGGCCCAGGGGTGCCCAGCCCAGGGGTGCCCAGCCCGGGGGTGGCCTGCTCGATCGCGGTCCAGCCGTTGTCCCGGGCCCGCTCCGCCTGCTCGGCCGCCCCGCCGCCGCGCAGCCCGAACAGCCGCTTGGCTACCAGCAGGTAGATCACGATGAGCACGTTGATGGCCAGCGTGAGCAGCTTCAGCCAGGAGACGCTCTTGGTCAGCTCGTAGACTTCGTAGGGCACGAACACGACGGTCGCGATGAACGTCAGGTACTCAGCCCACCGGCGGCCCAGCCACAGCCCGACCGCCTCGGTGCCCTCCAGCGCCGCGTAGCCGGCGGCGGCGGCCGCGACCAGGTAGAGGTTGGTGACGCTGACCGCGAACAGCCGCTGCAGGTCGTGCACGATCCCATGCTGGCTGTTGTTGACCGGGCCGCCGATTCCACCCTGCAGGTCCTTGAGGATGCGGGTGAAGTCCGCGTTCAGCATGGCCCGGTTGCGGGCGAACAGGAACAGCGCCACGGCCAGCGCGGTCAGCACCAGGAAATGCAGCACCCGGTCCAGGGCGATCAGCCGCAGCACGTAGCGGTCCCGCAGGGCTTTGCCGCGCAGCGGCAGCGCCACATCCTCCCGGCGGGGTGGGTGCTGGGCGCTGGGCTGGCCGGGCGGCCGCAGCGCCACCCATGAGTCGCAGCGCAGGCAGCGGTACCAGCGGAAACCCTCGCCATCCCGGGCGAACAGGCCATCCTCGGGGCGGAGCCGGGCCGCGTCGGTGCCGAGCAGCTCATGGCCGTGCAGGCCACAGTCGATCAGCTCGTAGCGCAGTCTCGGCCGGTAGCGCCGCGGGCGCTCGGTCCCCGGCGGCGCCAGCTCACCCCCGGCCTCGTCGTTCATCGCAGGGACGCTTCCCCGCAGGCCGCCGCTCACTCGTTCCGCGAGAAGATCTGCAGGAAGAACAGGAACACGTTGAGCACGTCGAGGAAGATCGACGCGGCCAGGAACGGGGCCGAATCGACGTCCGTGGAGCGGCGCAGCCGCTGGAAGTCGAACATGGTGAAGCCGGCGAAGATCACCAGGCCCAGCACGGAGTAGATCAGGTCGCCGCCCGGGATGTGCACGAAGATCAGCACGATGCCGAACACGATGAGGGCCAGCAGCGCCCAGAAGCAGATCCGGGCGATCGCCGACAGGTCCCGGCGGGTGGCGTAGCCCGCTGCGCCGAACCCCGCGATGAACAACGCGGTGGCCCCGCCTGCCTGCCACAGCGCACGCGGGTTCACGGTCGCGTAGTAGACCAGCGTCATCGACAGGGCCAGCCCGATCAGCAGGCCGAACGCGCCCAGCAGGGCGATGGTCAGCCCCCGTGACCGGCGGGCTGCGAATCGCATGCCGATCAGGCAGGCGAACGCGGCGAGGAAGGCGATGATGCTGGTGCCGCTGCTCAGGTTGCGGCCCAGGTAGGCGCCGAGCGTGAAGCAGCCCGCCGTGCCCGCCACGAATCCCATGGTCTGGGCGAACAGGGTGTGCGTCCGGTCCCGGGACGGCGTCCCGATTCCCGGGTAGGTCAGTGACTCGCTCATCGGAACCTCATTTCCACCGCGCGGTCGGGTCAGTAGCCCGCACACCAGCCATCTTGCCCCGATCAGGGCGGTGATGTGGTGGCCGGCGCCGCCGGGGTGTGGCTTCCTGGCCGGTGGGACACTAGGCACGACAGGAGGAACGCCGCCCAGCGGATGGAGCCCGGGATGAACTTCGGCAGGCACCCGGTCACGCCGCTCGCCGCAGTCCTCGGCGGGCTGGTCGCGGGGGCAGTGGGGACGGTCGGCCTGGACGCCGTTCAGTACCTGCGATACCGCCGCGGCGGTGGCAAGGAGAGCCCGCGGGGCTGGGAATTCGCGCCGGTCGACAGCTGGGAGCAGGCCCCGGCGCCCGGGCAGGTGGCCAGGCGCGTGATCGAGGGCTTCACCCAGCGTCCGCTGCCCGACCGGTGGGCGTGGCTCACCAGCACCGCGATGCACTGGGGCTACGGGTCGGCGTGGGGCGGGGTGTATGGCATCGTGGCCGGGTCGCTGCGCCGGCCGCACCCCGGTTACGGCCTGCCGCTCGGCGCCATCGTCTGGATCAGCGGCTACGCCGTCCTCCCGGAGGGCGGGCTGTACAAGCCGATCGGGGAGTACGACGCGAAAACCCTGGCCGCGGACCTGGCCGCGCACCTTGCCTACGGGGCGGGCACCGGCACGACTTTCTGGCTGCTCACCAAGGTCCTCTAGGTACTTCGCAAATTGGCCTGGCCGGTATATGTTCCTCCCTAATTGCATAACGGCGTCCTGACGCGATGGAGCGTGGTGTGATGCGGCGAAACCGGCTCGCCTTAGTTGCCCTGTCCGCAGCCCTGCTGACCACCCCCCTCGTCCCGGCGGCGGCCGCGTCCGCGGCGCCGGCCTGCGGCGGGTCCGGCGCGGTGACGTCGCAGAATGGTTCGCTGCCCGACGGCGCGGCCTACCTGATCCAGTGCCCCGGCGGGACGTGGAACGGGACGCTGTTCCTCTACAGCCACGGCTATGTGGTGCCGGGATCGGCCAACCCGGCACAGGACGCCGGCGATCCGGTCACCGCGGGCTGGCTGCTCAGCCACGGATACGCGCTGGCTGGCTCCTCGTACGCGTCGACCGGATGGGCTATCCAGCAGGCGCTGCCGGATCAGATCGGCACCCTCGACGCGTTCGATCAGGCTTACCGCACCCCGGACCGGACGATCGCCTGGGGGCACTCGCTGGGTGGCATCATCACCGCGGGCCTGATCCAGCGGTACCCGGGCCGGTTCAGCGCCGCGCTGCCCATGTGCGGCGTGCTGTCCGGCGGCGTGGCCACCTGGAACACCGCGCTGGACGCGGCGTTCGCCTTCCAGCAGCTGGTCGACCCGTCGGTGCAGGTCACCGGCATCACCAACCCGACCGGCAACCTGAACAGCGCGGAGGCCGCGGCGACCACCGCGCAGAGCAGCGCGGCGGGCCGGGCCCGGCTGGCCCTGTCCGCCGCGCTCGGGGACACCCCCGGCTGGTTCACCCCGCTGTCGCCGGAGCCGGCACCGGGCGACTTCACCGCGCAGGAAGCCAACCAGTTCCAGTGGGACACGCAGGTCGACTTCCCGTTCATCTTCGCGTTCCGCGCCGAGCTCGAAGCCCGGGCGGGCGGGAACCCGTCGTGGAACACGGGCGTGAACTACTTCACGCAGCTGGCCAGGTCGGCCGACCGCGGCGAGGTCGCCGCGCTGTATCACGCCGCCGGGCTGAGCCTGACCGCCGACCTGCACAGGCTCGACCAGGCCAAGCGGATAAGCGCCAGCCCGTCCGCGGTGAAGTACCTGGCTGACAACATCGCGTTCAACGGCCACCTGGCGATGCCGGTGCTCACCCTGCACACCACCGGCGACGGCCTGGTCGTGCCGGAAAACGAGCAGGCCTACCGGAGCGTGGTGGACCGTGCCGGTGACGGCCGGCTGCTGCAGCAGGTCTTCGTGCACCGGGCCGGGCACTGCGCGTTCACCCCGGCCGAGACCATCACCGCGGCCCAGGTCCTGCTGAACCGGCTCAGCACGGGCCACTGGGACCCGGCGGCGCTGGCCCCGGCCAGCCTCAACGCGCAGGCCACCGGGCTCGGCCCGGCGTACAACATCTTCGCCTCGGGGAACACCACGGTGCCGGCCGCGGCCGCGTTCGTGCGCTACCGGCCGCCGCCCTACCTGCGCCCGTTCGACCTGCCGGGCCGGTGACGGCGGGATAGCCGGGCCTGCTGGGCCGGGACACCCGGCCCAGCAGGGGTGCGGCTGGGTCAGGGCACCCGGCCTGGTCTGGCCGTGTCGAGGATCTGCCGCAGCGTGGTGGTGTAGCGGTCCAGCGCGGCGCGGCCGCCGGGGGTCAGCGACACCGTGGTCAGCGCGCTCGGCCCACCGCCGGTCTTGTCCGTGCGGACGTAGCCGGCGTCCTCCAGCTTGCGCAGGTGGCTGATGAGGTTGCCGGGCGTCAGCCCGACCAGGTCCTGCAGTCTGGTGAACGACAGGTGGTCGCCCTCGGGCAGTGCCGCCAGCGTCACCATCAGGCGCAGCCGGGCCGGTGCATGGATGACGGGGTCGAGACCGTCCTGGCTCATCAGCGGCGGATCAGCCGGAGCCCGGCCAGCAGCAGGAACGGGAGGCCGACGGCGAGCGCGTCCACAGCCCAGGTACCCGCCGGGCCGGCGAATCCACTGAACGCCGCCACCGCGATCAGCCAGATGCCGAGGCCGAACATCCACCAGTTCAGCCACGCGGCGGTCCCGGCGACCAGCACCACGCCGGCGACCAGCAGCGGCGAGGACGCCGAGAGTATGCCGATCACCCCGCGGCTCGCGCCTGCCGAGCGCAGCGCAGCCTGCATCGTGACCACGCCGAGCCACCCGATGGCCAGCGACAGGTAATAGACACGGCGCCGCACCGCGGTGGCGCCACCGACGCCGCTGGCCGCCCGGTCGGTCAGCGCGGCGGTCACCGCCAGCCCCATCGCGGCCAGCACGACCAGCAGGGCCAGTGCCCAGCCGGGCGGGGCGTCATACGGCTGCTGCCCGCGGACCGACAGCCAGACCGTGCCGTAGCCCAGCAGGTACACCAGTGCCCAGGCGACGAAGATGGCCGGCCGGTTGACGGTCAGCTCCCGCCGGGCGCGCTCACCAGCCTCCCGCATGATGACCGCCGCACCCCGTGCGTCCAGGTCGGTTTCCGCGGCCATACCCAGTTCCCCGCCGATACCCTCGCTCGCGCCGGTTCCCTCGTTCATCACGGCACCTCCGCCGCCCGCTTTACTTTGCACTGCAAAGCTAGTTTACTTTGCAGTGCAAAGTCAAGGACGGGTGCGCGGCCGGCTGGTGTGCGGCCCGGACGGTGTGCGGTCCGGCTGGTGTGCGGTCCGGGCGGTGTGCGGTCGGGCTGGTGTGCGGTCCGGGCGGTGTGCGGTCGGGCTGGTGTGCAGTCCGGCCGGTGCCCGTGCGCGGCGTGCCCGATGATGAGGATGGGAGGGCGGTATGGCAACGGAACTTGTGCTGCTGGGCACGGCGGGTGCGCCGCTGCCGGTGGCGGGCCGGGGCGGCACGTCGTCGGCGCTGACCGTCGATGACCGGGTCTTCGTGGTGGACTGCGGCCGCGGGACACCATCCGCCTATGCCACCGCGGGACTCGACTTCGCCCAGCTGACCGCGGTGTTCCTCACCCACCTGCATGCCGACCACACCGGTGATCTGCCGGGCTTGCTGCTCTACCCGTGGGGCATCCGGTCGGGTGCCGACGGACCGCTTCCCCCGATCCGCGTCTACGGGCCGCCGCGGCCGGGGATGCTGCCGGCCGGAGATAGCACCTTTCACCGGCAGACCACGATCCACCCGCGGCGGCCCGCTCCGGGCACCGTGGATCTGGTGGCGAGCATCCTCGCGGGCTATGCCTACCACCTGAACGTCATGCCGCTGGATGCCCAGATGCCAGACGCGGGGGCACTGGTGCGGGCCATCGACGTCGCGCTCCCGCCCCCGGGCACGGCCCAGGTCCCGGTGGTCGTGCTCGACGAGCGCGGAATCCGGGTCACCGCGGTCCGGGTGCGGCATGGCCGGGCGGTCCCGGCGCTGGGCTACCGGTTCGACACCCCGGACGGCTCGGTGGTGTTTTCCGGCGACACCACCGTGACCGAGGACCTGATCGCCCTGGCGCGCGGGGCTGACATCCTGGTCCACCAGGTCGCCGACCTGGACTACCTGGCCCGGCACGGTTTCAGCGGGGCGGCCCTGGATCGGATGGCGGCGCTGCACACCGACGTCAGCCAGGTTGGCGGGGTGGCCGAGCGCGCCGGGGTCGGCGAGCTCATCCTCACCCACTACCTGCCGGCCGAGCCGGGCGCGATCACCACCGCGCAGTGGGCGGACCGTGCCGGTCAGGGCTTCTCCGGGACCACCACGGCTGGCCACGACGGCCTGCGCCGCACCCTATCGCGGGCGGCCGGGTAGCGCCCGGCTCAGCCGATCGGTGGATGCCGGCCGGCCGGCCGGCTGACCGGCTGGCTGCGCCTACGGTCGGCGAGCTGTGGCTGGCCGGGCGATGCGCGCCTGACGCTGGCCCTGCGACGCTGAATGTATGCCAGCAGTGATCGATGTGCAGCAGCTGCACAAGGAGTATGGAGACACCGTGGCGGTCGCCGACGTCTCCTTCACCGTGCACGAGGGCGAGATCTTCGGGATTCTCGGACCGAACGGCGCGGGGAAGACCACGACCGTGGAGTGCGTCGAGGGACTCCGGGTGCCGGACCAGGGCACGATCAGCGTGCTCGGGCTGGACCCGCAGCGGGACCGGGCCCAGCTGACCCAGCAACTCGGGGCTCAGCTGCAGGAAAGCCGGCTGCCGGACCACCTCCAGGTTGCCGAGGCCCTGCAGCTCTACAGCTCCTTCTACCCGGCCCCGGCCGACTGGCGGCAGCTGATGGACATGCTGGGCATCGCGGCCAAGGCCAGGACGCCGTTCCGCAAGCTCTCCGGCGGTCAGCAACAGCGGCTGTCCATTGCGCTGGCCCTCGTCGGCAACCCGCGCGTGGCGGTGCTGGACGAACTGACCACCGGCCTGGACCCACAGGCCAGGCGTGACACCTGGGAGCTGATCGAGCGGGTGCGCGACCGGGGCGTCACGATCGTGATCGTCACCCACTTCATGGAGGAGGCGGAGCGGCTGTGCGACCGGGTGGCCCTGATCGACGCGGGCCGGGTCGTGGCCCTGGACACCCCGGCCACGCTGGCCGAGCGGGTCGAGGCCGAGCAGCGGATCCAGTTCCGCCCGTCCATTCCGCTTGATCATGGGCTGCTCGAAAGCCTGCCCGAGGTGACCAGCGTCATCCGCCGGGGCGATGTCGTGGCGGTCACCGGCAACAGCAACGCGCTGAATGCCGTCACCACGGTGCTGGCCCGGCGCGGGATCATCGCCCGGCAGCTGCGGGTGGATCAGCCGAACCTGGAGGATGCTTTCCTCGCGCTCACCGGCAGGCACCCGGAAATCCGAGAGAACCAGGAGGTCTGACCGATGGCCAGCACGACGGCGTCACCGCCGGCCACCCGGCGTTCCGCGATGACGCAGCTCACGATCACCGAGTTCAAGCTGTTCACCCGGGGCCGGGCGGGCGTCGGGCTCGGCCTGAGCGCCGGGATCCCGCTGCTGCTGGTGATCATCTTCGGCAGCATCCACAGCTTCCGGACGCCGGTCAAGACGTTCGGCGGACTCACCACGCTGGACGTGTACATACCTGTTCTGCTGGTCTTCGCGATAGCGCTGCTGTCCCTGGTGGCCATGCCGGCGGCGCTGGCCAGCTACCGGGAACTGGGCTACCTGCGCAGGCTGAAGACCACCCCGGCGGGGCCGATCCGGCTGCTGGTCGCCGAGCTCGTGATCAAGCTGGCCGTTGCCGTGGTCACGGTGGTGGTAATCGTGGCTGTGGCCAGGATCGGATATGGCGTCGCGGCCCCCCGCCAGATCGGCGGGTTCGTCGTGGCTGGCCTGTTCGCTGCCGCCGGGCTGATGGCGACCGGCTTGTTCGTCGCCGCGATGGCACCGAACGCGGGCGCGGCGCGAGGGATCGGGGCGATCCTGTTCTACCTGATGATGTTCTTTGCCGGGCTGTGGCTGCCAATCCCGGACATGCCGAGGGTGCTCCAGCACATCAGCCATGCCACCCCGCTGGGCGCGGCGGTGCCCGCGCTGCAGAACGCGGCCGCCGGGCAGTGGCCGACCTGGCTGCAGCTGCTGACCATGGCGGCCTACGCGGCGGCGTTCGGGCTGGCCGCGGCCAGATTCTTCCGCTGGGAGTAGATTCGAGCGGGAGGATGTGGATGAGCAGTCTGGGATCGCGCTGGCGGCTGGACACGTGGCGGCGCGGCGCACCCGTCCGGGCGACGATTACGCAGTACGTCATCCTCGCCGCCCTGATACCGTCCGCGGTCAGCGGGCGCTGGGGCTCGGCGTGGCTCAACCTGGCGCTCATCCTGGCGGCCGCGGCGTGGGCTCTCGTGGTGCTGTTCCCCGCGCTGCGGGCCCACCCGCCGGCGATGGCGATATTCGTCGCCGGGGTAACCGCCCTGTTGTTCGTGCTGACGATCAGGGATCCGTGGTTCGGGTTCTACGCGTATGCCGGCTATACGTACTCGATCTTGCTGCTGGCCTGGCCGTGGCAGCTGGCCGGCGTCGCCGCCACAGCCGTCGGGGCCGCGACGTCGCAGACGGCGGGCCTGGACCGGACCACCCCGGTCGGGCTGGCCGCCTTTGCCGGCGTCATCGCCGGGAATGTGTTCGCGGTATGCGGCCTGACCTGGTTCCTGCACCGCATCGAAACGCAGCATGACGAGCGCGGGCAGATGGTGGACCAGCTCCGGGAGGCCAACCGGAGGCTTGAGGCGACGCTGGCCGAGAACGCGGGCCTGCACGAGCAGCTGCTGGCTCAGGCTCGGGAGGCCGGCATCCTGGACGAGCGGCAGCGGATGGCCCGGGAAATTCACGACACGCTGGCCCAGGGGCTCACCGGGATCATCACCCAGCTGCAGGCGGCCGAGCAGGCCAGCACGGACCCGGCCGGGTGGCGGCGGCACGTCGCCGCCGCGACCAGGCTGGCCCGGGAGAGCCTGACCGAGGCGCGCCGGTCGGTGGATGCGCTGCGCCCGGAGCCACTGGAAACAGCCCGGCTCGGTGACGCGCTGGTCGGCGTGGCCGAGCGCTGGTCGGCGTTGCACGGGATCGCGGTCCAGGTCACCACGACCGGCACAGCCCGGTCGCTGTCCACCGAGGCTGAGTCGGCGCTGCTGCGCACCGCGCAGGAAGCGCTGGCCAACGTGGCCAGGCACGCCCGGGCGACCCGGGTGGGGCTCACCCTGTCCTACATGGCCCACGAGGTCGCGCTGGACGTGCGGGACGACGGCCGCGGTTTCGACCCGGCCCCGGCCAGCCAGGGCGGGTTCGGCCTGGTCGCGATGCGGCAGCGGATCGAGGGCCTGTCCGGGACGGTGCAGGTCGAATCGGAACCCGGGAGTGGCACGGCGATCTCGGCGTGCGTCCCGGCCGGGGCCGCGGGGGCCGGCCGGTGACCGGGCCCGGTGCGCCGATCCGGCTGCTGATCGCCGATGACCACCCGGTGGTCCGGGACGGGCTGAGCGGCATGTTCCAGCCCGACCCCGAGTTCGAGGTCGTCGGCGAGGCCGGTGACGGCGCCGAAGCGGTCCGGCTGGCCCAGGCGCGGCAGCCCGACGTGATCCTGATGGACCTGCGCATGCCGGGCATGGATGGCGTGACCGCGATCACCGAGCTGGCCCGGCGCGGCAGCACGGCGCGGGTCCTGGTGCTCACTACCTACGACACCGACAGCCACGTGCTGCCCGCGATCGAGGCGGGCGCCACCGGCTACCTGCTCAAGGACGCGCCGCGCGGCGAGCTGCTGCGCGCGGTCCGGGCCGCCGCCCAGGGCCAGGCCGTGCTGTCGCCGTCGGTGGCGACCCGGCTGATGAGCCGGGTCCGGACGCCCGGCGCCGAGCCGCTCAGCCAGCGTGAGCTGGAGATCCTGGAACTGGTCGCGGCCGGGACCACCAACCGCGAGGCTGCCGCCCGGCTGTTCATCAGCGAGGCCACGGTCAAAACCCACCTGCTGCATATCTACGCCAAGCTGGGCGTCAGCGACCGCGCGGCCGCCGTGGCTGAGGCGTTCAACCGGGGGCTGCTCACCCCCGGCGCCGCGGACCCGTCCTGATCCGGGCCCCACGGCCTCGGGCCGCGGGACCAGCACCGGGGCAGCCTGCCCGGACGCTCCCTGCGCGCGGGCTACCGGTCTGCCCGGCCGCCAGGTGACACCGCGTCGTCCCCGGCACCCGCGGCTACGCTGGCGGTGTGGGATGCCTGCCGGTGCGGTTCCCCGGCGCCGCGGTGCCCGCCCGGTGGCCGCGGCCGGGCCGGTGGCCGCGCGCTGGCTGGACCGCGCTGGCCAGCGGTGGGCTCGCCGGTCCGCTGCTGTTCACCGCCGCGTGGCTCGTCGGCTCGCTGCGGCAGACCGGCCACTCCGCGGCCCAGGTGCAGCTCAGCGGGCTGGCCGCGATGGATGCCCGGGACCCGCAGATCATGATGGCCGGGTTCATCGGGCTGGGCCTGTGCTCGGTCGCGTTCGGCGCCGCCCTGCGCCGCGTCCCGGCGGCGGGCTCGGCTGGGCCGAGGCTGGTCCAGGCGGCAGGCGTGGCCGCGGTGGCCGCGGGCTTGTTCCGGCGAGATCACCTGCTGCTGACCGGGCCGGGCTGGGCGGGCGAATCGTGGCACAACCAGGTGCACGACCTGGTCAGCGGCGTGGCCTACGCGGCGATGATCGCCGCGCCGCTGGTGCTGGCCTGGCGGCTGCGCCGCGGTGCGGAATGGCGGCTGCGCCGCGGTGCCGACTGGCGGCTGCTGAGCCCGGTCCTGGCCACCCTCGCGCTGGCCAGCGCGGCAACCCTGGCGCTGTTCGCGGCCCAGGCGGCCGGGCCGGCCACCGCGGCCGTGCAGCGGGCCGCGGTCTCGTTCCCGCTGGCGGCTGAAATGCTGCTGGCCGCGTGGCTGCTGGCCCGGCGCCCAGCGTAGGATCGCGCTCCGTGGCCAATCGCGAGCTGGTGGTGCTGGGCACCGCGAGCCAGGCGCCCACCCGTGCCCGCAACCACAACGGTTACCTGCTTCGCTGGGAGAGCGAGGGCTTCCTGTTCGACCCCGGCGAGGGAACCCAGCGGCAGATGCTGTTCGCCGGGGTCACCGCCAGCCAGATCACGTTCATCTGCATCACCCACTTCCACGGGGACCACTGCCTCGGCCTGCCGGGCGTGCTGTCCCGGATGAGCCTGGACCGGGTGCCGCACGTGGTGCACGCCTGCTATCCAGCCGAGAACGCGGACGTGTTCCGGCGGCTGCGGCATGCCGCGCTGTTCCGCGACTCGGTGCGGCTGCAGGACCACCCCACCAGTGGTGGCACGGTGCTCGAGACGCCGTCATTCCGCCTGGAAGCCCGGCCCCTGGCGCACAGCGTGCCGGCCAGGGGCTACCGGATCGTGGAGCCGGACGGCCGGCGGATGCTCCCGGACCGGCTGGCCGGGTGGGGCATCGCCGGCCCGGACATCGGGCGGCTGCAGCGCGAGGGCAGCATCGAGGCCGGCGGCCGCCGGGTGACGCTGGCCGAGGTGAGCGAGCCGCGGCCGGGCCAGCGGTTCGCGTTCATCATGGACACGGGGCTGTGCGATGCGGCGTTTGCCCTCGCCGACCGGGCGGACATGCTGGTCTGCGAGTCCACGTTCGCCGCCACCGAGGCCGAGCTGGCTCGCGCATACGGGCACCTGACCGCGGGGGAGGCCGGCCGCATCGCCGCCGAATCCGGGGCCCGGCTGCTCGTGCTCACCCACTTCTCACAGCGCTACGGCGCCAGCGACGGCCAGCGGCTGGCCGGGGAGGCGGCCGCGGCCTTTGGTGGCGAGGTCGTGCTCGCCCGCGACCTGGACCGCATCCCGGTCCCGGCGCGGCGGGCTATCCCTGGCGCTGCAGCGCCAGATAGGCCTCCCGGATCTGCTTCGGGCCGAACGGCCACGCCGAGGTGACCCGCGCCCAGCCGAGGTAGGCCAGCACCCCGGCGACGACCCACACCACTGACCACTCGATCGCCACCCGGCCCGCCGAGGCGTAGACGTAGATCCAGCCGGCCAGCGCGGCCAGGCTGGGCAGCGGGTAGAGCCACTGCCGGTACGGCCGGCGCAGGCCGGGCTGGCGGCGGCGGAGCACGGTCAGCGCGACGATCTGGGCCACCGCCTGCACGATCACGATGACCGCGGTGAGGATGCTGATGATCGTCGTCAGCGTGAAGAACGATGCCACCGCGGTGATCACGCCCAGCACGATGAGCGCGACGTGCGGGAAGCCGCCGCGCGGGTGCAGCCGCCCGAACGCGGCGAAGAACACGCCGTCCTTGGCCGCGTTGTAGGGCACCCGGGAGCCCCCGAGCAGCCCGGTCAGCACCGAGGCGAAGGCGGTGATGAGGATGAGCACGGTGACCACATCCGCGGCGGCGTGCCCCCAGTTGGCCGTCACCACCACGGACGCGACCGAGGTCGCGTGGGCGGCCTCGCGCCACGGCACCACGCCGAGCACGCCGATGTTCAGCGCCAGGTAGAACACCATTATGCCCAGGATCGAGAAGATGATCGACCGGGGCAGCACGCGCCCGGGCTGCTTCAGCTCGTCGGCCATGTACGCGGTGGTGTTGTAGCCGAGGTAGTCGTAGATGGCGATGACCAGCCCGGCGCCGAGCCCGGCGAAGAACGCGCCGCCGCCGCTGAATGCCCCGCGCGGGTAGGAGAAGGCCAGCGAAGGGTGGAAGCCGCTGTAGGCGGCGGCGATGGTCAGGGTGACCGCGGCCACCATGACCACCCACAGCACGGTGGTGAGCACCTTGACCGACTCGATCCGCCGGTACAGCGCGACGACTACCAGCGCGGTGACGCCCAGCCCGATCAGGTGACCCTGCAGCGAGGTCAGCTGGGGCAGGAAGAAGCGCAGGTAGCTGACCAGCCCGATGATCCCGGTGGACATGATGAGCGGGATGAACAGCATCGCGGTCCAGATGAACAGGAACGGCATGAGCTTGCCGGTCCGGTACTGGAAGGCTTCCCGCAGGTACAGGTAGGTGCCGCCGGCCCCAGGCAGCGACGCGCCGAGCTCAGCCCAGACCTGGCCGTCGGCCATGGCCAGGATCGCGCCGGCGATCCAGCCCAGCACCGCCTGGGGGCCGCCCATGGCCGCCACGATCAGCGGGATCGTGATGAACGGCCCGATGCCGCACATCTGGGTCATGTTGACCGCGGTGGCCGGGATGACCCCGAGCGTCCGGTGGAACCGGTCGGCCTGCCCAGCGGGTTCCCCGGAAGCCGGGGCTGACGGCGCGTCACTCATCGGCGGCCCGTCCTTCCTCAGCGCGCTGGCCGCTGCCCGGCCAGCAGGCAACCGCTGCCCGCCGCGCCGGCGTTCATGCACGCTGCGCCGGGGAGCCGCGGTCCGCCGCTGCTCAGGCCCTGGGTGACGCCTCGGCTGACGCAGCCACGAAGATGCAGAACGGGTGCCCCGAGGGGTCGGCGTAGACGCGCAGTGGTTCCTCCGGGTCGTCGGAACGGTCGTAGCGCAGCCGGGCGCCGAGGGCCAGGGCCCGCTGGTGCTGGTCGTCGAGATCCGCGACCGAGGTCACGGTGAGATCCAGGTGCAGCTGCTGCGGCACGCTCTGGTCGGGCCAGGTTGCCTCGGTGAGCCGCGGCACCTGCTGGAACGCGACCCGGGCCGGGCCGCCCGGTTGCCTGAGCACCAGCCAGTCCTGGCCGGCCGGGTCCGGCTGGCCCGCGGCGGGCGGCTCATCCCCGGGGCGGTACTCGAAGCCCAGCAGCTGCCGGTAGAACTCGGCCAGCCCTCGTGCATCGGTGGTGTCCAGCACCACCTGATGGAGCTGCGGGAATCCGGACCGCGCCGCCATGCCATCACCTCCAGGTCCCTGGCCATCTCATCCCGCCGGCCCGTCTCACCGGCCCGCCATCTCATCCGGCCCGGAGGTTATCAGCGCCCTCGGTCAGTCCGGCCAGGGTGGCACCTGGCCGCAGCGGTGCCCGGCCGGAGCGGTGCCTGGCCGGGGCGCTGCCTGGCCGGGGCGGTGCCTGGCCGGAGCGTGCGGCAGGATGAGGGCATGCCCCGTCCCGCGCCGCGACATGACCGTGATGCTGGCGGGCCGGCAGAGGTGCTGGCGGCCAAGGCGGCCCTCCGGCAGCAGGTGTGGTCGGCGATGCGGGCGGCCAAGGTGGCCCGGTTCCCCGGCGCGGACGGGCGTATCCCCAACTTCACCGGGGCCGAGGCGGCCGCCGAGCGGCTGCGCGGCACCGACGCCTGGCAGGCGGCCCACACGCTGAAGGCCAACCCGGACGCGGCGCAGTGGCCGGTGCGTCAGCGCGCGCTGGAAGACGGCAAGACCGTTTACATGGCGGTGCCCCGGCTGGCCGGGCCGGAGCCGTTCTTCGCGCTGGACCCGGATCACCTGAGCGAGCCGCCGCGCAAGGCCGCCTCGATCAGCGGGGCGGCCCGCTCCGCCCGGCGGGTCACGCTGGCCGGGCTGGCCCCGGTCGGGCTGGTGGTGATGGGCAGCGTGGCAGTCAGCGAGGACGGTGCCCGGCTGGGCAAGGGCGGCGGGTTCGCCGACCTGGAATTCGCCTTGGCCACCGCGGCCGGCCTGATCGGGCCGGATACCGTGACCGCGACCACCGTGCACGAGCTCCAGGTCCGGCCCTCCGGTGAGATCCCGGTGACCGGCCACGACGTGCCGATCGACCTCATCGTCACCGCGGAACGGGTCATCGACTGCCGGCCGCGGCGCGGTCCGCGGCCGGCGGCCGCGATCAGCTGGGCCGACCTGACCGAGGAGAAGATCGCGGCCATCCCGCTGCTGGCGGCGCAGCGCGCCGCGGCGCGGTAAGGCCCGTGCTGAGGCCCGTGCTGAGGCCCGTGCTGAGGCCCGTGCTGAGGCCCGTGCTGAGGCCCGCGCGCCCACCTCAGTGCGGGCAGAACTTATTTGAGATCTCAGGTCTCACGCGGGAATAGCCGGCCGCGGGCGGCTGTCTTAGCTGATGTGAGTGCACCTAACGAGGCGGCCAGGAAGTCGGCCAATCTCATACTTATCGAGCAATCCGGCGCCAAGAGGCAGATTCCCCAGGAGTCGCCGGACAGCGGGATGATCGAGGCACAGGAGGCCATGCACCGCCCCGGCCTGCGGCTGCGGGAAGTCAAGGTGGTCAGCCAGCACACGGCGATCGCCCGCTGGAAGGCGGGCGAGCTGGGCTGGCGGCGGGTCGCCTGACCTGGCGCCGCGGAGCAGGCCTACCGTGGCTGGATGGCCAGCCTCGATGATGTCGCCCGGATAGCCGCAGGGCTGCCCGAGACCGCCGAAGGTGAGCGGCACGGGAACCGCACCTGGTTCGTGACGGGTAAGGCGTTCGCCTGGGAACGGCCGTTCAGCAAGGCCGACGTGCGGCGGTTCGGGGACGAGACCCCGCCCGCCGGGCCGATCCTCGCGGTCCGCACCGAGGACCTGGGGGAAAAGGAAGCGCTGCTCGCCGCGCATCCGGCTGCGTTCTTCACGATCCCGCATTTCGATGGGTATTCGGCTGTGCTCATCCAGCTGCGGAAGGTCTCTGGTGAAGCGCTCCGTGAGGCGGTGGCCGACGGCTGGCTGGCCTGCGCGCCGGCCGGGCTCGCCGCCCAGTACCTCGACAAGCCCTGATACCGGCTGTCCATCCGGGCCACCCTGGTTCGTCGTGAGGGTGTCACACCACTCACGAAGGAGGACTTGATGAAGTACCTGATGCTGGTCTGCGTGGACAGCGACGTGCAGCTCAGCCCGGAAGAAAGCGCGGCCATGGGGCCGGACACCGAGGGCTGGGTGCGCGAGATGGACGGCCGCGGCGTGCGGCTGCAGGGCGACCAGCTCTGCCCGGTCAGCGACGCCACCACCGTGCGGATGCGGGGTGGCGAGGTGCTGGTCAGCGACGGCCCGTTCGCCGAGACCAAGGAGCAGATCGCGGGCTTCGACATCCTGGAGTGCGCGGACCTGGACGAGGCGATCGAGGTCGCCGGGAAGCACCCGGTCGCCCGGATTGGCAGCCTGGACATCCGGCCGTTCTGGGCAGACTGACGCTGGGACGGCGGAGGTGGCGGACGGTCAGTCAGGTCCCGCCCGCCACTTCCGCCAGACGCCGGCTGAGATAGCGCTGCTCGGCTGCGGACGGGGCCAGGGCCAGGGCCTCGCGGTAGCTGGCTGCGGCCTCGGCCGGGCGGCCCAGCCGCCGCAGCAGGTCGGCCCGGGTGGCCGGCAGCAGGTAGTAGCCCGCCAGGTCACCCGAGCGCGCCAGCTCCGCGACCAGCGCCAGCCCGGCGGCTGGCCCGTCGGCCATGGCCACCGCCACCGCCCGGTTCAGCTCGACGACCGGCGACGGGGCGGCCCCGGCCAGCTGCTGGTACAGGCGGGCGATCGCCGCCCAGTCGGTGGCGGCCGGCCCGGCCGCCGTGGCGTGGTAGCCCGCGACCGCCGCCTGCAGCTGGTAGGGGCCGGGCGGGCCGAGTTCGGCGGCCGCCCGCAGCACCTCGCTGGCCTCGCCGATCTCGGCCTGATCCCAGCGCCCCCGATCCTGGTCTTCGAGCGTCACGAGGTCGCCGGCCTCGTCCACCCGGGCGAGCCGCCGGGCGTCGTGGAACAGCATCAGCGCCAGCAGGCCGCGGGCTTCGCCTTCGGCGGGCATCAGCTGGGCCAGCGCCCGGGCCAGCCGGATGGCCTCCGCGCACAGCCCGGCGCGGATCAGGTTCTCCCCGCCGCTGGCCGCGTAACCCTCGTTGAACAGCAGGTACAGCACGCCCAGCACGCCGGCCAGCCGCTGCGGGAGCAGGTGGGGCGGCGGCACCTGGTAGGGGATTCTGGCATTACGGATCTTGTGCTTGGCCCGCACCAGCCGCTTGGCCATGGTCGGTTCCGGCACCAGGAACGCCCGGGCGATCTCGGCGGTGGTCAGCCCGGCCAGCGTGCGCAGCGTGAGCGCGACCCGGGCGTCCAGGGCCAGGGCCGGATGACAGCAGGTGAAGATCAGCCGCAGCCGGTCGTCCGGAATGTCCTCACCGCCCAGGACGGCCTCGCTGGTGGCGTCGGGGTCGCTGGCCGGCCACAGCGTAACCGCCTGGCGCAGCCTGGCCGTTTCGGTGCTGCTGCGCCGCAGCCGGTCCAGAGCGCGGTTGCGGGCGACCGTGGTGAGCCACGCCCCGGGCCGCTGCGGCACGCCATCCCGCGGCCAGCTGCGCACCGCCTGGGCGAACGCGTCCTGCGCGCAGTCCTCGGCCAGATCCCAGTCACCCGACATCCGGATCAAGGCCGCCACCACCCGGCCCCACTCCTGGTGGAACGCGTCCGTGACGGCGGCTTCAACCGCGGTCTGTGCGGCCAGCGTGGCCTCACCTCATCGGTGCTGGGGGCAGGTCTCCTGCCGATCATTTCACCGGGCCGGGCCGCCGGCGACGCCGGTGCGGCCGCGGCGCGCGGCCACCCGGGGAGAGCCGCCGGGCCACCCGGGGAGAACCGCCGGGCCACGGCGCGGCCAGCGCGGCCGGACCCGGCCCGGCCCGGCCCGGCCCGCCAGCGCGTCTGCGACCCCGCCTTCCGGGCCTACCAGGAGACGGCCCAGGCCCTCGCGCCGTGCGGCCCCGGGCGATATGCAGGAGCCTTCGCGGCGGGCGGCGGCGTAGGGTGTGCAGCCCGGGAGACGGCAGGAGGCGGCAGGTGGCTGAGGACATCCGGTTCGGGATGGTGAGCGAGACGGTGCTGGACGGCCCGGCCTGGACCGGCCAGGCCCGCCGGCTCGAGGACGCCGGGATCAGCTCACTGCTGATCAGGGACCACTTCGCCGCGGGCGCGTTCGGTCCCCAGCTGGCGCCGTTCAGTGCGCTGGCCGCGGCGGCCGCGGTCACCACCCGGCTGCGGATCGGCACGCTGGTGCTGTCCAACGACTTCCGGCACCCGGCCATCCTGGCCCACGAGACGGCCAGCCTGCATCATCTGTCCGGCGGCCGCTTCGAGCTGGGCCTCGGGGCGGGCTGGTTCCAGCCCGAATACCAGGCCGCGGGCATCCCGTTCGACCGGGCCGGCCAGCGCATCGACCGGCTGGAAGAGTCGCTGGCCATCATCGGCGGGCTGCTGGACCGTACCCCGGTGCGCCACTCCGGCACCTGGTACCAGATCGACGGCCTGGACCTGGACGTGATGCCGCCCGATCCGGGCCGGCCCCGGCTGCTGATCGGCGCGGGCGGCCCGCGGATGCTCCGGATCGCCGCCCGGCACGCGGACATCGTCGGCATTCTGCCCGCGCCGATCCAGAATTCGGACGACGGCGACGACCCGGCCGACCGGCTCCCGCCCGCGCTGGAGGCCAAGCTGGCCGTGCTCCGCTCGGCGGCCGGCGACCGGTTCGGCCAGCTGGAACTCAGCGCGTTCGCCACTTTCCTGATCACCGACCGGCGGCGGGCCCGCACCGAGGAACTCATCGCCCAGCGCGGCTGGGGCGGGATCGACGCCGAGACGGTCTGGCAGATGCCCACCATCTTCGTGGGCAGCGTGGCCCAGATCCACGCGGACCTGGCCGCCCGGCGCGACCGGTTCGGCCTGTCTTACCTGGTCACCGCAGACCGGGATCTGCCGACGCTGGCCGAGATCACCGCCCGCCAGTGAGCTGAGCCAGGGCCGCGACGGCCGGACGCCCGGCCGGCCAGGGCCCGGCGCGGCCAGCGCCCGGCGCGGCCGGGGCGGTCAGCCCGCCGCGTGCTTCAGCTGCACCGATACCCTCCGGGTACTGGCCGGCAGGGTGACCGTGCCGGTCTGCTCGTCGACCGTGCCCGCGGTGGCGTGCGCGATGTTGCCGACGAACGCGGGCAGCTGGAACAGCACCTGCCCGGCGGGTTCCTGCCCGGACAGGGTCAGGGTGACCGACGAGCCGTCGCCGCGGATGGTCAGCCCCAGGTGGTGACCTGCGGTGGTGGGCACGTTGGCCAGGCTGACCGGCTGGCCGGCGCCCAGCCACGAGCTGGGCACGCCGCGTCCGACGATCAGGCTGCCGTCGGCCCGCTCGGCCACCAGCGAGTCGAGCAGCACCAGGTTGGCGTTGGCCATGCCCCAGGCATGCGGCGAGGAGCCGTTGCCGGATTCCGGGTGGGTGCCGGCCCACGGCGTCCCGGGGTTGGGGAACTGCTGGCTCTCCCACCACGAGTACGGCCCGCTCTGGCCATTGGTGATCATGAACTGGTAGCTGAGGATGCCCTGGTCCCGGTGCCGGGCGCTGGCCAGCCCCCATTCCCCGTAGCCGGCGTTGTACGCGGTGCTGTAGTACTGCGTGGGGTACCCGCCGAACGTGCTGGTCGGCAGCTTCCCGGCCAGCCGGCCGAAACCGTAGTCGTAGGTCGCGTCGATCAGGCTGAGCCCCGGGCCGCTGCGCGGCGCGCCGAACAGGTAGCCGTCCCAGGCCCACCGGCCGAACAGGAACGGCGCCGCCCAGTTGGCGTCCTCGGCGTTGGCGCACCGGTTGGCCGTGTTCGGCTCGGTCATCGAGCACGGCAGGTAGTTCAGGTGGTTCGCGGAGATCGTCGCGTGCAGTGTCTTGTTGACCGCGGCGAGCAGGCTGGCGTACTGGTGAGCGGCCCACTTCTCCTCGGCCGCGTTGCCGACCCGCTGGGCCAGCCAGCGGTAGGTGGCCAGGCCGGTCAGCGCCTCGTAGTTGTCGATGGTCCAGTAGCCGTTGGCGTCGATGTCGTCGGTCTTCTTCATGATCCCGCCGGGTCCGGTCCGGTCGGCCGCGATCAGGCGCGCGGTGTCCTTGATGCTCGGCTCGGTCTTGCCGGCCGGCCCCTCGGTCGCGAAGTTGGCCTTCACGAAGCTCAGGTCGCCGGTCTTGAGCAGGTACAGGGCCCAGATCCAGGGGTAGGTCCACACCCCGTCGTCGTACTGGGTCTGGCTGCCGATCACGTACCGGGCCCGGGTCAGCAGCCCGTGCGCACCGGAGGTGTAGCCCTGGTTGAACAGGTTGGCCAGGATGCCGATGACGTCGTGGCTGAACTCGGTGTCGTAGCCATTGGCCCCGGTCTTCAGCTGATTCCCGGACCGGATGATCTGGGTGTAGATGAAGCCGGTCCGGTACGCGTCGGTCAGGCTCCGGTCCGGCAGGCTGGTGATCTGGGCGATGCCGGCCAGCTGCCGGTTCCAGTAGGCCCGCATGTGCGCGAAATGCTGATCGAAGCTGCCCGCCCTGGCCAGCGCGCGCCGCGACGGCCACGGGTAGCTGCCCCCGAACCGGTCGCTGGCGACCACGTAGTCGTGATCGACGGTGCCGTTCGCGGGCACCAAAACCGGTGCGGAGCGGAGCGGGATGAGCCCGGGCGATGGCTGCGGGTCGATGCTGACCGGCTGCCCGGTGGGGTTGGTGACCTGTACCCGGCTGTAGATCGCGACGTAGGCGTGCCCACCGGCCGTCACTTTGTCGCCGAAGTTCGTGATCGAGATGCGCGCGCCGCCCCGGTGGAACGTGGTGACCAGCGCGGGCAGGTAACCGTCCGCGTTGGCCCAGGTGGTCGGGCTGTCATCGTAGACGCCGTAGCCGTAGGTGGTCCCGGTGACCGGCGCGGTGTGGCCGATGTCCGGCGTGCCCTTGCTGATGACGAAGAAGCTCCCGCCCAGGCACGCGGTGACTGCCTGGTGGTTGCCCGCCCAGCCGATCACGCTGGCGTCACCGAACGTCCCATAGATCATCTGGTTCCCGGGCAGCCCGTTCGGCGCGCAGCTGTACGGCGGCGCGGCGGGCGAAGCCGCGCTGGCCGCGGTGGCCGGGGCCGCGGCCGCCAGCGTCGCACCCACGCCGAGCAGCGCCCCGGTACCCAGCAGCACGCCCGTGCCACGCAGCACGCTCGTACGACGCAGCGCCCCGGCACCCGGCAGCGCGCCCGCCACCCGCCGCGCCCCGCGCCAGCCGGACCGATCCCAGCACCGCCTCGTTGACGTCATGGCTGCCTCCGCTGCCGGGGATTTCCGCCGGGCCGCCCGGCAGATGCCGACCACCGATTACCCGGCAACCGGCCGCCCTAACGCCGGGCGGTGCGGGCCTGCGGGACAATGTCAGCATGACGACGCGTTCGGGCGCACGCCCGTGACCGCGCCGGTGTCGGTCGATGCCGCGCCGCCGCCAGCCTGGTTCCGGGCCGCCCTGGCCACGCCGGCCAGCGAGGGCGCGGTCGAGGTGGACGGGACCACGATCGCGTACCAGACATGGGGCGACCCCGGTCAGCGCGGCATCGTGCTGGTGCACGGCGGTGCCGCGCACCGGCACTGGTGGGACCACATCGGCCCGCTGCTGGCCGCGGGCCACCGGGTGGCCGCGCTCGACCTTTCCGGGCACGGCGACAGCGGCCGGCGGGACGGCTACCGCCTGGATGAGTGGGCCGCCGAGGTGCTGGCCGTGGCCGGGGCGGCCGGGATCGACGGGCCGCCCATCGTCATCGGGCACAGCATGGGCGGTTTCGTCGCGCTGCGCGCGGCCGGCCGCTACGGCCAGCAGCTGGCCGGGGTGGTGGCCATCGACTCGCCCGTGCGGGAGATGACCCCGGAGGAACGCGCCGCGCGCGAGCAGCGCGCGTTCGGGCCGCTCCGGGTGTACCCGGCCCGGGAGGCCGCGGTGGCCCGGTTCCGCCCCATTCCCGACCAGCCGGTGCTGCCCTACATCGCCGGGCACATCGCCCGCGCGTCGATCCGCGCCGTGGACGGCGGCTGGAGCTGGAAGTTCGACCCGCGTATCTTCGCCCGCCATCAGCTCACGCCGGCCCTGCTCACCCGGCTGGACAGCCGGGTCGCGCTGTTCCGCGCCGAGCACGGCATCGTGTCGGCCCAGATCAGCGACGTGATGTACGACCGGCTCGGCCGCCTGGCCCCGGTGATCGAGATCCCGGCGGCCGGGCATCACGTCATGCTCGACCAGCCCGTCGCCCTCGTCACCGGGATCCGGACGCTGCTGTCCGACTGGGAGCACTCGCGGCCCGCTGCGCGGGACTGACCAGCGATCAGGCCGGGTTGACCTGCAGCGAGATCGTGGTGCCGCCCAGCGCCTTGCTGACCGGGCAGGTGTCCTTGGCCTCCTGCGCGATCTTGGCGAAGTCCTCGGCGCTGACCCCCTGCGCGGACCCGCTGACGGTCAGGGTGATGCCGCTGATCCGGAAGCCGCCCGCCGGATCCGGGCTCAGCGTGACGTCCGCGCCGACGTCCAGCGACTGCCCCGAGCCGCCCGCCGAGCCGAGCAGCGCCGCGAACTGCATGGCGAAGCAGGCCGTGTGCGCCGCCGCGATCAGCTCCTCCGGGCTGGTCGTGCCGTCGGCCTCGTCCGCCGCCCGCTTGGGGAAGCTGACCTCATAGCTGCCGACCCCGGAGCTAACCAGCGTCACCTGACCGGTTCCGTCCTGCAGGCCGCCGGTCCACGTCGTCCGGGCGTTACGAGTGGGCATCGCTTCTCCTCATCGGGGGGTTCACCAGCCGGTCCCGGCCGGGCCGGCGCGCGCCCGTCAGGGCGCCCACGCCACAGCTTGCCACCGGCCGCCGGGCGGGGGTACCGGGGGGCGGCCCGGGTTGCACCACTCGGTACGTTCTGCACATGGGAGCGGACGGGACACGGGCGGGACCAGGCCGCGGCGGGCAGATCTTCACGGCCAGCCTGATCGGCGGCGCGGCCGGGGCGGCGCTGGCCGGGCACCGGGGGAGCCGGGCGGCCGGCCTGGGCGCGGTCGCCGGGGCGGCGGCGCTGGCCGCGACCGAGGCGGTCGCCCGGGCCCGGCAGCGTCCCGGCGAGATCCCGCCGTTGTGGTCGCGGATCGCGGCCAGCGCCGCGCTGGTCGCCCCGCTCGGCTGGGCGGCCGGGCGGCTGACCCACGCCAGCCCGCTGGCGGTGGGCACCGCGACCGGGGCGCTCGGCGGGCTGCTCGGTGTCCGCCCGCAGAAGGTGGCGTTCGGCCCGGTGCTGGGCGCGGCGGTCGGTGCGGCGCTGGGCGCCGGGCGGCGGCCGCTGCCATCGGCGGCCGTGGCCAGCACCACGATGCTGGCCTACCGGGTGTCGTCCGCGCTGATCTTCCGTGATGCCCAGGTCAGCCTGCTGGCCGAGCGGGTCCCGGCGGAGGAGCTGCCGTTCGTGGTGCCCCGGGAGGCCCGGTCCCGGTACGTCGGTACCAGTTACGTCCGCGAGCTGGCCGGGGTGCTCGGCGGGCGCTACGTGCCCGACGCGCCCGACGTCGGCATCGTCGGCTCGGTGGACGAACTGGCCAGCCCGGACTTCGATCCGGCTGGCGTCGACCCGCAGGTCCGGGAGTTCTACGAGCACACCACCCGGTTCACCCTCGACATCGTGCCGGAGTGGCGGCTGTGGGTGCGGCCCGGCTACCTGCTCTACCGGACCGCGGTGGCGCGCCCGCTGGGCCAGGCCAACGTGCCGATGAACCAGCGGGAGACGCACCGGGGCATCCGCAGCCGGATCGACACGATCACCGTGCCGGGCGGTGACGCGCTGGCCATCCGCGGCTGGATCAGGTCGTTCGCCGATACCGACGAACCCATCTACGTCGGCATCTACACCACCTACCGGCGTGGCGGGCGGGGCTACGTCAGCGTTGGCTTCCCGGTCCCGCAGGGCAGCTTCACCGCGACCCTGCTGCCCCGGGCGCGCCCGGGCGGGGGCCTGGTGCTGACCAGCCGGGCCGGGGATGGCCAGGCCGGCCACTACCTGGCCTACATCGACCCGGACACGAGGGACCTCACCGCGCTGGCCGTGCACGGCTTCGCCGAGCAACTCGACGTCTACGTCGCCGGCGGCCAGGTACGCGCGGAGCACGCGTTCGCTGTGTTCGGGCTGCCCTTTCTCGTCCTGCACTACCGGATGCACCGCAAGCTCAGCTGCCCAGCTGGGTAGTAACGCTACGTGATGACGGGGGATCCAGGCCTGGCCGCGGGCCTGCGGCCGATGCTGGCCACCGCGGGCTCGCTGCCCAGCGACGACCAGGGCTGGGCGTACGAGCTGAAATGGGACGGGATACGCGCGCTCGGCCACGTCGCAGGCGGCCGGGTCCGGCTGGTGTCCCGGCTGGGCCGGGATGTCAGCCGCGCCTATCCCGAGCTGGAGCACCTGGAACCGGCGGCTGGCTGGTCACAGGCGGTGCTGGATGGGGAGATAGTCGCCTTCGACTCCGCCGGGCGGCCCAGCTTCGAGGTCCTGCAGCAGCGGATGCACGTCGACTCGCTGGTCAAGGCGGCCGGGCTGGCCGCCCGGCTGCCCGTCACCTACCTCGCGTTCGACCTGCTCGCGCTCGATGGACGGGCGCTGCTGGAGCAGCCCTACGCCGAGCGCCGCCGCGCGCTGGCCGCTCTCGGCCTGCCCGGCCCACGCTGGCAGGTGCCGCCCTCGTTCACCGGCCACCGGGGCGCCGACGTGCTGGCCGCCTCCCGGGAACACGGCCTGGAAGGGGTGGTGGCCAAGCGGATCGATTCCCGGTACGAGCCGGGCGCCCGCTCGCCGGCCTGGCGCAAGATCAAGAACGTGCACCGCCAGGAGGTGGTCATCGGCGGGTGGAAGCCCGGCGAGGGTAACCGCAGCGGGCAGATCGGCTCGCTGCTCATCGGGGTGCACGACGACGACGGCGGGCTGGCTTACGCCGGGCACGTCGGCACCGGGTTCACCGCCAGCACGCTGGCCCTGCTGGGCCGGCTGCTGGCCCCGCTGCGCCGCGACAGCCCCCCGTTCGCCACGCCGATCCCGGCCGAGCATGCCCGGGACGCGATCTGGGTGCAGCCCTGGCTGGTCGCGGACGTGGAGTTCCGCGGGTGGACCAGCGCCGGCCGGATGCGCGCCGCGGCCTACAAGGGGCTGCGCACCGACAAAGATCCAGCCACCGTGACCCGCGAGCCCTGACGTCCTGTCATTCTTTCCATTGCTCTGCCATTCTTGGACGTGTCCTGCTGGCCGTGCTCCCTGGCGACGGGGGAGGGAGCCGTGATGACCCGCTATTCGCGCGCTGGGCGGCACGACCGGGGGCGGTCATGACTCCCGCCGGTCCGGGCGAGCCGCCCCCGCAGCAGCAGCCGCCGCCGCGGGGGCAGCCGCCGGTCCAGCGGCCCGTGGTGAGCCCGCTGCTGACCAGGGCGTCCGGGGTGGACGACGACACCAGGCAGCGGCTGGTGCCGCGGGTCGGCGAGCGGTACGCGGTACTGGTCGAACTGAACCTGACGCCCGGTGCGAGCGCGCACGATATTCGCGAGCAATTCATGGCGGTTTTCGGCGCCGCGTTCGCGGCTGAATCCACGCCGCCACCGCCGCCCCGGGACATTTCCGCCCATTACGTTCAGTGCCTGCTCACCCCGGATGAGATCCAGGCGCTGGCCGGGCAGGACGAGCAGCGCCGCGCCCGGTCCCTGGCCCCGACCATCTACCGGATCTGGCCCGACTACCGGATGCACGCGCACATCGACCGGTCGGTCAGCACGATCAAGGCGGACGCGGCCACCCGGACGTACGCCACGTCGGGGGACGGCATCGGGTGGGCGGTCATCGACTCGGGTATCGACCAGACGCACCCGCACTTCGCCTGCGGCACCGTCACCGATCCCGCCGTGGCCGGGCTGCACCGTGATTTCACCGGCCTGCTCCCCCCGGGTGGCCCGCTGACCGCCGACCCGGCCCCGGCGCTGACCGACCCGTTCGGGCACGGCACCCACGTGGCGGGGATCATTGCGGGCTGCGCGCCAGCTGACCCGGGCAAGGTCCTCATCGCGGTGAACGAGCCGTCCAGCACCGACCTGCCCTCATGGGTCGGCCGGACGCTGGAGGCCGGGCGGACGCTGAGCGGGATCGCGCCCCGGGCCCGGCTGGTCAGCCTCAAGGTGCTCGACGCCACCGGGGACACGGTGACCAGCGCCGTCATCGCCGCGCTGGCGTATATCCGGGAGGTCAACGCCGACGGCCGCCAGCTGGTCATCCACGGGGTGAACCTGTCCATCGGCTGCGACTGGTTCCCGGACGAGTTCGCCGCCGGGCAGAGCCCGCTCTGCCGCGAGCTGGACCAGCTGGTCGGCACCGGGGTGGTGGCGGTGGTCTCGGCGGGCAACAGCGGTGCGGGCGGCACGCTCACCGGCGGGAGCAGTGATGTGCACGGCAGGCTGTCCACGATCACCGACCCGGGCAACGCCGTGAGCGCGATCACCGTCGGCTCGACGCACCGGTCCCAGCCGCACACCTACGGGGTGACCTACACCTCATCCAAGGGGCCGACCCTGGACGGCCGGCTGAAACCAGACCTGGTCGCGCCGGGGGAGCGCATCACGTCAGCGGCCACCGGCGCGCTGGTTACCGGCGTCGCGCCGTTGCAGAGCACCGAGCCGGGCGTCGCCCGCTACCGGGAGGACAGCGGCACGTCGATGGCCGCACCGCACGTGTCCGGCGCGATCGCCGCCTTCCTGTCGGTGCGCGGCGAGTACATCGGCCAGCCGGATCAGGTCAAGCAGCTGTTCACCGGCAACGCGACCTCGCTGGGCCGGCATGAGTTCTTCCAGGGCGCAGGCCTGCTCGACCTGATGCGCGTCCTGTCCAATGTCTGACCACGATTCCTGGAGGACGACATGGCCGCCCAGATCGCCGGGCTGGACTATTACGAGCTCGATTTCACCGCCAGCGGCACGCTGAACTCCGACGGCGGGCTCGCCGCTGCCGTGCAGGGCGGCCACATCCAGGACCTGTACCTGATGTCGCACGGCTGGAACAGCTCGGCCGGCAGCGCGCGGTCGCTGTACCAGGCCATGTTCACGCTGCTGGCCGGGATGATCCCGGGCGCGATCACCAGCAGCGCGGCCGTCGGCATCATCTGGCCGTCGCTGCTGTTCCCCGACGACGACCCGGCCGCCGCCCCGCCCAAGCCGTCCACCGGCCAGCAGCTCGCCGCGGCGCTGGCGCCCGCGTTCCCGGAGCAGCCGGGCAACCTGACCACGATCGGCCAGCTGCTGGACACCCAGCCGCAGGACGGGGCCAGCCTCGACCAGTTCCATTCGCTGGTGTCCGGCCTGGTCACCACGCCGCCGCTGGCCCCGGAGGACGCGGGCCAGCAGGCCAGCATCGACGGCGCCACCGCCGCCGTGTTCGGCCATGCCGCCGCCATGTCGCCCGATCCGGCCGGCCGCGCCCAGGGCATCCCGGACCCGTTCACCACGCTCTGGGGTGGTGGCCGCGAGGTGCTGCGCAGCATGTCCTACTACGAAATGAAGAACCGGGCCGGGGTCATCGGCCGGACCGGCCTCGGCCCGCTCATCGGACGGCTCGCCGCGGCCGCCCCTGGGCTGCGCGTGCACCTGATGGGGCACAGCTTCGGCGCCCGGCTGGTCGCCTACGCGCTGTCCGGCCTGCCGCCCGCCGCGGCCGGCCGCAGCAGCCCGGTGCGCTGCCTGCTGCTGATCCAGGGCGCATTCTCGCATTTCTCGTTCGCCAGCCCAGTGCCTTGCGCGGCGGTCAGCGGCCCCGGGGCGCTGGCCGCGTTCGCTCATAACGTCAACGGCCCGCTGCTGGCCACGTTCAGCGCCGCGGACCGCGCCCTGGGCTGGTGGTATCCGGCGGCCAGCATGCTGGCCCAGCAGAACGCGGAATCCATCGCGGACCTCAGCTACGAATGGGGCGCGGTGGGCCACGACGGCTACCAGCAGTCACCGGCGGGAACCACGGTCACGCTGGCCCCGCCGGGCACGGCCTACGGCTTCCAGCCGGGCGCGTTCTACCTGCTCGACGCCAACGCGGTGATCCGCGCCAACCAGTCCCCGTTCAGCGGCGCGCACAGCGACATCCGGCACGCACCGGTGGTCTGGCCGGTGGTCAGCGCGGCTAGGTAACTGACTAGCCGCTCGAGTCGTCACCTTTCTCGCATTACGCACAGTGCCCGCGACTGACGTGGGTCCCGGACTGATTCTGGCCAGGACCGACCATGCCGGTGGGGCTGGTCACTGACCCTGCACGCCGACGGCACCGTCACCGCCCGCAGCCCCAACCACCAACGAACCCTGCACAGCCACAGCCCACCCACCCGAAACGCCCTGGGCGGCCCCCCGTTTTCCGGACACCTAAATTGGTGCTATTTCATGCTGCGAGCTGCTGATTCAGGTACTCGTCGAGAACCTCTTGCGGGGTCCGGTACCCGAGCGCCGAATGAAGACGCCTCTGATTGTACCGCAGC
>Ga0335078_10001142_pt1 | contig 40248 bp, 36 predicted proteins | sample Lox_Sample_32_FD_206711 | JGI IMG/M metagenome (GOLD analysis project Ga0335078, IMG submission 206711) | Soil microbial communities from Loxahatchee National Wildlife Refuge, Florida, United States - Lox_Sample_3.2 | ecosystem: Environmental > Terrestrial > Soil > Wetlands | place: USA... | reverse complement strand
AGGAGAGAACAAATCAGACGGGTTAGCTCCCTTCCGAAAAAACACGGTAGTGGATCGCTGCAGAAACGCGCCAAGCAGTAGCCACGATCCACCACGACCCACTCCCGCACCCAACCGCAATAACTCTCTACTGCGCAGGTTTTTCTGCGGGCTTTTCTGCCGGTTTCTTCATGCCGCCGGATGACATCATCTTCGGCTTCCAGAATTCCGGATCCGCCTTCACCCACTCGTCCGGCGCATAGCTCATGGACGGCGTGAACGCAAATAGATTGCTCTGGTCCGAGTCAATCGCTGCGCTCTCCAGTTCGCGCAGTTTCTTCATGCCCTCTTCGCCCATCGCCGTGACGAAGTCCTTGTTCTCCGAGTAAAGGTGGTCAATCTCAGCGGCCGATTTGTGCGCCGAGAAGATCACGTATGTCCCACTCGGCTGCTGGCTGTAGGCCGTCTCGTATGTCGCCCAATGCACATCTGGAATCTTCTCGTAAGCGGCCTTCACCAGCTTCACGATCTCCTCCCAGTCATGATGATGTCCCGGCTTCACGTGATAAAGCGAAATCTCGAAATAGCGCATGTGGGCAATGTCCACATTCGGCCGCAGACTCTCGTCCTCGTCGTACACGAGTATGGACTGGTCGAAGTCGCTCAGCAGTTCGCCGTCCGCAACCAGGGCGCGATCAAGCGCGCTCGAAAGCGCCGTATTTTTCATCACTGCCGCGTAGTCTTTCTCCCAGGCGTCAAACGAATCATAGCCGGCGAGAAACAGCACGCGAGACCGCCCGGAAAGCGATGAAACCGCAAGATAGTGTGTAGGCCACTTCGCCTTCGCGAAGGCCTGCACAAAGGCGCTTTCAGACTTCTCATGCACGGCACCGGTTTTTCCCGGTTTCACCCACTCGCGGCCGACCAGCAGCACCTTGGGCGGAGGCATAGTATCCTCCTGCGCCGCTGCCACGCCAAATCCCCCCAACACGACACACAATCCCACAAAGAGCCCGACGAGTCTCTGCATACGTTTTCCTCCTCACTGACACATCAGATTGAATTTTGGCCGGAAAATCGGAAGACAGGCGCAATGCCGCAGCGCCATTTTTACAGCTCTGCTGGGAGCTTTTTAACGTCGGGCGAAGAGTAGCGTAGGCCAGATCGGAAAGTCAAGAAAAGATCGAAGTCAAGGCAGGATTCGCCCCCTTCGGCGCGATGCCAAATCACTCCTTCGCGGATTTCATCCTGATCATTCTCGCCATCTCCGGCAACTTGCTCAGCAGCGCGGAATACTTCAGCCAAAGTTTATGGTCCACCGCCGGCGCGCCGCTGACGATCGCCCCGGCCGCGATGTCTCCCGCCACCCCGCTCTGCGGCGTCACGATGGCGCCATCGCCAACCGTGCAATGCCCCACCACCCCGACCTGTCCGGTCAGAATCACCTTCTTGCCAATTTGCGAAGATCCCGCCAGCCCCACCTGCGCGCATAGCAGCGTGTCTTCCCCCACCTGTGAGCCGTGGCCTACCTGCACCAGGTTGTCAATCTTAACTCCTCTGCCAATGTGAGTTCCGCCTACGCTCGCGCGGTCCACGCAGGAATTGGCCTGCACTTCCACGTTATCGTCCATTACCACCGGCGCCGCCTGCGCAATTTTGTGCCAGCGCCCGCTATCGTCTTTGGCAAAGCCGAATCCGTCCGCGCCAATCACCACTCCGTTTTGCAGCGTGACGTTGTTGCCCAACCGGCAATTCTCCCTCACCACGGCGTGCGCGTGAGCAAAAAAGTGATCTCCGATCTCGGCCCCGGTATAGATCACCACGTGGGCCAGCACAACCGCGTTCGCCCCGATGCGAACATTCGGACCGATCACGACGTAAGGTCCAATGTGGCTGCGCGGGCCAATTTCGGCCGAGGCATGCACCACCGCAGTCTCGTGCACTCCCGGCTCGTAAACAGGCGGCCTGTGAAACAGCGCGCTGGCCCGCGCAAAATCCAGATACGGGTTTCTGCTGCGCAGCATGGCGGCCGCAACGGCCGGGGCTTTCTCATCCAGCAGCACCGCCCCGGCCGTGCTTTGCCTCGCCGCCGCCGCGTATTTCGGATTCGCCACAAACGTCAGCTCGTCCGGCCCCGCTTCCTTGATTCCGGCCACACCGCGAATCTCCGCGTCGGGCAGTCCATTCTCCAGACGCGCGCCCAGGAAAAGCGCAATATCTCCAAGCTTCATAGGCTCTCACCAAAAAGTCTGCCGGTGATTGTAACGGAGGGACCGTTCCCGGCCCGGTTGGATCACGATCACGGGGCTGGAACACGATGGTTACTGCCTAAGCCCTTAGCCTGCGGCTTACGCTTTGGCTAGAATGGTCTTCTGAGGGAAGATGCGATTGAACCGATCCCTGCGCGCTGCTCTCGTAGTCGCCCTCCCATTGGCAGCCGCGCTGTTTTTCAGCGCCCGAGCGCAAAGCGCGGATCCCGTGCAGCAGCCCGCGATTCGCATCACTCCACCCAAACTCGAATTTCCCTCTCAGCCCGTCAACACTGAGAGCGCGCCCGCGGTCGCGACCGTAACCAACCTCAGCGCAGACCCGGTCACCATCACCGATATTCTGGTCTCCGGCATTGACTTCGCCGAAACCACAACCTGCGGCCAAACCCTGTCCCCGAGCGCCAGTTGCATCGTCAGCGTGACCTTCACACCCGTTATCACCGGGCCGAGGCTGGGGACGCTGACCATCATTGATTCAGCGCCCGGCAGCCCCCGCATGATCGGGCTCAGCGGCACCGGAAAATAATTCTCATCGGATTCGCGAGCTCGCCGAGGAGTTGGACCTCGCCATGGAAACGCGAAAGCGGGAACGACTCAGGGGAGAGTATTGCGCATTCTAAGTGCGCTGTGCCTGCGAAAAGCCCCGGCCGCGCAAGCCGGGGCTATTGTCATGCCTGAGGGGTTGAGACAATGGAGGAAGCGGGCAACTGTCATCTTGAGCGGAACTCCTCACTTTACAGCGCAAAGTGAGGCGGGGGCGAAGGATCGCGCTTTGCCCCGTCCACGACAGGAACGTTGCACGGCATTCTCACCGGGCATGATCTGCCGGAGAGAACCTCCTGACGCCGACATGTCGAATTCGGCCGCGGGTGCGCAGGTTAAATTGTAATTCTGACCTCAGGAAAGAACCTACGCAGCCAGCCGGCAGCTACGCCTCGTCGCTCTCCTTGAGTTTCGCGATCACGCTGAAGTCCTCCAGCGTCGTCGTATCCCCTTTCACTTCGCCGCTGGTCGCCAGTTCGCGCAGCAGCCGCCGCATGATCTTCCCGCTCCGCGTCTTAGGCAGCGTATCCGTAAACCGGATATCATCCGGCTTCGCCATCGCGCCAATCTCCTTCGCTACCCACTTGCGCAGTTCTTCTTTCAGTTCATGCGTCGGCTTCCTTCCGCTCTCCAGCGTCACAAACGCCGAAATCGCCTGGCCCTTGATGTCATCCGGCCGTCCCACCACCGCCGCTTCCGCCACCGCATCGTGCGCCACCAGCGCCGACTCCACCTCCATCGTGCTCAGCCGGTGCCCGCTCACGTTGATCACATCATCCACCCGCCCCATCACCCAGAAATAACCGTCTTTGTCCTTGCGCGCTCCATCGCCCGTGAAATATACCCCCGGAATCTGCGACCAGTACTGCTTCACGTACCGGTCCGGATCGCCATAAATCGTCCGCAGCATTCCCGGCCACGGCTGCTTGAAGATAAGGAAGCCGCCGCTGCCATCGGGCACCGGCTTGCCTTCCATGTTGACGATCTCCGCCACCACGCCCGGCAGCGGCCGCGTCGCTGAGCCCGGCTTGGTCGCCACTGCCCCCGGTACCGGCGCAATCATGATGTTGCCCGTTTCTGTCTGCCAGAAAGTATCCGTGATGGGGCAGCGGTTGCCGCCGATCATCTCCCGGTACCACATCCAGGCCTCGGGATTAATCGGCTCGCCCACCGTGCCCAGCAGGCGCAGGCTGCTCATGTCGTATTTTTTCGGCCACTCGTCACCCCATTTGATGAACGTGCGGATCGCCGTCGGTGCGGTGTAGAGAATATTGACCTTGTGCCGCTCGACAATGCTCCAGAAGCGCCCGAAGTCAGGAAAGTTCGGCGCGCCTTCGTACATCAGGACCGTTGCGCCATTCTGCAGCGGCCCATACACGATGTAGCTGTGGCCCGTGACCCAGCCGATGTCCGCCGTGCACCAGTACACGTCGTCCTCTTTCAGATCGAAGACCCATTTCGTGGTGAGATACGTTCCGACCGAATAACCGCCGGTCGTGTGCACCACGCCCTTCGGCTTGCCCGTCGTCCCCGAGGTGTACAGGATGTAAAGCGGATGCTCGGCATCGAGCGGCTCTGCGGGGCAATTGTCGGACGCCTTCGCCATTAGCTCATGCCACGAGCGATCGCGGCCTGATTGCATGTTGATCGGCGTTCCCGTGCGCTGATATACGACTACGTGCTTCACGGAAGGACATGACTTCAGCGCTTCTTCGACCGCGGGGAATAACTTCACCTCCGCGCCGCGGCGGAACGCGCCATCCTGCGTAATGACGGCGATGGCCTGGGAATCGTGAATGCGGTCCACCAAGGCGTTCGAAGAAAATCCGCCAAACACCACGGTGTGCGGCGCGCCGATACGGGCGCAGGCCAGCATGGCGATGGGCAACTCCGGCGCCATGCCCATGTAAATGGCCACGCGGTCGCCTTTCCGCACCCCGAGCGACTTCAACACATTGGCAAACTTCTGCACCTCGCGCAGCAGTTGTTGATAGGTCAGAGTGCGGATTTCCCCCGGCTCGCTCTCCCAGATCAGCGCAGCTTTGTTCCGGCGCGCGCTTTGCACGTGCCGGTCCAGGCAGTTATAAGAGAGATTGATCTGCCCGCCCAGAAACCACTTGGCCCAGGGATTGTTCCACTCGAGCACCTTGTCCCACTTTTTGAACCAGTGCAGGTCTTCCGCCACTTTTCCCCAAAATCTCTCAGGGTCTTCGACCGACTCGCGATAGATGCGGTCGTATTCTTCCAGGCTCTTGATATGGGCCTGCTTGCGGAAATGCTCCGGCGATTCGAACCTGCGGTCCTCATGCAGGACGGAATCAATGTTGGCTTCCGGATTGACCGTTGCCTTATCTGCCATGTTTTTCTCGCCTCACAACGCGGGAGGAATAAAGTCTCCGAGATTTTACCGTGCGTGCCGACGATTGTCTGCAAACCAAAGATGCACCCCGCAAGGATGCCAAGCCACGTACCCCTGGTCTCTCGCAGTGTCCGAGTTCCGGGCGTCGAGCAGTTTCGTCCGCAAAATTAAGAGCGGTTGCGCCAAAGCGGCGCGGGCCGTCAGTTTCCTTGCGCACCCAGGCCTAATGTCATGGCCTAATCCTATTTACGCTCCTATGGAGCTGATTCCGACAGGTGTCATTGCCGTTCCGAGCTGTCCGCAGCCGCCGAGCGGCGAAGACGTGTCGAGTGATCGGCACTTTCAGCCCGCATAAAACCAATGCCAGGCTTCGCGGTACTGCTCGAACTTTGAGACTTTCTGCTTGCGCTCGGGAAACAGGCGGAGCGACTTCATGGTTTGAAAGGCCGCCGGCGGGAAGACGTACCAGATGTCTGCGGGTGCGATGTAGGCGACGAGCAGATCAATTTCTCCGGCGGCGTAGGACCGGCGGACGTGGCCGTGGGCGCGGATGTTATAGCCTCCGCCGGGGCTGGCGCTGACGCGGTGCGCCGACTTGACCTGGACTTTGAGCAGGCGGCCGGCGATGTCCACGATGAAGTCGTAGCGGTCGCTATCGCCCCAGGGCTTGGCGACGCCAAAGCCCATGGTAGCGACTTTGTGGAGGAAGGCAGCCTCTCCGATTTCACCACGGCGTTTGACGGTGCGGCGGGCAGTCTTCTCCTGGGAGGCTGAAGGCCTCCGTGAAGACTGCGGTGTTTTCATGACGCCAAAACAAAAGCGCAGACCCGATTGGGCCTGCGCTTAATTTGTCCCTATATTTCTAGAATAGCAAATTCGAGGGGGTAAATGGGACATTGGGGAAAGGAATATTTCGCCTGCATTATGAGCAAGTTGCGGGGAAAACGTGAAGTTTGGGGGCTTGACAAGAATTGGGGCGAGGCCTGGGTTCACCCTGCCGGACAGTCTCACCGGATGCGGTCCGTGGCTCGGGGATTCCAGGGTGAAGACGTGTTCGTCCAGAGAATTCCTTTTGGGGCCTGCGGTCCATCGGGCCGGCATGGGATCTTTCGGCTGCGTTGCCCCCCGCTATCGCGGGGGGCCACTTCGCTCAAGATGACAAGGGCTTTCGAGATCGCATCGCGCGAAGCTTGCCCACCACGAGGTTGAGCATCGGCGGCGGTTGCTTTAGGCTGGGGCCATGGACTGCAAATTGGCCCGGTTCGGACTTTTCGATTCCCCGCTCCGGTACGACCGGGAGGCGCGGGCAGCAACTGACCAATGGGCTGCGGCCAGCAAGGTCCCGGAGATTGCGCTGGCCTTCTGGGTGATCAAGATCGCCGCCACCACGCTGGGCGAAACCGGCGGCGACGCACTTTCCATGAGCATGCATCTCGGTTACCTGCTGAGCACAGTCATTTTCATGGCGTGCTTTATCGTTGCGCTTGCGATCCAGGTCAAGGCGAAGGCATTTCATGCATACCTCTACTGGACGGTGATCGTCACCACCACGACGGTCGGCACCACCATGGCGGACTTCGCCGACCGCTCGCTGGGCGCGGGTTATGTCGGCGGGTCGCTGATTTTGTTTGCGCTGTTGCTGGGTGTGCTGGCGCTGTGGCGGTTCTCGGTTGGGGCGATTTCCTTCAGCCACATTACGTCGCGCAAGGTGGAAATTTTCTATTGGACCACGATTCTGTTTTCGAACACGCTGGGCACCGCGCTGGGCGATTTTCTGGCCGACTCGGGGCCGGGTTATGAGGGCGGGGCGCTCGTGTTTGCGGCGGGGCTGACGGTGATTGCGGCAGCCTATTTCTTCACCAAGATTTCGCGCACGCTGCTGTTCTGGACGGCCTTCATTCTGACGCGGCCGCTGGGGGCAACGCTCGGCGACCTGCTGACCAAACCGCACGCGAACGGCGGGCTCGATCTGAGCCGGATCAGCTCGTCGCTAGTCATCGCCGTGTTCATGGTGATTTGCATCCGCTTCACTTCGCAGCGGGCGGGGGACCATCCGGGAGCGCGAACCTAGCGAGCACTTCTCCGGCGGACGCCAGCAGATGGGACGAAGCCGGACAGTTCGTTTCTGCGTTTTCTGCTGGTGGAAGCGGGATGCTTGACTCCGGCCGCGTCGTAAGAGACAGGATGAAAATGACCGAGCAGTGGCGGAGGGCAAGTGAGGAACGCCATGGTCTTGTCATGCGGGCGCAGCGGGGAATCGCTGCGGTGGAATGCTAGAATCGAATCCGTCAGGCATCGGTCCCGCGCAACGTCTTCCCGCCAACCCCGCCAGGTCCGGAAGGAAGCAACGGTAACGGGCTCTTACGTGTGCAGTGGGCCGCCGGTGCCTGGCTTAGCGGCCCGCTTTCCCGTCACTCTTGCGGCACTCGCCATTGCGCCATTCCGCGCGCGTGGGGCACAATAGCCGTTCCGTCACCGGAGACTTCAACGAGTGAGCCACCCTGAAGCAAGCCGAAGCACGCAAGCACTAGCCCGGAAAGTGAAAATCAGCGCTCTCGGCACCTACGTTCCGCCCCGCCTGCTCACCAATGCCGATCTCGAAAGAATGGTCGAGACCTCGGAGGAGTGGATCCTCAAGCGCATTGGCATTCGCGAGCGGCACATCGTGGAAAAAGGCGTGGCCAGCAGCGATCTGGCGGTGGAAGCGGCGCGGCGGGCGCTGGAGGACGCGGGCCTGGGGCCGGGCGATGTGCAGGCGATCGTGGTGGGCACGGTCACGCCGGACATGTTCTTTCCTTCGACCGCGTGCCTGGTGCAGCACAAGCTGGGCGCGAAAGGGGTTTGGGGATTTGATGTCTCGGCGGCGTGCTCGGCCTTCGTGTACGCCCTGCAGACGGGCGCGCAGTTTGTGGCTACGGGCGCGCACCAGCGGGTGATGGTGATCGGCGCGGATGTAATGTCTTCGATCATTGACTACACCGACCGCGCCACCTGCGTGATCTTCGGCGACGGCGCGGGCGCGGTGATTCTGGAAGCGGCGGAGGACGATTCCGTCGGGCTGATTGACTTCATCCACGAGATTGATGGCGCCGGCGGGTGCTCGCTTTATATGCCGGGCGGAGGCAGTCTGCACCCTTCCTCGCATGAGACCGTCGAGCAGAGGATGCACTACGTGCATCAGGATGGGCAGGCGGTTTTCAAGTACGCGGTGCGCAAGATGGCGGACGTGAGCGAGCGCATTCTGACGCGGAATGGATTCAAGGCCCAAGATATTGACCTGCTGATCCCGCACCAGGCGAACAAGCGAATCATCACCGCGACCGCGGAGCGGTTGAACCTGCCGCCGGAAAAAGTGGTGATCAACATTGACTGCTTCGGAAATACCACGGCGGCGACGATTCCGCTGGCGATGCAGACGGCGCGCGAGCAGGGAAGACTGAAAAAGGGCAGCCTGGTGCTGCTGGCCTCGGTCGGCGCGGGATTCACGACGGGAGCGACGCTGCTGCGCTGGGCGTATTGAAGTGTGACGCGGGCGCCCTTGACCGGCGAGACGCCGGGAGGGCGCCGCCACGATGGGATGCGGCGTCTTGATCTGCCTTGGGTCATCCTGAGCGAAGTTGGCGTTCGCGGAGCGAAGGCCAACGCAGTCGAAAGATCGCTCGTTTCCTGATTGCCGCATCGGCCTGCCCGGGAATTCTCCGCATGGGTGCGAATTCCTCTTCCGGCATCGGACGCTTCCTGCGGGTATGGGTCCTGCGACTCCGCGAGCCCTTCGCTTCGCGAAGCGCTTCGCTCCGCTCAGGATGACAAAACACGCAGCCGATTTCCCCTTGCGCTTGAAACAACAAGCTCACGGGCGGCATCCTGCCGCCGCCAACCAACAACTTTGCGCATCACGTTGCATCTCAGAGACGCTTGTCCCGAACTGTGGCAGACTAGACCGGCGATGAACATCCTCGAATTCAGCGGCCTGGTTGCAATGGGCTCCTTCGTGGCCGGGCTGCTGGGGGCCTTGACCGGCCTGGGCGGCGGCGTGGTGCTCGTCCCTTTGCTCACAATTTTCTTTCATGTGGACATTCGCTATGCCATCGGCGCGTCACTGGTTTCGGTGATCGCGACTTCTTCGGGGGCGGCGGCCGCGTATGTGCGCGAGGGATTCTCGAACATTCGCATCGGCATGTTTCTGGAAATTGCCACCACCATCGGCGCGCTCGCCGGGGCCTACCTGGCAACGGTCGTTCCCAGCACCGCCATCGCGATCATCTTCGGGCTGATGCTGCTCTACTCCGCCTATCTATCGCGCAAGCCGCGGCCGCCGGACCAGCGCAATCTGCCGCCCGATGCGCTGGCTACGCGCCTGCGCATGAACGGCAGCTTTCCCGAGGGCGGCGGCAAGCGCCAGTACAACGTGCAGCACGTTCCCGCCGGCTTCAGCCTGATGTTTGGCGCCGGGGCGCTCTCCGGATTGCTAGGCATCGGCTCGGGCGCGGTGAAAGTGCTGGCGATGGACCAGGCCATGAAGATTCCGTTCAAGGTTTCCACTACGACCAGCAACTTCATGATCGGGGTAACGGCCGCCGCGAGCGCCGGAATCTATTTGAGCCGCGGCTACGTTGATCCGGGCCTGGCCATGCCGGTGATGCTGGGGGTTTTGGCGGGGTCGCTGCTGGGAACGCACGTTCTCATCAAAACGGAGACGCGCAAGCTGCGCATCGTCTTCGCTCTGGTGATTGCACTGCTTGGCATCGAAATGTTGTACAAAGGCCTGGCGGGAAGGATTTAATCCGGTGGAACGAAGCTTCTGGAATGATCAGAAGATCGAAGGATTTATCGGCAACCTGCTGCGCGCCGGGGTGATGCTTTCGGCTCTGGTCGTGGTGATTGGCGGGGCCGTTTATCTGGCGCGCCACGGCTTCGCCAGAACCAACTACCGGTCGTTTCACAGCGAGCCGGTGCAGTTACGCACTCTGACCGGGATCGTGCGGTTTGCCGTGCGCGGCCATGGGCAGGGCATCATTCAGCTTGGACTGCTTTTGCTGATCGCGACGCCGGTGGCGCGCGTGGCGTTCTCGGTTTGGGGATTTGCGATCGAGCGCGACCGCATGTACGTGCTGTTCACGCTGATCGTGCTGGCGGTGCTGCTGTACAGCTTGTTCGGATCGTCGGCCCTGGGCGGGTGAGACGGCCGCAGTCATTCTGAGCGAGGTCGGCGTTCGCGAAGCGAAGGCCCGACGCAGGTCGAAGGATCGCAGGCATTTCGATTGCGGTGTCGGCCGAGGCCGGAATTCTCTGCGGGGTGCAAATTCCTTTTCGAGTATTGGGGCGCTGCCCACGGGTATGGGTCCTTCGACTTTGCGAGCTCTTCGCTTCGCGAAGCGCTCGCTCCGCTCAGGATGACGAGGTCACGCGGCGGGCCTTGGAATGCACCGTTCGAATGTACAATGACGAATTCAATTGCGAGGGAACATGACGACTGCGCAACCCGATCTGCAACAGATCAAAGAGAGAATGCGAGCCGCGTGGATGGCCGGGGATTTCGGCAAAATTGCAGAATATTCGCGGCCGTGCGCGGAGGAGTTCGTGTCGCGCCTGGAGGTTGGGTGCGGCATGCGGGTGCTGGATGTAGCGTGCGGCACGGGCAACCTGGCGATTCCTGCTGCGCGGGCGGGGGCGCAGGTCACGGGAGCTGACATCGCAACCAACCTGATCGAGCAGGCGCGCGGGCGCGCCGCTGAAGAGAAATTGAAGGTCCAATTCGAAGAGGGCGATGCCGAGCAGCTTCCCTATGCCGACGCGTCGTTCGATCTGGTGATGAGCATGTTTGGCGCGATGTTCGCGCCGCGTCCGGAAGTGGTGGCGGCCGAGTTGCTGCGCGTGTGCCGCCCCGGCGGCAGGATTGCCATGGCCAACTGGACGCCGGAGGGATTTGTGGGCAAATCATTCCGGGTGACGGGGCGGCATACGCCGCCGCCGGCGAACCTGCCCGCGCCGGTGCTTTGGGGCGACGAAACGGTGGTGCGCCAGCGGCTTGGGCCGGGTGCGACGAAGATCACGACGGCGAAGCGATTTCTGGAGTTCGATTATCCTTTTCCGCCGAGCGAGACGGTCTCATTTTTCCGCGAATATTTCGGGCCGACCAAAACGGCGTTCAGCCGTCTGGAAGCTGCGGCGCAGGAAGCCATGGCGGCAGAGCTGGCGGCGCTGTGGCAGGAACATAACCGCAGCCAGGATGGCAGGACGCAGGTTTCGGCGGAGTTTCTGGAAGTGGTGGCGGTGAAGTGAGGGACTGGCGGGAGGGCTGACCGACCGGCGGCGAGGACGCCGCCACGATGGCTCTCGTGTCCTCTTTCCTTGGTACTCTTTCCTTTCGGTGGGGGATCGCGAACAATGGCGGTAAGCATGACTGCGGACGCCAGCCCGGTTGCGCCCCCGCTCTCGCCGCTGCTCGAGCGCTACTTTCAGATTGCCATCTATCTAATGGTCGCCATGGGGTTTGTTACAGTGGCGGCGACCGGTGAGCTGAATGCGATCCCGGTGATTTTCGTCAGCGCCGGACTGCTCTTCCGCGGATATTTGCTGGCGCGGCAGCGCACGACCGTGATTCCGGAAGCGTGGTCGAACTTCCTAACGCTGGGTTATGCGGCGTTTTACCTGCTCGACTATCTCTTCATTTCGCGCGCGTTTTTGAACGCCACGGTCCACCTGGTGCTGTTTGCCATGGTGGTACGGCTGTTTTCCGCGCGGCGCGATCGCGATTATTACTTTCTGGCGATCATCGCGTTTCTCATGGTCCTGGTTTCTTCGGTCTTGACCGTCAACAGCATATTCGTGGCGGCGTTCGCGGGATTCATGCTGATGGCGGTCGCCACCTTCATCCTGATGGAAATGCGCCACGCGGCGCGCAAGGCGGGCGCCTGCGCCGGGGAGAAGATGGATGAGCGCACGTCGCGGCGGATCGTGCTCTCGCTGGCCGGGGCGGTGCCGCTGATCGTAGTGCTGATTCTGGCGGGCGCAGGGGGGATATTTTTCGTTCTGCCGCGAATTTCGGCGGGATACTTCAGTGCCTACTCGCCGAGCAACGAACTGGCGACCGGATTCACCGATCGGGTGCAGTTGGGCCAGATCGGAGAGATTCAACAGTCGAGCGCGGTGGCCATGCACATCCAGATTGATGGCGACAGCAACGGCGATTATGACCTGAAGTGGCGGGGCGTGACGCTGAATGTGTTCGACGGACGGGTGTGGTCGAACCCGCATGAGCAGCACGTGATTACGCGGCAGCCAGACGGAAGTTTCGATCTGGAAACGGAAGGGCGCGCGCGAAGGGGCGAAAACGCCGGGAGCCGAGCGCAGCGGATCATTCAATATCGGGTGCTGATGGAGCCGGTGGCTACGAATGTGTTCTTTCTGGCGGCCACGCCCGAAGTGCTGGAAGGGAGCTATCACCTGGTCTCGATGGACAACGGCGGGGCGGTGTTCAATCTGGATTCGGCGATTCCGATCAGCCGCTATGAGGCCACCTCGAACATTGCGCGACCGGAGGCGGAGCAGCTGCGCGGCGCGGAGGGATCGTATCCGCCGGAAATAGCTTCAAGCTATTTGCAGCTTCCGGCGCTGGATGCGCGCATTCCTGCGCTGGCGGCGCAGATCACGGCGGCGGCGCCCACCAACTACGACAAAGCGGCGGCGCTCGAAGCTTACCTGCGCACCCACTTCGGCTACACCCTGCAGCTTTCGCGGTCACGGACGCGCGATCCGCTGGCGGAATTTCTGTTCACGCGCAGGCAGGGGCACTGCGAGTATTTCGCCTCGGCGATGGCGGTGATGCTGCGCACGCTGCATATTCCATCGCGGCTGGTGAACGGCTTCCGCACGGGCGAGTTCAACGATCTGACCTCGCAGTATGTGATCCGCGCGAGCGACGCGCATTCCTGGGTGGAAGCATATTTTCCGGAATATGGCTGGGTAAGCTTCGATCCGACGCCGGCGGGGGCGGCGCCAAGGCGGACCAGGTGGAAGCGCATGATGCTCTACGTGGACGCGGCGCAATCGTTCTGGCGGGAGTGGATCGTAAATTATGACGTGCGCCACCAGCAAACGCTGGGAGAGAGCGCGGTGCACTCGGGTCATGACTGGTGGCGTAAAACGCGGCGCTGGGCGGGGATGCGATATGAAAGATGGCTGGATTCGGCGCGGCACGTGCAAGCGGCGGTGGGCGAGCGGCCGCGGGGTTGGGGGCTGGCGCTAGCTGTGGGTCTGGTTCTGCTGGCTTTGCTGTTGAACGCGCGGCGAATTCAGCAGACAGTGCGGCGGCGGCGCATCGCGGGGCGTCCGCAGAACGCTCCGCAACTGGCCGCAACCATCTGGTATGGCCGGGTGACGCGGACGGTGGCCCGGCGCGGCTGGCGAAGGACGCCGGAGCTGACGCCGCGCGAATTCGTGGCCTCGATTCACGATGCGGCCGTGCGCGCGCCGATGGGACGCTTTGCCCGACACTATGAGCGGGCGCGCTTCGGCGGGTCCGCCGAAGATGCGCAGCTTCTTCCCGAGCTTTACGATGAAATCCGTGCGGCGGTGCGGCGGTAAGCAGACGCGCCGATGGTTTCCCGCGCCTGGCTCCAGCCCGAGCGAACACGGTTCCCTTCCCTGCGTATACTGCAGTCGCCGATGCCGCAAACCGATCAAGCTCCTGAACATTCTCCTGAACAACCGGCTGGTCATTCTTCTGAATACCCCGTTGAGCATTCTTCTGAACATTCTTCTAAACTCCCGGAACTGGCGCGTGATCTTGGACTGAGCCACGCGTGGTCCATTGTGGTCGGCACCATCATTGGCAGTGGAATTTTTCTGGTGCCGGCGGAGATGATGCAGGCCGCGGGCTCGGCGAAGCTGGTGTATCTGGCGTGGGTGGCGGGCGGGCTGCTTTCATTTTTTGGCGCGCTCACCTACGCGGAGCTGGGCGCGATGAAGCCGCAAGCGGGCGGTGAATATGTCTATGTTCGCGACGCCTACGGAGCGCTGGCTGGATTTCTTTACGCCTGGACGTGGTTCATTATCGCGAAGCCCGGAACGGTGGCGACTCTGGCGACGGGCATGGTGCGAATCCTGGGTACATTCCCGGCGCTGGGATTTTTTTCGGTGCGCGTGATTGGCGGCCCGCTGCCGATCTCCTATGGACAACTGGTGGCGATCGCCTTGGCGGGGTTGATTACGGCGCTCAACTATCTCGGGGTGAAAAAAGCGGGTGAATTTCAATTTGTGTTCACGCTGCTGAAGGTCGCAATCATTATGGGGATCGTGTTCGTCGGCTTCAGCGCCAGCTCGGGCAGCTGGAAAAATTTTGGCGGCAGCTTCGCGAGGGCCGAAGGCGGGGCCGCGGGATTCATAGCCGCGCTGGTGGCGGCGCTGTGGGCGTACGACGGGTGGAACGACCTGAACATGGTGGCGGGAGAGGTGAGCCATCCGGAGCGCAACCTGCCGATCGCGCTGAGCGCCGGGGTGGCGATGGTGGGGCTGCTATATGTGCTGGTGAATGCGGCGGTGCAATATGTGCTGCCCGCGGCGGCAATTGCCGGGTCGTCGCGAGCAGCGTCGGATGCGGTCGGAGTGGTGCTGGGAGCGCGCGGCAGCGGGATTGTTTCCGCGGCCATGGCGCTTTCCATTCTGGTCACGATGAATGGGAGCATCATGAGCGGGGCGCGCGTGCCCTATGCGGTGGCGCGCGATGGGTATTTTTTCTCGCAGCTGGCCAAGGTGCAGCCGCGCTTTCACACTCCCTCGGCCGCTTTGATCGTGCAGTTCGTCCTCTCCAGTCTGCTGCTGATTCTGGGCGCCAGTTTCCGGCAGCTGTTTTCGCTGACGATTTTTGCGGAATGGCTTTTTTATATGGTGACGGCGAGCACGGTCTTCGTTTTCCGCCGCCGCGAGCCGAATGCGCCGCGGCCGTATCGGGTTTGGGGCTATCCTCTGGTTCCTGTGCTCTTCGTGTTGGCAGCTGGCGTGCTGCTCTACTATACGTTCATGGACAACATACCCAATTCCGCCGCCGGCGTACTGGTGATTCTGGCCGGCGTGCCGATCTTCTATGCATTTGCCCGGCGGCACCGGGCCTAACTCCGCGCGCGGTACCGGTTTTTCCCGAATCCGCCTGTTCCCTCCTCAGGAAGACTCTGGATGACGAAAGTACAAGAGCAACAGACACGTTTACCCTTCGAGCTTCCTGAATTACTTTGGAGCCTCCACCGAAGCATTTTCCCCAGGCTCACCGCCCCCTTCGTTTGGAGCATGGATGAATCGGAGCTGATTGAATGGCGACGGCGACCAATTTCGAGTTAGGCATTCTGCCCGAGCGCAAGATCAAGTGGCGCTACCTGGCCTCGAGCTACAGCTTTGTTCTGTTCGTGCTTTTTCTGGTGATCAACGCGGGGCTGATCTGGCCGGACCGGCTGCAGCTGACGCGCAACTACCACATCACCGAACTGGTCCCATTGCCCAGCCAGGAGCCGAAACCGTTGGTGGCGAAGATCAAGCCGCTGCGGACGAAGATGCTGCCGCCGGCAAGGTTCGAGACGCCGAAAATCACCGTGCCGCATGAAGTGCGGGTGGCGCGGGTGCAGCCGAGGGAAGTTGAAGCCCCGAAGATTGTGACCAATCAGTTCCAGGCCCCGGTGCTGCGGACGATTGCGGGCGGGGCGCGGATGGCGCGGATTGTGCACACCGGCGAGTTCGGGAGTTCAGCGGTCCCGACGCTGAATGTTCCCATCCAGAAGGTGCAGACGGGAGGGTTTGGCGATCCGAATGGCGTGCCGGGGCAAGGCAAAGCCAACGCCAAGCTGACGATCGCGAGCGTGGGATCGTTCGACCTGCCGCAGGGCGCCGGCCAGGGCAACGGCACGGGCGGAGCGCATGGGTTGAAGGGAACGGTGGCGAGCGCGGGCTTCGGCAACGGAATCGCGCAGCCGGGCCAGGGCGATGGACGCAGCAATGGCCGCGGCGTGCAGACGGGAAGCTTCGGCACGCAGCAGGTGGCGCAGGCCGGCATGCCGTCACACGTGGTGGAGAACGGGCCGCCGACCACTGCGGTGGAGATCACGTTCAAGCCGCAGCCGGCTTATACGGCGGAGGCGCGCCAGCTGAAGCTCGAAGGCGACGTGCTGCTGGAAGTTCTGTTCAGCGCGAATGGGCAGCTGCATGTGATCCGCATGGTGCGCGGCCTGGGCCATGGCCTGGATGAATCGGCGCTGACCGCAGCCAACCAGATGCGGTTCAAGCCGGCGTTGCGCAACGGTGTACCGGTGGACTCGACGGCGATTGTGCACGTGGTGTTCCGGCTGGCGTATTGAGTTTGCATATCAGTCAGGACGGACTGAATGGACCGTGAAGTCGTGAGAAGCGAAGGTTCGAGAAGAAGAAAGGACTAGTTCTATGCGTACTTGGAAATGGATGCTCACCGCTTTCCTGCTCGTGGCGCTGGGTGCGACGGCGCAGACCGGAGCGCAGACCGGCGATTCCGGTGCGGCGCAGCCCGCCGCGGCGGCTGCGCAGCCACCCGCCGCGACGGAAGGCCCGGCGACCACCCTGGACCAGGTGATTGACCGCACCATTGCGCGGGAGCATGCCCTGATCCAGATGCTGAAGAACCGGCGGCCGCTGGTGGAAACGTATCTGCAGAACATGAAGAACGATGCGCAACTGGGGCCGGTGCCGGTGAGCGACCACTACTTTTTTGGCCGCATGGAAATGGATGAAGTGGACCGGCGCGATTATCTTTCCAAGGACAGCAGCCTGCAAAACCATTTGCTGGGCGGATTCGGCAAGCTGTTCCGCTTCTCCTACAACCCGACCGGTTTTTCCTGGATGGTGTTTGTGGACCGCGACAGCTTCGACCGCGAACATTATGACTTCCGCTATTCGCGGCGCGAATTTCTGGGCGATGTGCGCTGCCTGGTGTTCGATGTGACGCCCAAGCCGAAATCGGGCAATGGGCGCTTCCAGGGCCGCATCTGGGTTGAAGATCAGGATTACAACATCGTGCGCCTGAATGGAACCTATGTGCCGCGGCCGAAGAATTCTTACTTCTTCCACATGGATAGCTGGCGAATCAACGCCGTGCCGGGCTACTGGGTGCCGGCGTATGTCTATAGCGAAGAAGGCGACTTCAGCTATGGGTCGAAGGACAAAATCGCCTTCAAGGCACAGAGCCGCATCTGGGGCTACGACCTGAAGAGCGCCGGAAAAGAAGACGAGATGACGCAGGTGCTAGTGGATTCCACGGTGAAGGATGAGAGCCCGACCGCGCAGGACGCCTCGCCGTTGCAGGCCGAGCGCGCCTGGCAGCAACAGGCGGAGGACAACGTGGTGGAGCGGCTGCAGAAGGCAGGCCTGCTGGCGCCTCCGGGAGACCTGGACAAGATTCTGCAGACCGTGGTCAACAACCTGCTGGTGACGAACAACATTGACCTGCCGCGGCCAGTGCGGGTGCGGGTGATGCTGACGTTGCCGCTCGAAACTTTCAGCGTGGGCAACACGATCGTGATCAGCCGCGGACTGGTGGATGTGCTGCCCGATGAAGCCAGCCTGGCCATGGTGCTTTCGCATGAACTGGCGCACATCGTGCTGGGCCACAACCTGGGCAGCAAGTTCGCCTTCGACGATCGCATGCTGTTCTCTGACGATGCGACGTATAAGAACCTGGGATTCCGCCATGTTCCGGAGGAAGAAGCGGCCGCCGACAAGAAAGCGGTCGAGATGCTGAAGAACTCGCCCTACGCGAACAAGCTGGACACGGCGGGACTGTTCCTGCGCCAACTTTCCGACCGCGGGCCGGCGCTCAACGCGCTGCTCACCGCGCACCTGGGCAACAGCTTCGTGGATGAGCACGGCAACCTGCAGCGGATGGTAGCGATCCGCGATGCCGCGCCGAAACTGGACCCGATGAAGCTGGACCAGATCGCAGCGCTGCCCCTGGGCGGACGCGTGAAGGTGAACGTGTGGAGCGACCAGGTGGATATGATCAAGACGCCGCCGATCGCCATCACTTCGGCGCGCGACAAGATGCCGCTGGAGGTCACGCCGTTTTATCCGCGGCTGATGCGGATCCAGGGCGGCGCGAACATGAACGCTTCGGCGGAAGCTCCAGCCTCCGCACCCAGCAACTAACAACCTTCAGTTGACGTAAACACGGACCGGAACTGGAACTCTCTCCAGCTTCCGGCTTTCGTGTTTCTGGGCGTTTCTTTGCCTTGAACGTCTCCGTGGAGAAAAACTGGCACGCTCGGCGCGTGTTACGAAAGTCATCCGAGGATTAGAAGTGGGTAATGCAGGGAATGCTGGATTGTGAAGTGACGCCTTTACGACGAAGATCGTACAAAGAAATCACTCTGGCGGACGCAGGACACAGGATCGTTATGGGAAAGCTTATTCTCACAACAAAACATCCGCCGCGTCGAACGGTGGAGAAGGATTTGAAGCCGGCTGAAGCGTCTGCCGGCGAACCTCAACCTTCCGATATCAACGAAGCCCGTTGGGACGGGTTCAGCCCCAACGCCATCGTTTTGTCGGGCACGCGGGAAGTCATGCAGGCGCTGGAAGCGGCCAGCGTGCTCAGCCGGACTTTGAGATCCAGCTCAGAGTTCCTGGAGCCGGTTGTCTCGGAAGAGCAGCCGTCAGAGGCAGAGCGGGCGACGAGCCGCGCCGAGCTTGTGGCCGGCAAGAAGACGATGGCGAATTCCTGCCTGGAGGATATGCCTTCTGCGCTGGAGAAGCTGGTCTCAGAACTGGGCCTGATCGAACATCAGAACCAGGCCTATTACCGCAATCACGAACGCAGCCGCGATGCGATGACCGCCTACGGCTTTCGCCAGCGGCGCCGGGAAAATATTCTGGCCGAAATTGTGGAGTTGACCCGGACTCGCGGAGAGAATTGATTTCGAGCTAGGCGCTTCAGGCAAGAAACCCAAAATCGCAATCCCTACGCTTTTTTCTTTCCGGGTAAACCTGCAGGGTTCTCATGGGTGCGCTCGCGAAAAGTTCCTTTCATGCCGGCAGCGAGGGTCACGCTGGATTCGCCAAACTTATCGCGCAGGCGATCGGCGGCGGTGAGCGCCTGCTGCCAGCGCTCGCGGTTTTCCCGCTGCAGAAGGTCCTGCTGTCCCGCTGATGCGAAAAATGAAGACACGTGCACGCCCAGCAGCCTGACTTGCGCGCCTTTGCGCCAGTTGCGGCGAAAGAGGTCGCGGACCTGCTGAAAAATTTCCGTATCCAGCTGGGTGGGCGCGGAAAACGAGCGGGCGCGGGTGATGGTGGTGAAATCCTTGTAGCGCAGCTTCAGCTGTACCGTGCGTGCATGCAGGCCATTTTCGCGCAGGCGGCGGCACACCATTTCGGAGAGGCGCATGAGGGTGGCTTCGATCTGGTCCTGGTTCGCCGTGTCCTCGTTGTAGGTGTGCTCGTGACTGATGGATTTGGGCGCGGTGTCCTCGCCCACCGCGGTATCGAACCAGCCGCCGGCATCCTCGCCGCGGGCCTTGCCGGCGAGCGCGAGTCCCCACTTGCCGAAGCGGTCTTCGAGGAATGAATCGTCGAAGTGCGAGAGATCGCTGACCCGCCGAATGCCCAATGCGTGCAGGTTCTGCTCCGTGACCTCGCCGACGCCGGGAATGTCACGCACGTCGAGCGGGGCGAGAAATTTTGCCTCCTGGCCGGGGGCGACCCACAGAATTCCATTCGGTTTGGCTTTGGCCGACGCAACCTTGGCGATGAGCCGCGAACTGCCCACGCCGATTGAGCAGTTGAGCCGGGTTTCGGCTTTCATTCTGGCGTGCAGAGTATTCGCCGCCTGCAACGGCGGCCCATGCAGGCGCCCGGTTCCGGACATATCAAGGTAAGCTTCATCTATCGAGGCCATCTCGACCAGGGGCGAAAAAGCGCCGAGCACGCCATAGACTTTTTCCGAGCACTCGCGGTAGCGCTCGGGATGGCCATCCACAAAAGTTGCCTGCGGGCAGAGTTTGGCGGCGGTGCGCAGAGGCATGGCGGAGTGCACGCCGAATTTGCGGGCTTCATAGGATGCCGCCGAAACCACGCCGCGCTCGTGGCGCTGTCCCCCGACCACGACCGCCTTGCCCCTGAGTGATGGATCGAAGAGCTCTTCGACGGAGACGAAGAAGGCGTCCATATCCACGTGGAAGATGACGCGGGGAAAGGAGGACATGGCAAGCACCCGCAATGATTTTAGCAATCCAGGTTCAGTTCGGCACGGGGGCAAAGGTCAAACGGCGACCAGAGGCGTTTCCTTCATCTGGCGGGCCTTTTCGTAAATGCGAACGTATTCGCGGGCGGAGGCGTTCCAGGAGAAGTCCTTCGCCATGCCGTTGCGCACCAGGGTCTGCCAGGCGGCGGGATCGCGATAAACGCGCAGGGCTTCTTTGATGGTCATCATCAGGGCTTCGCTGTTGTATTCGGTGAATTTGAAGCCGGTGCCCCTGCCGGTGCGCGGATTCCAGGGCTCGATGGTGTCATCCAAGCCGCCGGTAGCGCGGACAATGGGAACGGTACCGTACTTCAGACTGTAGATCTGATTGAGGCCGCAGGGCTCGTATTTCGAGGGCATGAGGAACATATCGCTGCCGGCCTCGATTTTGTGCGCGAGCGCGTTGTCGTAGGCGACCTTGACCGCGATTTTGCCGGGATACTGCTTGTTGAGGCGGAGAAACATTTCCTGATAGCTCTTATCCCCGGATCCGAGAGCGACCACGATCATTTCCTCGCGCGCCAGCCGGTCCATGATTTGCGAGATGAGATCGAATCCTTTTTGCGCGGCGAAGCGGGAGACAATTCCGATCACCGGCAGGCGGAGGTCGGCGTTGGGCACATTGAAGGTGGCGAGCAGGTCCTGCTTGCATTTCGCTTTGCCGCTCAAATCCTGCGGGGAATAGGGCGCAGCGATGAATTTGTCCGTCGGCGGGCTCCATTCGTTGTAATCCACGCCATTCAGAATGCCGGCGACGGTGGCGGAGCGGTCGCGCAGTACGCCCTCCAGCCCAAAGCCGAATTCGGCGGTCTGAATCTCCTGCGCGTATCTTCGGCTGACGGTGGTGACGAAATCGGCATAGACCAGAGCGCCCTTCAGAAAATTCACCTGCTTGAAAAATTCCATCTTGGAGATGGTGAATAAATCCCAGGGGAGGGTCAGCAGGGGAAGCGTATCTGGAGGAAACAAACCCTGATATCCCATGTTGTGGATTGTGAAAACGGTGACTGCCTCGCGAAACGCCGGGTCTTCGGCATATTGCGTGTTGAGCAGCACGGGAAGCAGGGCCGACTGCCAATCGTGGCAGTGGAAAATATCGGGCACGCCAAGAACCTTCGAGGCCTCGAGCACGGCGCGGCAAAACATGGCGAAGCGTTCCGCGTTGTCGGGATAATCGCCGGCAGAGGTACCGTACAGGGCCTCGCGATCGAAAAATGGCGGGTAGTCCACGAAATAAAAGCGCACGCTCGACTGGCGGCCGCCGCTGACGATGGAGCAGAAGCGATAACGGTCATCGAAGGGAATGGTGATGCTGCGTACGGCGGGCTCGGGGTGATCGAGATGAGTCTGGCGGTAGAGAGGAACGTACACGCTGACTTGATGTCCCAGAGCAGCCAGCGCGGCGGGCAGCGCGCCGACTACATCCGCCAGGCCGCCGGTTTTCGAATAGGGGACACACTCGGAAGCGGCAAAGGCGATGTGCATAGCGGGCTACCTCCAACGGTGGGCGGTTCGCTTCAGCGCACGTTATCATAAGACGTGCGGGGAATGCAGTTGCCCGCAACCGGTGCGGACATGACTAAGTCTAAACGCCATCTCGAAAAAGGTTCAACGTGCCAAAGGCCGTAGCTACCCGACCGCGGAACAAAAGAAAGCCCCTCCTGGGACAGCATTTTCTGGCGGATGGGGCGGCGGCGGCCCACATCGTCGAGGCGCTGGGCGACGTTTCGCAGAAAACAGTGCTGGAGATCGGGCCAGGGCGGGGTGTGCTGACTTCCCTGCTGGCGCCGCGCGCCGGCAAGCTGATTGCAATCGAGCTGGACCGGGTGCTGGCGGCGCAGCTGCGCATGAGGTTCGCGCTACGGCCGAACGTGGAGGTAATTGAGGCCGATATCCTGGCCATTGATTTTGACGGACTGTTCGGGCCCAAACCGGGAAGCAGCCGGCCGGGGCTGGAGTTTGTTCCGGAGCCGGCGCACGTGGTGGGAAATTTGCCGTACTTCATCACTTCGGACATTCTGCTGCGGCTGTTCGCCTACCGGCGTTACTTTGACACGATGGTGCTGATGGTGCAGCGGGAGGTGGCCGAGCGGCTGGCGGCCGCGCCCGGCGGGGCCGACTACGGATTGCTTTCCGCGACGACGCAGCTTTATACGCGGGTGGAAAAATTATTCACGTTGCCTCCCGGCGCGTTTGCGCCGGCGCCAAAAGTGCACTCGGCGGTGGTGCGGCTCACGGTCTATTCGCGACTGCCGGCGCTGGACGTGCCGGAGAGCGGCTTTATTGATTTCCTGAAGCTCTCTTTCGGGCAGAAGCGCAAGACGCTGTGGAACAATTTGAAGGCGCAATATCCTGCGGCGGTGCTGCGCGCGGCTCTCGAGAAGGCCGGAGTGGCCGCGGAAGCCCGCGCCGAAACTTTGTCCCTGGAAAAAAGCGCGGCGGTGTTTCGCGCGCTGAACCACAACCTGTGAGCGCTCGGCGCCTGATTTTGCGGGACGAATTTGGGTGGCGCGGAAGTACGCTGGTTAACGATAAGATTGTCTAGTAAAGATCAGGCACCCTGCCATGATGGCAACGGTTCGCCATCCCGCTGTAGCCGGCCGGTTTTATCCGCGTCAACCGGCAGTGCTGCTGGCGGAGGTCAAGGCTTACCTCAGCCCCTACGCCGCCGCGGCAGATCGTGAAATGAAAACGGCGATCGGCTGCGTGGTTCCCCACGCCGGTTACATTTACTCGGGAGCTGTCGCGGGCGCGGTGTTTGCGAAGCTCGCGACGCCGCGGCGCTGCATTCTGATGTGCCCCAATCACACCGGCTATGGCAAGGCCCTGGCGATCATGAGCCGTGGCGCATGGGAGACGCCGCTGGGCGCGGCGGCGATTGATTCCGAACTGGCCGATACGTTGAAGGCGCAATTCGCAGGATTGGAAGAAGACGTCGAGGCCCATCGCTCGGAACATGCGGCGGAAGTGGAGCTGCCTTTTCTGCAGGCACGCGAGGCACATTTCACTTTCGTGCCGATTGCTATCGGCACCGGGCAATTCGAAGTGCTGGCCGCGCTGGGCCAGGCGATTGGCGAAGTGGTAGCGATGCAGCCGGAGCGAGTGCTGATCATCACCTCGAGCGATATGAACCATTACGAGAACGACGCGATCACGCGAATCAAAGATCACAAAGCGATTGAGCGAATTCTGGCGCTCGACGCGCGAGGATTGTTCGATGTGGTGAAAAAAGAGCAGATCAGCATGTGCGGCTTCGGCCCGACGGTCGCGATGCTCACGGCGGCCAAGCGCCTGGGGGCGAGCGAAGCGCAGCTGGTGAAGTACGCGACTTCCGGCGATGTCTCGGGCGACCGCGACATGGTAGTGGGCTATGCGGGGATTATCGTGCGGTGACTGGAGGCGGTATTCTCCTGCTGCTCTGCGATTTCTACTTCTTGACGGCTCTATTTCTTGTCATCTATTTCCTGACGATGATGGTGGCGCTGTTCCAGTTGTTGACCAGATTCTGCGCGTTGACCGTACCGAGACCGGTCGCGAAATCCCAGCCGGTGGTTGTGCCATAGGCTTTCGCATAGGAACTGCTGGAAGCGGAAAGCACGCCATTGGCTCCTGAAGGCAGGTAACAGTTGCGCGTGCCGGTGCAGTTCACGTCCATATCACCCTGCGTGACGTCATAAAACGTGCAGGAGCTGGCGGTAGCGTTGCCTTTGGTGGAGTTGCAGCTGCTGCTGCCGGTAGCGCCGTACTCGCTGGCCGCCAGCTTGTAGTACACGGGATTGGGATTGCCCTGGCGGGCCCCGTTTTTCTGATTCACCAGCGCCTGAATTCCCGCCAGGATTGGGGCGGAGAATGAGGTCCCTCCCGCGCCGGACCAGGTGTTCGGTTGGCCGGAGCAGGAGGCGCCACCATAGGCAGCATCGGTCCAGCAATAGACGTAGTAGTGTCCCCAGAGCCCGTTGGCGGCGAAGAGCGAAACGTCGGGAATGTCGCGAACGCCATCGCCCGGAATTCCGACGACTCCGGCCTGCCAGGAAGGCTTGGCGTAGCCTTTGCAAGTCCCGCCGACGATGCCTGCGCTCGAAGGAGCTCCGGTGGCGCATGCGCTGGGGCCGCCGCTGCCGGAGGCGGTGGTGAGAAATTCCTTGCCGATGGCAGAGTTGCAGAAGCCGGTCGCGCCATAGGTTACGCCCGAGCCGGTCACATACGTGGAAATCAGCACGCTGGCGCAGGAATCATTCCAGACAATTTCCGGAATGTAGGATTTGGCCGAAGCGTAGGTCGCGGTGTTGCTTGCGTTCCAATAGGAGCTGTTGAGGCCGGCGTAGGTGTCGCCAAAGTCGGTGCCGCCGGCGGCCACGTTGTAGGGGGTAGAGGCAAAAGCACTCACGCCGATGCCGTGAGTGGCTTTGCTGAGGTCGGCATCGCAGCTCGCGGCGCCCTCGTCGCCGGAGGAAACAAAGACGGAAACGCCCTCCGCCACCGCCTGCTGAAAAGCGGCGTTGTAGGCGGCGTTGGCGGCGGCGCCGTTATAGGCTTCGCATTCGCCATAGCTGATGCTCACAATGGCGGGCGGTGCGGCGCTGGCGTTGAGCAGGTTTTGCAGCGCGAGCAGTCCCCCGAAGGTCGTGGCCGTATCTTTGCAGGAGGCGAGCTCGATCGCGGCGCTGGGCGCGGCAGCGCTGGCCCATTCAGCGTCCAGCGTGGCTTCGCCGTCGTTGCCCGGAACGATGCCAGGGTTCGCGCAGTTGTTGGCCCCGGTCCTGGGCGCCGGGTGCACCTGGGTAAATGTGCCTGCGGTGTAAGTCGAAAGCCCGAAGGTGGAGCGGAAGGTGGCCCAATCGGCCACGTTGTAAACGTTCGTGTCTTCGATGACTACGATGGTCTGGCCCTGGCCGGTATCTCCGGCTTTGAAAACCGGATTCAGGTTGTAGATGGTGGCCAGATCGGCGGGCGTGACCGCCTCATAGGTCGCGCCGCCAGCCGTAAAGGTGTAGTTGATGTGGGGCTTGTTCATGGGATGCGGGCGGAAGTCATTCAGCGAGACGATGCCAGCCACAGCGGACTGCAGCGCGGCGGGGATTTGTGGATCGCTCATATTGGCGATGTGCTTTTCGGCGCCGACTTCGAGATTGTGAATTTCGGTCTGGAAAGTTTCGCGTACCTGGCCGGCGTTGCCGGAAAAATCAATGAGCAAAGCGTTGGGGTAAGCCGCGTTCACGTTGAAGCCGTGCGACTGGAGCCAGGAGGTGATGGTGCTTAGGTCTTGCTCAGCCAGTCCGAACTGCTCGCCGAACTGCTCGGGGGTAAGCCACTGATGAAAATTGGGCGAACCGGGGGTGTGCAATTGCTCGAGATAGCTATCGAGGGCGAGTTCCTGCGCCGATGAGCGCTTCAGCTGGAGCAGCATATGCTCCATGGGGAGTTCGTCCGACGCCATGCCGCGATCATTCAGTGGCGTAGCTTCGGGTCGTGTATTGCCCAGGAGCGGCACGCGTACGGCTTCATCAATGCTTCGGGTTACAGACGGTTTATATTGCCTGGGTTCATTGGTTTGTGGGTAGGATTTCAGGTTAAACATGAGAACGAAGGCAAACAGGGCGCTGGCGGTCTTGCGAGTCATGGTTCCCCCAGAGAATCGGACATCAGGATCATCGGGCGCGAGGGCAGATTGGTGCAGCGGAAAAATGCGCGCGGTGTACTTCTGGTGTGAATTCGGAGTTCTGGATTGGGAATGAAAGATTTTGAGGCGGCGCGAAGGTCACCCGAGAGCGCCGAGATCTTTCGGGGCAGGCACGTGAGAATGCCTCGCGAGGTCCACGTCAGCCGCGCCAGAGGATCCTTCGACTGCGTTGCCATTCGCGCAGCGAACGGCAACTCCGTTCAGGATGACAACGTGGTTGGGGCGACGAGTGGGTTACTTGTGTGCGCCGGCGGCGGCGGATGAACCAGAGCTGTGCATCGAGCCTGCCGAGCTCGCGTTGGACATCCCGACTGAGGCCGAGTGATAAGCTTCACCAGCCGGTCCGCTGTGGGCCGCCACGCCGTGGTTGGCGCCAGAAAATGCCGGAGAGGAAAATTCCATGCGCGGGGATTGCGAGACGAAACCTTTTTCCTGCACCCGGACCGAGAGCCTATTCAGATTGCTCACGCTGCCGCGCGGAATGCCCAGGCCGGCAGAACCGCGGGCGATGACCAGATCTCCGGAAGAGCGCGCCAGCACGGCGCTGGGGCCGCGATTCACGGCCACGATAGTGTGAGCCGGCTTAATCGGAGGTTTGGGCGGATGGAACCCGACGGGCGGATTGACCACCACCGGAAACCCGTTGTACCCCATCCAGTTGCTGCCCGGGTTCCAGCACCAGCCGCCGGAAAAATAATTCCACGAGCCGTAGGTATAGGGCAGCCAGCCCCACGGATAGGACGAAACCCAGCTATAGCCGGCGCCCGACCAGAGCCATGCGCCGTTCATGAACGGGTCCCAGGCCGTGCTCATGAAGTAAGGCTGCCAGCATGAGCCGATTCCCGGCGCCATGATGAAGCTGCCGTAATAATTCAGATCGCTGACGCCGTAGCCGTAGGGCGAGGGGTTGTACGACTGCGCCTTGAGATAGCGGTCGTGATATTGGTCCTGCTGCTTGTCCCAGGAATCGTAGGGCTCGCCTTTGACGTTTTTCGCCAGGGTGAAATCGTTGGGATCGGTGAGATCAAAGGTCACCGATTGCTTCTTGGCCACGTCCACCTTGCCGGCCGGACCTTCGGCCTGCACCGCGCCACTGAAAACGGCCAGTCTGGCGCTGGTTTTCCCTACATCCAGACGAAGGCGCGCCGCCTGTGTAAGCGGGACACTCTGGCTGGCGAATGTCAGGCTGAAGTCCTCGCCACTTGTGCCGGCGAAGTTCACGTAGGCCGTGCCGTGCTTCACGCTCACGAGGGAAACTCGGCTGCCCGAATCCTTCAGCGACAGCTGGGAAAATTCGATCTGCGAATCGGGGGTGATGCGCAGCGTGCTGCCATCTTCAAATTCGACTTCGGCGAGGCCATCCAGACGAGTGCGGAGTTTCGTGCCCTCGGTGATCGGTACGTTGATGATCGCTTTCTCGTAGCCCTGGCCAACGTTGCGGTCCATCTGCACGTCGCCTTCGACGTAACTCAGGCGCACGATGCGCGCGTGAGAGTCGGCCATGGCAGGAATAGTGAAGAAGGTGAAGCAGAAACCGGCGAGTAGAGCACCCAGCCGCGGGTACGACATGGGACTACCTCCCCCGAGCAAAGCCACCTGCCCCAATTAGACCACAGTTCAGCAGGGCAATTGTCAAATTCTTGTTGGCTGTGGGCCGAGAAGCGGCACGGGACGCGGTATCGAGTGTGACATCACTGGGCGGGAGAGTTATTGAGTGGGAACATTGACCTGCGCCAGCAGGTGGCGGGCGCGCAGCCGCACGACGTTCATTACGGCAGGATCTTTCACGATCGCCTGCAGAATGGGCGCGATGGCCTGCAACTCGACCAGGCCACGCGCGCCGACTGCGTCTTCCATGGTTTTCATCTCTTCATCCAGCGCAAGCTTCTGATAGCGATGGTCGTATTCCAGCCGGCGGCCATATTCGAGCGTGGCCGAGAGGTCCTGAAACAGCTGGGTCAGGTCCTGCACTCCGGGAACGAGAGAATAGTTGTAGGTGGCGCTGTTGCTGGTTGACCCGTCTTTGTAGGCGAGCACTTTCACGCCGGTGTAGGCGAGGTTGCGCTTCTTGGAATCAAGCTCGCCGTGGAAATAGTTCGCGCGCTTGGCCAGCGCAAAGATTCGAGTGCGCGTAGCTTCGGACATGGTGAACTCGAGATGAAAGGGATCTCCCGCTTCCGATTGCTCGCTCAACTTGCCGTTGGAGTCGTAGGTGGAGCGACCGTCGCTCGAGACAGAGAGCGAAAAATGCTCGGGCTCGGAGCCGGGAAAATCCAGGGTGAAGGTGACGGTCGGCGCGGACTGGGCGCGGGAATGCGGCGCAATGACAAAGACGACGCCGAGAAGCGCCAGCGAGGCGGGCAGGAGCCTGGCATTCGAAGGAAATTTGGCGCGGGTGCGAGTGGGCATCGGGGGAATTATGCCAAAGAACGGGCGCCGGCGGAGAGCGCGGTCAGTTGCTGGCGAGCGAGAGTCGCAGCGGTGTGGAGATGGCAAATGGCGATGGCCAGAGCGTCGGCGGCATCGGCGGGTTCGGGAAGTTGGGGCAGATTAAGCAACTGCCTCACCATATGCTGCACTTGCTGTTTCTCGGCCCGGCCATAGCCTACGACCGCGGACTTGATGGAGAGCGGCGCATACTCGGCCACGGCCAGGCCGGCAGAAGAGGCCGCCAGCATGGCCACGCCGCGCACCTGGCCGAGCTTCAACGCCGACTTCACATTCAGGGCGTAGAAAATATCTTCGATGGCGACCTGGTCGGGCTGATGCTCGCGGATGGCCGCGGCGAGCGCGTCGAAAATCCTGGAAAGACGCAAGGCCATCGGCTCGCGCGGCGAAAGCCGCACTGCGCCGCTGGTCCGGCACACCAGCCTGGCGTCCGGGCAAAGTTCGACGACACCGAACCCGGTGCACTGCGTGCCGCAGTCAATGCCGAGCGCGCGCATGAAAAAAGTCTAACCCACAAAATGCGGCGAAGAATTTACTACTTGAACAAAAATCCGAGCTACGCGTTCGCCTTGAGCATTTGCTCCGCATGCTTGCGCGAGGTGTCGGTCAACCTCGCGCCGCTGAGCATTCGGGCGACTTCCTCGGTTCGCTCTTCGCCGCTGACGGCCCGCACCGAGGTGCGCGTGCGACCGCCGATATTTTTCTTTTCGATCACATAATGATGATCGGCAAAGGTTGCAATCTGCGGCAGATGGGTGACGCAGAGCACCTGACTGGCCCGCGCCAGCTCTTTCAGTTTCTTGCCCACAGCTTCGGCCGCGCGACCGCCGATGCCGATATCAATTTCATCGAAGACGAGCGTGCGGGGAACGGCCCGAAGGGCGCGCCGGGCGGCAGATTCGGACGATGGCGCCCGCGCAACCGTGGCCTTCAGCGCCAGCATAACGCGCGAAAGCTCCCCGCCTGAGGCGATCTGCTCCAAAGGACGCAGAGGCTCGCCCGGATTGGTCGCGATGACATAGGCCACGCTATCGAAACCGCAAGCCGTCCAGTTTGCCGCTTCATCCGCGGCGCTGATTTCGATATGGAATTTCGACTTCATCGCCAGGTCGTTGATTTCCGATTCGACCAGCTTTTCCAGCTTGCGCGCCGCTTCGTAGCGCTTTTTGGAGACCGCTCGCGCCACGCGCAAATATTCCTGCGCGGCTTGCGCCAGCTCGGCCTGCAATCGCGCCAGGGCTTCGTCTTTGTTTTCCATTTCGGAGAGTTTGCGGGTGACCTCTTCGCCGAGGCGAATCACGTCTTCCAGGCTCGGCCCATACTTGCGCTTGAGGCGGTCGAGCAGCGCCAGGCGATCTTCGACTTCCACCAAATGCTCAGGCGAAGCTTCGATTCCGCCAGCGTAGTCGCGCAGGCTGGCGCCCACATCCTCTACGCTGATGCGCGCGGTTTCGAGCGCGGCCAGCGCCTCCTGAAATTTCGGTTCGTAGCGGACCAGCTCTTCCACCTGCTTCTGGGCCGCGCGCAGGGAAGCCGAGGTCGAAGTATCGCCTTGGTACAACAGATCGAAGGCGTTCATCGCCGCGCTGTAGATTTTTTCGGCGTTGGCGAGCACACGTTTTTCGGTTTCCAGGCGCTCGTCTTCGCCCTGCTGCAGCCTGGCTTCCTCGATTTCCTTTCGCTGAAAGTTCCACAGATCGAGCAGGCGCAGGCGGTCCTGTTCGTCCCGCTGCAGTTCGGTGATGCGCTCAACGATTCCCTTCCAGCGGGCAAACGCAGCCGCGGTCTCATCGAGAGAGATTGCGGCGAAGGAATCGAGCAGGCCCGCCCGGGCCGCAGCATCGAAAGAAAGCAGCGATTCGTTCTGGGCGTGAACGCTCGCCAGGTGCGGGGCGAGCTGCCGCAGCACGGAGACGGTCGCGGGCTGATTATTGACGAAAACGCGTCCCTTGCCACCCGATGCAATCTCGCGCCGCAGGATGATGGAGCCGTTCTCGTCGTCGAGACCATTCGCTGCGAGCACGTCCGCGACAACCTTTTCGGCGCCGCCATCAACCTCGAATACGGCGGCCACGACGGCTTTCTCCGCTCCGGCGCGGATCACATCGCTTGAGGCTTTTTCACCCAGCAGAAGCGCGAGGGCATCAACCAGAATGGATTTGCCGGCGCCGGTTTCGCCGGTGAGGAGATTCAGGCCGGCGGCAAATTCGACTGCCACGTTATCAATGACCGCGTAGTTTTCGAGCCGCAGTTCGACGAGCACCGCGCGTTCCTGGGAGTGATGAGGTTGAGCGCAGGATAGCACGAAAACAGAAAATGCCAGTGAAGGGAAAAAGCGCCCGCTGAAAACGCGGGCGCCGTTTCGGCTGAATGGGCAAGCCGTGGACACTTCAAGTTGACTAACTGGCCTTGCGGTGCTCGTCGCGCTCGCGTTCAGAAGCAGTTTCCGCCGGTTCGACCCGGCACAGCATGCAGGTTGAAGTGATCTCGCTGCGGCGCTGCCGCAGGCGATCTTCAAACGTGACCCAGCGCTGGCTGGGGCCGCTCGGGCCGACCTGCATAAAGCTTTCCGTGCGCATGGGAACTACGCTGGTTCCCGTGTCTTCCTGGGCGGTGGGAAGAACACCGGAGCCGGCATCCAACTGTTGCTTGGTCGTGGGCGTTATGTTGCGGTCGGTGGCGGCGCGATGCATGATTGGCCCTGTCTCCCAATCGGAGCGGTAGCGCCTCTCGTAATCGGCCCACTTTTCTTCGGATTCGACGTCCTTCTCGTTATATGGCGCCAGGCGCTCGATCTGCTGCTTGGTCAGGGCCACAGCAAAATCGTCGCGGTGCTCGGTTGAGGGCCGAACCTCTGCGGCCGGGACGATGAATTTCTTGCTGCGCAGCCAGCCGCCGGTGTCCACGACGACAAAACGAATTTCGCCAGTCGCGTGATCGAAAATTACGTCGTCAATCTTGCCCAGCTTGTCGCCATTCAGGCCATACAACTCGGCGCCGCGAACGTCATCCGCGTCGCCCATTTCCGCGAACTGATAATCGCGAAGAATTCCATAGTGCGCCATTTTTTTCCTCCGGGAATAGAGTGGATAGGCTCCACGAGACCGCTGAGATGCGAAACTGAAGATAAGGGTTTGGCAGAATGGCAAAACGAAAGTCACGGGGTAATCGGTGAGATTCACTGCAAAGAATCCCGGCCCTCGTGTTCTATAATCAGAGGCAGGAAACGCATCCAAAACTCATGCCCTTGTCTTTACCCCCCGCAATTTTTGTCGGCGGCGAAATTGTTGATTTAGTGGCTGAAACCGGGCCTGTCGCCAAAGTGGTGTTGCTGCTTCTGCTGCTGTTCAGCGTGATTTCCTGGGCCATTATTCTGGCGAAGTGGAGCCTGCTGCGCAGAGCGCGGGCGCGCAGCGGACGCTTCATGCGCGCATTCCGCAAGGCGCAGCGCCTGCAGGATGTGGCGACGGTCGCGGAACAGTTCCGCCCCAGCCCGCTGGTGGGCGTGTTTGAAGGCGGCTTCGAAGAATACCGGCGGCAGTTGAGCAATAACGGTTCCGTGCGCACGGTGGCGATCCAGCGTGCGATGCAGATTGCGGCGTCGGAAGAGATGACCCGCTTTGAGCGCAGCCTGCCCTGGCTCGCCATTACTGGCGTGGTCACCCCATTCATCGGACTGTTCGGCACGGTCTGGGGCATCATTGACGCGTTCCATGGCCTGGGGACAGCGGGGGCGGCGACGCTGCGCGCCGTGGCGCCGGGCATTTCGGAAGCCCTCATCACAACCGCAGCCGGGCTGGCGGCGGCGATTCCGGCCGTGATCGGATACAACCTGGCGGGGGCCTCGATTCGCGAATTTGCCGCGCGCGGCGACGATTTCGCCCTGGAGATGCTCAACGCCGTGGAGCGCCAGCAACCGGTCCCGGCATACCGCGGCATGGAAGCGCCCGAGGTGCGGCGCTAATGGCGTTTACTGCTGCCAACGGCCGCACCCAAACCTCACTCTCCGATATCAACATCACTCCGCTCGTGGATGTCGTGCTTGTGCTGCTGATCATCTTCATGGTGACGGCGCCGGTGTTGCAGTCGGGCATTGAAGTGAACGTGCCGAGGACGCGCACAGTGAAAGAGATCACCGAGGAGCGGCTGGTGATCAGCATAGACAAGCAGCAGCGGGTTTTTCTCGGAAACCAGCCTATCAACATCAATCAGATCGCGGAGGCGCTGCACCAGAAGATTCGCGATCCCCAGCACCAGTCCATTTTTCTGCGCGCCGATGAGGACGTACCGTTCGGCGCTTTCGCCACCGTGATGGACGCGGTGAAGCAGTCCGGCATCAGCAACGTCAGCATCGTGACACAACCTCTGCAAGGGAATGGCAGCTCACGCTGAAATCTTTTTCGAGCACGACCGCTGGGGCCGCAACCTGGCGTGGTCGGCGGCGCTGCACGTGGTTGTGGCGGCCGCGATTGTGGGCTACGCCGTGATCGCTCCAGCCGGCAACGGCGGAAGCTGGGGCGCGGGCGGCGGCGGCGACGCCATGGGAGCCACGCTGGTAACGACCGTTCCCTTGCCGGCGAACCCCGAGCAGACGCAGAACGTGCTGGCCAATGAATCGAAGGGACTGACGCAATCGCAGCCGAAGCCAGAAGCGGAACAACTGCCGGATGCGATTCCGATTCCGGAGAAAGAAGCGAAAGTAAAACCCAAGCCGCCGAAAAAACCGGCGGTGAGCGCGAGCAAGCGCAAGCCGGAGCCGCAGCCGGAGGAAGAAGCGGAGAATGTCGTGCCCTTCGGGCAGGGCGGGCCGGTGAGCGGGCCGTACGGCACGTTCAGCGCGGGCGGAGCGAAGGGCGGATTCGGCTTTACCGGCGGCGGAGGCGATTTTGGCAATCGCTACGCCTGGTACGTGCGGGTGGTGCAGCAGAAGGTTTCTGAAAACTGGCTGAAGTATGAAGTGGATCCGCGTATCAGCGACGCGCAGCGCGTGTATGTCACGTTTGATATCACGCGGGACGGCCGTCCGACCAACGTTCAAATCGAGCAGTCGAGCGGGGTGCCATCGCTGGACCAGTCCGCCGTTCGGGCGTTACAGCGCATTGACACTTTTGGTCCCTTGCCCTCGGATTATTCCGGAAATAAGGTTTCAGTGGAGTTCTGGTTCGATTACAAGAAGTAGAAATACCAAGCAGAGCGCGCCAAATGGGAGAAGTGAATCATTCATGAATCAGAGAGTCTTGAAAAATAAAACGGATTGGCGCGCGGTGTATTTCGCGGCGGGTGCGTTGCTGGCGATCGCAATTCTGCTGGGCAGTCCTGCGTTGGCCCAGGATTGGATCCGCACCGGCACTGGACTGGGCGTGGAAAAAGTTCGCCTGGCTGCGGCCGATTTCAAGGCTTCCACGGCGGATCCGCAAAACACCGATCTGCTCACGACATTCAACGATACGCTCTGGAACGACCTGGATAACGCCGGCATCTTCGACATGGTTTCGAAGAGTTTTTATCCGCTGGGCGCGGTCGGCCAGCCCGCCGATGTGAAATTCGAGAACTGGAGCGCGCCACCGCCGAACGCCGCCATGCTGGCGTTCGGAAATCTGGGCGCGGCCAGCGGCAAGCTCACCGTGCAGGGCTGGCTGTTTGACGTGAAGAACCCCACCGCGCCGCAGGTGTTGGGCAAGCAGTATCAGGACGTGGCCACCGCCGACGCGGCCCGCCTGATCGCCCACAAGTTCGCCGACGAAATCATTTTCCGCCTGGGCGGCGGCATTCAGGGGATCGCGGAAAGCAAGATTTTTTATGTCAGCAGCCGGGGCGGGCACCGGGAAATCTGGGAGATGGATTATGACGGCGCCAACTCTCACGACATCACGCACCTGGGATCAATCGCGCTTTCTCCGCGAATTTCGCCGGACGGAGCGCGCCTGGCTTTCAGCGCGCTCACGCGCAGCGGCTGGGAAATTCTGATGTACTCGCTGGAGTTGAGCCGGATGGTTGCCTTCCCGCACTTCGGCGGCACCAATCTTTCGCCGGCGTGGTCTCCGGACGGAAGCAAGCTGGCGTTTTCGTCTTCGCGCACCGGCGATCCGGAAATCTATGTCGTGGATGCATCCGGAGGTAATCTGCGGCGCATGACCGCGTTCAAAGGCCCCGATGTTTCGCCGGTGTGGAACCGCAAGACCGGGGCGGAGATTGCCTGGGTGAGCGGGCGCAGCGGCCTGCCGCAGATTTACACGATGGAATCTGACGGCACCAACGTGCAGCAACTCACCGACCAGGGCTACGCGGTTTCGCCGACATGGTCTCCGAACGGGCAGTTCGTGGTGTTTTCCTGGATCCGGCATTACGGGCCGGGAGCGCCGGGAGCGCAGGACATATACATCATGGACGTGGCCAGCAAGCAGTGGGTGCAGCTCACCCATGACGGCGGGCGGAACGATTTTCCTTCCTGGTCGCCGGATGGGCGGCATATTGTATTTCAATCGAGCCGTTCGGGAAGCGAACAGATTTGGACAATGCTGGCCGATGGCACGAATCAAAAACAGTTGACCACCGGCGGCAGCAACACGCAGCCGAACTGGAGCTGGAAGTGAGCTCAGCCGAGAGTTTGACAGTTTTATGCCCGGACACAAGCGGAGAAGCTGGCCCGCGACCTCCGGAGCCCCACGCGTTCAGTGCCGCGCGTGCACACAAGGGAGGAGTAAAGTGAAGCAGCTAACATCGAAGTGGACTACGCTCATACTTGCGCTGACGGTCGTCATGATGCTGGGCGCCTGCAAAAAGAAAGTGGCGCCTCCGCCACCGCCGCCACCACCGCCGCCGGCCGCCGCGCCCACCGCGTCGCTGACCGCCAGCCCCAACACCATTCAGCGCGGACAATCCACCACGCTGACGTGGGAAACCTCGAATGCGACCGATATTTCCATTGACGGAATCGGCGCGGTGAATGCCAGCGGCTCGCAGCGGGTGACGCCGCAGGATTCCACCACCTATCACCTCGTCGCCAAAGGCGCCGGGGGCACCCAGGAAGCGACGGCGCGGGTGACCGTGACCGTCCCGCCGCCGGTGGCAACTCCTTCGCCGACGGAAGAGGAAATGTTCTCTCAGAACGTGAAGGACATCTACTTCGATTACGACAAGTACGATATTGCGTCGGCCCAGCAGGGCGCGTTGCAGGGCGATATCTCTTTCCTGCAGCAGCACTCGGGGATTCGCATCACGATCGAAGGCCACTGCGATGAGCGCGGGTCCACCGAGTACAACCTTGCGCTCGGCGACAATCGCGCCGGGGCGGTGCGCAGCGCGCTCGTGCAGGGCGGCATTTCGGCTGACCGCATTCGCACGATCAGCTACGGCAAGGAACGGCCCTTCTGCTCTGAGCATACCGAGGAATGCTGGCAGCAAAACCGGCGCGCTCATTTCGTGTACGAAAAATAGCTGCTTTCAAAGGAGCGGCCATTTGCCGGCCGCTCCTCTCCTCCCATGAACATGCGAGCCGTGTGCCGCGTTTCTGGCCCAGGGCAGAACCGCAAAAGACAACTGTGCCCCGGACGCGCTATCCTGCACAATAGAGCGAAGGAAACCTCAGGTCCAGCGCCGCGCCTGACGAAGGGTTCAGTTGTCGCATCTTAACTTTGTGTTTTCTTTTCAGACTTTTCTTGGGGAACCACTATGAGACTTTCGCGATACGGACTTCCAATTCTCGCTGCCGTTCTTTGCCTGGCGCTCACGCCGGCATGGGGCGTGAACCGCGACCTCATCCAGCTGCAGACCCAGGTGCAGGCGCTGCAGGACCAGATGACGCACATGCAACAGTCCTTTGACGAGCGCATGGGCGTGATGAAGAACCTGGTGGACCAGAACACCGACAGCATGAACAAAGTAGCCGCGGCCATCACGGACATTCAGAACGCGCTGCAGAAGCAGCAGGCGGACAGCGGGGGCCGGGTGGACCAGCTTTCAGGACAGATTCAATCCCTGAACGACGCGCTGGATGAAATCAAAGTACGCCTGGCCAAAGTAAGCAAGCAACTGGATGATATGCAGGCGGCGCAGCAGAATCTGCAGCAGCAAAACCAGCCCGCTGCGCAACCGCAGCAGCCGCAGGTGCAGGCGCCCCCGCCCGATGTGCTCTACAACAATGCGCTGCGCGACTACAACGGCGGCAAGAACGACCTTGCCACGCAGGAATTCACCGATTACATCAAGTACTATCCCAATACCGATCTCGCTGGCAACGCCTATTTCTATCTCGCGGAAATCGAATATCGTGGGGGCAATTACCAGGCCGCGGCGAAAGACTACGACGAGGTGCTGCAGAGTTTTCCCACCGGCAACAAGGCAGCCTCAGCGCAGTTGAAAAAGGGATATGCGCTGATTGAGCTCGGCCAGCGCGAGGCAGGAATCGGGGAATTGAAGAAGGTCGTGCAGCGCTATCCGCGCTCGAACGAAGCCCTGCAGGCGCGTGAGCGCTTGCATCGGTTGGGAGTGGCCGTGCCGGGCGCCAGCGCGAAAAATTCGGAATAAGTGCAGGCCTCGCGACTTATTCCCGTGTGCTGCTGAGTTCGAGTTCCCGCAGGCAATAGCGTAGCTCGGTGCTCAGTTCCCTCACCTGCATGCCATCGCTGACGATCAGCTTGCAGGCGAGCGCCGCGCGCGCGTTTTCGCTTTCGGCCGCAGCAAAGCTCACTCGGCAATACTGGCAGTCCTCGTTCCAGCAGAAGCGTCCGTAGGAGATTGCTTCCGGCGCCAGGTACTGAAAACAGCGCAACAGAGGATTGTTTTCCGGGACTTCAAATACCTTCCCCAGCAGCGAAATTCTCACCACACGAGAGAAGGGCCGAAACAGCGTAGTGGGAGCCGTCATGCAGAGACAAGCCGAGGGCCGGGCGTGCAAGCTGCGATCGCGCTGGCTAAGGCGATTCTAAGGCGGGGACTGCAACCGAAACCAAAAACCAAAGTAACAGACTTCGCATGACTATCAATTCGGCCGCTTATGCTCCGTTACGCGCGCGGTGATGCTGGTGATGCCTGTGATGATGATGCCCGCGATGATGGCGGCGGTTTCGTACGCGCAGGATACGGGCATGTCCGGTATCGGCACGACCTTGGCGCGTGCTCTGCGCCCACAAACCCGCGCTGAAGAAGAACAAAAGGATTACCGGAATTAGCAGCCACCACCGCTTCATACTGACTCCTCGGAATGGTTTCTTCTTCCTATACCACGAGTCGCTGCGAGCCGGCAGATAACTTTTGCGCACCGGGTTACGCTTGAGGCACGTTAAACAGTTCAAGTCTCACAGCCGGGGCGAAAAATCGGTCAGGGTGAGGAAAGTGGAATCAATTTTCTCCACCAGTTTACCGTTGGCCTCGGATTTCGCTTGCACGCTCTTCCACTCCCGATCGTCGCGAAAGGCTTGCCAGTTCGCAGTCGCCGCGTCGCGGCTGGGATGGGCGAGGATGTAAACCAGAGTTTTTCCCTTCAGCGGATCGTCCGTCGGCGTCCAATATGCGATGTTGGTGATCCCGTGCTTTTCGAATAACCGCATGGTGTGATCGCGAAAACGCGCCAGCAGTTCGTCCAGTTTGCCCTCATAGACGTGATAGACCCGCAGCTCATAGACGGCGGTGGCGGGCAACACGGCGCGTTTCTTCTTCCCCGGGTCAGCGCTCGCGAGACCGCCAAGCACGGCAACTGTAGGAGCACAGCGGAGCAAAGTTCGTCGGTCCATGCTGTTATTCTAGATCGCATCATTCTAATGCCGAGTCATTCTAATGGAGGGTGATGTTTGATGTGATCTTCGGATTCGCGCCTAAACGCAGCGATCGCCCTACCTGAGAACATGAATGCGAATATCCAGCTTCAGCTTCTTCCATGTGCGGTCGGTCGTGTATGCAGGGGCCTTCAAGACGAGCGCGAGCGCCAGGCATGCCCGGTCGCCCAGAGACAAGCCGAGTTCGCGAGTCTGTGCGATCAAATCGCCCGCAGTCTTGGCCTGTTCGGTGGTGAAAGGAATGGCCTGACGGATGGGGCCAAGGGCCACAACCCAGGCCGTCTTCGGACTCAAGCCCCGAGCTACAAGTTTACTTTGAACCTCAGCCAGATTGACCGTGCTGCAGGCAGCCACGCTGAGCAGTTGGGGCGTCAGTTTCTCCGTGCCGGGTTCGTCATTCAAGAGCGCCAGCAACGCGGAAGCGTCGAGCACAATACTACTCATGCTTCGCCGCCTCACGCCGTTCAGCGATCAATTCGTCAGCCAGGGACGTGCTGGGTTTCACGTATCGGCGGACCAGCCGCTGCGCTTGTTGCAGGCGGCGCTTCAGCGTAGTGATCCGCAGTTCGTCGTCTTCAATTCGAAGGAGCACCTCGTCTCCGGCGCGAATTCCCAGCGCCTTCCGAAACGATGCCGGTATCACTACGCGGCCGTTCTCGTTGATCCGGGTTCGAGTTTCAGTCTCCATGGCAGGCTTATCCCCCAATGTCACAATAATAGCATTTATGTCATTGCTAGGAAGAAGTGTCACGCCTCCGGCTTTGTATACTCGCATCAGGCCCCCGATGACCCGTTCGAACCATCCTCTCAAGATGTATCTCGTGCCGTGCAGTTGCGGCACGACTTTTGCCGTCGCCGAAAACTACGACCGCCAGGGCACCGCGTGGAACCGCTACCTGAAGTGTCCCAACTGCGGCAAGCGCCACGACCCCAAGAACCGGCTGCTGCAGGTCGGCTATCATCGCGAAGGCTACTGGAAAGTGGACGAGTGCTGAGCGATGCCTGAAGAGCCGCATGCGGAGGGTCATTCCCATGCCACCCGCGTTGCCGTGGTGGGCGTCGGCAATGTGGGTGCGACGTTCGCCTACACGCTCCTGCTGAGCGGGCTCGCCTCCGAAATCGTTCTGATTGATGCCAACCACGCCCGGGCAGAAGGCGAGGCCATGGACCTGAACCATGCCGTTCCCTTCAGTCACCCAACCCGCATCTGGGCCGGCGGCTATCCCGATTGCAGCAACGCCGCGATTAGCGTGCTTACGGCCGGGGCAAGCCAGAAGCCCGGCGAGACGCGGCTCGATCTGGTGAGGAAGAACGCCGCCATCTGGCGCGACATTGTTCCGCAAGTCGTGCGGCACAATCCGCATGGCATTTTGCTCGTGGCCACGAATCCGGTGGACGCGTTGACCTACGCCGCGTGGAAGCTCTCCGGCCTGCCGCACAGCCGCGTGCTCGGCTCGGGCACCATTCTTGATACGGCGCGCTTTCGCTATCTCCTCAGCCAGCATTTTGAAGTGGATGCCCGCAGCGTCCACGCCTACATCATCGGCGAGCACGGCGATAGCGAAGTGCCGGTCTGGTCGCTGGCCAATATCGCCGGCATGCGTTTGCCGGAGTTCTGCCGGGCGCAGGGCCGCACTTATGATCCGCAGGCCATGGAGCAAATTTTTTCGCTAACGCGCGACGCTGCTTATCACATCATCGAGCGCAAAGGCGCGACTTACTATGCTGTGGCTGCCGGCCTGATGCGCATCACGCAAGCCATTTTGCGCGATCAGAGCACGGTGTTGTCGGTTTCGAGCCTCATCAACGGCTATGACGACCTGAATGATGTCTTCTTCAGCCTGCCCGCGGTCGTGGATCGCGGCGGCATCGAGCGCATTCTGCATCTCGAGCTAAGCGCGGAAGAAACCGGCAAGCTGCGCCACTCAGCGGAAATTCTCAGACAA
>Ga0335078_10001141_pt1 | contig 40255 bp, 32 predicted proteins | sample Lox_Sample_32_FD_206711 | JGI IMG/M metagenome (GOLD analysis project Ga0335078, IMG submission 206711) | Soil microbial communities from Loxahatchee National Wildlife Refuge, Florida, United States - Lox_Sample_3.2 | ecosystem: Environmental > Terrestrial > Soil > Wetlands | place: USA... | reverse complement strand
TCCCCTAAAGTACTAAGGTGTTTCCGCCGACCCTTGTAGTATGCGCCGGGGACCTTTGGTCCAAACCTTAGTCACTACTCTTGTCTCCGGCGCGCTTGGTCTCCTCTTCAATCTCCCGCATATCCCAATCTTTTCCGACGCAACGCTCCTTCTTGGCGGGATCTTCTACCTTTCCATTGCTCTGCTATACGGCCCACTCTATGGAACACTCGCGGCAGCCATCGCACTCCTGCCCAACCCCGCACTCTGGCACCACCCCGAGACCATTCTGATCCTGATCCTCGAAGCCCCCGCTGTCGCCTGGCTCACCCGCCGCGGGCTCATCGCAGTCGTGGCCGACCTCGGCTATTGGATCGCTTTCGGCGGTCCTCTGGGCGTGCTGCTCTACGTCCGTCTGCTGCATTATCCATCGCCGAGCGGCTGGGTGATGGCCATCGCGCTTCCCGTCAACGGCCTCCTGAACATCATGCTCGCCGAGGTGCTAATCAACTCTCGCTGGGTCCAGGAACACGCCCGCCCCATCCGGCATCTGCTCGCACGCCAGCCGCTGAGAGCCCAGCTCACGCGCGGCTTTCTGCTGGTCGCCACCGTGCCCCTGCTGCTGCTCACCATTCTCAACGGCCAAGGTTTCGCTCAACGCCAGCAGATGGAGGCCTCCAGGCATCTCGAAGAAGCGTCCACTTCCATCCGCCATCACCTGGAAGAGTACGTCGCCGCCTACCAATCGGCGATGCTCATGCTGTCACGCGCCATCACCGATCAAGGCCGCTTCGATCCCGCCACGCTCGACCGCTGGCTCGAACAAAACCATTCCGTTTACCCCGGATTCCAAACCCTCAGCGTCACCGACGGCCAAGGAGTACCGATCGCCATCAGCCCGCACCGCATGCGGGATGGAAATCCGGTGCTTTCCCCGCGCGGCATTTTGCCGCCCGAGTCGGCCTCGCTGCGCGATCGCGAATATTACAAGAAAACCGTCGCTACGCGCCAATCTGTGATCTCCGACGTCTACATGGGCCGCGTCGCTCATCAACCGACCATTGCCATCACCGCTCCGCTCGTAACGTCCACAGGCGAACTGTTCGGCGTCCTGGTGGGATCCCTGCGCCTCTCGCACTTCGAAGAATTCGGCCAAAGTTATCAGTACCTGGCTGGCGCGGAAATTCTGATCCTCGACCAGCGCGCACGGGTAGTTTACTCCAGCCGCCCAGCTCTCCATCCGGTCTTTACGTCGATGGCTGATTCGCCGGTGCTCAAAGCCGCGCTCGCGGCCGGACGCGGAGCCTTCGTTCTCGATCAACCGGCCGAGCAACAGCAAAACGCGCGCTCGCTCGCTAGCCAGAGCGTGGACGGCCTCACCGGCTGGCGCGTACTGGTCTCGCAGCCGCTCTCGGAAATCCACCGCGACACCGAACGTTACTACGGCATGACCGTGATCTGGCTGCTGGGCGCCATCGCGCTCTCGCTCCTTTTCGCCCGCGTCACCGGCGCCAGCACCACCGCGCCGCTCGAACTCCTGGTCAATCGCCTTCGCAAGTTCACCATGCAAGGCGACACGTACAAAAAGCTCCCGCTCCCTCCGCGCGCGCCCGCCGAAGTGGTGCAGCTCGTCGACGACTTCGAGCACATGTCCGTGCGTCTGAACGAATCCTACTCCCAACTGCGCGAGGCCCTGGCCGACCGCGAGCGCCTCAACACCGAGCTCTCTGCCCTGCTCAACGATCTGGACTGCAAAGTCCGCGACCGCACCGCCGAGCTCGCCGAAGCCAAGCAGCGCGCCGAAGACGCCAGCCGCGCCAAGAGCGAATTTCTTGCCAACATGAGCCATGAAATCCGCACGCCCATGAACGGCGTTCTCGGCATGATGGGTCTCGTGCTCGGCACCGAACTGCCCGAGGAACAGCGCGAATATCTGAGCCTCGCCAAAGCTTCGGCTGACTCCCTGCTCACGCTGCTGAACGATATTCTCGACTTCTCCAAAATCGAGGCCGGCAAACTGGAGCTGCCTTACCGAAGCCGTCGCGACCTCACAGTTCCAGGCTCGGCAAAAAGGCCTGGCCATGACTACTAGCGTTTCCCCCGATCTCCCCGATCATTGGACCGGCGATCCCACCCGCCTGCGCCAGGTCCTGCTCAATTTGATCAACAATGCCGTGAAATTCACCTCCGCCGGTTCCATACACGTTGAAGCGTCGCTTGAAAAATCGCTCCCCGGAGAGGCATTTATTCGATTCAACGTCACCGACACCGGCATCGGTCTCTCAGCCGGCCAGCAGAAGCTCATCTTCGAACCGTTCCGCCAGGCCGACGGCTCCGTGACTCGAAAATACGGCGGAACCGGTCTTGGCCTCGCGATTTCCTCCAGCCTGGTAAAGCTGATGGGCGGCAGCATTTCCGTCACCAGCACGCCCGGGGAAGGCAGCACGTTCTCCTTCACCATACGCTGCAGCGCGGCCGGCGACGCTCACGCGCTCGACCCCAACAGCGCCATCTGGACCCCCGCCAATTCCCGCTACGGCGCCGCCCCGTGCCGCGTGCTGGTGGCCGAGGATAATCCCGTCAATCAGCTCTTGATGGTTCGTTTGCTCGAAAAGCGCGGCTTCCAAGTCGTCGTTGCCGGCAACGGACGCGCCGCCCTTTCCGCGATCAGCGAGCAGAACTTCGATCTCGTGCTCATGGACGTCCAAATGCCCGAACTCGATGGCCTGCAAGCCACTCGCACTCTGCGCGAAGCCGAAAAAGCCAGCGGCAAAAATCTCCCGGTGGTCGCTATGACGGCGCACGCCATGCAGGGCGATCGCGATCGCTGTTTGGCGGCCGGCATGACCAGCTATGTCTCGAAACCGGTGCGCCCGGATGAGCTTTTCAGAGTGATAGACGAAGTGCTCGCCGCGTCCAGTGTTACGGCGTAAGGGCTATCGCTAGATGGATGCCGGGAACTATGTCTGAAGCGACTCCTCCCGCTCGGCAGCCCGGCCGGTTCGCTTCAATCAACTCCCAGCGAGAATAATGTAACATGCCCTCACCGCTTAAGCTAACTAGCAAAAGAGCTAGCGAAGCAAAGCCACTTTTCGCGCCAGGAATCGGCCAACTTTTCTCCTAGGCTCTCGCCGTCCAGCGATCAAAAGTACAGTTCCATGAAGACGTCCGCCCGTGCATACGGCGATGGCGCCACGCGCTCCGGCGGAATGTGCCGGAAACCCACCTTCTCATACAGACCAATCGCCGGCGCCAGCGTTCGATTCGTCTCCAGATATAGCCTGCGCGCACCCAGTACTCGCCCCTCCGCGATCACTCGCTCCAGCAGCCGCCGCCCAATCCCGGCTCCGCGCGACGATTCTGTCACCGCCGTCTTCGCTACTTCGAATTCGCCCGGGCCTTTCACCACTAAAGCGCAGCATCCCACCGGCTGACCGTCCTGCACCGCTAGGAAAATTCGCCCGCCCGAATTCAAGATCTTCCCCCACGGATCCGCAAGCGCGGCCTCATCCGCAGCTTCCATCGCGAAATATTTCGCGATCCATTCCTCGTTCAGCCGCCGGAACGCCGCCTCGTCGCCGGCCCGGAACTCTCGAATCGTCAGCTCCGTCGTTGCCATCATGTTTCCACGCTAGCCCCGCGCCGCTCAGATGTCCAATAGCTGAAATATGCTGATTCATAGGCATTACATATGACCCAATCCATCGAGCTCCGCCATCTCCGCTACTTCCTGGCCGTCGCCGAGACGCTGCACTTCAGCCAGGCCGCCCAGCGCCTCGGCATCGCCCAGCCCCCGCTCAGCCAGCAAGTCCGCCGACTCGAACAACTCCTCGGGCATCGCCTGTTCGACCGCTCCACGCGTGGCGTCAAGCTCACGTTGGCCGGTCAACTGCTGGCCGAACGCGCCCGCTCCACCATCGAAAAAGTCCACGACGACCTCGAACAGGTCCGCCGCCTCGGCCGCGGCGAAGAAGGCACGCTCACCGTCGGCTTCAGCGGTTCGGTGATGTTCACCAACCTCCCCGCCGCCATCGAGAATTACCGCCGCCGCTATCCCAAAGTTGAGCTGCGCCTGCGCGAGTTGCACACATCCGCCCTCATCGCTGCGCTCCTCGACGGAACGCTCGATCTCGCCTTCCTGCGCGATGGCGACCCCACCGACGGCGTCCACATGAACACCGTCATGAAGGAACGCTACGTCGCCGTCCTCTCAGAGCGCCATCCGCTGGCCCGCAAACGTTCGCTGCGCATCTCCGATCTCAAGAACGAGCCCTTCGTCCTCTTCGCCCGCCGCATGGGACCGCTCGCCTTCGACCGCACCATCGCCTGCCTCGAACACGGCGGCCTGCGGCCCAATATCGTCCAGGATGCGCCCCAATGGCCCACGCTCGTTTCGCTCGTCGCCGCCGGCCTCGGTGTCTCACTCGCCCCTGCCTGTGTCGCCAACATCGCCTTCCGCGGAGCCGCCTATCGCGAAGTCCAAACGGCCAGCCGCACCACCATCGATCTCGGCGCCAAGTCCGGCTCGGAAAAAACTCTGACAACTAATTTCGCCGCTATCGCCCGAAAGCATCTGTCGCAATAAACGCGCAGTATACTGTTGCCAGCGGGCGCGCTCGATGCCAACCTTCCTCGAAACTCTGTTGCAAGACCTGCGCTACGCCGCCCGCGGTCTCGCTCGCAATCCGATGTTCGCCGTCACCGCGGTGTTCGCCGCCGCACTCGGCATCGGATCCACCACCGCGGTCTTCAGCGTGGTTGACCGCATTCTCTTCCGGAGCCTCCCTTACCCCGACGAAAATCGCCTCGTATCCATCGGGATGATGGCCCCGCTCGATACCAACGAATTTATGCTATCTGGCAATTACGTCGACTTCCGCCGTAATCAGACACCGTTCGAATCCATGACATCCTTCGTCGCCGGCGTCAGCGGCTGCGACCTCACCGAAGGCGCGGCTGTCCGTCTCGGCTGCGCGCAAGTGGAGGGAAACTTCCTTCCTGCTCTCGGACTGTCACCATTCCTCGGGAGAAATTTCACCGCTGCCGAAGATCGCCCCGGCGCGCCCAAAGTCGCTCTGATCAGCTATGCCCTCTGGCGCGACCGCTTCAGCCGTGATCCGAAAATCGCCGGCCGCGCGATTTCTCTCGATGGCAAACCCGTCGCCATCACCGGCGTCCTCCCGCCCGGCTTCGAACTCCCTACGCTGGCAACCGCCGACATCCTGATCCCCGAAGCGCTTAACGAATCGAACCCCAACAGCACACGATTCCTCCGCGCCTTCGCGAAATTAAAACCCGGCGTCACCATCCCGCAAGCCCGAGCGGCGCTACAACCGCTGTTCGATCGCGCTCTGCTCACAGTCCCGTCCCAGTTCCGCAAAGAAGTCTCTCTCCGCATTCGTCCCTTGCGGGACCGCCAGGTGCACGACGCACGCATCGCCGCATGGGTCCTGCTCGGCGCCGTCATCGCAGTCCTGCTGATAGCTTGCGCGAACGTCGCGAACCTCCTGCTGGCCCGATCGCTGAATCGCCGACGCGAGCTCGCCGTTCGCATCGCCCTGGGAGCCGGACGCGCGCGCCTCGCTCGCCAAGCTCTCACCGAAGCCGCGCTGCTCGCGGTTGGCGGAGGTCTCCTCGGATGCGTCCTGGCCTGGGCGCTGGTCCGTCTCTTCATCGGCATCGCACCTGCCGGCGTCCCTCACATCCAACAAGCCTCCCTCGACCCGCGTGTCTTATTGTTCGCCTTACTCGGCTCGCTCTTGTCGGGCCTGCTCTTCGGACTCGCCCCAGCATTCCAAAATCCCAACACCGAATCGCTCACCGGCGCTCGCACCACGGGAGCCCGCGGCGTTTTCCTGCGCGAGTCGTTAGTCGCGCTGCAAATCGCGGTTTCACTCGTGCTGCTCACCAGCGCGGGGATGCTGCTGCGCAGCCTCTGGAAGCTCGAAAGCGTTCCGCTCGGTGTGAATTCCGAACACGTCATTACGGCCGATTTCACCCTCGGCCTTCAGCACTACGCCCGCCCTGAGCGCCAGTTCCAATTTTTCGAAGAACTGGAATCGCGGGCACGCGCCCTCCCCGGCGTCACGGCTGTCGCCATCAGCGATACGCTGCCGCCATCCGGCGGAACGCGCGCAAGACCGTTCTCAACTCTCCATGCCGAAGGCCGTCCATCCCTGCCTGAAGGAACCGGCGGGATGGTCGTGTGGCGCTTCGTTACGCCGGACTACTTCGCCACTCTCGGCATTCCCATCGTGCGCGGCCGCGGCTTCACCGAAGACGATCGCACCCCCGGCGAAGAGCGCATCATCGTCAGCGAGACGCTTGCCCGCAAGCTGTATCCAGATGGCGACGAAGTCGGAAAACATCTCACTACGGAATTCCCGCATCTCATCGTCGGTGTCGCCCGCGATGTCAGGAACAACGGACGCACTGAGCCGTCCGATCCCGAATATTACGTTCTCCGCAAACACACCGTGGAGGGCTCGTTCATCCGCAATCAGGCCGCGCCCGCAGGCTGGCGCGACGCGAAACTCATCCTTCGCACCTCCGCCGATCCGAAAGCCATCTCCAACTGGCTCACGCGTGAATTCAACACGCTCGACCCTGAACTGCCCGTAACCATCACCACAATGCAGCAGCGAGTCTCGAAGCTCGCGCAACGGCCGCGATTCAACGCTCTTCTGCTCGCGCTATTCGCCGCCATGGGCGCGCTGCTCGCCGCCATCGGGCTCTACGGTGTGATGGCGTTTCTGGTCGGGCAGCGCACCCAGGAAATCGGCGTCCGCATGGCTCTCGGCGCAACGCCCTCGGCCATCTCGCGCCTGATTCTTGGCCGCGCCGCGCGCTGGACTTTGGCCGGCGGACTCGCGGGATTGGTCGGGGTCCTGTTCGCCACGCGCGCGCTCCGCTCACTGCTCTTCGACGTCAGCGAGCACGATGCATTGACGTTCGCCGCCGCTCTCTTCGCCCTCGGGTTGATCGCCCTGACTGCCGCGTGGCTGCCCTCCCGCCGGGCCTCGCGGGTCGATCCCATGACCGCGCTCCGCCACGAATAGTTGACGGAGTCAACTATTTGATTGACAATGGCAATATGTCGGACACCGCCGCCGTCCGCCGCTTCAACCGCTTCTACACCAAGCAAATCGGCATCTTGCGCCAGGGCTACCTAAACAGCCCGTACTCATTGAGCGAGGTTCGCACGCTCTATGAGATCGCGCATCGCGACCGACCTACCGCCTCCGCCATCGCCAAGAACCTGGATCTCGATCCCGGCTACTTAAGCCGTATGCTTGCCCGCTTCGAAAAACGCCGTCTCATCGCGCGCCACCAGGAATCCGCCGACGCCCGCCGCAGCACCCTGCAACTTACCGCTAAGGGCCGCGCCGCCTTCACGCCGCTCGAGCGCGCCGCTGACCGCAGCATCGAAACACTCTTGTCCAAGCTCGCTGCTCCGCAGCGCCGCTCTTTGATTCATTCGATGAACACTATCGAACATCTGCTCGATCCGCCCTCCGCTGCTTCCAGCGATCCGTACATCATCCGCACGCACCAACCCGGTGACATGGGCTGGGTCATCCATCGGCACGGCGTCCTCTACGCGCAGGAATACGGCTGGGATGAACGATTCGAAGCCGAAGTAGCCGAGATCGCCGCGCACTTCATCAAGCACTTCGACCCCAAACGCGAGCGCTGCTGGATCGCCGAAAAAGACGGCGCGATTATCGGCTCCATCTTCCTGGTCCGCAAAACCGACCGGATCGGCAAGCTGCGGCTCTTCTTGATCGAACCCTCCGCGCGCGGACTCGGCCTCGGCAATCGCCTGGTGACCGAGTGCATCCGCTTCGCCCGCCAGGTCGGCTACCGCCAAATCACTCTGTGGACACAATCCAATCTCTACGCCGCCCGCCACATCTATTCGAAACACGAATTCCGCCGCGTTCGCCGTGAGCCTCACCCCGGTTTCGGATTCCCGCTCATGACCGAAACCTGGGAGCTGAACCTATAGAACAACATTTATAATTGTGTGTGGCCCTCCGTTCGCTGCTGCGCTCGTGCTCTAACGCTTCCCTGCTCGAGCGTGCTGCGGAATTTCTTCGAGCTTACTCGCGCGATTCCGAAATCCTAATCCTCGGCCCAACACGCGCAGCCGCCAATGAACTCGCGCTCGGCGCTTTCGAAAACGGCTGCCTGGGCATCCATGCGTTCACCGTTATACAACTCGCCGCCCAACTGGCCGCGCAGCCGATGGCGCGACAATCCCTCACGCCGATCAGCCGCCTCGGAATCGAAGCCCTGGTTGCTCGAATCGTCCACACGGCCCAGAGCACTAACGAGCTCAGCTATTTTTCGCCAGTTGCTCAGACTCCCGGATTCGCCCGCGCTCTGGCGAGAACCATCTCCGATCTGCGTCTGAATAACGTCCGTCACGACGACCTCGCGCACGCCGGCGCCCCCGGCCGCGATCTGGCGCGCCTTCTCGAGCACTACGAACGCGAGCTAGCCGGACGATCCCTGGCCGACCTCCCGATCGTGCTGCAGCTTGCGACGGAAGCAACGCGGAACCCGCATCGCTTGCTGCATCTCCCTCTCGTCTTGCTCAATCTTCCGATCGACTCGCTGCGTCACCGCCAATTCATTTCCGCGCTCGCCGAAACATCGCCGAACATTGTCGCGACGGTGATCGCGGAAGAGAATCCAAGCCTCGCGGCTCTCGAATCCATCCTCGAAACCAGCGCTGAAAACTTGGACCCGCCGCCCTCGTCTACACTCGACCGCGTCCGCACCTGGCTCTTCTCGCCCGAGCAACCTCCGTCTGCCCCGCCCGATCCCGACCTCCTCTTCTCCGCTCCCGGCGAGAGCCTGGAGTGCGTCGAGATCGCGCGCCGCATCCGCGCACTCGCGCAACAAGGGACGCCGTTCGACCGCATCGCCATCCTGCTCCGCAACGTCGAACAGTATCAGCCGCTAGTCGAAGACGCCTTGCGCCGCGCGGCCATACCTGCTTACTTCAGCCGCGGCTCCGTCCGACCCGAACCATCCGGCCGTGCATTTCTCGCACTGTTGGCCTGCGCCGCCGAAGGCTGCTCGGCGTCGCGTTTTGCCGAATACCTGTCGATCGGACAAATCCCTGAACTCGATGATCAGGGCACGCCGCAAACGCAGCCGCCGCTTTGGGTTCCTCCCGACGACGAAATGCTCGGCGACTTCGCCACCCCGGATACGGGCGTCGAATCAATGCAGGAGCCGCCGACACTCCCGCTCCCCATGGGCTGGGAAAAACTCCTCGTCGATGCGGCGGTCATCGGAGGTCATAACCGTTGGGCCCGCCGCCTGCGCGGCCTGCGCGCCGAGTTCGACGCCCAGCTTCGCGTTCTCGATAAGGAAGACGAATCGCATCGCCCGCACATCGAGCGCCGCCTCGATCAGCTCGCCCATCTGGAACATTTCGCCCTGCCTCTCATCGACACTCTCGACACGCTCCCGAAATCCGCGAATTGGGGCGAATGGCTGGATGCGCTCGACGCGCTCGCGCGTACCTCTCTGCGGAACCCCGAGCCGGTGCTCGCGATCTTCGCCGAACTCCAGCCGATGAGCGAAGTCGGCCCGGTCACGCTCGACGAAGTGTACGACGTGCTGTCGGAAAAACTCGGACTCCTGCGCACCGAGCCTCCCCAGGGCCGTTACGGCCAGGTGTTCGCTGGCTCCATCGATGAAGTCGCCGGACGCAACTTCGATATCGTGTTCGTGCCCGGTTTGGCCGAAGGCCTTTTCCCGCGCCGGGCACTCGAAGATCCGCTGCTCACCGACGAGCATCGCGCGGAGGTTTCGCCTCTGCTCGATCAACAGGACCAGCGAGTAGCGCGCGAGCGCATGCTGCTCAGAACCGCAGCAGCCGCGGCATCGAAGCAACTCGTGGTTTCCTACCCTCGCATGGACGTCACGCAAGCGCGCCCACGCGTGCCGTCGTTCTATGCTCTCGAAGTTGTGCGTGCCGCAGAAGGCCGTCTGCCATCGTTGCGCGAATTCGAGAAGCGAGCGTCGCAGAGCGCGCCGTCGCGCCTGGACTGGCCGGCTCCGACGGATCCAACGGTTGCAATTGACGACGCCGAGTACGATCTGGCTTCGCTTGCCGCCTCGCTCAAGATGGAGCGGTCTCGCGCGAAAGGAAGCGCGCGCTACCTGGTGAAAACCAACGATGCCCTCGCGCGATCTCTGCGTTCTCGCGGCCGCCGCTGGCGGGCGAAGTGGACCGCTTGCGACGGCCTGGTGGATCCGGCGCCCGAAACGCTCCGAGCGCTCTCGCGCCACCTCTTTGCGGCCCGCAGTTATTCGCCCTCCGCCCTGCAACAATTCGCGGCCTGCCCGTACCGTTTTCTGCTGCACGCCATTTTTCAATTCCGGCCGCGCGAGTGCGCCGTCCCGCTCGAACAAATGGACCCGCTCACTCGCGGCGCGCTCTTTCATGCCGTTCAGTTCGAGCTGTTTCGCGAACTGAGTCGCACCGGACGGTTGCCCATCACCTCCGAACGTCTGGCCAGGACGCTCGATCTTGCTGACCAGACGCTCGACCGTGTCGCGGCCAAGTACGAAGACGATCTGGCGCCTGCGATCCCGCGTGTTTGGAAAAGCGAAGTGGAAGAAGTGCGTACGGACCTGCGCGGCTGGATCCAGCAAGCGGCCGCAACCCGATCGGATTGGCTTCCGGTGCACTTCGAATTCGCGTTCGGGCTCGCATCGAAACAGGATCGCGACGCGGCGAGTTCTTCGCAGGAAGCGACCATCCTCAACGGCGTCCGGCTGCGCGGCTCCATCGATCTGGTGGAGCACGACGCGTCACGCAACGTGCTCCGCGTCATCGATCATAAAACCGGCAAGACGCTCCCGAGTCGGCCCCAGTACGTCGGCGGCGGGGCGGTTCTGCAACCGCTGCTGTACGCGTTGGCGGCCGAACAACTGCTCGGCGAGACGGTCGAGTCCGGCAATCTCTACTACTGCACGCAGCGCGGCGACTTTTCGCAAATCACGATTCCGCTCGTCCCCGAGGCGCGCCAACGACTGGCGCATGTGCTGGAAACCATCGGCGCGCACATCGAAAGCGGCTTTCTTCCCGCGGCTCCGCAAACCGGCGCCTGCGCGATGTGCGACTACACGGCCGTGTGCGGACCCTACGAGGAATCGCGCGTGAAACGAAAGCAGCGCGACCGTTTGGAACCGCTGTTCGAAGTGCGAAGCCAGCCGTGACGCCATCAGTTGATCTCCGCCTGGAAGACCGCGCCGCGCGCGAACGCATCCGAAACTCGCTCGCTGAGAGCCTGATCGTCGAAGCCTCGGCCGGGACGGGCAAGACTACAGAACTGGTGGCACGCATCGTCGCTGTGCTTGGGAGCGGGGCTGCCACAATCGACCAGATCGTCGCCGTTACTTTCACTAACAAAGCGGCCGGCGAATTGAAGCTGCGCGTCCGGCAGGAGCTGGATGCGGCGCGCCAGCGCTCGCTGATTGCGAAAGAACGCGCCGCGCTCGAACACGCGCTCGAGCATCTGGAAGAAGCCTCCATCGGGACCATTCACTCCTTCTGCGCTCAGATCTTGCGGGAACGGCCGGTAGAAGCGATCGTCGATCCGGCGTTTGAAGAGCTCTCGGATCAGCAAGCCGCACGGCTCTATCAACGCGCCTTCCGCGCCTGGTTTCAGGAAAAGCTCGGCCAAGGCGCTCCCGGTTTGCGGCGCGCGCTGTTGCGTCTTTCGTGGCGCGAGGCGTGGGAAAACTCGCCGCCCATCGAGCAGCTCCAGTATGCCGGATGGAAGCTCATCGAGTGGCGCGATCACCCGGCCGCTTGGCGCCGCGTGATGTTCGATCGCAGAGGTAAGGTGGATGCGCTGCTGGAACAAGTCCGGCTGATTGCCGAAGCCGCTTCGCGCGCGAAACGGCCGGGCGACAACCTGGAAAAATCGCTGCGGCCCGCGCAAGCGCTGGTCACGTGGATCGATCGCGCTGAGGCCGCCACGCGAGCGCGCGACTATGACACGCTCGAGAGCTTGCTCATCAAACTGCGGCGGGACCTCAAGAGAAACACGCAAAAAGGCTCCGGCCTTTTCGCCGAGAACGTTCCGCGCGAGCAGGTGGTTCAAGCGCGCGAAACACTGCTCGAGAATCTCGATCAGTTCCAGACGGCGGCCGATGCCGATCTCGCGGCCACACTCCGCGCCGAGATGTGGGATCTGGTGGAGCGCTACGACGGACTCAAACGCCGAGCGGGAAAGCTGGATTTCGTCGATCTGCTGCTGCTGGCTCGGGATCTGGTGCGTAACAACGCTGAAGTGCGCCGGTATCTGCAGACTCGGTTCACTCGTATTTTCGTCGACGAATTTCAGGACACAGATCCGTTGCAGGCAGAGATCCTGCTGCTGCTCGCTTCCGACGATCCCGAACAATGCGACTGGATGGCCTCCGCGCCGAAGGCTGGCAAGCTGTTCGTGGTGGGCGATCCCAAACAATCCATTTACAAATTCCGACGCGCGGATGTGGTCTTGTATCGCCAGATTCGAGATCATCTGATCGCGCACGGCACCGGAGTGGTGCAGCTCACCACCAGCTTTCGCGCGCTGCGTCCGATTCAGGAGTGCGTAAACGCGGCATTTCATTCCGAGATGCGGGATGACGCGGACGCTGGGCAAGCGGCGTACGCGCCACTCGATGGCGATACCGCGCCGATCGAAGGACAGCCGAGCATCATCGCGCTTCCGCCTCCGAAGCCTTACGGCAGCTCGCGGGTCTCTAAGATTGCCATCAACGAGTGCCTGCCGGGTGCGATCGTCGCGTTCACCGAATGGCTTATCAAGCACAGCGGGTGGAAGGTTCGGGATCCGGAAAATCCGGCGGAGCTGTTACCGCTGACGCATCGGCACGTATGCATTCTGTTCCGGCGCTTCACCAATCGCGGGGTCGATATTACTCGCGATTATGTCCGGGCGCTCGAAGCTCGCGAGATTCCGCATCTTCTGGTGGGGTCGAAATCGTTTCATGGACGCGAAGAAGTAGAGACATTGCGAACGGCGCTGAACGCGATCGAGTGGCCGGACGATGAGCTGTCGGTATTCGCAACTTTGAAAGGTTCGTTGTTCGCGATCCCGGATGAATTGCTGCTGCGCTTCTTTCACGAAGTTGGTCGATTGCATCCGCTGCGCACATTCGCGGCAAAGATGCCACCGGAATTTCGGGACATCACCGCTACTCTGGCGACGCTGGGCGAACTGCATCGGAATCGAAATCGCCGTCCGATCGCCAGCACGGTGAATGCGCTGCTCGAAGCAACGCGCGCGCACGCCGGGTTCGCACTGCGGCCGGCCGGGCACCAGGTGCTGGCCAACGTGTATCGTGTGACGGATCTCGCGCGCAATTTCGAGTGGTCGGGTGGAATTTCGTTTCGAGGATTCGTTGAAGAACTGGAGGCGCAGGCGGAGAAAGCGGAGTCGGCCGAAGCGCCGGTACTCGAAGAAGGCGCGGATGGCATTCGTCTGATGACCGTGCATTCGGCCAAAGGGCTTGAATTTCCGGTGGTGATTCTCGCCGATATGACCGCGAATATTGCCGCCGGCGATCCCGATCGTTTCGTCGATGCGCGGCAGCGCCTCTGTGCGACGCGGCTGCTCCGGTGCGCACCTTGGGAATTGCGAGACAACGAAGCGCAGGAACGGCTGCGCGAACGGGCTGAAGGTGTACGTGTGGCCTATGTCGCCGCGACGCGCGCTCGCGACTTGCTGGTGGTTCCCGCCGTGGGCGATGAAGAATTGGACGGCTGGCTGGGGCCACTGAACAAAGCTATCTATCCAGAGCGCGACCGGCAGCGGCATTCGACGGCAGCGGTTGGATGTCCGGAGTTCGGAGAATCGTCGGTGGTCGATCGACCTTTCTTCTCGCCCGACGAGTATTCGGTTCGTCCCGGAGTGCACGCGCCACAACAGGGGAATCATTCGGTGGTTTGGTGGGATCCGCACGCGTTGAACCTCCAGGCGCCTGCGAATCTGGGACTGCGGCAGGAGGAGATTCTGTCGCCGGCGAACGTGGCGGAGGACGAGTTGCCGAGTTTGGCGGCCTACCGGCGCTGGCAGTCGGATCGCGAACACGTGACGATAAGTGCGGTGGCCAAGCAGTTCGATATCTTTACGGCGAGTGAAGCTCTCGATAACCCGGCGGGGTTCGAGATTGTGATCACGCATCATAGTGTTGCGAAGCCGGCCGGTAGGCCCAGCGGTGCGCGCTTCGGGACGCTCGTACACACGATACTCCGCGATGCCGCGCTGGATGCGGATCGAGCGGCGCTGGCAGAACTTGCAAACGTGCATGCGCGGCTGCTTGGGGCTACCGAAGAAGAGACCGAACATGCCGTGATCGCTTCGGCGGGTGCGCTGCAACACCCGCTGATCGAGCGGGCGCGCAAGAGCGGAAGCGTGCGACGCGAATTTCCAATTCTGCTCAAGCTGGCTAGTTCCCGAGTGTTGGATGGGGTCATCGATCTCCTGTTTGAAGCTGGCGGACGATGGCAGGTGGTCGACTTCAAGACTGATGCCGATGTCGCGGCGATTCGCGCGCGGTATGAGCGGCAGCTGCAGTGGTACGGGCTAGCGGTATCGAAATTGAATCAAGCGCCGGTCGACGGGCACTTGCTGAGCATCTGAGCTAAGCGATCAGATTTGCTAATTCTCCGTCGCTGTCGCCAAGCGTGTCGATCTTGACGCCTGCGCGATCGAGCAGGGTCAGGTGGAGGTTGTTCATCGGAGTTTCTTTCGGGTAGCGGTAGTGTCCGCTGCCCATGCCTCCGCCCGCGACCAGGACCGGAAGGTCGGCATGATCGTGTTTGTTGCCGTCGCTGAGGCCACTGCCGTAGACAAGGGTGGTGTGGTCGAGTAACGTGCCGTCGCCGTCGGGAGTCGCTTTCAGCTTTCCCAAAAAGTACGCGAATTGTTCCACGTGATGCGTGTTGATCTGCGCTACCTTATCGATCCACTCGGGGTTGTTGCGGTGGTGGGTTAGGGGATGGTGCGAGTCGGCGATGCCGATTTCGCGATAGGTGCGCAGGCTGCCTTCGCGACCGAGCATGAACGTGGAGACGCGCGTGAGGTCGCATTTCAGGGCGAGCCACAGCATGTCGAACATCAGGCGGGCGTAGTCCTGGAATGCGGCGGGAACGCCTTCGGGCTTTTCGAAATCGGGATCGATCTGGTGATCGTCCTTTTCCGACATTTCGATTCTGCGCTCGATTTCGCGGACCGAGGAAAGGTACTCGTCCATTTTGCGGCGGTCGGCGGGACCGAGCTGGCCGGTGAGCTGGCGCGTGGATTCGGAGACGTAGTCGAGGATGCTCTTTTCGTAATTTTGCCGACGGGCGCGCGCTTCGGGAGTTTCGGGTTCGGCGCCGAATAAGCGCTCGAAGGCGGAGCGCGGATTCACTTCGAGCGGCATGGGCGAAGTCGGAGTGCGCCAGGAGATGGTGTTGCTGTAGGCGCAGCTATAACCGGAATCGCAACTGCCGACGAGGCGGCCGTCCTCGCAGCCGAATTCGAGTGAGCGGAATTTGGCGGCTTGTCCGATGTGCTGGGCGGCGACCTGGTCGACGGAGATGCCGGCCTGGATATCGGCGCCAGCGGTTTTCTTGGGATGGACGCCGGTGAGAAACGTCGCTGCGGCGCGGGCGTGGTCGCCGGGAGTGTCGCCGAGGTCGAAGCCTTGCTCCTGGCGAAGGCCGCTCAGGACCAGGATATCGTCGCGTAGTTCGGCGAGCGGGGTGAGGATGCGGCTGAATTCGAAATTTTTGCCTTCGGTGACCGGAGTCCAGTGGCGCATGATGATGCCATTGGGGACGTAGACGAAGGCGAGACGTTTGGGCGATGCGGGTTGGGTGGTGGCGGCGAAGGCCGGGGTCATCGCGTCGAGCAACGGGAGTGAGATGGCTGCGCCCAAACCGCGAAGCAATGTTCGACGGTTGAGGTGTTTTTGCGTGAGGATCATTTGGGGCTGCCTGACATTTCGGTGTCCACGACTGCTTCGACTAAGGCCGAGAATTTGTAGTTGCTGGCCACGGTTGCGCTCACTATCGATTGTATCGCCGCGTCGTCGGATTCTTCCAAGCCACGGCCTAGCGCGTAGATAAGCAGCTTCTGGGACAGGCATTTCGTGAAGGCTTGTTTGTCAGAGAGGAGGATCTGTTTGAGGGCGTCGGGGCCATCGAAGGTTTTGCCGTTGGGGAGTTTGCCGGTGGCATCGATTGGAAACTTGCCGTCTTCGGTGCGCCAGTGGCCGATGGCGTCGTAGTTTTCGAGGCCGAATCCGAGCGGGTCCATGCGGGCGTGGCAAGCGTTACAGACCGGGTTGTTGCGGTGAGCTTCGAGCTGTTGGCGCATGCTGGCGGAGACGCCGACGGCTTTCTCGTCGAGGTTGGGGACGCCGGGCGGAGGCGGAGGCGGTGCGGCGTTGAGCAGATTTTCGAGAATCCATTTCCCGCGCAGGACGGGAGACGTACGGTTGGGATATGAGGAGACGGTCAGGATGGCGGCCTGCGTGATGACGCCGCCGCGGTGAGAATCGGGGGGGAGTTGGACGCGCTCGAGTTGGTTGCTATCGACGGGCGGGAGTCCGTAGAACTTGGCGAGGCGGGCGTTCAGGTAAGTGTAGTCGGAATCGATGAAATCAAGAATGCTGCGGTCGTCGCGAATGATGGATTGGAAGAAGAGCTGGGTTTCGCGCTTCATGTCGCGGCGCAGGTCGTCGTTGAAGTTGGGGAAGCGGTCGGGATCGGGTTGCACGCTGTCGATGTTGCGGAGCTCGAGCCATTGGCCGCCGAAGTTGTCGACCAGGGCGCGCGATTTTCCGTTGGCGAGCATGCGGCGGACTTGAGCGTGAAGAACGTCGGGCTGGCTGAGCTGGCCGGCGGCGGCGAGGCGGAACAGCTCTTCGTCGGGCATGCTGCTCCAGAGGAAATAGGAGAGGCGCGAGGCGAGCTCGAATTGGTTGGACGGGTCGCGCTCGATGCGGAAGAGGAAATGCGGCGATACGAGGATGGCTGTCAGACCGAGCTGGATACCGCGATCGAAGCCGTCGCCTTGATCGATGGCGGTTTGGACGAAGTGAACGAGTGAATCGAGTTCGGGTTCGGAGACGGGACGTCGCCAGGCACGGCGCGCGAGATTGGCGAGATCGGCGCGGGCGCAGTCGAGCGATTTCGGATCGGCCGGCGGGGCGCAGGTGAAGACGCGCTTGAGGCTTTCGGGCGGAGGCGGCTGGAGCGCGTTGTAGGGGCCGCGCAGTTCGATCTGGTTGACGCTGGGATCGGGGAGCGGTTTTTTCGATTTGCCCTCGATGAACTCGGTGTCTTCGATGGGCGGGCCGTCGGGGACGAGGTCGGCTTGAAGGACGTGTTCGCCGTAAGGGACGTGGGCGCTGAGTTCAGCGGTGCGGCGGTTTTCGGCGCCGCCTTCGAGCGGACGGAGACGGTACGGTTTGCCGTCGAGTGAAAGCGCAATGCGAGCGGGATCGTTGCGGCCGGTGACGGTGATGATGAGTGTGTAGTCGCCTTCGGCGCGGAAGCGGTGCGCGACGATCAACGACGGCGATTTGCCGGCGGCGCGATTTTCACCGCGGCCGTGGCGGGCGACGGTGGGTTTCGGAGGAGGAGGCGTGACAGTGGCGGCGCGGGCGATTTTTTCGGCGGCTGCAAGGTACTTTTCCATCAAGACGGGGGAGAGGGAGAGTGCGCCGGCGATATTGTCGAAGCCGTAGCCGGAATCGTCAGCGGGGAAGTCGGCGGCGGGTTGGAAGTCGATGGCGAGGAGATCGCGGACGGTGTTGTTGTACTCGGCGCGGTTGAGGCGGTGGGCGTTGACGCGGGGCGGGTCGGGCGATTGGGCGAACGAGAGAGAGGCGAGGAGCGCGAGGATGTGGGGCGTCCTCTTCATCGTTGGCCGTTACCTTCAGTTTAGGCTCAGCGTCCCCAGGAGTGGGGACGCGGCACGCTGAAGCGCGGCCCACGAAATGACGCAAACTGGGGTTTTGCGCGGCGTGGCATCAAAATTTTAATTAATTTCGATTCATACGGCCGGCGGTGGCTTCTTGTTCCAGGTCGGGCAGGCGGGTGATGTGGAGGGTGCGTCCTTGTTCGGTGCGGGTGCGTTCTACGCGGAATCCGAAGATGCCAGGGAGCAATTGGGAGAGGGCTTTCGGGGTGGGAGGCAAGGCGGCGCGGGGTGCGGCGGCGCGGAGCTGATTCAGGAGCGAGGTTGCGTCTCCGCTCCAGACGGCGGCGGGTGGGAGGAGGGTTCGGAGAGCGTCGCGGAGCGGATCGGCGCCGAGCCACATGGCGGCGGGATCGGAGATGGCTTCGACGATTTTTTCTTCGGTGAGACCCAAAGCGGGGGCGGCGGCAGCGCACCAGTAAGCCGAGTCGGGGAAACGGGCGACGTTGGGGAGATCGATGTCGCGGATGCGTTGGAGGGCGGTGACGACGGCTTGCGCGAGCGTAGCCAGCAATGCGGGGCGCAGGCTTTCGAACTCCGACCAGATGGCGCGCTCGGGATGCGGGCGGCGGATCAGGGGGCGCTGCAAGGTAACCGTGCGGTGGGAGAGGGCGCGCGGGGGAATCCAGGCTGGTTGTCCTTCGTCGTTGGGGGCGATGAGGACCATGGGGCGCGCGACTTCGATTTCGATGGCGTCGCGCAGGTCGGGCTGAGGAATCCGAATCGCGTCGCCAGAGGTAACGGCGCCGAGGGCGTCGGCGATTTTGGAAGAAAACTTGTAGGCGTCGTCGAAAGCGAGGATCCAATTGTCGATGGCGTAAGCCGGGAGGTCGTCATCGTCGTCGGGCAGGCGGCGAACTAACGCGGGCGAGGGATCGATCAAGGCGCGGAGAGCGCGGGCGAGCGTGGTTTTACCGCTTCCGGACGGTCCTTGGAGAACCAGGATCGGATAGGGGCCGCCGGGGCGGAGTGCGTTCACCAACCAGGCAGCGATGCGGGCACGGGCGGCATCGTCCAACATGAAAAGCCGCGCGAATTGATCGAGCGCTTCAACAGAGGCGTTGGGTTGATCTTCCGGAGGAGCAAGGGGACGAGGGATCGCGAGAGTGGTGATGGACTGGCGGAAGGAGTGGTACATGTTGTCGCGAATCTGCCAGCCGTGGGAATCCATTTCGAGGACCTGGCCGGAGGGATTGGCAAGGTCGAGGATGATTTTGGAGGGCACGTATGGATCGCCTTCGAAACCGAGGCGATGGTCGAGTTTCTGGGAGGGAAAATCGCCGTGCTTGGCGCGGGCTTCTAGGACGCGGATGGCGGAACGGAAGGCCTCGGGCGAAGGCGCGAGTTCAAATTCGGAATAGAAGGCGGCGGTGAGCCAGTCGCGAAAGCCGGCGGAGCGTATGGGGAGGACGTGCCGCGAATCGAAAGCGGCTGGGACGCTGGCGCAGGGCTGGCCATCCTTAGAGATGAATGGTGACGAACTGCGGGCGTGATAGAGGAGGGCGGAGGTTTGATCGGTACGAGGGATGCGAGACACGATTGACGGTAGCGCCGGGGGTGGTGGGGGAGCGGGCGCGGTTGGCGATGTGGTTGGGGGCGTTGGGGAAATTTTCGCGGGAAGCCGGTGATTATTCCGGCAAGGCGAAGGTGAGATACTCGCCGGGGTACGCGCCGCCGCTGATGGGGACGACGATGTACTGGCGGCCGGACACGCGATAGGTCATCGGCGTTCCGCTGACTGGGGCGGGCATCCAGACTGCGCCGACTTCTTTGCCTGTGGCTTTGTCGTACGCGCGCAGCATTGCGCCGCGGGGATGGTCGGCGGTGGTCGTGTAAGTGGGCTCGCCCGCAATGACCAGCGTTTTCGTGACCAGGACTCCGACGTAACCTGCTTGGCCGGTGCGTGGGATGTTGAGGCCTTTGAGAGCGGGGTGGTTGCGAATGAAGTCGGGTGTTTCGCCGTGCGCGATCTGCCAGACGAATTCACCCTTGTTCATGTCGATGGCGGTGATGCGGCCGTAGGGAGGCTTCATGAGAGGCAGACCTTGCGGGCTCAATCCGGCGTTGCGGCTGGCGGGGGACGCGGCCTCGGGTGGTGGGGCGTTGCGCTTGGGGCGCGCTGCATCGGCTCCGACATTTTCGCCGGGGCCGGAGACATAGCGAACGCCCGTGTCGGCGAAGCCTTCAACGTAATCGAGATCTGAGAATTCGTGATTGGGCGGCGGCATCAAAGCGACGGGCGGAAGAGAGACGAAGGACGGGACGTAGGCGATGTGCGTCTCGGGGTCGTAGGAAAAGCCGGGCCAGTTCATGCCGCCTGAGGATCGGAAGGAGCCAATGGGACCGCCGGACTTGCTGACCACTGTCGGAGTGAAGATGGGGCCGAGCTTGTATTTCGCGGTGAGGCGGATGGCTTCGGCGCGGAGCTCAGGCGTGAAGTCGATCATGTTTTCGACGGTGACGCCCTGGTAGTCGAACGCGGGCGGCTTCGTTGGGAAGGGCTGCGTGGGCGAATACCATTCGCCGGGTACGTCGCCTTTTTCTACAGGCCGCTCTTCGATGGGCCAGACCGGTTTGCCGGTGACGCGATCGAAGACGTACATGAAGGCTTGCTTGCTCGATTCGAAGACGGCCTTGATGGGCTTGCCGTCGACCACGATGTCGGCGAGTACGGGGGCGGCGGCGATGTCCATGTTCCAGATGGAGTGGTGGACTAACTGGTAATGCCATTTGCGCTGGCCGGTTTTCAGGTCGACGCAGACCAAGCTGTCGGCGAACAGATTGTTGCCGGGGCGATGGCCGCCGTAGAAATCGGACGACGGCGTTTCCACTGGGAGATAGGCGAGGCCGAGTTCCTCGTCGACGGCCATTTGGCTCCAAACGCCGGTGTTGCCGTTGGTGGCCCAGGATTCCTTGAGCCAAGTGTCGTTGCCGAATTCGCCGGGGCGAGGGATGGTGTTAAATTGCCAAAGTTTTTTTCCGGTGCGGACGTCGAAGGCGAGCACCATGCCCTTGGTGTTGTTGTGTGTTTTGGGCGTGCCGCCTTCGCGAAAGGCTGAGCCGACCAGGACCACGCCGCTTTTGGTGACGGCGGGCGTGGCGTGAAGGCCGATTTCGCCGTTGATTGGGTCGATGGGCTGGCCGGTGCCGTAGACGGCGTATTGTTTGAGGTCGATGAGTCCCGTGGCGCCGAAGGTTTTGACGGGGAGTCCGGTCTTGGCGTCGAGGCAGACCAGGCGGTAGCCTTGCGTGATGTAGAGAATGCGACCGTCGCCTTTGCCGTCGGTCCAATAAGAGAGGCCGCGGCCGGAGAGCTGTCGCGGGGATGCGGCGGCGCGAGCGCCTTCGTGTTCGGCGTGGACCCAGAGCAGTTCGCCCGAGGCGGCGTCGAGCGCGACCACGGCCCGGCGGGATCCGGCAGTGGCGTAGATCACGCCTTTGATCATGAGCGGGGTGCCTTCGAGCTTGTACTCGGGGCGGGTGCCGAGGTTGGCGGTTTTGAATCGCCAGGCGACTTCGAGTTTGGAGAAATTGGAGGCGTTGATCTGGTCGAGGGGCGAGTAGTGGTAGTTGCGGAGGTCGCCGGCGTAGGCGTGCCATTCGACGTCCTGGGCGGGGAGGGCGGCGGCGAGGAGCGCGGTCAGGAGAGCGGCGCGAATAGCGATTTTCCACATGGAGAACGCCTCTTTTCGATCCTTACTATCTGGCAGTTGTCGGAGGTTTGTCAAGGTGGAGGGGCGCCAAGCGGGTTGATACTGGTGGGCAGTTCCCGCCGCACTTGAGTTCCCGGTTTCTCGGTTCCCTGTTCATGTGCAGCCCGTCCCTGTGCTTGCATAGGCAGAAACAGCAGGTCTCCCAAACGCGGAGCTTCGCAGAAACTTGGTGGGATGAGTATATGCGGTTCGGCCAGCGTTTGCGAAAGCACTTGAGGCACATGCTATGCCGTTGTTGCCCCCGCCACATGCTGGTATGGTATCGAATCGGCGGCTAGCGTTTCAGCCGCGCAAGGACGCGGCCACGCCGCTCTCCCACTCCTTGAGCATTCGTTTTCCGATGTCGGCGAATTGCGGGTGTTGCTTGATGTAGGAGCGCACTTCTCGCGCGGTCTCTTGAGTCGCTTCGCCGATGCGCTCTAGAATCTGCTTGATCTTGGCGGGCGTGCCGCCTGCTCGTGTTTCGCCGAGTCGTCTGAGCTCCTTTGCTGTTGGCCAGCTAGTTGTGCCGTTGAGTGTCAGGGCCAGGCTGTCTTTGGGGAGGTACACGGACGTGGTGACGAGATCGTAGACAGGGGCGAGGCGGGCTTTTCCGCCTCACCGCGACGCGCAAGTGCGCATTCTACGTGCCCCTATTATCAGAATCCCAACTGCCATTCGGACCGACGATTGACAAGGTACATTCGCAACTTATCGGGATCCACAACGGCAGTGACTCTCAAATCCTGCTGAGCCATCGCGAGAAAATTTCGAACGGTGCACACCTCGGACTCGTGCACTAAATCGACAAACTCATCTGTTTGGCAGCCGCTCTTGGCGGGATTTTGGAGGTCAATAAACGGGAACTTATACTGCTGAAACACTTGCGCCAGGATGGGTGCGACTTGAAAGTTGATGTTCAACCGCTGGTCCTTTCGGACCGCCTGGTAAAGAGCAGGGTGAAGAGGAGAAATGTAGCCGATGACCGAGATATGGAATCGTGAGCAGTACTCCAGCAATCGTTTCATCTCATCGATGGCTGCCCCCGAAATCGCGGCCGAGCCGGTATGAAACCACGGATCCGTTCCTTCTACAAACTCTTCGAATTGGCCTTTCTCGATATTGGGCCGCGTGGCGATAAAGTTCGAGCCAGGTACAAAGCTTCCATCCGGCCTGATTCCGCCATCCAGCTCCTTAGCCGCGATACCGATACGATTCGGCGAATTGTAAGCCTGACGCCGAATTAGCCACGACAACCCAGTGCGCCAAGAAAAATCGACAATTTCGAATGGCGTCGATGCACGAAAGAAATCCGATTCGGGCTGCACCGGGACAGCGCGATAAAACCACCAAGGATCGATAGTCAAGAGTAAGTGGCGCGGCAGATGCGATTGGGGAAGACGCATAAGGAAAGGTCGAACGAATCCAACGGTCACGGCCGACCAGACCGCGGCATTGTAGAAGCGGTCGCGCACGAATTCGCTTCTCACTGAATTTGCCCTCGAGCTGCCTAAAACCAAGGTGTCCGGCTGGCGGATGGTCGCCCCCGCCAGCTTATACTTGGGCAGCACGGATCTGGGATGAGCGATGGGATAGTAGAGCGCTGGAGTGGTCTCCTGATTTTGAACAACCTTCACCGGGTCGGTTAACTCTCCGGCAAAGTAGAGAGAGCCCACCGCGAGCGCCAGCAATACGGCAACGGGAGCGAAGAACAAAGCGGAACGAATACCAAGACCAGCGAGAGTGTCAGAACTTAAAGTAGATAAATCCCTTAGCATTGTGTCCAAATTTGACAATTATCGCAATCACAGTGTAGTAAAAGGCCCAACGAAACCACATCGGCGTTGCGGGCGCGCGGAAACGATCTTGGCGCCAGACGAACTCGAAAGCGGCCCAGAGAGCCAGCCCAGCCAATCCATACTCAGCTTCGTTACTTCCGAGAATCAGGCCAACGACATGAGCCGCGGACGCCGGCAGACTCGACAGCACGTGCAACGCTTCAGACAAAGACACCGCCCGAACAAACACCATTGCCAGCGCCACCAAGTGGAAGGTAAAGACAGGTCCTACGCAATTTCCTGCGCGATCCCAGGCAGGGCGGGACTTAAAGAATTTTGAGCGGCCCCGGGCGGTCAAGGCATCCACACTGAGGAAGATACCATGCAGCACTCCAAAAACCAGGAAGCACCAGCTCAAGTTGTGCCAGAGGCCGATCAGGATCATATTGACCATCAGGCTAAAAACAAGGCCATAATTTCCGTAGGCACGCGTTGCCATGCGAAGCGGCATGAACACGTAGTCCCCCAACCAATTGGTCAAGGTCATGTGCCAGCGCCGCCAATATTGGCTAATGTTCGTAGCCAGGAAAGGTGCGTTGAAATTCTCGGGTGATTGGATGCCGAAAAGGAGGGCGGTACCGATCGCGATATCAGTCAACGCGGAGAAGTCAGCGTACAACTGAAATGGGAAAAGGTAAAAGGCCAGCAGCGCAGCCCCGGCAGGCGCATGGGGACCGTAAGACAAATCGATCAGGGTGCCCAGATTGTCGGCCACGACAGCTTTCTTGAAACAGCCCAGGAGCATGCGGCGAAGGCCCCGCCGCATCATCTCGGATGTGGGAGATAGCTTGCGGATCTGTTGAAGAAAGTCACCGCTGCGCTGAATGGGTCCGGCGACAATCTGAGGGAAGAATGCAACGTAAGTCGCGAAATCAACGAAATTTCGCTCTGGCGCGATATTTCCCCAGTAGATGTCGACGATGTAGCTGATGAGTTTGAAAACGTAGTAGGAAATGCCGAGTGGAAGCAGAACACTGCCGCCGAAAGCGGCGACGGTCCAATCGGGCAAACGAAGCTTGGCAAGATCGATCGACCTAAGAACCTTAAACAGGCTCAGGTACGACACCAGCACGGCCACCGCAAACGCCATGACGGGGCGGCTCGCTGTGGCTTCTTTGGAACCGGACTTTTGGGTGGGCTCAATGGCCGGGCCGAGCACAAAAGCGAAGATGGTGGCAGCCAGCATGCCGATGGCGGCGACCGGACTAGAAAGCGCATAGAACCCATAGGACGCCCCCAGAAGAAACAGCGCCCGGCCCCCTGGCCTGCAGAGATGGAACCCGATGACGACCGCAAATAGAAAGAGAGCAAATTGGACCGAGAGATAGTTCATGGGATGACTAGCTTCCGGGCCATGGGTGGCTCACGCTGTCTTTCGCTTGATGAGAGCTACGAGGTCGCCGGCGTAGGCGATCCATTCGACGCCCTGGGCGGGGAGGGTGGCGGCGAGGAGCCCAGTCAGCAGGCCGGCGCGATTAGCGACTTTCCACATGCAGAAAAGCCTCTTTTCGATCCTTACTATCTGGCAGTTGCGGGGGTTTGTCAAGTTGGGGAGGGTCCGTGGAACTACCAGTCGCGGGGCGAACTATTCATGCCGGTCTCCCGTTCGTGCGCCATTCGTTGTTCAACGTCGGCGGATTATGGATGCTGCCGGGTATGAGAGTCAATTTCTCGCGTGATCTCATGAATCGCTTCTCTACGATGCGCCCATCAGGTCTGTTGGCGCGATTGAGGACCTGGAGGCGTGGCGCGCTGGTGTGGTCCGCTACGATGTCGATTGCGCGGCGCGCACCGTCGCGTGCTACGGCTGCAATGGCGAAGAATATGTCGAAGCGCATCCCGCGGCTGAAGTGGACTGAAGGGCGGTTCTGACCGTCGATCCAGCCCGCAAGGGTGTTCCGGAACTTTATCCGCCGCACCGGTGTCCAATCCAACAAGAGCGCAAAGGACGCGACGCGCGGCGGAGCTGGGGTGGTAGCAAGCTTCGTGCCGTCCGTTTTGCGACAATTTTGCCTTGAAATTTGAGGCTACAATCTAGGTAGACACCTGTGGCGGATACGACCGTTGGTCTACATCTGGATGCTTGCCTGTTCTCCGAACCTGCGGAGGACGTACTGATAACGGGGCTATGCCACGGGGACGATCAGGCGTACGAGATATTGATCCAGCGCTATCAGCAGCCGGTTTATAACCTGGTCTGCCGTCTGCTAAACGATCCGTGCGATGCGTCCGATATAGTGCAGGAAGTGTTTCTGAAAATTTTCCGCAACATCCGCTCGTTCCGTCATGGGAGCAGCCTGAAGACCTGGATCTACCGGATCGCGGTGAACGAAGCGTACAATCATCGGCGCTGGTTTTCGCGGCACCTACGCCAGGAGGTGGCGTTCTCTAGCGACGACGCGGCGCCGGCGCATGCCGACAGCTTTGCCGATCCGGGCCGGTCGCCCTTCGAGGAAGCGGCGGATCATGAAACGCGCGCGCTGGTGGAAGCGGCGCTCGAGAAATTGAAGCCTAATTTCCGGGCAGCAGTGGTTTTGCGGGACATCGAAGACTTGAGCTACGAAGAAATCGCGGCCGTTCTCGAAGTTTCGCTTGGCACCGTGAAGTCGCGCATCTTGCGAGGACGCGAGGCGCTGAGAAAGATTCTAGAGGGACGTTTGGAGCCGGAGACGAGCGTGACATGGTCTCCCCAACCGCAGGTTGAATAATATGGACTGCCGGAACGCAAGACGAAAAATCTCGGCGTACCTGGATCAGCAAATGCCGTCGGCGGAACGCCAGGCTGTTCGGAACCACTTGAACAGCTGCCGTGGGTGCTCGCTCGAATCGCGGGAGCAATTGCGGTTAAGGCAAGTGGTGCGTTCGCTGCCACGCAGAACCCCTCCCGCCGATCTCACGCTGCGGCTGCGGGTAATTGCGTCCAAAGCGCGCACGGAAATTCAAGGCCCCGGGCGGTGGGTACGAATGCGCGACCGCGTCGCATTGGGGCTTCGGAACCTGATGCGTCCGATGGCGCTGCCCGCGGTGGGTGGTTTTTGTTCCGCGGTGTTCATGTTCAGCGCACTACTCCAAACCTTCATGCCGGCTTTCGCGATGGCGCGCAGTACTTCGGATTTCGATCCACCTACCATGCTTCTGACCGAGCCGATGGTGAAGTACATGGCGCCGATCTCGTTCGGCGGAGATGCGGTGGTGGACGTGAAAATCGACAACACCGGCTGCGTCGTCGGCTACAGGATCGTGAGCGCGCCGGGCGGAAACGACGAACAACTTCGGCGCAGCATCGAAAACAATCTGCTGTTCACCGAATTCTGGCCGGCCACGTCTTTCGGCGTTCCGGTTTTCGGTACGATCCGCATTTCGTATAGCAGCCCGGCCGGTATCGACGTAAAAGGCTAAGGGCTTCGCGCCCGCCGCTCAAGGCCAAGTTCATTACAGATTCCCGCGCTGCTCGTGTTTCGTTCCCTCAAGATGCTATAGTCTTTTGAAAAGGAGCGAAGCAATGGACATCCCGAAGCCGAAAATTCCAATCGAAGCGATTCAACTCTACAATCTTTTCATTCACGGCGAAATCAGCCGGCGCGATTTCATGGACGGGTTGCAGAAATTCACCGCGGCCGGCGTTACGGTGGCGGCGTTGGCGCAGGCTCTGATGCCGAACTACGCGCTCGGCCAGCAGGTGTCCAAGAACGACGATCGCATCAAGGCGACTTACGAGACCGTGCCGTCGCCGCAGGGCAATGGGAGCATCAAGGGATATCTAGTGCGTCCGGTGAGCGCGGATACGCGCGGGCCGAATCCGGTGAAGCTGCCGGGCATCATCGTGGTGCACGAGAATCGCGGGTTGAACCCGCATATTGAAGACATCACGCGCCGGTTGGCGTTGGCGAACTTCATGGCGTTCGCTCCGGACGGGCTGACGTCGCTGGGCGGATTCCCCGGCGACGACTACAGGGGCGGCCAGATGTTCAGCAAGGTGGACGGTAAGAAGATGGCGGAAGATTTCGTCGCGGCTGCGATCTGGCTCAAGTCGCGACCGGATTGCACGGGCAAGATCGGCGCGACTGGTTTCTGCTACGGCGGCGGGATTTCGAACACACTGGCAGTGCGGCTGGGCGCCGATATCGGCGCGGCAGTACCGTTCTACGGAGCCGTCCCGCCCAAGGACGAAATCCCGAAGATCAAGGCTGCGGTGCTGGTGCATCACGGCGAGCTGGACACGCGGCTCGCTGCAACTTGGCCTGCGTACAATGCCGCGCTGACGGAAATCAACGTGCCGCACGAAGGCTACATCTATCCGGGAGCAGTGCACGGCTTCAACTGCGACGCGACGCCGGAGCGCTACAACAAGGCCGCAGCCGATCTGGCGTGGCAGCGGACGATCGACTGGTTCAACAAGTACGTCCGGGCATAGCGCACTTTGAAAATCGTGGCGTCCAGCGATGCCTGTCTCGTCGGGGGCAGGACTTTCCATCTCCGCCTCCAAAAGCTCGGCAGCGGTTTTTTCACCGAACTGTAATCGACTCTCCCGCGTGCCGCACGGCCACCCCCACGTACAATAGAGATATCGATGGTAATCGACGGGATCTACTACGCGATTGCGCTCACGGCTGGTGGGGCTGTCGTCTGGTACCTCACCAAGCCCTGGTTCGGCCTGCCTTTCTTTGCGTTCTCGCTGTTCTGTCTCTACTTTTTCCGCGATCCGGAGCGCGCTATTCCGGACGGCCCGGTGGCTGTATCGCCAGCCGACGGCAAGGTGGTGGGCATTCGGAGGGATGCTTCGGCGCCCGCGCGGATCAGCATCTTTCTGAACATTTTTGATGTGCACGTGAATCGCGCGCCGATCGCCGGGACGATCACCAAGGTCGACTACACCAAGGGCCGATTCCTAGTGGCCAGCCGCGAGGTGGCGAGCGCGCAGAACGAGCGCAACACGGTTTCTATCGATGGCGGCGACACCACTGTCGCATTCGCGCAAATCGCGGGACTTATCGCGCGGCGCATCGTGTTCAACAAACAAACCGGCGATCAGGTAGCTAAGGGAGAGCGCGTTGGCCTGATCAAGTTCGGCTCGCGCGTGGATGTCTTCCTGGGGCCCGAATGGGAAATCGCGGTGAAGCCGGGAGATCGCGTGCAAGGCGGCTCCAGCATCCTCGCTCGCAGGAGGGCCTAGAATGGCGAAGCTCACATTGAGAGAACGCTTCACCGGTCCGCGGACACCCGGGCGTCGACCGCGCAGGGCCGCGTATGCTCTTCCAACACTCTTCACCGCCGGCAACATTTTTCTCGGGTTCCTTGCGATTCTTCGATCCATCCACGGAGCGTTGACGGCCGCGGGCGGGCAGCTCGGATCGAATTCGCACTTCGAAGTGGCGGCCAAAGCCATCGGCGTAGCGGTGGTGCTGGACGGTCTGGACGGACGCATCGCACGGCTCACCAACACGGTCAGCGATTTCGGCCGGGAAATGGATTCGCTCGCCGATGTAATCACGTTTGGGATCGCGCCGGCAGTTCTGGCCTATTGCTGGGGCGTGCAGACGGTGAAGCCCGGCCCATTTTTGCCGGATCATCGCGCGGGGATTTTCATCGCGTTTTTGTTTCTGCTGTGCGGCGCGGCGCGCTTGGCGCGGTTCAATGTCCAGACCAACCCGGTGCCGAAAAATCCGGGCCGACCGGATCGCAAGTATTTCGTCGGACTCCCGATTCCCGCCGCGGCCGGGATGGTGGCCGCCGTAGTTTATGCATGCGATTGCGTCCCGCTGGAGCAGTGGCTGTTCTGCATTCTGTGGCTGGCGCTGCTGGCTCTGCTGTCGTTCCTGATGGTGAGCACCTGGCGCTATCCGAGCTTCAAGGAAGTAAATTTGACGGGACCGCGCTCACCCCTGACCGTTATTTTGTTCGGAGCGCTGATTTATTTGATCTGGAATTATTCCCAGCCGGTGCTGCTCGCCCTGGCGATACTCTACGTGAGCACGGGGATCTTCATCCGCGCTGGCGGAATTGTGCGCAAGCGATTCCGTCCGCATCAGCCGCCGCCGCAGCCGGAGCACCAGGCCGGATAAATGCACTCGCACCGTGGGACAACAAAAAGCACCATCGCGATTGTGGGCGGCGAATCGCTGCTCGGGAAAGAAGTGCGCGAGCTCATGGAAGGCAGCGATCTTCGCGCGGGAGTGACGATGATCGCGTCGGACGAAACCGAGGGATCCAGCGTCATCTCGATCCGGCGCGAGGAGCCGGAAGTGATCAACCCGCTGCAGGTGTCGGACGTCAAGTCAGTCAAAGTCGCCGTGCTGGCGGGATCGCGAGAATCCAGCAGCAAGGCCTACGAAGAAATCCACAAGTCCGCGCCGGGCGTCGCGTTTGTCGATTTGAGCGGCGCACTGGAAGATCGCCCGGAAGCCCGGCTGGTGGCGCCGATAGTGGAATCCAGCGGGGTGGCGGGATCGAGTTCCATTTGGGTGATCGCGCATCCGGCGGCCATCGCGCTGGGGCTCTTCCTGACGCAGCTCCAGAAAATCGTGAAGATTCGACGGTCGGTGATTGACATCTTTGAGCCCGTGAGCGAGCGGGGAAAAGCTGGAATCGACGAGCTGCAGAAGCAAACCGTGGGACTGCTTTCGTTCAAGCCGGTGCCCAAGGAGCTTTACGACGCGCAGATCAGCTTCAACATGCTGTCGCAGTATGGCGAGGAGTCGCCGCATTCTCTCGGCGCGATTGAGCAAACCATCGACCGGCACCTGGCGAGTTTGCTGGCTGGCGCTGGATCGATCCCGATGCCTTCGCTGCGTCTGATCCAGGCGCCGGTGTTTCACGGCTACAGCATGTCGCTGTGGATCGAATTCGAGGGCAATCCGGAAATCGAAACCATCCAGCGCGGCATCGCGTCCAGCCACATTGACGTGCGCACCAGCGAGCACGAACCGCCCACCAACGTGGGCGTCGCGGGGCAAAGCGGAATCACGGTGGGTTCGATCGCCGTCGACCGGAACGACCCGCGCGCCTGCTGGTTCTGGGTGGTGGCCGACAATCTGCGCCTGGCCGCTCAAAATGCAGTGGAGGTCACACGTGAAGTTCTCAAATAGGCTGGCGCCGGTGGTGCTGGTTGGCGCGCTGACGATGAGCGCGTGCGGTTATCACGTCGCGGGGAAAGGCGATCTGGTTCCGAAGAACATCCAGACCATTGCGATCCCGCCATTCGCCAACACCACGCTACGCTACACTGTAACGGATCGTCTGCCCCAAGCCATCAGCCAAGAATTCATCGCGCGCACCCGGTACAAAATCGTGGCAGATCCGAATCAAGCCGACGCGGTACTCAGAGGATCGGTCATCAATTTCGTCAGCTATCCGATTCTGTTCGACCAAGTCACCGGCCGGGCTAGCGGACTGCAGATCAACTTAACTATGCAGGTGAGCCTGACGGAGCGCGCCTCCGGCAAGGTGATCTGGACGCGTCCCAACTACGTGTACAGCGACCGGTACGAGATTGCGATCACCAATACGAATCAATATTTCGAGGAAAGCGGACCGGCGCTCGACCGGTTATCGCGGTCAGTGGCGCGCGACGTCGTAACTTCCATCCTGGACAACTTTTGAGCCCCGAACAATTTTTGCAGAGAATACGAAAAACGACGCCGGCGCCGGCGTATTTGTTCGCTGGCCCGGAGCTGTACGATCTGGCGCGCTGCCGACGGGCGTTGGTGGAGCGCGCGCTGAGGCCGGAAGAGCGCGAGACCGGGTTCGAGCGGCATGATTTGTCGGAGACTTCGCTGACGGCTATTCTCGACGGTGCTCGCTCGCTCTCGCTCTTCGCCGCCGATCGTGTCATCTGGGTATCGAGCGCCGAAGCGGCTCTCCCACGCGGGCGCGTGGCGGCGAGCGAGGATTCGGCGACTGGGGAATTGTCCGAGCATTTGAATCACCCGAGTCCCGGGACGACATTGGTTTTCGAATGCACGCGCTACGATTTTGAAGGCGATGATCGCGCAAAGCTCGAGCGCGTTCAAAAATTCTATTCGGCCATTCCCGAGATCGTAGAGCTTCGCCCGTATTCGCTCGAGGCCGCGCGCGCGCTGGCGCAGGATCTAGCGGCGGAGGCGGGCGTTCAGATGGGCCTGAGCGAGATCGGTCTGCTGGTCGATTCGCTGGCCGGAGACGCCAGCCGGATCTCCGCGGAACTCGAAAAGCTACGATTGTATGCGGGAACCGAACGCCGCATCACCGCCGACGACATCGCGCGGCTGGTTCCGAATGCGCAAGCGTCGAACATTTTCTCGCTGGTTTCGGCATTGGGCCGCGCCGATCGCAAGCGGTCTCTGCTGAGTCTGGACGCATTGCTGCGCGAGGGCGAGTATCTTCCGCTAGCGTTGACGTTTCTGGCGACGCAGTTCCGTCTGGCGATGGTGGCGCACGAAGCCAACCTGCGCAGCGCGCAACAGATCCAGACCCACTTCGCGAAACAAGGAATCAAGATGTGGCGCGATCGCGCCGAGCAGGTGAATCAAACGCTAGCGGCATTTCCGGGAGAGAAACTCGGACAGGCGATCGATAAAGTATTCCAGGCCGACCGGGCATTGCGCGATGCGCGGCCAGACGATCGAGTGGTGATGGAAGAGCTTGTTCTGTCCCTAACGGGTGCCTGAAGCTGTCTTACGACGCGATCGCTTTTAAGCGCGTCTGCAATCGGCTCTTGTATCTCGCCGCAGTGTTTTTCTTGATAATGCCCCACTTGGCGGATCGATCGATCATCGAGAAAGTTGCGGGAAGCGCCGCTGCGGCTTTGGTCGCGTCTTTCTCTTGAATGAGACGGCGGAACGTTCGAATCTGATGGCGCAGGCGGGTCTTGCGATGACGGTTCACAGCCGTTTGCCGCTTGGTTTGACGCACCCGTTTGAGGGCGGAGATGGTATTTGCCATTCGCTAACTGGAATCCTTACAGTAGTGTGCAGACTTCAGGATAACCTAGCGAGGTTAAAAACTCAAATTGCCGTGGAACTCATCCACCAGCCATAATAAGACCCTCATGAACAACTACACTCGACGCGCGGGCATCGGACTGGTGGCCGGCCTGGGCGCGTGTTACTTGCTCGTCTCGACGCAGGAGACAGTAACTGCCGGAATTATTCTTGGGGCCGTGGTGGGGGTTGCGTACAACCTGGCGTTCCGTCTGACCCGGGGCGCTTACGCCGATAGCGCCATGACTGCCGCAGCACTCGGCGTACCTGCCTGGGTGTTTTTCGGCGTGATTCTGTTCCCGTTGTTTTCCGGCCAGTTGCCCGAGTGGACGAACCAGGGAATGCGCGATCTGTTTCCGGAGCTAGTGGGCTGGGTGCTGTACGGCGGCGCTCTCGGCCTGATCAGCCAGGGGCTGAACGATCTGGCGGTGGCCCGGCTGGGTCCGGAATCCGAGCCCGTAACTTCTTCCCCGCCGGAAACGAAACATATCTTGATCCTAGGCGGCGGCTTCGCTGGCATGACCACGGCGCAAAATCTCGAGGGAGTTTTCGGACCGGACCGGTCGGTTGCGTTCACGCTGGTCAGCGATACGAACGCGCTATTGTTCACGCCGATGCTGGCTGAAGTGGCTGGCAGCAGCCTGGAGCCGAGCCACATCAGCACGCCCCTGCGTACCAGCCTGCGGCGTACGCAGGTGGTGCGCGGGCGGGTGATCGAGGTGAATCTGGCGGAGCGCCGCGTCGGGATCGCAGTGGAAGGCGGAGGCAAGCGCGAGCTGGTCTACGATCATGTGGTGTTCGCGCTGGGCGCGGTTTCTAACTATCTCGGGCTTACGAACGTGCAGCAGCTCGCGTTCGATTTCAAGTCGCTGCTGGACGCGATCAAGATTCGCAATCACGTCATCGACATGTTCGAACGCGCCGACCGCGAGTTGGATCGCGAGCAGCGGCGCGAAATGCTCACGTTCGTCATTGCCGGAGGCGGCTTTGCGGGCGTGGAACTGGCCGGATCGCTGAACGATTTCGCGCGCGGGATTCTAGCGGACTATCCGCATATCAGCACCGAGGATTTGCAGATCGTGCTGGTGCATTCGCGCGACCGTATCCTGCCGGAGTTGAGCGAATCGCTCGGGCGCTATGCACAAGTGAGCATGGCAGAACGCGGGATCACGTTTCGACTGAACTGCCGCTTGACGGATTATCTGGACGGCGCAGTGGCGATGAGCGATGGTCACGTGCGCGCGCGGACGTTGGTGTGGACGGCCGGGACTACGCCCAATCCATTGCTTCGCACGTTAGGCGCGGAAACAGACAAGCGAGGAGCGCTGATTGTGGACACTACCATGGCGGTGACCAGTCATCCGGGTGTGTGGGCGGTAGGAGACTGCGCATCCCTCAAGGATGGCAAGACCGGGAATTCCTGCCCTCCGACGGCGCAATTCGCGCTGCGGGAAGCGCGTGTGCTGGCGCGAAATATTCGCGCTTCGATAAAAGGGGAACGGCTGGTTCCATTTCACTTCGATTCGCTGGGGGCGCTGTGCGTGGTGGGCCACCATACGGCATGCGCGGAGCTGTCGGTCCCGTTCGCCCGCAACAAGTCGATGCGGTTCCGCGGGTTTTTCGCGTGGCTGCTGTGGCGCGGCATTTATCTTGGCAAGCTGCCTGGGCTTGAACGAAAGATCCGAGTGCTCAGCGATTGGGTGATCGAGCTGTTCTTCCCGCGCGATATCGTACAGACCATCGATCTCAAATAACATGCGCATCCTTTTGTGCGCCGTCGTGGGAGCGATCGGTGGTCTGGCGTTAATGCCGTCCGTGCACGCGTCGCTTTTGAGCGGACCGCTGCTCGGGATCGGCTTTGGCATATTGTTCGCGCTCCTGTTCTCCAAAAAGGCGGTGCGGCCCGGCGCCGGTCTGTTATGGGGTCTCGGCTTCGCGCAGCTTTTGTTGCTGGCAGTGGTGGTTGGGCCGCTGGTGATTCGCGCGAACTTGGCGGCGCCCGGTGAGTTCCAGACGAGTCAGGACAACTTCCCGTACCTGGTCGGCTATGTACTGTGCATCGGCGCGCCGCTCGGCCTTGCGCTCGGATTTTACAATTCGCGGCTGGCGGCGAACGAGAAGCCATTTGGGTACGGCCGCGCGCTGGTTGGTGGAAGCATCGCGGGACTGGCGGGCGGCTGGGCGTTCAGCCGCTGGATGGAGCAGGTCGATTACTTTCCCACCATCGCCGGATTGATCGGAACGAGTTCGCGCATGGCCGGCGCGTCTCTGTATTACGTGTTCGCGGTGATCATCGGTATCAGTTTCGCGATCCTGTTCCAGCGCGAGATTCGCGGATACGGGTCCAGCCTGATTTGCGGAGCGGCGTACGGAATTTTCTGGTGGTTCCTGGGACCGCTCACGCTGATGCCGCTGTGGCTCCGGAAGCCGCTGGATTGGTCGAGCGACTTCGCGAGCAGCGAGTTCGGTTCCTTGATCGGTCATATCGTTTACGGGCTCATCGTTGGATTGTTGTACGCCGCGGTGGATCGCATGCTGGTCCGGTTCTTCACCGATTCGGATCCGATTCGACGCGAACCGGAAGGTCCGGGGCTACGCCTGATTCTGGCGGCGCGTTGGGGCGCGCTGGCGGGGATCGCGGGAGGGCTGCTATACGCTTTAGTGCTGCTGGCGACCGGATCGTGGAGCGAAATCGCGGCGATTGTTGGCGGATCGTCCGCGTGGTTAGGGTTCACGGTTCATCTGCTGATCAGCGTTGTGTTGGGCGTGACGTACGGCGTGCTGTTCTATCGCGAGGCACCGAACTTGGCGTCGGGAATTGCGTGGGGCCTTTGCTACGGGTTGATGGGATGGTTCATCGGCCCGCTGACGCTGTTGCCAGCATCGCAGGGAGCGCAGCTATGGACGCAGGCGCAGGCGCGCGCGCAGTTTCCATCGATGGTAGGGCAGTTGATTTATGGAGCCATCGCGGCGGCGGCGTTTTGGACGCTGGAGCGGAGGCACAACGACTGGCTGCTGCTGGATCCGAGGATCGCGGCGCGAGAGGCGCGGTTGCGGAGGCCAGTGGGCACGGCCGCGCCGGCGTTGTGGTTGTTCGTACTGGGGATGGGCGTGCTGCTGCCGATTCTGCTGGCTTAGTCGGAGCCGAAAATACGGAACAGTCTCGCGAGCGGGTCGAAGAAGCGGTCGACTACGCGCTCTTTGAGCGGGATGATCGCGTTGTCGGTAATGGTGATGCTCTCCGGGCAGACCTTGGTGCAGCACTTGGTGATGTTGCAGTAGCCGATACCCTCAGCTTTGCGGAGGTCCGGGATGCGGTCCTCAGTGTCGAGCGGATTCATTTCGAGTGCGGCAACGTAGACGAAGAAGCGGGGGCCGATGAATTCGTCGTGCTTGTGATGATCGCGCAGGACGTGGCAAACATCCTGGCACAAGAAACATTCGATGCACTTGCGAAATTCCTGGACGCGGTCGACGTCTTCTTGGAGCACGCGCCAAGTGCCGTCGGGAGCATCGGGCTTACGCGGTTTGAACGGCTTGATGCCGGTTTTCACGCGGTAATTCCAGGAGACGTCGGTGACCAGATCCTTGATGTGCGGAAACGTCTTCATGGGCTGGATGGTGACGGGCTGGTCGAGCGGCAGCGTATTCAGGCGCGTCATGCACATCAGCTTCGGCATGCCGTTGATCTCGGCCGAGCATGAGCCGCACTTGCCTGCCTTGCAGTTCCAGCGGACCGCGAGATCGTTAGCCTGCTCGGCCTGAATCTGGTGGACGGCGTCGAGCACCACCATGCCTTCGGAGAACTCGCAGCTATAGTCGCGGTATTGGCCCTGGCCTTTTTCGCCGCGAAAGATTCGAAACGTAGCGGTGCTCACTTGTTTTCCTCGATGATCTGCTTCAGGTCGTCGCGCGTCGGGACTAAAGGCTCGCGCGAGACTTGCATTTCGCCGTCCTTACCTTTGCGGATGACGAGGTTGAAGGTGGCGAAAGTCGCGTCTTTCTCCGGATAGTCTTCGCGGAAATGCGCGCCGCGGCTCTCTTTGCGGAGCAGCGCCGCGCGCGTAACCGCTTCCGATACGGTCAGCAAATTATTCAGATCGAGCGCGGTGTGCCAGCCCGGATTGTAGTCGCGATTGCCGCCGACGGCCACGTGTTTCGCGCGTTCTTTGAGCTTGAAGATACCGTCCAGAGCCCGCTCCATTTCATCCTGCCGTCGCACGATGCCGACGTCGGCTTGCATCATGTCTTGCAAGTCGTGCTGCACCTGGTAGGGGCCTTCACCAGTGCGCCCGAACGGTTCGAGCGATTCGGCGGCCGCCTGATCCACTTGGGCCAGATCGACGTTCGCGGCGCCATGCTCCTTGGCGTACTTCGCGGCATATTCGCCGGCGCGCTTGCCGAAGACTAGAAGATCGGAGAGCGAGTTGCCGCCGAGGCGATTCGCCCCATGCAATCCCGCGCCGCACTCGCCGGCGGCGAACAAGCCGGGTACATCGGACATCTGTGTATCGCCATCCACACGAACACCGCCCATGACGTAGTGCGTGGTAGGCCCGATCTCCATTTGCTGAACGGTGATGTCGATGTCGCCGAGCTGCTTGAACTGATGGTACATGCTGGGCAGCTTTTTCTTAATGTGCGCGGCTGAGTTGGGGAGCTTTTCCTTGATCCAGGCGATGTCGAGATACACGCCGCCGTGCGGGCTACCTCTCCCTTCCTTCACTTCGCGATTGATGCAACGGGCAACGTGATCGCGTGTGAGCAACTCGGGCGGACGCCGCGCATTTTTGTCGCCTTGTGTGTAGCGCCAGCCTTCGTCGGGATTGTCGGCGGTCTGGTTTTTGTAGTTCGCCGGGATATCGTCGAACATGAACCGCTTGCCTTGGTTGTTCAGCAGCACGCCGCCTTCGCCGCGCACGCCTTCGGTGACCAGAATGCCGCGCACGCTGGGCGGCCAGACCATCCCGGTGGGATGGAACTGCACGAACTCCATGTCCATGAGGGCGGCGCCGGCGTGGTAGGCGAGCGAATGGCCGTCGCCAGTGTACTCCCAACTATTGCTGGTGATTTTGTACGCCCGTCCGATGCCGCCGGTGGCGAGCACGACTGCTTTGGCGCGGAAGAGCTTGAAATGGCCGCGTTCGCGTTCGTAGCAGAGCGCGCCCGCGATGCGATCGCCACTTTTGAGCAGCGTGATCACAGTGCACTCCATGTGGAAGTCGATGCCCTTGTGGATGCCGTGATCCTGGAGTGTGCGGATCATTTCGAGGCCGGTGCGATCGCCGACGTGCGCGAGCCGCGGATATTTGTGGCCGCCGAAATTGCGCTGGAGAATCTTGCCGTCCTTAGTGCGATCGAAGACGGCGCCCCAGGCTTCGAGCTCGTGCACGCGAGCGGGCGCTTCCTTGGCGTGCAGCTCGGCCATGCGGGGATTGTTGAGATACTGGCCGCCGCGCATGGTGTCGGCGAAGTGGACGCGCCAGTTGTCGCGATCGTCCACGTTGCCCATGGACGCAGCCATGCCGCCTTCGGCCATCACGGTGTGCGCTTTACCGAGCAGCGATTTCGACACGACGCCTACGCTGACGCCCGCGGCAGAAGCTTCGACGGCCGCGCGCAACCCGGCGCCGCCCGCGCCGATGATCAACACATCGTGGTCGATTGTCTGGTATTCGGCCATCAGAGAATTCTCCAATCCGTCCAGATGCCCATGGAGCACATCCTTATGTACAGATCGGAGAACCCTACCCAGAAGAGGCTCATCCACGCGAACAGCATGTGGCGGCGGTTGAGACAGGAGACGCAGTCGTAGGCTTGCTTGCGCACAGGGTGGCGCGAGATTCGATCGAACAGGCCGCCGACCAGGTGCCGCAGCGAATGACAGCCGAGCGTGTAGCTGCCGAGCAGGATGACGTTGACGAGCAGGACCAGGGTTCCGACGCCGATGCCGAAGCCGTTGGGGAACTGCGTGGCTTTGTAGACATCGTAGGCGAGCAGGAACAGGAAGATCAGCGCCAGATACATGAAGTAGCGATGGATGTTCTGGATGATGAGCGGGAAGTAGCGCTCGCCGAGATATTTCTTGCGCGGCTCACCGACGGCGCAGTTGGGAGGATCGGCCCAGAAGGCTTTGTAGTACGCGCCGCGATAGTAGTAGCAAGTGATGCGGAATCCGCCGGGCGCCCAGAGGATGAGCATGGCAGCGGTGACGAAGCTGGGCATCCAGGCAGGCATTGTGCCGAACCACGCGCCTTCGCCGGGCTGGCCGAAGAGGAGCGGAGCGTACATGGGCGAGAGGTAGGGTCCGCTGATGTAATACTTGCCCTGCATTCCGGCCCAAGTGGAATAGACGAGGAATGCGCCGAGTCCGAGAAAGGTCAAGAGTGGGTAGAGCCACCAGGTGTCGCGGCGGGCGGTTTGACCGAACCGGCCGCGCTCTAGAGGGACATCGAACGATGACATGAGTGGAAATTTCAGGCTAACGAATTGAGGAAGATGTCGTCAAGCGAGGGGCGGGAGTGGGCCGCGCGATGATCCCGGTCGCATGGGTTGTGCGGCCAAGTGGCCGGGACGGGCATTTCACGGGGAGATCCGGACCGGGCTGCGCGTATCAGTTCACGCGCCTGCTGCGCTGGCGAGGTGGGATTGGAGCTGCGGCGCGAGTTCGAAGCGGCAGTAGGCGATGTGGCGGGCCTCGTTCTGACGCATGAGGAGCTCGGAGTGGCGCTCGACTTCTTCCTTTGAAAAAACAAAGCCATGGTCGGATGGGTGCCAGGGTTGTTGTTTGTGTTTATGGAGTTCGAGGAGGGCGGCGGCGTCTTTGAGCTGGCGGCGCTCGTGGAGGCGGCGGTCGGCTTGGAGGTCGCGGAGGGTGGCCAGCGTTTTTTGGAACTGGCGGGAGAGGCGATGGGACTGGATGCCGAGATTGGAGAGGAGACGGTGGGCGTCGAGGATGGCGAGCGAGTCCTCGCCGGAGATGAGGCGGGCTTCGAGGAGCGGGATGCGGTTGAGGCGCCAGGAGGTGTCGGCGAGTTCCTGGACGAGTTGGGATTCGGTTGCGTTGGCGGGCTGATATTCGTCGAAGAACTGGCGGCGGTGGGAATCGTAGGCGGCGGGGTCCTCTGAGGGGAGGACGGGGGAGGCGGCGGTGAGGCCGTGGCGGAGGGCGTTGAGCGAAGAGCGCTGTTTGCCGGGATCGGTGCGAGGGCCGGTGGAGTGTTGGGAGTTGGCGCGGTTGATGGCCGCGCGGTCGGACGCGAGAATGCTGGATGGGATGGCTGACATTTGGGTGACCTCGGTTTGGGGATAGCATGGGGGCGCGGGCGGGAGGGGGGTCGGCGGATGGAAGCGGTTGATTATTGGGGGGAGATTGATCGGGTGGGGCGGTGATGAGGGTATAAAACATTTTGTGTAAGAGGCGTTCTCCGAGAGAATAGGAGAACGAATGTCAGAACCGACCAAGCTGGAAACAGCATTAGATGAGTTACTAGCGGGGAAGACGACCGAAGAGATCGTCGGCCCGGAGGGCCTGCTCAAGCAACTGACCAAGGCGCTCATCGAGCGGGAGGGTATAAAACATTTTGTGTAAGAGGCGTTCTCCGAGAGAATAGGAGAACGAATGTCAGAACCGACCAAGCTGGAAACAGCATTAGAAGGGAGGGTATAAAACATTTTGTGTAAGAGGCGTTCTCCGAGAGAATAGGAGAACGAATGTCAGAACCGACCAAGCTGGAAACAGCATTAGATGAGTTACTAGCGGGGAAGACGACCGAAGA